>OHUJ01000004.1_pt1 | contig 127702 bp, 94 predicted proteins | sample 1579241 | NCBI WGS metagenome assembly OHUJ01 (sample SAMEA3882547, study PRJEB24775) | human gut metagenome | biome: human-associated habitat; feature: intestine environment; material: feces | place: Netherlands | collected 2009/2010
ATACAAGCTTCCCAAGCTTGGGATGCGGGTTCGATTCCCGTTGCTTGCTCCAAATGATGTGTTTTAGTAGGAGGGAATAACGTGGCATTAGAGCTGTTCAGACACAATGAAGAAGCCTATAAAGCTGTGGTGTCAATGCTTGCTGAACGAAATAAAGCAGCCGTAGTTCACCCTACCGGAACAGGAAAAAGTTTTATCGGTTTTAAACTCTGCTATGACAACTCCGATAAGATAATATGTTGGCTTTCTCCGTCAAGGTATATCTATCAGACGCAGCTTGAGAATTTAAAAGAGGCAAGCGGTGGATATGAGCCGCAGAATGTGAAATTTTATACTTACGCCAAGCTTATGCTTTTATCTGACGAGAATTTTTCGGAGATAAAACCTGATTACATAATACTCGATGAATTTCACAGATGCGGTGCGGAATATTGGGGCATGGGCGTTCAGAAATTGCTTGAAATGTATCCGGATACACCGCTGTTAGGTCTGTCTGCCACAGCAATACGTTATCTTGATAACCAGCGTGATATGACAGACGAGCTTTTTGACGGAAATATCGCAAGTGAAATGACTTTGGGTGACGCTATCGTTCGTGGTATCCTTGATCCGCCTAAATATATTCTCTCGATATTTTCATATCAGAAGGATCTTGACGAATATGAAAAAAGAGTAAAAAATGCAAGATATAAGTCTATGCGTGACAAGGCTGAGGAATATCTTGAAGCACTTCGCAGGGCGTTAGATAAAGCAGAAAAGCTTGATGATATTTTTGATAAGCATATGGAAAACAGAGCAGGAAAATATATCGTTTTCTGTGCAAATCGTGAGCATATGGACGATATGATAGACAAGGCTGACGAATGGTTTCATAAGGTGGATAAAAGGCCTCATATTTATGAAGCTTATTCCAATGATCCTGAAACAAGCAAGGCTTTTCATGAATTTAAGGAGGATAATTCTGACCACCTTAAATTGCTATACTGCATAGATATGCTTAACGAGGGCGTTCATGTTGACGATGTTTCAGGTGTTATTCTTCTGCGTCCGACTATCTCTCCAATTATCTATAAACAGCAGATCGGACGTGCGCTAAGTGCAGGGAAGTCACAAAGACCTGTTATTTTCGATATTGTCAATAACATTGAAAATCTTTACAGCATAGATTCTATCAAAGAAGAAATGAAAGTTGCTGTTCGTTATTATCGTTCTCATGATAACGAGGGCATGGTAGTAAATGATAACTTTGAGCTTATTGATAAAGTTGAAGACTGCAAAAAGCTTTTCGATAAGCTTGAGGAGTCCCTTTCAGCTTCGTGGGATATCATGTATGAAAAGGCAAAAGCTTATTATGAAAAAAACGGTGACCTTGAAATACCTGCGACATATTTTACAGAAGACGGCTACAGCCTTGGCTTGTGGATAAATACACAAAGAGGACTTTACAGAGGAACTCATAATGGAAAACCTCTTACGCAGATGCAGATAGATGCACTTAACGCTATTGGTATGCGCTGGCAGTCAATAGGCGAATTGTCATGGGAAAGATATTATGAAGCCGCTAAAAAGTATTATGAGGAGAACGGCAATCTTTTAGCACCATATTCATATGTAAATGAAAATGGAATAAACATTGGCCAGTGGTTAGTCACCCAGCAAATGGCAAAGAAAAATGGTATCAGAAAATGGGGCTTTAGTGAGGAAAGATCCGCAAGGCTTGATGAGATAGGAATGGTATGGGACGTGCCTGATTATCTCTGGGAAGAAAACTATGAGGCCGCCGTTAGATATCATCGTGAAAATGGTGACCTGGACGTTCCTGCAAAGTATGTAGACAGCGAGGGAATATGTCTTGGAGTTTGGCTCGACAGTATGCGAAAATCAAGACGGACAGGTTCACGTTCTCTGACAGCCGAGCAAATATCTCGCCTTGATAAACTCGGAATGAGTTGGGACGATAGAAACAACAGAAAATGGAATGATATGTTTCGTGAACTTACGGAATACTATAAGGATAACAATAATTTCAACATTCCTGTTTCATATAAAACCAAAAATGGTGCTTGTCTAGACACATGGGTGGAAAGACAGCGTATTTTGTATAGAGATGGCAAACTTTCAGACGCTCGCATTGAAAAGCTGAAAAGTATAGACTTTGTTTTTGATGCAACTTCTTCACGTTGGGAAGAAAAGTATTTACTGCTGAAAAAATATTATGATGAACACGGAAACACAGATATTTCTGATGACTTAACTGTTAGCAGTGCAAGTATAAAAACATGGATAAGCAGACAAAAAAAGTATGCCAAAGAGGGAAGATTGTCAGAGAAACAGATAGAAAAGCTTAAGGCAATAGGACTTCTTTCAGATATCTCATATCATGAACATATATGGAATGAAAGATATTCGCTTGCAAAGCAATATTACGAAGAATATGGAAACATAAGCGTGCCTCAGAACGCTGTATATCATGAATTTCAGCTTGGCATATGGATATACAAACAGCGTGTGCAGAAAAGAGAAGGCGTTCTTTCACAGGATAGGATAGAATTATTGGATAAGCTCGGGATAGAGTGGAACAATTTGTCTGAGATAGAGAATGCTAGTCTTTATGAAAAGGGTTTTCAGCATCTTGAGAAATTTATATCTGAAAAAGGGATATATAAAATAAGGGCAATAACTGTGTGTGACGACGGATATCGCCTAGGAAACTGGATATCCAATTGCAGAGTACGATACAGACGAGGCGAGCTTGCAAAAAAATATGTGGAGAGATTCAGAAAGCTGAGATTTCCTCTTGACGCTGAAGATGAGTGGGAGTATCGCTATGAAGAATTAAAGGCTTATTTTTAAAAAAACGATACAAAACGGCTCCCAGAAAAATATGCTGCCTATGACGGCACTGACCTGTCTTTATGGTTTTCCAAGCAAAAAAGAGCATATAAAAAAGGCGAGCTTACCAAAGAACAAATGAAAAAATTTGACGATATCGGTTATCCCTTTAAAGCCGAAAAGTCAGGGATATATAAGGCGAATATGACAAAATGGCTTGCTAAGTATGAGATAGTAAAGGAATATCTTGAACTGCATAAAGGCGAAAAACTCGACCCTAAGGCAGAATACAAAGGGATAAAAATCATTGATTGGATACGTCAGCAGAGGAATTTTATCCAAAACGGAGTATTCAGTGATGAAAGAGTAGAAATGTTCAATGAACTTGACCCTAAAACTGTTCTTGATAATTTGATATCACATTGGGATATAATGTATGAAGAAGCAGTGAGATATTTTGATGAGCATGGTGTTGGTGCAAGCGTCAAAAAGGGTATCATTGTTGACGGCAGTGAGCTGTGTAATTGGGTCAATGGCGAACAGAAGATAGTAAATGGAAAAGATAGCACACCAAGAACGCCTGAACAAATAGAAAAGCTCAAAAAGATAGGCATAGAGCCGCAAGTAAATGACAGATTTGAAAAACAGTGGCTGACAAGATACGAAGAATTGAGATCTTTCATTGCGGAAAACGGGAGAATGCCTCTCACAAGAAAAATAAAAGGATCAGAAAACAGCATTGCAGTATGGCTCAATTCTCAGAAGAAAAAATACAAGAATGGACAGATGTCAGACAAGCATATTGAAATGCTTGAAGCACTCAAAGTTGATCTTGATCCCGAAAAAATTTGTAGATAAGTAACCTAAAAAAGCTCTTAGATCGCAAGACGACCTAAGAGCTTTTATTCTGGTGCCGCTAACCGGACTTGAACCGGTACGCTGTCGCCAGCGAGGGATTTTCGTACTACTCTATGTTACCATAGCCACACAAAGCGTGTGTTGTAGTCTGGACTTGGTCTTTACCATATCCTTTCGGACTTAGGTAGTCGGTGTAAGGTCTCTACACTCACCCTGACGGGTTAGCACGGCGTTCTGTTTGTGCCTTCGCCGTTTTAGCCGACTTCTACTCCACAGATTTCTCTGTGGGCACTCTCTGAGAAAAAACTCAGACGCACATTGCTATGCGTACAAACATCAAAGTCCCTTGTGTCTGCCTATTCCACCACAGCGGCATGCAAGATATATTATAACACTTTTTTTGCAAAATGTCAACGCTTTTTTGCAAATTACAAGTTGTTAAACGGAAATAAGTGGTAATGACAGAATAGTGGCAGTGTTTATTTTAAATCTTTTTGCCTTGAAACTGAAAATCTGTAGATAAATACAGATATCAAAGCGGTGACGACTTCTGTTATCCAGAATGCGTTCCATACGCCTGTTGGTCCCGTGAGCTTGCAGAGGAAGAACGCAAGTGGCAGTATTATCGCAATAAATCTGCACAGAGATATCATAAGCGACGGAATGCCCATGCCAAGCCCCTCCAGCGCACCTGATGAGGTGACGGATACTGCGGAGATAACAAAGCCGATACAAATTAGGCGTAGTGCTGTTTTGCCTATGGCGATAGTGTCAGCGTTTTCCGTGAAAAGCCCTATGAGCTTGGCTGGGAAAAGTGCGCATATGATAGTTCCTGCCGCCAATATCACACCTGTCATGTAAAGAACAATGCGGTATATTTTCTTCACACGCTCCTTCTCGCCTGCTCCGTAGTTAAAACTGATAACTGGTCGCATACCCTGAATAACACCGTTTGCGGGTAGATAAAGAAAGGTCTGGAGCTTGTAGTAAATTCCAAGAACAAGCACATAGCTTTGTGAATATGCCGCAAGTATGCCGTTGAGGGCGGATATGAGAAGTGACGGCAGTGCAAGATTAAGTGTTGCAGGAATGCCTATGGAGTACATCTTTGCGATTATTATGCCGTCAGGACGCTTGTGTTTTGCGGAAAGCTTAACAGGAAGCTCACAGCGAAGATATGCTATTATGTATATGACAAGGGTCAGCACCTGACCGATACCGGTGGCGAGTGCAGCACCCTTTATACCCATTTCAGGAAAAAATCCACCGCCAAAAATAAGCAGAGGGTCAAGGATTATGTTTGCAATACAGCCGCAGAGCATACTGAACATTGATATCTTCATTCTGCCGACAGATTGGAATATCTTCTCAAATGCAATGGCAAGCATTAATGCAGGAGAGAATGTAAATACAATGTTGCAATACTGCACGCCAAGATCTACAACGTTTTTATTACTTGTGAACATAGATAGAAATGCAGGCATTATAAGTATACATATTATCATTAGCACAATACCATGCAAAGCCGAAAGGGCAAGCCCCTGAGTTGCGGCAATGTCAGCCTTTTCCTTTCTGCCTGCACCAAGATATATGGCAATGACCGCATTGATGCCGATACCAAAGCCGATAGCAGTGGCACTTATAAAATTCTGCACAGGGAACACCAGTGAAAGCGATGTCATTGCGTCCTCGCTTATCTTTGCCACAAAAAAGCTGTCAATGATGTTGTAAAGAGAGTTTACAAGCATTGATATCACCATTGGCAGGGACATTGAAAGCAGAAGAGGGAAGATCGGTCTTGTTTTCATGAAATCACTGTTCATTTATTTTTTACACTCCTTTGTCTGTGGGCAGAAAAAAAGCCGCACAGCCTGTTTGCTGTGTGGCGAAAAGTGACATACTGTCAGGAAAAATCCACGCAAGTTTTACAAAGTATATTTTAACATAGCGGTATGATTTTGTCAATGAATTTTCTTTAATATTGTGTTTCAAAAAAGTATACAAACACGCTAATTGTAGATTGACAAGATTTTTCTGTTATGGTAAAATGTTATTATGATAATTTATGTTAGGGGAGAAAGCGTAATGACTTTTATAGAGTGGCTCAAAGACTGTAATGAAGCAGACCATTTGACTAAAAAGGTTTACATATGTAATGATTATCTCAACGCCGAGAGAATGTTGGAGAACGCAAGCGGTGAAAATATTGTTATAAGGCTTGAAAGATACACAGTCGCAGATCATGCAAAGCATATTATCGAAACCAGTGCCGAGTATATGGACAGCAGGATAATAACACTGTCAAATGCTGAGGGCTGTGAGATAGTAAGACGTATTATTGATGAAAGCGGTATAAACTATTTTAAAAGCGATGACCATAATGCCTGCATGGAGATATTCAAGACAATATCAGAGCTTAGAATGAACTGTATAGGTCCTGATTCATTGTCCTTGGACAGCAGACGTATCAACACGCTGAGTGCGATCTTTCAAGCGTATGAAAATAAGCTTTCAGACAGCAAACTATATGACAGTGCAAAGCTCATAAGCATTGCCAGCGGTCTTATAAAGGCTGGTAAGGCAGACGTGAACAGCGTTCATTTTGCATATGATAAAGAAATAGAAGCTGATAAGCTGACAGCGGAGTATATAGGGCTTTTGCCTGATCCTGCGGTGATAGATAACATGGCTGATATGAGCGATGAGCAGTATCAGAATGGTCTGAGAAAATTAGCACAAAAGGCGGAGCTTTGGAGAAATTATGGCGTAACAAACGAGGTGGAGAGAACTGTTCTACATATCGTGAACAGTGGTTATGAGCTTTGCGATACCGCTGTGCTGTGTCCCGATGATGAGTATATGGACTTGCTCATGAATATGTGCGATCAATACAAAGTCCCCGTGGAATTTCCTGAGGGCATTTCATGCAGACACAGTGACGTTGTTGCATTGTTCAGGGCAATGCTCAAATGGTGCAAAAATGACTATAGATTTGACCTATTCAGAGATGTAATGCTTTCGCCTGTTTTCAAATATGAGGAGATAGTAGAGGACGGCAAGACCAAAAGCAAGGGCCGGATATTCCTTGAAGCACAGAACTCAGGAAACGGCTGGGGCATTGAATGGTATAGCACAAGGGATAGTCAGGTGTTTACGGACTTTTATGATGTCTTTAAAAAAGAAAATGTCAGCGCAAAAGAGTTTTACGGTGGCGTACTGAAATTGGTAAAAAAATATGTGAATGGAGCAAACGCCGAGCAGAGAAGTTCCATATCAAGCGTTAAGGACGCTTTGATAGGCAGATATATATTTTATGCAGACTATGACAAGAGTCTTAGCTTGCAGGAAGCAATGACTGAGATCACCGACATTGCAGAGAACGCAAGGTATTCTTTGCCTGCATCAAAAGGTGCTGTTACCTGCTGTCTTATGGGGCGGTATTCTGCGCTTTTCATGAAAAACATATATGTTCTTGGTCTGACAACAGGAAGATTTCCTGTCATGCAGGACGAGTCACCTGTGCTTAACGATAAGGAGAGAGAACAGCTTTTCGGCAACCGTGACCATTGTTCTGACGCTATCGAGCGCAGAAAGCTCACTGACCTTGTGAGAACTGTTCTCATGGCTGAGAGAGCAAACCTTGTTGTAAGCTGTAGTGTTTATGATACCGTAGAAATAAGAGCGCAAAGCCCGTCGGCAGTGTATACTGTTATTGCGGCTGAAAAGGGCATTGATGTAAACAAAATAGAAGTGTATGATTATCTTTCTGACAGACGCAAGGTGAGCGTGCGTTCTGAGATATCATTAAACAGTGCTTTCCTTAACAAGGCAGAAAAAATCGGGCTTCATGATGACGGTGCAAAGCAAAGCGAAAGCCTTACGGAGTATCTTGATAAGCAAAGAGAAAGCCGTATAGATATATTGCGTGAAATGTGCGAAAAAAAACATTTTATCATTTCTGCCACAAGCCTTTCGACTATGCTTCAGTGTCCGCTGAGGTTTTTCTATGAGCGTATCGCCCATGTTGAAAAGCCGCAGGAGGTGGATATAGACCGCAGTGCATGGCTCAAAGGCAATGTCAAGGGAATGTATATACATGAGATAATGGAGAATTATGCCAAGACTGTGCTTAAAGGAAAAAGTGCGGCTGAGGTGTCTGAAACTGTTGACAAGGCTATACTTGATGAGATATTTGAGAGTGTTACGAAAAAATACCTTCTTGATTATCCACCGTTGGATATGGCTGTTGCGCAGAGTGAGAGAAATGAATATTACAATTGTGTCAAGGCATATCTTGACGAACTGCACGGCGATATACACTCAGGCAAACGTGAGGTCGTTGAGGTCGAGTATCCGTTCAACGGTGATGTGGAGATAGGAGAGTATGAAGTCACCATAATGGGTAGGATAGACCGCCTTGACAGGATAATAGACGGCACAAAGGTGTCATACCAGATAGTTGACTACAAGACGGAGGATATCAAAAAATTCAGGGAAAAGCTCCCAGAAGACCCACAGGATCATATTTATGCACTTGCGCTTGAAAATGGTTGTACGCCTGTGGGAGAAGTGAGCGAAAGTGATATCGTTGCCGCAGATTACGTTTTCATTCTTGAAAAAGGGAATTGCCATGTAGTTAACAATAAGGATAATTCTGGAATCGAAAACATGATAACAATAACATTTAAGAAAATAGTAGAAGAGGGCTTTAAAAAGTGTATTGTGAATAAGAATGATAAAATTACTCCATGCACGTTTTGTCCTGCTTATGAAGAAGTTTGCTCAGGGGGTGCAACAGAATGAGTGAAGAACAGATAAGAAGCTATATAATAGACAAAGACAGTTATGATAAGAATATCCTTGTTGAAGCAGGCGCAGGTGCAGGTAAGACAAGGCTTATAATACAGCGTGTTATAGGTCAGATAGGCGCAGGTATACCTGTTGAAAAGATAGTGCTTATAACTTTCACCAACGCTGCTGCAAACGAGCTTTATGAGAGGATACAGGCAGGGCTTACGGAGAATATCGCAAAATGCAGCGGTGAGGAAAAGAAGCTGTATGAGAACGCTGTTATGAATTTACAGCGCATGAAGATAAGCACTATACACAGCTTTTGTTTGAGTATGCTGTCAGAACAGCCTTTTGAAGCTGACCTGCATTTGGGATTAAAACTTGCCGAGGACGGTGAAACAAAGCAGGCACAGGCTGACTTTTTCGAGAGATATTACCGCACAAATGGTGCGAACATAGAAGATTTCGGCTTTCTGAACAGCAATCAATATAAGCTCAGAGACAGCCGTGTGAAAAACTTTCTTATGGAAACATTTCTTGAGTGTGCTGAATACAGAGATGTTGAGTTTGTTAGGGATAAAAGCTATGACAGTGTGACATTTGACACCATAAATAAGCTTGCCTATAAAGAAATGTGTAACTATAGGGATAGTCTTGTGCGTGCGTTCTATAATGGTGCTTTGGGTGGAAAATACGAAGATATAGCAGGTTTTCTTGTTGGTGATGTGACAAAGTTTTTTCCTGATAATATGAATGTCTACGACCCAAAGTATAATTATGTAAAAGTTTGCGCTAATCTTAAAGCTTGCAAAAAGTTCCTTGAGCCTTTTAATAAGACTAAAATTAAGAAAGATCATCCAAAGAGCAATGAGAACATGGCTATTTTCAGCCCAAGTGGGTTTGATAATGTAAAGAAAGAAAATGCACTGTATGCACTCAACAAGACGGCAACGTATATAGAGCAGGCTGTAAAGGCTTATCAGGAGAGTGAAGACGGGGAGAGCGTTTCAAATGACGGGCTTTTGTATCACACTCACGAGCTTCTCAAAAACAGCAGTGAGGCAAGAGCGTTTTTCAAAGACAAGTATTCCTGCATTTATATAGACGAGTTTCAGGACACTGACGTTATGCAGACTGAGCTTCTGCTGTATCTTTGTGCAGACGACAGCAAGCTTATAGCAGGCGGTGATATATGGCAATGCCCACTCCGCGATGGTGCGCTGTTTGCGGTGGGCGACCCTAAGCAGTCTATCTACGGCTTCCGTGACGCCGATATCAGGCTTTATAACAAAATGAAAGCCAAATTCCAGAACAATAATGAAAAAAACTGCGAGTTTTTCTCACTTGATTACAACTTCCGCTCTGATGAGCAGCTTATAGCTTGGGTAAATGAAAAGTTTCAGCCTGAAATAAACGGCAAATATGGTATGACATACAGCGATATGATATCAAAGGCTGATAAGCCTGCGGCTGTTTCCGACGATGTTATCAGAGGGGCGTATTTTGTCAAAGATCCGGGTGCTGAAAGCGTGGCTAAGATAATATCAGACCTTGTGAACGGTGGAAAGATATTCGACAAGGGTGTGGAAAGACCTATAAAATACAGTGATTTTCTTCTGCTTCTTTGGAACACAACTCAAATGGAGTTTTATTCAATGGTCTTGACAGATTGTGGCATACCATATACAATGTGGGGCAAACGTCCTCAGAAAAACAGTCTGGTGCTGAAAAGATTTATTGCTCTTGCAGAGTTCGTTTTTGAAAGCTACAGCCCTACCGCAAAGGAAAAGGCTTATTCTATCCTTTGGAGATGTAGGCCTGACAGCATCGATTTTGAAGACGCTGAAATTGACGTAGACGATTATGAACAAAACTGTGAAAGCAATGACGCCACGCTTGTTGCAGTAAAGGCGTCTGCCGATACTGTTAATGAGCCTATAGCGAAGCTTTATAAGATACTTGATTTTCCTGAGCTTCTTTTCGATAATACCAGCAACAGAGAATATGAGCTTTCAAATCTTATCTATCTTATTGAAAAGTGGGAAAAGCAGGATTTTGCAGGAAGCGATGAGCTTATGGACATGATGAAAAACGAGCTTTCTGTGCTGAAAGAAAAAGAGCTTATCCTTGACAGCAGTGAGCAGAACTGCGTAAGGCTCATGAATCTTCACAAGGCAAAGGGTCTTGAGGGGAATATCGTTATTATGGCGGAGGCTAAAAATCATAAATTCAGCGGTGGAAAGTACACCGACCTTGTGGCTAAAAGACAGGTCTATGTACCTTTGAAAACAAGCGATTATTCATATATGGACTATCTGACATTCTATCCTAATGAGAGGAAGCAGGCAGAGGATAAATATTTTGGCGAACAGCTCAGGCTTGAATATGTTGCGGCCACAAGAGCAAAGCAGGCTTTTATATTTGTGTATACTTTTGAACGGAAAAAACCTGTGATCGACAAACTTACAATGAGCAAAATAGGCAGAGAACTGCCGCAGATAAACAATGCCACAGCGCAAAGTGCTGTGCAGGCGGTGCAGATAAACGTCAAGGATATATTCGATGAGGTGAACAACAGTCGAAATGCTTTTGATGAAAGCGTTAAAAAGCTCAGTGAGAAATATGTTAGCAAAATCACTCCTAGCCACCTTGAGGACGGCAAAAAGGTCACTATACCAAGTGGAGTGGAGAAACTGTCTTATGGACGTCCAAAGGGCATAGATATCGGTCATATGGTACATCGTGCCTTTGAGCTTGCAGTGAATATGCGTGGAAAGCTGTTTTCGTATAACGAAACGCCACAGCAGAATGAGCTAATTCAGAAGATTGTCAGCAGAGCGTATCTCGACTTTGAGGACGAGTGCAGTTCGCAGGCTTCTGAGAGCTTTTATAAGGACTATATCAACTATCAGCTTCACAGCTTTTTGAAAGATAAGGATATCGAAACATTGCTCAAAAATGCGCAGGCGGTGTATACAGAGCTTCCATTCTACAGTATGGACGGCAATGAATACAGCAACGGAGTTATGGATCTTGTGCTTAAAATGTCAGACAAAAGCTTTATCATAATCGACTATAAGACCAACATACAGGAAGAAGCCGACAGAAAGCTTTTTGAGGAGAGAATTTTAAAGACATATCGTTCACAGCTTGATTTCTACGAAAAGATACTCAGAAAAATGCTCTCGCTCAGTGAGGAAACCAAGGTGGAGTGCCATATTTACTTTATGAATGACGATAAATATATGAAAAACTAGAGCAAAGTCGCTTAAAATATGAATGTGTTAATATTATGAATAATATTATAATTTGTATCGTTCGGTTGACAATGTGATTGAGGTGTGGTATAATAAATCAGTTAATAATGTCGAAAAAAGTAAAAAAAGCAACAATAAGTCTACACTAAGCGTAAGGAGAACGTGAATATGGACGTGTACAAATTATGGACCTGCGATGATAACAGCGAAAGCCAACTGAGTTCCACCTCTTCGGAGATAGAAAAGGAAATTGACGTTCTCGGGAAAACTTTTGATTTTGTCAGGCTGCTGAAAGCGGACGGTCCTCATGGAGTGAGCGGCTGCGTTGAAAATCCATGTCAGTGTTTTTCTTTTTGGAAAGTGGACGAGCCTTGTGAAAACTGTATATCCTTAAAAACTTTTATTGATAAAAAGCCGAGAACTAAGCTTGAATTTATGGGAACTGACATTTATCAGGTCTTTTCAAAGTATGTTCAGGTTGACGGAGAGCCGTATGTTATGGAGCTTATCAAAAAGCTTGATGAGGACTCTCTGCTGGGTGTTCAGGACAGAGAAAAGATAATGAATAAGCTGTCAAAATATCATAAGGCAATGTATACTGATGCATTGACAGGTGCGAGCAACAGGAGATATTTTGAAGATAAGCTTAAAAAGTCCCATGTGCCTGCGGGCGTTGCGATGATAGATCTTGACGACTTCAAGGTTTATAATGATACATGCGGTCATGACGCAGGAGATATGGTGCTTGTGACAGTGGTTGATGCTATAAGGCGCTGTATTAGAAAATCTGATGAGCTTGTGCGTTATGGTGGCGACGAGTTTTTGCTTGTCATGCCTGGTATTCAGGAGGACGATTTTGCCCATAAGCTCAGGAAGATAAAACGAAATATCCATGCGGCAACTGTGCCAGGGTATTCAAATATACGTCTGTCAGCAAGCGTCGGCGGCGTTTTCTCTGATGGCAATAGCCTTGACGAAGCTGTCAGCAAGGCTGATAAGCTTATGTATCAGGCAAAGACAAAGAAAGATACAGTTGTCACAGATGGTCACGAAAGTGTTGTCGGTGAGCCTCAAAAGCAGGAGATACTTATTGTTGACGATTCAAATATAAACAGAGAGATACTCTCTGAAATGCTTGGCAATGAATATATCATACATGAGGCGGCAAGCGGCGAGGAGTGTATTGACCTGCTTAGTCAGTATGGCACTGGAATTTCACTTGTGCTTTTAGATATAATCATGCCCGAAATGGACGGATTTGAAGTCCTTGACTATATGGCGGAACATCATTGGATAGATGATATCCCTGTTATAATGATATCAAGCGAGGATTCTGCGTCCTCTATAAGAAAAGCATATGAGTTTGGCGTTTCTGATTATATCAGCAGACCCTTTGATTCACGCGTTGTGTATCAGCGTGTGTTCAATACCATTAAGCTTTATGCAAAACAGCGCAGACTTATTTCCCTTGTCAGCGACCAGATGTATGAAAAAGATAAAAACAACCGTATGATGATAAGCATACTCAGCCAGATAGTAGAGTTCAGAAACGGCGAGAGTGGAAGTCATGTGGTGAACATAAAGCGCATAACGGAGCTGCTTTTGGATAGGCTTCCCATGCGCACAAACAAGTATACTGTCAGCGGCACTGAGCAGCTTCTCATACCAATGGCTGCGGCACTCCATGATATCGGCAAGATAGGTATTGACGATAAGATACTCAATAAGCCCGGCAGGCTAACCAAAGAGGAGTTTGAGATAATGAAAACTCACTCCGCTATCGGAGCGAATATGCTTGAAAGTCTTGAGCAGTTCCGTGACGAGCCACTCTTGAAGATAGCCCATGACATATGCAGGTGGCACCATGAGCGTTATGACGGCAGGGGCTATCCTGACGGACTAAAAGGCGACGAGATACCGATATCGGCTCAGATAGTTTCTGTCGCCGACGTTTATGACGCACTTGTCAGCGAGCGAGTTTACAAAAAGGCGTATTCTCATGAAAAGGCTATGGAATTGATACTTAACGGAGAGTGCGGTACATTCAACCCTGTGCTTGTCGAATGTCTTAAAGATATTCAGAACGAACTTGCAAAGGGCGTAGAATAAGAGATGATATGATTTGTAAGGAGTGTCCTGATGACTACTAGAGAATTTTATGAAAGCATTGGCGCAAGTTATGACAGCGTTCTGGTACGTTTCGGCAGTGAGAAAATGATAACAAAGTTTGCAAAAAGATTTGCTGATGATACAACTTTTCAGGATATGTGCAAGGCTTTAGAGGAGAAAAACGCCAAGGAAGCTTTCCGTATGGCTCACACCCTCAAAGGCATTTGTAGCAATCTTGGCTTTGATGAGCTTTACAAGGCGAGCTATGACCTTACAGAGGATCTTAGGGACGGTGAGCTGTCAGGCTATGAGCAGGATTATGAAAAGGTCTGCGAAAAATATAAGATAGTTTATGACACTGTGACAAAAATAGATAACTGAGTTTTGACCGATAGTCTGTCAGACTGTCGGTTTTATGGTGAGGAGGAGCTTCCAACCCATGAGCTTAGAATGATGTCTGCGTTTAATGGGAAGATAGCAAACTTCAATCGCAAAACTATCAAGGGCAGACAGCTTTTCAGAATGAAATATTTAATTTGCCCCAGAAAATAGCAAAACACCCGTATCATGTGCGATACGGGTGTTTTTTTATCAGAAGCCTTGTTCTTTAAGTTCTTTTACTATATCTACATAAAATTCTCTCACGTCAAAATCTTTGATGTTCTCCCTGAAAAGGTCGATAACGTCGCCATGAGAAATGCCACGCTTGCCCTTGTGTTCTATCATCTTGGCGTTTTCACCATAAAGTCCCGACTCAACTGTTACTAGCCCGTCATTGCCCTTGCCGTATGGCTTGTTGAGCAGATAGCCGATATTTAACGGAAAACCTGCGGAACGTATACTGTTCATTTTGCTCATCACGGAGCGGTAGGAAACCAACTGGCTGTCAGGGGTGCTTGCGTTAAGCTCAGAGCAGTTTTTGTAAGTCAGGTCATAAACGCCATCTAAAAAGCTTGGGCCTTTGTCACCCAGAGCAGTGAAAAGCTTGTTGTATTTTCTATCAACAAAGCCCTGTATGCTCTCAGGTATCTTCTCAAGAAGCATATCAACGAATTTACAGCCATAGTGTGGCGTGTTTATGGTGGTAAGAGTTGCCACATATTTGTCCATGCCGAGGTGAGAGATAGCGTATCTCGAGTCAAGCCCACCCTTTGAGTGTGCGATTATGTTGACCTTTTCTGCGCCAGTTTCTGCAATGACTTCTTTTATCCTTTCAGCTACCTCAGTGGCACTGACGGATACTTTGTTGGCGGACTGTTGCTTGCCGTAATAGACCTCTGCGCCATTTCTAATAAGTTCATTAGGTACCCTGCCCCAATAGTTTATTACCTGCCAATCACGGAAGAATATGCCATGCACCATAAGTATAGGATACTTTGTCTTGCATATCTCGTTCTCTTTTCGTGCAGCGTCAAGGTCAAGCTTTGCCTGCTCGAAGTAGTATTCACTTCTCGCTGTCTTGTAGAATTTTCTGAACACGATGCAGTTCACAAGAGGTATGTACCAGGTGAATAACAGAATAACATACCACAGTATTTTCACCTGACGTGCCGAAGCCGCTATCCGCACAATGCCACTCAAACACAAAAGCGTTGTTATAGCATAAGCGCAAAGTGCATTTGCAAGAAGCCGCCAACCGTTCAGCTTTGTAAAGCAAAGCGCTATCACTATTATAAGCTGTATAACGCTTTGCAAAACACCGCAGCCAAGTACAAACGCTCCGGAATCAAGCCGTCGGATTTTTCCATGAGAACCTTTGCGTCCATGTGATTTGAACATGAAAACCAAGGTGTATAGTGCAAAAAGTATGATGATAAGCGTTTTGAGCAGAGAATTTATGTCAATAAGTTTCCACAGCAAAGGTGCGTTTGCAAGCAGAAGCACCGGTATAGAAAGAAAAGTTCCCCTAATTTTTTTCATTTTTTACCCCTTAAAGATTATTTTTCAGCTTTACGTGTCTAATATCGTTTCCCACAAACATAATAGGCATGAAACAGCCTGTGAGCCTCGAAACTATACGCTCATTATATTTTCCATTGTATTCTTCATTGGTGAGATTGGTAGAGATTATCGTTGGCCTGCCAAGGTTGATACGCTCGTTGATTATTTCATAGATCACGGAATCTGTAAAGCTCGTTTGAAATTCTGAGCCGAGGTCGTCAAGGATAACAAGGTCGGCATTCTCTATGATGTCAAGTGTCTGACCTGTAGCTCTGCCGAAATGCTCGTCCTCTATCTGTCTGAGAAGCTTAAGCAGAGAGGCGAAAATGACGCTGTAGCCCTTTTGTATAAGTTCATTTGCAATGCAGGCTGAAAGAAAAGTCTTGCCAAGACCTGTTTTGCCAATGAAAAACAGTGATGGAGAGTTTTCATGAAATTTGTCAGCATATGCACGGCAGTTTGAATACACCGTTCTCATTTTCTCTCTCGGTGACATTCCGTTACCGTCGCTTTCAGGATAAAATTCTATTCTGAACTCAGAGAAATCGTGGAGCTGGATACTGCAATTCTCGTTAAGCTCCTCAGTGGTGTATTTTTTCAGCAAGTCGGTGAAGCACTGGCACTTCACTCCGTCACGATAGCCATAATCACAGCATTTAGGACAGTAATAGTGATAATCAAGGTAGTCTTCAGGATAACCTCCCATTTTAAGCAGTCCTTTAATGGCACGTTTAGTATTGGCATTGTTTTGACGCATTTTTTGTATATATTCTCTTCCATGAGCATTTTTGCCTACTATGCCCTTCATTAGTTCACAGTTATTTGCTTTTAGTGATCTTGTAAGAACCTCTATTTCAGGAAGTCGCTGTGCTATCTCCTGAGCGTGGACCTCATGCTCGTTCATGACAGCTTCACGCCGTCTTTTAAGTTCATTTTCAGCCTTGTCATATGCGGTTATTGAATATTTCATTTTCTACTCCTTATCATAGCTTTCCTGATTTTTCTAGATCAAAATTCATTGCGAATTTTTCAAAATCATCAAGATTATAGGAAGTTTGCTTATTAGTATTCTTATTTTTCTTGGAGGTGTGGTACTTTTCGTCCTCGTGTGTGACCTGTTCAGGGGTAGTGATGCTCTTGCCAGCCCAGTTTGACAGTATAGTGTCTATATATTTGTAATTCAGTTTGTTGGTATTGTCAACGCACTTGTTATAGGCTATCTCCAGCATTTCAACAGTGAAGCCCATTGTTCGCCACTTTTCTATAAACTCGAGCTGCTGCTTTGACGGCTTTGCGGTCTGTCCGAAAATTTTCAGTACCTTGAATTCATACTTTTTTATGTTGGAAAGCCTAATTATTTCTTGTTCAATTTGTTGATAAGTACAGATGTCTTGTTCAAACCACCCACGCATTACTGTCACAAGGTAAGACACGTTGTGCTTTTCAAGTGACACACAGTATTCTGCGGCTAAGAGAATAGATGCAGCATCAAATCGGTAATATTCGTAAAGAGCAAGAAGTTCCCCTTGCTCAGTTCCATTGATAGTGCGTTGTAAAACGGTTTGTATCTCGTCAAAAAGATGTGCAAGGTTAGGGTCCTTCTGCTGTTTTTCCAGTATCTCGGAATTTTTGTACCTTATGCACAGCTTGTTTGAAACGCTCTGACGTTTCGGGGCAACTGCCTCAACTTTTGAAACAGGCTCGGCCTTTGTTTCAGGCTCTGAAACAGGCGTAGAAACGGCTTTGACCTGTGCAGGATTTGTCGTATCACTGTGTTCTGTGGTGATGACTCCTAGCGATACCCAATGTGTCACAGCGTCAATGACAGTGTTCTCAGAAAGTCCGGACTTTTCCGCAAGCTTTGCACTGTCGCATTCACGTTCCGTTGAACAGAGTATGCAGAGAAGTACCTTTACAAAGTCGCCATCACTTAATTTTATGTATTTATCGACCACTTTAGACGGCACTGAAAAACTGCTTCCCCAGCGGTCGCAATCAAAAGTATATATCATTATGTATCCTCACAAATATGATTAAAAATATCCAAAATAATTATATCACATAATCTGGACTTTTGCAACAAAATTTGTGCATTTGACTTTTGGTAAATAAAATGCTATAATAGGCTAATACCAAAGAAACGGAGAGATAAAAATGATAAGAAAATTTGTGCCTGAGGACAGGGAAGATTATATCAGATTTTCCACTGAGTTCTATAATTCTTCTGCGGTGGACAAACCTGTTCCAAGAGAGCATTTTGAGCAGGGCTTCGATGAAATGATGAGGTCTGACGTGTATGTGCAGGGTTATATGCTCGTTTGTGACGGCAATAATGTTGGCTACTGTGTTACAATGAAAACATATTCAGTTGAAGCAGGCGGTATTACTATATGGATAGACGAGCTTTTTGTGCTGGAGGAATACCGCTCAAAAGGTCTAGGCAGGGAGCTTTTTAAGTATATCGAGGAAAATGGCGACAAAAAGCTCCGCCGTATCCGACTTGAAGTCGAGCTTGAAAACGGCAGAGCCATATCGCTTTATAAGAAAATGGGCTTTGAGCCTGCGCCTTACGACGGAATGTGGAAAACTATTTTATAGTTCTCTCGTGAATTTCCCTTGAAATGCTGTCGCAAACCTTATTAAGTGCGGCGTGGTCCATTGCGGCGATATAATACTTTTCTATCTCGTCATGGACTTTCTTGGCTTTCTTGATGCCTGAATACACTTCCTCTGCAAGGTCGGAGGCGGTGACTTTATCTAATCTCAGTCTTGTTTTCAGGGCTGAGATCTTTTTCTTGTCATAAAATCTGCCCATGTTGATAGCTTTTTCAAAGCCGTCAAGCTGGCTTATAGGGGAATTTATCACAAATGCGATGCCAGCCTCCGGGATAAGCAAATGCTCGTAAAGGGTGTTGCCAAATAGGATAGCAGGGCAGAGGATAACATCATAACCTCGCTTTACAGCCTGCTGTGCCATGAGGGTGACGAACTTGTGGGAAGCGGCATAATAATCATCGTTCATGGCGAACACGTCAAGGTAGCTGTCAAGAGTGGCAAGCTGCGTCATACAGCCGTATTCTGTCAAAGCGGTCAACTGTCTAAGATCAGTTTTGCCGCTGCCAGAGCCTTTTTTGTTTAGAAGACGTTTTGCTGATCGTTCTGTGAAGCTTTTCAGCTTTTCCTCCAGCAGACAGCCTTCACCGCAATTGTAGGTATCAAAGCAAACGTTAGACAGGGCAGTGGTAAACCTTTTGCTTCTTGCCAAAAGCGACTTGTTTTTGTCTGTGACCTCGATTATTTCAGATCTGAAGGCCTTCAGTTTTTCTTCGTCCCAATACTCTCCTAAGTTGATTATTTTCTGACAAACTCCTGGATATGAACATTCCATAACGTGTGGCGCAGTGCCGTCGCAGATTATGGCCTTTGATGTATGCAGAACGATTGCATCAAGGGAAGCAGGATCAGAGGAGCAATAAAATCTAGTGACGTCCTCTGTCGGTTCAAACTCGGCGGCTATCTTTTTCATAAGTGAAGATTTTCCCGTGCCTGCACCTCCTTTGAGTATGAATGTGAAATACTCCTTATCAGCCATTATCTTGCCAAATTCCGTGGAAAACCCATTCTGCGTCATTGCACCAAAAAAATACTTTTCTGACATAAATTACCCTCCATATCTCAAACGCATCAGATCAGTGTGACTGCGTTTGCATTTTCATTTTTATAATATGTCAGAAAAAGCATGATTGTTCAAAAAAATTAGGTGGACAAAAAAAGCTTGAATAAAGTAAAAAAACTTTCATTGCATGACGTTGCAACTTGATATTGTAATAACGACTTTATCTTTCCTGCCTGCAACAGGATACAAAACGCCGTCCGCTTTATGCAGTGCCTTTTTTACTATTGCAGAACTTTTCATTATGTTCCGCCTTTCTTATCTATCTTAATTCTGCGGTATCATACAGCTAGTTATGACTAACTCGTAAACTTTTATGATAGCACAACAAGGTGGAAATGTCAATAGAATTGGGGCGATGGAAGGCGGTAAGGACAGAAAAATACCGATACAGAGGGGGCTGTATCGGTGGAATATATGGGTAAAGCTTAGTCTGGAAATTCAAGAGATCTTGTACATATCATTTTTGTAGAACATTATTGAATCGTTTTTTTCAGAGCGCCTTAGAACGGTAAGGACATTATAAACATCTGGAAATGGCGAAACCATACCCATACACGCCATACCAAAATTCAATCCATTAAATACTCTAAATTCGGCAGGACTAATTAAAAATAATATAAAAGGAATCACCCCAAGAACAAAAGGCAGCAGACACATCAATATAAACCTATCTCGTTTTAATGGATATGATGCTAATGCCACAAATGTTGTCTTTCCTTTAATTCTTCCTATTGTTACATCTGCGTCCTTAGGATAAACGATTCCGTGTAACCACTCGTGAATTATCAACAATAAAAAGCCTAAAGCAAATCCCACCAGAATAAATATTGGAGAGATCACGACCACCTTGCACACAATGGTTTTACCAAGCATAGCGGCAAAAAGTAAAACACATAGAATTACAGCTATCGGCAACGCTTTTTTCATCAGTTCATCGACGCTCTTAGGCGTTTCTATCTTTATTGCATTATCGGGTAAGTTTCCTGTTTGATATTTATTTATATCTTTTATTGACCACACAATTTTTATCATATTACATACCTTTGTTTATCTAATCTCGATTTATCGTCTAACTATATCGTATTATTCATTATACCACACCATATGCCCCAAAGTCAAGCAAACTATTCGATCCGATATAGTTTGAAACTATATCTATCCCACAGAAATAAATATTTTACTATCGCCTTTTTTCGTGCTATACTAAATACCAGCAAACCAATAGGAAATAAACTATAGTAAAATGAAAGAGGTAATGAAAATGAACAATAATATCAAAGCACCATGCCGCTACGATTTTGTGGGCAGCTTTCTCAGACCTGACTATCTGAAAAAGGCAAGAGCAGATTTTGAAAACGGCGCTATCACAGCCGAGCAGCTTAAAGAGGTAGAGGATAAGGCTATCCTTGACCTCGTTGCAAAACAGAAAAAGGCTGGCTATCATATCATCACAGACGGCGAGTTTCGCAGAGCAACATGGCATCTTGACTTTATGTGGGGCTTCAACGGCGTTGGTCACAGCAAGACACAGACAGGTCTGCCTTTCCATGGCGAGGCAGCAATGATAGACGATACATACCTCACAGGCAAGGTATCAGTTGGCGACCACCCATTTGTTGAGCATTTTAAATTTGTTAAGGCTCTCGAGGACGAGAATACAGTCGCAAAGCAGACTATCCCTGCACCTGCACAGTTTCTTGAGCAGATGATAATGCCTTTCGCACTGGAGAACACAAAGAAGTATTATAACGATACAGAAGAGCTTGTTCAGGATATCGCAAAGGGCTACAGAAAAGTCATCGCTGACCTTTATGCAGCAGGCTGCCGCAATATTCAGTTTGACGATTGCTCATGGGGCATGATAGTTGACCCTAATGCAAAGGCTATTTTTGGAGTTGACGACGCAGGACTTGAGGATATAAAAAGACTTCTGCTGAGAATAAACAACCTTGCTATCGATGGCAAGCCTGAGGATCTTGTTATCACAACTCACGTTTGCCGTGGCAACTTCCACTCAACATATGCAAGCAGTGGCGCATATGACAGTGTAGCTGAAACACTTTTCGCAGGCGAAAATGTAAGTGCGTATTATCTTGAATTTGATGATGAGCGTTCAGGTGGCTTTGAACCTTTGAAAGCAGTAAGCGGCGACAAGAAGGTAGTCCTCGGACTTATCACATCAAAGAAGCCTGAGCTTGAGGACAAGCAGGCTGTTATCGACCGTATCCACGAGGCTGCAAAATACATCTCACTTGACAGACTTTGCCTTAGCCCACAGTGTGGTTTTGCGTCCTGCGAGATAGGCAACAAGCTCACAGAGGAGGAACAGTGGGCAAAGCTTGCACTTGTTAAGGAAATCGCAGAGGAAGTTTGGGGATAACCAACAGATTTAACATATATCCCGAGGGATACTCAATATTCTTGATAAAAAATGACTCGCGTCAAAACATATCCGACTTCTTAACAGATCATACGAGTGCAGAGAAAAGGACAAATAAAAACAGGTAGATAACTCAATTGAGGTATCTACCTGTTCTGTTCATAGTTCACTATATAGGTCATTCATATTAGTTCTTTGAAAATGTCTATATGAGTATCTATCAAATTGATGTGAGTCATTTTTTAGCTTAAATATGTTGCCACACGCAACATATTTTTATAGCCTATGTACCCAATCAATAGCCGCCTCTGCCCAATGAGCCGCCACCGGCTGATAGTGACCTTCCCATGTGGCAGTGGTTTCGTCGCACAATGCAAGTCCATGTCCACCGTATTCATAAATGTGGCTCTCAAATGGGATGTGATACTTTGAAAGACTGCACATATACCAAAGTGTGTTCTCAACCCTTACACAGCCATCATCAGCACAGTGCCAGATGAATGTAGGAGGAGTGTTCTCCGATACTCTCTTCTCCATTGAAACAAGCTCTCTGAGCTCCGATGATTTTTCCTCGCCAATAATATTGAGTATTGAGCCTTCATGAGTGTATTCAGGGTCGGATGTGATAACAGGATAGCCCAAGATAGAGCCGTTTACCTTGATGTCCTCAGGATTGCAGCCAAGAGGCTTTGTGAGCAGTTCGCTGTTCCAGAAGTTTGCCATTGTTGCCGCAAGGTGTCCGCCTGCTGAAAAACCGCATACTATTATCTTGTCAGGGTCAATGTCAAATTTCTCCGCATTATCTCTAACATACTTGACAGCCGCCGCACATTCCAAAGCGTCAGTAGGAAATTTTTTCTTGACGCATGAGTATCTTAGCACAAATGCACATATGCCTGCACCCAAAAATCTGAATGCAACAGGTTCAGCTTCACGCTCAGAACACCAATCATATCCTCCGCCCGGGCAGATTATAATTGCCTTGTGCTTCTTTCTGCCTATTTCCTCAGTAAGTGTGTTGTAATAGCAATCAAGCACAGGTGCGCAGCCTTCGCTTGAAACGCCAGCCTTTTCATAATCTACTTTTATTTCTACTGTTTCTTTAAGCATTTTATTTCCTCCGAAAAAATTTATTCTGTAGCCGCCTGCTGGTCTGTCTGAGAGGACGAGTCAGCAGGTGCTGCATTTTCTGTCATATTCACGCAGACGATATAGCCGTCAACGTTGTTGCCTGAGATAGTGTTAGGACGCTCATTGTTGCTGTCGTCAAGTGGTACAGGCACGTTCGTGGTGCTGCCCTTGTCTGCGGCAACGTAGTAAACTGAATACTCAGTGTCATCAAAAGCCGTGAATGTAAGCGGTTTTTCAAATGTATAGTCCTTGACAAAATCTATGTATTCTTCAAGGCAAAGCTTGTTTGCTGTCATTATCTCAGCGTGTGGTATTCCAACATATCTGAAATGATAAGCCATAGGGCTTACACCTGTGATGTCAGCTTTGTCCTCTGGGTATCTGAGGATAAGTCCGTATTTCCAGCAGTTTTCAGATATCCAACTATAATCTCCTTCGCCTGTGAACTCAGGATATGCGCCTGTGCTTGCATCATAAAGATGCAGGTCAAAGGCAAGTCCAGTGTCATGCTCGTAGCAGGCAGAGCTGCTGTCTTCATCGTCTTCCGCAGGCATAGCTGTGTTTATCATAAGTGTTGATATCTTCTTGTCAGCATAAAAATCATTGCCCATTTTGCTAAAGGCTTCAAAGGTCTCTTTTTTAGCCGTCAGTTGAGTGCTGCTGGTGGACATTATTTGACTTCCGTTCTTGTCAAACAAATAGGAATAAACTGTGTCTGTGTTATTCACTGTACCGGTGAATGAGTGGTCGCCATTAACGAGAATAAGATCTCCATTTACCATATCGGTTTTGTTTTTTGCGGTAACATACATATAATTGCCCGTAAGCTTTTTTACAGCTTTTTTACTGCTGCTGTCAGCCTTGACCGCAGAGGAGTTTGACGAGCTGTCGGTAATTTTCTTCGGGCTGTCAGCTTTTGGACTGCACGATGTAGATATTCCCAGAATGATCAAAAGCAGTATGGCAAGAGCCGCTGCAATATTCTTGTATTTATAACGTTTTACTTTTGGCACTTAACATCACCTTCCTGTATAACATACACCTAAATTATAACACATTTTTCGTAATAAGTGAACCATATGCCACTGTGGTGTCGGCACTTTTGTTATATCAGACAAATGTTTTGCGGGCGTTTTATGCAACAAGCACAAACAAAATAAGGGCTGTACCGCAAAACAGTACAGCCCTTAGCAATAAATATTCTGTTAGTTTTTTACATAGTCAACAACAGACTTTATGAACGCACGTCCCTCAGGTGACTTGGAAAGCTTATCAAAATCGCATGAGCAAACTACCACCTTGCCGCCGTCCTTTTCATACTCGTAGAGGAGTGAAAGATCGTGGTTGCGGTCAAAGTTGTCGATAGTTCTCACGATAACATTTTTCTCGCCCTTAAAGTCGTCAAGAATAACCGAGCGTGAGTTCTGAACTATCTCCCACCACTGTGGCGTTGAGTATTTTTCCCCTGCAAAGCCTGCAAGAGCAGGGTGTTCATTGTCGATAAGAAGTCCCATTGTGCCAACAGGGTCAGGTTTTTTCATCATCTGTGAGATGATACAGAACATATGATAGCACCAGAAGTCCTGACAGTAGAAGCCCTCAATAGAATTTTCAAGCCTTGAAAGGTCAGGGACGATAAGTACGGTCTTGCCCTGTTTCAACAGGCTCTCAGCCTCATCGTTCACCTCGTCGAAAATGTACGCACCGCTTATGTCGGTCTTTTCAACGGTAGGTATCGCCCAAAGGTCATAATGATTGTGAATGTCAGTGCCCTCTATCTCAAGTGAAAGCACAGCCTTTGTGTTCTTTTCGACTTGTGGGAAAGTGAACTCTGCGTCGCAAATGTCGGTGTAATTGCCCTCTGATACAAAATCTTTTTCCACCTTGCCGATTACTTCGCCGCTTTCAAGAGCGAGGGTGCAGATAAGTTTGCCGCCTTTAAGCTCAGGTCTGTAATTGCAAAGCTCTGCGTGGGCCTTAAAGCTGCTGCCTGCCTCGAAAACATAGCTGTCAAAGCGTGCCATTACAACGGCGTCATTGCAGAACTCTCTCCATTCGCTGTCGGTGATAAGACCCTTGCTGTCCATGAATGCGTCAAGTACACCCACAAGGGCAGTACCCTGACCGCTGAAATCCTGAATATCGAGTATCTGGAAACCGCCGAGAAGTCTTGAACGGAAAACAGCCTCCATTTCTTCTTTATAGCACTGTACAGCAAGCTTGCCTGAGCATTTGAAATAATCCTCAGCCAGCGGAAGCAGACCCTTTTCATCAAGTCTTTCTCTGAATACCTCAAAGTTTCTGGCTTTAAGGGAGCCCGTGTATTTCTCTATCTCCTTGAAGTTCGGATAAGTTTCATACTGACCTATTTCGTGAGTAACGATAGGCACTTCAGGGATAAAATCTGCGTCAGCATCGCTTGCCTTGACAGTTTTCATGGTCGTGCCGTACTGTATCTGAACAGTGCCGTCCTCTGAAATTTCCGTGGAGCTTGCCTGCTTCTTAGGTCTTATAATGCTGTCATAATCGTGATTTGCCGCAGGCTTGTCAGTCTGAATATGACCAAGTGGAGCGTCACACATAGCGTATGAGCCTCTTATAAGCCTGTCGTTTGCAAGTCTTACGCCAACAAAGAAATCGTCATTTTCTATAACGTTAGGGAACCACTGGAAATTGTTTGAACCTTGTGTGTAAAGGTGTCTGTTGTCAAATTTCTTGTAGCCGCCTATTATATCGTTGAGTATCTTCTTTGAACCCCAAAGCTCGTTGCCCATTGACATCATGCAGTAGGAAGGGTGATTGCCGAAGAATTTCAGCATATTGAAGCCCTCTTCAACGAGGAAATCCTGCTCCTCCTGATTGTGGTTTTCCTCGCCCTCTTCTGTGATAGTTCCCCAGAAAGGAAGCTGTGGCTCCATATAAATTCCAAGCATATCCGCAGCGACAAACGCAGCCTCAGGGGGACAGCAGGTGTGATAGCGGTAGTGGTTCATGCCGTATGACTTTGATATCTTCATTACCCTCAGCCATTCCTCAAGGTCGGTAGGTGCAAAAGCGGTCTTAGGGAATATCATGCCGTCATGCTTTCCTCTGAGAAAGGTTTTTTCTCCGTTTATGGTGAACTTTCCACCCTCAGTCATGAACTCACGCATACCGATGATATGCTCGCTCATGTCACCGTCGATATCTATTCTCAGCTTGTAGAGATTAGGCTCATGCTCACTCCAAAGCAGGCAATCGTCGCCCATTTTGTATAAAGCGTCAAGCTTGCCGTCGGTGTATTCAAAGCTCTGCACCTCAGGAGTGTGGCTTTTTTCGCTGTTGAAACTCTCAGCGCTTATGACAGCTTTTCCGCTTTTTCCGCCTGTTATGTTGGCTGTTACTCTTACTGTCTTGTTATGAATATCGCACCAAAGCATAACATTTTCAGCGTGGGCGTTTTTGTAGCCTATAAGCTCGATGCGTCCTGTGATTCCGTTCCAGTTGGTTTGAGTGTCAGGTGAAGTCAGGTGTCCGCCCTTGGTCTTGTAGCCAACATTTGAAACGCAGATAGTCATTTCATGCACGCCAGTACCGATATACTCGTTCAGGTCATAGATGTGCGGAGTGCAAAGGCTCTCCTGCCTGCCTATCTTTTTGCCGTCTATATAAAGTTCAGTTATTCTTGTTCTTTCAAGATAAAGTTTAAGATTTTCACATTGCAGAGCAGAGAAGTCAACGTTTTTTCTGAACCATGCAAAGCCCTCAAATTTATATGTGTCTGTAAGAAAGCCTGTTTCTCTCTTAGTATTGTATTCGCCTTTTTTAGCGTTGGAAGTGGTGTTTGGAAGGTTTATTGTATCATCAAAAACAAGGTCAGTACCCTTACATTCCTTGTCAAGACACAGCAGCCACTCACCGCTGAGGTCAAGCTTGTTTATCATTAAGCAACTATCCTTTCAAGTTCAAATTTTCAATATCCATTATAACATATGGTATTGCCCTTTTCAACAGTAATCCTTTGATTTAACCAAAATGCTATAAAATTTTGTTGTTTTTAACAATAAAATATGATACAATAAGATTAAAAGAAATCTGCCAACTGGAGGTGCGGGAAAAATGCTTGAAAATACAGATAGAAAGCTGTTGTGGCTGTGGCTCGATGTTGCGTTCGGACCTGCGGACAAGCGTTTGTGGGATGTTATGTCATATTATGACAGCGTTGAAGAAATGTGCGATGATCTATTGTCACTGCGCTGTGGATATGTTACTCAGCAGGAGGCTGAAAAGATAGCCTGCTGTACGTTCTTTCAGGCGAAACAGGTGGCTGAATACTGCGAGAAAAAGGGTATATATATCCTCACCCCTGACGATCCTCTTTATCCTGAACGGTTGAAACAGATAGAATGTCCACCTGCTGTGCTTTTCTGCCGTGGCGATGTAAGCTGTCTGTCTATTGAAAAGAGCGTTGCCATTATCGGCACTAGAGAACCAAGCGATTATTCTGTAGTCGTGGCGGAGGAGTTTTCAAGTTTTCTTGCAGAGCGAGGAGTAAATATCATAAGCGGATTTGCTATGGGTATCGACACTGCCGCACACCGCAGTGCGATGCGTGCAGGTGGAAGCACTGTAGCTGTTATGGGCTGTGGGCTAGAATATGATTATCCTCGTGGCAGGACGGGCTTCAAGCGTGAGATAGCAACACATGGGGTAGCTATTTCAGAATTTTTCCCGCAGGCAAGACCTGTTCCTGAGAATTTTCGTATAAGAAACCGCATTGTTTCGGCACTTTCACATTGCGTTCTTGTGGTTGAAGCAGGAATACGCAGCGGCACGCTGAATACTGTAAATCATGCTTTATCCCAGAATAAAGACGTTTTTGTTATACCGCCTCATGACATTTTCAGCGAGAAATACGCAGGACAGTGTGCGCTTCTCCGTGACGGAGCAATAGAAGTCTATTCACCGAAAGATATCCTCTATCTCCTTAACAAGGCAAAAATATAGAAAAAAGGCTGCGACTTTTTGCCGCAGCCTTTTGTGATATTTGAAATTACTTTGAAAGTGGGCTTTCTCTGTAGATGATGTCCTCTCTCTTTGGTCCGTTTGAAACCATTGTGATAGGGAAGCCGATATGCTTTTCAACGAAGTCGATATACTTCTTGCAGTTTTCAGGAAGATCTTCATACTTCTTGATGCCCCTGATGTCTGACTTCCAACCGTCGAGAACTTCGATAACAGGCTTTGCCTTTTCGAGCTTTCTTGTTGTAGGGAAGTCTGTTGTAACCTCGCCGTCTATCTCATAGCCTACGCATACAGGTATCTTGTCAAGATAGCCAAGAACGTCAACTACTGTGAAAGCAACATCTGTTGTGCCCTGGATACGGCAGCCATACTTAGTTGCAACGCAGTCGAACCAACCCATTCTTCTAGGTCTGCCTGTTGTTGCACCAAACTCTCCACCGTCGCCGCCTCTTCTTCTCAGCTCGTCAGCCTCGTCACCGAATATCTCAGAAACGAACGCACCTGCACCAACTGCGGAAGAATAAGCCTTAACAACAGTTACGATGGTCTTTATCTCATAAGGAGGTATACCTGCACCGATAGCACCGTATGCTGCCAGTGTAGATGAAGATGTTACCATTGGGTAGATACCGTGGTCAGGATCCTTCAGTGAGCCAAGCTGACCTTCAAGAAGAACGTTCTTGCCCTCTTTGATAGCGTTCCAAAGGAATGCAGATACGTCGCAAACATATGGTGCGACCATTTCCTTATACTCCATAAGAGTATTGAAAAGCTCATCAGCGTCGATAGGAGGCTTATGATAAAGGTGTTCAAGAAGAATGTTCTTCGTTTCAAGAACTCTCTTGATCTTTGTCTTGAGAGCCTCTTCGTCAAACAGCTCCTGTACCTGGAAACCTATCTTTGCATATTTATCAGAATAGAAAGGTGCGATACCCGATTTTGTTGAGCCGAAGCTTGCCTTTCCAAGTCTTTCCTCTTCGTACTGGTCAAACAGAACGTGATATGGCATTACCATCTGCGCTCTGTCGGAAATAAGTATCTTAGGCATTGGAACGCCTTCGGAAGTTACCTTTTTAAGCTCATTGAAAAATACAGGGATATTAAGTGCAACACCGTTGCCGATAATATTTGTTGTGTGATCATAAAATACGCCGGAAGGCAAAGTGTGCAAAGCGAACTTTCCGTAGTGATTTACAATAGTATGTCCTGCGTTAGCTCCGCCCTGAAATCTTACTACTATATCAGACTTTTCAGCAAGCATATCGGTAAGCTTGCCCTTACCCTCGTCGCCCCAGTTTGCGCCGACAATCGCTCTAACCATTTAATTTTATCCTCCTTGCCATAAAACAGCAAAATTAGTAGCAGATATTTATCAAACTCAACACTGCCACTAGAATATTATAGCACAAAACATTCTATATGTAAAGGCACTTTTAAACATTTAACACTTTTATAACATTTAGTGTATTACCATACTGCTATGATAAAGAATAAAAAGTTTTAATATATCTTGCAAAAATCAGATTTGTGTATTATAATATAGTGTAACGGCTCGTGCTGTGAGATAACAAAATAAAATACGAGGGGATAACGATGAGAAAAAGAAAACAATGTGCGGCTCTTGCGCTTGCATTGACGCTGACAATTTCTATGTTCGGCTGTGAAAAAGACAAAGAAACAACACAGTCGTCTGCGGTGTCGCAGATAAAGACAGGCGACTTAGCTCAACCAAGCAATGTGAAGGTCAAGAAATACAAATTTCCGGAGTTTCTGAATAAAATAAAAAGCCTTGACGAGCTTTCACGAAAGCTTTATAGAAGCTTTGACAGTACTCAGTATGTTGCCGAGGTTGAGGAGCAGCCTTTTGAGGAATATAAATGTGAAAAGCTTCTTGCAGATCTTTTCTTCACTTATCGTGACGGCAGAGCAGTGGGACTTCTTGACAAGTCGGGAAACGTTGTGCTTGAAGCTGATGAGTACACTGAAATAACTGTGGTTAGCAATGGTATTCTACAGCTTTCTTATGATAAAGAGCGCAACGCTCCTATGCAGTATATGAAATATGACAGCGACGGAAATTTAAGTGACTATAAGCATAAGAAATTCTCCGCTGACAGCCTTTATACATATGAGTCGCAGGCTGATGACAGCAGCACGGACGCTGTTTATTCACTTATGTTTCCTGACGGTAAAAATGCTGTGTCATCAGACGGCTCGGATAAGTGGGATTCTGTTGAGAAGATATCAGCCGACAGCATAGATACAAATAAGGCGTACAAGGGCTTTTATAAGCTCACAAAGAATGGCGGCATATACTATGCTTGCTTTGATGACTTTTATAATTATGATATCTACGAGGGCGCATATGCAAAGGTTTATGTGAAAGTAGGCGGAGAATACGGAGAATGCTATCTTGCCGATCATGATGATTACAACGAGCTTGTGAAAATGATAGACAGCTTCGGCAACGCTTCATACAGGACGGCTCCGTCTAAAGATCCGGGACTTGATTTTATACAGATAACTCTGGGACTTAAAGAGAACACCAAAACAGAGATAACCATTTCCTCTGACGGCTATTGCCTGACGGACACCATAGAAGCTGCTGAGGGTGAGGCTGTGAACAAGTATTTCTCCTATCTTGACAAGGAAGATTTCGCAGATCTTATACTTTGGTGTGATCAGGTGCTTGCTGAGGAGTATCAAAAATAGATTTAAACTTTTTATAAATAATTTGCAGGATAGCGTAAAATTCCTGCAAAAATTGTTTTTTTAGCTCTTGCAAGTTGTTGACATTAGGTAGAACTTGTGCTATTATATTAAAGGTGTGGCGGTTTTCCTGCATATTTTCAGTGAACACTGCAAATACTTCTCTTGTGACGAAAGTTACTAATGAAGAACGGGAGGTATCTGAGTGTCTGAACAAGAAGAAAACGTAGAGAGCGAAAAGCTTGCTGAGGATATAAGGCAGATAAAGGAAATGGGTTCTGTCACATTGCCAGACGCAAAGCACGTTATACACTGCCTGAACATTATCGGTCAGGTGGAGGGGCATTATATTTTGCCTGCACAAAACAAGACCACCAAGTATGAGCATATCATACCTGCCCTTGTTGCTATCGAGCAGGATAGGAGCATAGAGGGGCTTGTGATAATCCTCAACACTGTGGGCGGAGATGTGGAAGCAGGACTTGCCATTGCGGAGCTTATTGCTAGTATGAAAACACCTACTGTGTCAATGGTTGTGGGCGGAGGTCACTCCATAGGCGTGCCGCTGGCGGTGTGTGCGAAAAAGTCATTTATAGTGCCAAGCGCCACAATGACCATACACCCTGTTAGAATGAACGGGCTTGTGCTGGGAGTACCTCAGACGCTTTCTTATTTTGATAAAATGCAGGAAAGGATAGTTCGCTTTGTGTGCGATAATTCAGCCATAAAGCCTGAGCGTTTCCGTGAGCTTATGATGTCAACGGGCGAGCTTGTAATGGACGTTGGTTCTGTTATCGACGGGGAGCAGGCTGTAAAAGAGGGGCTTATCGACAGGCTCGGAGGGCTTTCCGAGGCGATAGACTGCCTTTATGATATGATAGAAAACAGTTCTGAAAAGGAGAAAGCTGAAAATGTTTCAGACAATAATCGACCTTTATGACGTATTCAGGACTGACGTAGATATCGGAGAAGAGTTTGAGGATGATGATACTGCTGTGGACACAGACCCGGCACATTATCTCAGCCGTGACGGCTTTTATCTCTGACAAACAACAAAATTTCGGAGGACAGCAATGGGTATCATCAATGCGATTTTTCAGGCTATAATTCAGGGCTTGACGGAGTTTCTTCCAGTTTCAAGTTCAGGACATCTTTCACTGTATCAGCATTTTACAGGAAACAGCGGAGAGGGAGCTTTGTTTTTCTCGGCGATACTTCACCTTGGCACGCTGGTAGCAGTATTTGTGGCTTTCAGGAAGACAATATGGGATATGATAAAAGAGCTTGGCGTTATGATAAAGGATATTTTTACAGGCAAGTTCACTCTTAAAAATATGAATCCTCCAAGGCGTATGATAGTTATGATAATAGTTTCCTGCTTCTGCCTTGTACCGTTCCTGCCATTTAAGGGCTGGTTTGAGGGCATTGCAGAGGATTCAAGCATTTTTGCAGAGGGCCTTTGTTTCCTTTATACATCGGCAATACTTTTTATGTCAGACCGCTGTATAAAGGGTAAAAAGACTCAGGGCAATATAGCTTATAAGGACGCAATAACGGTCGGACTTTTTCAGGGAGTTGCACTGTTGCCTGGCGTTTCAAGATCAGGCTCGACTATTTCAGCGGGACTTTTCTCAGGCATGACCAGAGAAACATCGGTAAAGTATTCTTTCATTCTGGGCATACCTGTTATACTTATGAGCTGTCTGCTTGAAGTCAAGGACGCAGTTTCAACACATACTGATATAGATTGGGTTAGCTGTGCAGTTGGATTTGTAGTTGCCGCATTTGTGGGACTTTGTGCTATCAAGCTTGTAAACTGGCTCGTTAAAACGGATAAATTCAAGGTGTTTGCTTATTATACCCTTGTGCTTGGCGTCATAGTCCTTGTTATCTCATTTATCGAGATGTGCATGGGTCACCCTATATCCTTTGCAAAGTAATGACATAAGATAATACAGTTTCTGTGAAAAAGCTTGAAATTCTGTTTTCAGGCTTTTTTGTGGGTTATAAAGGCAAATAACATTTTGCCTTTATTTGCTTAAATAAGACACATACCGAAAGGAATGGTAAAATAAATGGCAGCTCAAAAGAAAGGCTCAAAGCCTGCGCCAAAGCAGACAGCGGCAAAGAAAAAGTCCGCACAAAAGCCTGCGCAAGCTGCAAAAAAGAATACAAAACAGCAAAAGCCTCAGAGCAAGCCGCAACAGTCAAATTCCATGACAGCAGTGAGAGAAAGAGAGAACAGACGCTTCTGGTCTTACATACTTTTCTTTTTCGGCATACTTGAACTGCTTATCACGTTCGTGGAAGGGGACGGCTTGTGGAAATGGCTCCATGAGCTGAACCGAGGACTTTTCGGCGTGACAGTATTTCTGTTTGCACCTATGATAATCTATGTTGCACTTATGATAGCTTCAGATGTGACCCATAACAAGGTCATTGCAAAGGTCGTTGAGGGAAGCGTTCTTATGCTTCTTATAAGCGGCATGGCTCAGATAATCCAAGTAGGCTCTGTGGACGGAAGTTCGTTCTGGCTCAAACTTGTGGGGCTTTTCAATGATGGAAAACAGCTCCGTGGCGGCGGACTTGCAAGCGCATTGCTTGGCTGGCCTTTGCTTTCGCTTTTCAAGAGAGTTGGCGCAGGTATCGTTATCGTGCTTGTGGCGTTCACTTTTATAATGCTGCTTACAAATGTTACGCTTCCGCAGCTTCTAAAGGCAGTTTCAAAGCCTTTTATAAAGAGCTATGAAGCGGTGAACGAGGAGCGTATCGAGCGTGCAGCTCAGCCTCCGAAGCCTCCAAGAGAGAAGAAGGAGCCAAGGCGTAATGGTAGGGTTGATATTGCAAAATTCTATCCTGATGATGGCCCTGATACTGCGGCGGAAGCCTTTGTGCCTGTTGCAGAGGCGGAAGAAGCTACCGACAAGGTAGACGCTTCAAAGATAGATATGCCGGTCCACCCTGTGAAAGCTCCTGTGATAACACATGAAAAGCTTGAAGAAACGGCTAAGACTACCGATAATGAGGAGCTTAAAAAGATAATAGAAAACGCCATAGGCGACAGCAGAGAAGAAAAGAAGTCCAAGGACGAGCCTGTTAAGCCACCAGTAGTGAATGTTGATAAGAACGGTCAGACAACGTTCTTTGAGAAAGATAATAAAATATCCGCTTACGTTTATCCGCCTGTGGATATACTCAAATATGCTAAAAATCCTGTGGCTTCCGAGATAGTCCAGCAGGAGATACAAGAGAAATCTGCGAAGCTTGTGGAAACGCTTGAAACATATGGCGCTAAAACAAGGATCGTGGGCATACATAGAGGTCCGTCCGTTACAAGATATGAGCTTCAGCCTGCAGCAGGCGTAAGAGTGTCGAAGATAACGGGTCTTGCAGACGATATCGCACTTAACCTCGCGGCAATGAGCGTTCGTATCGAAGCTCCTGTGCCGGGCAAGGCGTGCATAGGCATAGAAGTGCCGAACGATCATAGAGATACGGTTTCTCTCCGTGAGCTTATCGACAGCGAGGAATACAGAAAGGCAAAGGGCAAGCTTACCTTTGCAGTGGGCAAGGATATCGAGGGTAATATCATTATCGGCGATATCGCCAAAATGCCGCATATGCTCGTTGCAGGTACAACAGGTTCAGGTAAGTCTGTTTTTACAAACTCTATCATACTTTCTATACTTTACCATGCGTCGCCTGACGAAGTAAAGCTTATTCTTATCGACCCTAAGAAAGTCGAGTTTCCTATTTATAATAAGATACCTCATTTGCTTATCCCTGTTGTTACCGAGCCTTTAAAGGCGGCTGGTGCGCTTGGATGGGCGGTAAATGAAATGAACAAGCGTTATCTTATGTTCGAGGCGAACAATGTAAAGAACTTGCAGGAGTTTAACGACATGGTTCTTGAAGAACGCAATAAGCCTGCCGAGGAGCAGGACGAAGTCCGTGCAAAGATCGACCTGCTGCCACAGATAGTTATTGTGGTCGATGAGTTCGCCGATCTTATGATGGCTGCGAGAAGCGAGGTAGAGGATTCAGTTTTAAGACTTGCACAGCTCGCTCGTGCGGCAGGAATACATATGATAATCGCAACACAGTCCCCTAGGGCGGACGTGTTGACAGGACTTATCAAGTCAAATATCCCATCGAGAGTTTCTCTCAGTGTATCCAGCAACGTTGACTCACGAGTTATACTTGATGAAAGCGGTGCAGAGAAGCTTCTTGGAAACGGTGACCTGCTTTATAAGCCTGTTGGCGTTAAAAAGCCTATAAGAATGCAGAGCGGCTATGCAGCGACTTCTGAGATAAGAGAGGTTGTAAACTTCCTCAAGAACGAGCATACCGCAGAATATAGCGACGAAGTTATCGCAGAGGTGGAGGAGAATACTCCACAGCCAAAGGACAGCGGTTCGGCAGGCAGCGATAATGTTTCCGTAAATCCTGATGATGACCTTGTAAATCAGGCAATATCCATAATTGTGCAGACAAATAACGCTTCCACCGCGTTCTTGCAGAGAAAGCTAAAGCTCGGTTTCCCTAGAGCCGCCCGTATCATGGACGAGATAGAGGAAATGGGCATAATAGGACCACAGGAAGGCTCTAAGGCACGAAAGATAAACATAACAAAAGAAGAATGGGCTGAAATGCAGGCAAGAAGATAGCTCAGGCGGAAAGGGATAACATGGCAGGCAGATCTGCGAAAAAGAAAAATTCGACAGCACCGCTTAAAAAGGCGGTAACGCTCATAGCGGTTTTTGTGGTGCTGCTTTTTACAGTGCTTGACCTGACAGGGTTAGTTTCTTTCGACAACTTGCTTATCAAGGCAGGCGTTGAGGACAAGCCGGCGGAACACGCTCAGACAGAGGTGCATTTTATCGATGTTGGTCAGGGCGACAGCACCCTTGTGATATCACAAGGCGAGGCTATGCTCATTGACAGCGGCGATAAAGATGACAGCAATAAAATAGAAAAATATCTTGAAAAGCAGGGAGTGACAGAGTTAAAATATCTCATTGCCACCCACCCTCACGCTGACCATATTGGTGAAATGAGCGAGATAATAGACCAGTTTCAGGTGGATAAATTCATTATGCCGAAAGTCAAGGCTGATATGACGCCCACCACAACGATATATGAGAAAATGCTCAAAAGCATAAAGGCAAAGGGCTTGAAGATAACACAGGCAAAGCCTATGGAATTTGAGCTTGGAAGCTGTAAGGTGGAGCTTTTCACACCCAAAAATGATTATGATAATCTTAATAACTATTCCACCCTTGTGAAGATAACAGACGGTGAGAACAGCTTTCTTATCACGGGGGATTGCGAGACCACTGAGGAGAAAGATATACTTTCTCAGGGTTATGATGTTTCCGCAAAGGTGCTTAAAGCAGGTCATCACGGCAGTTCCACTTCTTCGGGGGTCGATTTTCTTAACAAGGTCATGCCGAGATATGCTGTTATATCCTGCGGCAAGGGCAACAAGTATGGTCACCCACACGAGGAAACTGTCACAAGGCTGAAAAAATATGCTTCCCATTTGTATGTCACTGCAGATGTGGGAACGATAGTTTTCAGCTCAGATGGTGAGGGGTTGAGCGTTTCTGCTGAAAAGGGAGAAAAGTGATATGGAAGAGATTCTTACAGTTGACAGGATAGAAAACGGCTATGCCGTGTGTGAAACTGAGCAGGGAGAAAAAAAGGATATACCGCTTTCTGAAACAAAAGACGTTCACGAGGGTGACGTGCTTATCTTAAAGGACGGCGTTTATATCCCAGATAAGGACAAAACAGAAGCAAGAAGAAAAAGGATACTCGCCCTACAGGATGATCTGTGGGCTTAAATATATGCTGAAAGGTATAGATAGAAATGGAAAAAGATTTATTTACGCTTATCAATGAAAAGCTTTCAGGCTTGTCAAAGGGACACAAGCTTATTGCGAACTACATTCTCTCCCACTATGACAAAGCGGCTTTTATGACGGCTCAGAAGCTTGGAAAAACCGTGGGCGTCAGCGAATCAACGGTGGTAAGATTTGCCTCAGAGCTTGGCTATGACGGCTATCCTGCCCTTCAAAAAGGCTTGCAGGAGCTTATGAGAAACAAGCTTACAACTGTTCAGAGAATAGAGGTCACTTCCGACCTTATGAGCAGTGACAACGTGCTTGAAAGGGTACTCAATCTCGACATCGACAAGATAAGGCGTACTTTGGAGGAAACCTCAAAGGAGGACTTTAACAATGCCGTTGACACTATCGTATCCTGCAATACCCTTTACATAATGGGTACGAGAAGTGCAGCTTCTATCGCTTCGTTCCTTGCTTATTATCTGGGACTTATTTTCCCCCATGTAAAGCTCGTTCAGAGTACGACTACTTCCGAGCTTTTTGAAAAGATAATGAGAATAGACGAAAAGGACGCCATGATAGGCATATCTTTCCCAAGATATTCAAAGCAGACCGTCAAGGCTTTGAAGTATGCAAAGAGCAACGGTGCGAACGTTATAGCTATAACAGACTCAAAGGCTTCGCCTATCGCAAAGTATGCAGACAGCCTGCTTCTTGCAAGAAGCGATATGGCTTCGTTCGTTGACTCTCTTGTTGCACCGCTGAGCCTTATAAATGCACTTATCGTTGCGGTATCAATAAGAAATATCGACAGAGTGTCCCAGACCTTTGAACGTCTTGAAAAGGTTTGGGCTGAGTATGACGTTTACGCAAAAAGCGAGGAAGATACACAGTGAGAAGATTTGACGCAGTTATAGCAGGCGCAGGTGCGGCAGGAATGTTCTGCGCAGTTCAGCTTGGCTGGCGTGGAAAGAGCGTTGCTGTTATCGAGCATAGCGGCTGTCAGGGCAGAAAACTCATGATAACAGGCAAGGGCAGGTGTAACGTCACAAACAACTGTACCGCTGACACTGTTATGAAAAATATCCCACGCAACAGCAAGTTCATGTATTCAGCACTGAGCAGATTTGCTCCAGAGGACGTTATGAGCTTTTTTGAGTGTCTTGGTGTGGAGCTTAAAACTGAGCGTGGCAACAGGGTGTTCCCTGTGAGCGACAACGCAAAGGATATCGTAAAAGCACTTGTGAAAGCCTGTGAGGACAGTGGTGTGCAGTTTATCGACGATGAGGTAAAAGAGCTTATCATAAAGGATGGCAGAGCAGAGGGCTTTAAATGCGAGCATGGGGATTATTACGCAGACAGCGTTATCGTTGCAACTGGCGGAAAGTCCTATCCACGGACAGGCTCAACAGGCGACGGCTATAGGCTTGCGAAGTCTGTGGGGCATAAGGTCACGGCAATAACTCCGTCACTTTGCCCTGTAGTCACTTATGAGCGTGAGGAATGTGCTTCTGCAATGGGGCTTTCCCTTAGAAACTGCACCTTGACGCTTCGTGAAGAGGACAGAGATAAACCACTTTTCCACGAGCTTGGGGAAATGCTTTTCACACACTTTGGTCTGAGCGGACCGCTTGTGCTTTCGGCTTCGGCTCACCTTGGTGATATGAACAAGTCACGGTATTATATGGATATCGACCTTAAACCTGCACTGAGCCATGAACAGCTTGACAGCAGGATACTTCGTGATTTCGGTGATTTTCCAAACAGAGATTTTCAGAATTCACTGGGTAAGTTGCTGCCTTCAAAGATAATACCACTTATAATAAAAAGGTGCGGCATCGACCCTGAGAAAAAGGTCAATCAGATAACCCGTGAGGAGCGTGAAAGGCTTGTTTCCACAGTGAAAAAGCTAACGTTCACAGTGAAGTGTATGCGTCCTGTGGAGGAGGCTATAATCACTCGTGGAGGAGTTGATGTTTCGCAGATAGACCCACGGTCAATGGAGTCAAAGCTGTGTAAAGGACTTTACTTTATCGGTGAGGTGCTTGACGTTGACGCTTATACAGGCGGTTTTAATTTGCAGATAGCGTTTTCCACGGCGTATAGCTGTGCGGATAAAATAGGATAAGGAGATTTTGATATGGGAATAAACGTGGCTCTCGACGGACCTTCCGGAGCAGGAAAGTCCACTATCGCAAAGGCGGTAGCGAAAAAGCTTGAATATGTATATGTAGACACAGGTGCGATGTACCGCTCTATAGCTTATTATGTTATAAGCAAGGGTGCAGACCTTTCTGACCCTGAGCAGATAAAACCCCTTCTTGGTGAGATATCCATAAAGCTTTGCTACACAGAAGCAGGGCAAAGAGTAATGCTCAATGACGAGGACGTTTCAGACAAAATAAGAACGCCTGAGATATCCATGGGTGCGTCAAAGGTGTCTGCTATACCTGAGGTAAGAGAATTTCTGCTTGAACTTCAGAAGAATATCGCAAAGGAAAACAACATCATCATGGACGGCAGAGATATCGGCACTGTGGTTTTGCCAAACGCTGAAGTGAAGATATTCCTCACAGCCGCTCCTGAGGCAAGAGCAGAAAGACGTTTCAAGGAACTTCAGGAAAAGGGCGACAAGTCTACATATGACGAGGTATTGCAGGATATAATCCAGCGTGACTATAACGATACTCACAGAGAGATAGCTCCTCTCAAAAAGGCTGAGGACGCCGTTGAGGTGGATTCTACTGAGTTGACTCTTGAAGAGTCTGTTGAGGCTATCTACAAGGTAATAACTGACAAGACTAAAAAAAAAGAGCGTAAGATAAAAGAGATAATGCCTGTCAGACCTGTGAAAAAAGAACACAGGCTTGGTCATTTCCATATGTTTTGGTACACAGTGCTGAGATATATCGTTATCGGACTTTATCATCTGTATTTTAACATCACTTTCGAGGGTACGGAAAATATCCCAAAGGACGGCGGGAATATATTCGCTTCAAACCACAGAAGCTATCAGGACCCTGTTTTTATCGCACTGCCAACAAAAGTGCCGCTGTCTTATATGGCTAAGGAGGAGCTTTTTCATCAGAATGTGTTCTTCACTCTGCTTATAAAAGCGTTCGGAGCATTCCCTGTTACAAGAGGAAAGGGCGACACTCAGGTAATAGATACATCTATCGAAAAGCTTGAAAAGGGCAGAAACCTTGTCATCTTCCCTGAGGGAACACGTTCAAAGGACGGCAAGGTAGGAAAGGGCAAAACAGGCGTTGCATTGGTGGCGGCTGTGGCTCAGGTGCCTGTGGTCCCTGTTGGTATCAATTTCGAGGGCAAGCTCAAATTCAGAAAGCGTGTAGTTGTAAGATTTGGCAAGCCTATAGTGCCTGGCGAGATAGGCGTTACAGCTACCGACCCTCATTCTCTTAGGACTATCAAGAACGAGATCATGAAAAATATCACGGAGCTGGTACATTAAATGTTAACAAAGTGTAAAATTTGCGTTGCAAAGACCGCAGGTTTCTGTTTTGGTGTAGACAGAGCCGTAAAAATAGTGTATAATGAATTAGATAACCGAAATAATGTTGTAACGTTAGGCCCAATCATTCACAATCCAAACGTAGTTTCTGACCTTGAAGCAAAAGGAGTTTACTCCACCGATGTGGATAAGGTCACGAAAGACCAGACAGTTGTTATCAGATCCCACGGAGTTGGACTGGACGTGTATGAAAAGCTTGCAAAGGTAGGTGCGGAAGTAATTGACGCTACCTGTCCCTTTGTGGCAAGGATACACAAGATAGCAGCCGAAAAATCGGGCGAGGGATACGTTATTCTTATCGCAGGTGATGAGGCTCACCCGGAAATAATGGGTATAAGAGGTCATTGCAGCGGAGAGAGTTATGTGTTCAGTTCATGTGACGATTTTGAAAATTTGGTGAAAGAGAAAGATTTTTCGTCAAAAAAGGTTGCAATTCTGGCTCAGACAACGTATAATAAGAATATGTGGAGAAAGTGCGAAGAGCTTTTTGAGAGGTATCTGCCTGAGGCTGTGGTGTATAACACCATATGCAGTGCCACTTCTGAAAGACAGAAGGAGGCGGCGGAGCTTGCGAAGGCTGCCGACATAATGATAATAGTCGGAGGGCTGCACAGCTCCAATACTCACAAGCTTAAAGCCATATGCGATGAATATTGCAAATGTTGGCTTGTGGAGGACGCCGAAGGACTGAGGGCATGTGATATTGACTTATCAGGTGCAAAATTTATCGGGATTTCTGCTGGTGCATCGACGCCGGCTTATATAATCAAGGAGGTACAACAGACCATGAGTGAAATGTTGAACAATGTTGACGAAGAATTTAATTTTGAGGAGGAACTGGAAAAGACTCTGAAAAAAATACATACGGGAATGAAGGTTGAGGGCGTTGTCACCGATATCAATAACGGTGAAGTAGCCGTAGATATCGGAACAAAGCACACAGGCTATATTCCTGCATCTGAACTTACAGATGATCCTACTAAGAAGCCAGAGGATATCGTAAAGGTAGGCGACAAGATCGATCTGATCGTTCTTAAGACAAATGACCAGGAGGGTATCGTTACACTTTCTAAGAAGAAGGTTGACGCAGTTCTTGGTTTCCAGAAGATAGTTGAGGCTAAGGAAGCTGACGCTACACTTACAGGTACAGTTACAAACGTTGTTAAGGGCGGTGTACTCGTATCAGCTAACGGTGTTAAGGTATTTATCCCTGCTTCACAGGCAGCTCCAAGAAGAGATTTCGATCTTAACGATCTGCTCAAGCAGTCAGTAAGCTTCAAGATCCTTGAGGTAAACGAGGCTAAGCAGAGAGCAGTTGGTTCTATCCGTGCAGTAGCAAGAGAGGAAAGAGCAGCAGCTCAGGCTAAGTTCTTTGAGACAGCTCAGATCGGTTCTGAGGTAGAGGGTACAGTTAAGTCTATCACAGATTACGGCGTATTCGTAGATCTCGGTGGTGTTGACGGCCTTATTAGAAGAATGGATCTTTCTTGGAACAGGATCAAGCACCCTTCAGACGTTGTTTCCGTTGGCGATAAGATCACTGTTACTATCAAGGATATCGACAGCGAAACAAAGAAGGTTTCATTGACATATAAGAAGGCTTCAGAGAATCCATGGGAGATCTTCAAGGCTAACTATGAGGTAGGTCAGGTAGTTAAGGCTACTGTTGTTTCTATCACAAGCTTTGGTGCTTTTGCACAGATCATTGACGGTATCGACGGTCTTATCCACATCTCTCAGATCGCTAACCAGAGAGTAAACAATGTTGCAGATATCCTTTCTGTAGGTCAGGTAGTTGATTGCCAGATCACAGAGATCGATCTCGACAAGAAGAGGATCAGCCTGTCTATGAGAGCTTTGCTTCCTGCTGATGACGAGGCTTCTGAGGACGCTGAATAAGCAATAAAATTCATGGGGGCGAGTGATCGCCCTCGTTTTTTATTTTCAATGAAATAACGGCAGCTTTGTTCTGCCAAAAAATCCTTAGAAAAAACTAAAGATTTACCGAAAAGACTTAACTTTTTGATTCGTATGTGGTATAATAATATCAGATCAAATAAAGACGAAAGGTTAAATTTATGGATGAAATAAAAAACACGGCAGTGAAAAAACGCAAAAAGAAAAGATCCACTAATCCTGCTGTCAGAGTTCTCAAAATATTAGGCACAGCTTTGCTGTCGATATTCCTGATACTCATTATCACCTGTTCTATATTTGCAACAGTTCTGACTATTTACGTTCTTAACTTTGCAGATACCACAACAACTATCAGTCTTGACAAGACGGAAACAAGCAACATTTCGAGATTTTTGTCTGTCAACCCTGACTATGATGAAGATGATGAGGATTCACAGGAGTATGACCTTTATTATGCTCTGAAAAACAGCAATAAGCACGTTGTATGGGCTGATCTTGAGGATATCCCTCAGTATGTTCAGGACGCTTTTGTGTACACCGAGGACGAGAGATTTTATTCTCATGACGGCGTTGACTTCAAGAGAACGTTCGCTTCATTTGTCAATGTATTCATACCGATATACGGCGGCAGACAGATAGGTGGTTCGACTATCACTCAGCAGACTATCAAGAACATCACGGGTGATGACTCCAGAGATTCTATCCATGGTATCGAGCGTAAGATACGAGAGATCTTCCGTTCTATCAACGTGGAAAAGACCTACACAAAGGAAGATATCCTCCAAAGCTATCTTAACCTTGTGCCACTGACAACTCAGGAGTATGATATCATCGGAGTTCAGGCTGCTGCAAACTTCTATTTTGGCAAGGACGTAAAGGATCTTAACCTTGCTGAGGCAGCTTCACTTGCGGGTATGACAAGCTGGCCTGCTGCAAACAACCCATATGATAATATGAAAAACAACAAGCTCAGACAGAAGTATACGCTTGATCATATGCTCGATAACGGTGCAATTTCTGAGCAGGAATATAACGAAGCCCTCAACTATGAGCTTAAAATAACAGGCGATATAACCTACACAAGCTCAACTATCTATGAGGACGAAACAAAAGATCAGGGTCCGACATCTTATTTCATGGACGCTGCTATCAATCAGACTATACAGATAATCGCTGACTATTATGGCATTTCATGGGATGACGCTTCCGCAAGACTTTATGACGGCGGATTTACTGCATATACCACTGTTGACAGAAGTATGCAGAAGAAGGTGGAAAAAGAAATGCAGAAGCAAAGTAATTTCACCACCTATGAAATGAACAAAAAGGACGATACTCTGTGGTCAGGCTTTATCGCTATGGACTACCAAGGCAACGTTAAGGCTATCGTCGGCGGACGTGATAAGAAAAAGGAGTCGAGAGTTTATAATATTGCTACTGATGCCAAACGTTCACCAGGTTCTTGTATCAAGCCTATTGCGTCATACGCTCCAGCGCTGGATCAGGATCTTATGACATGGTCAACCCTGTTCACTGATGAGCCTATCACTATTAAGGTAAAGGGCAAGGACCAAAAGTGGCCTGTAAACTATTCTGAAACAGGCGACAGTGCAAACTGGTCTTATCAGCAGCTTACAACTGTAGAAATGCTCACAAGGTCGCTTAATACGCTTCCTGCACAGCTTATCAAAAAAATGACACCTGCTTATTCCTATAACTTCCTTAAGGAAAAGCTTGACATCACTACGCTTGCAGACTCCGACGCTGACTATTCACCAGTAACTGTCGGCGGTCTTACAAATGGTACTAAGCTTGAGGAGCTTGTGGGTGCTTATATGATATTCGGCAATGGCGGTAAGAAGTATGACGTTACCTACGTTTCAAAGGTAGAGGACGCTGACGGAAACGCTATCTATGAAAAGAGCGACGGATACAAGCAGGCTATCAGCGAGTCTACCGCTTACGTTATGAACAGAATGATGCAGAATGTTATAACTCAGCAGGACGGTACTGGTAGATATGCTAAGCTAAACAATACTGACCTTGTCGGTAAGACAGGTACTTCATCTGACTGGTTTGACCTCTCATTTGTAGGCTGTACTCCTGACTACGTTTCAGGTATCTGGATAGGTTATGAAAACCCTGCCACTATCCCTACGAACGAGTATCAGAATATCGGTGCGATTTGGAAGAACGTTTTTGGTGATATCGCTGAGAATGAGAAGCATAAGTCATTTGACAAGACTTTCAAAATGCCTGATACAGTTGAAAAGCTCACCTACTGCACAAAGACAGGTAAGCTTGCGTCAAATTCATGCTATAGCACGGCAACTGGATATTACAAGAAATCCAACGAGCCTGAGTATTGTAGCGGAAATCATTAAAATTAAAGCCTCCATAACTCTATGGAGGCTTTTTTGAAAGGAAATCATTATGGAAAATAAACTGCGAATGTGCGTTCCATGCCATTTCGGGCTTGAAAGCGTGCTTGCATATGAGATAAAAAAGATAGGCGGTGAAAATCTTACCACAACTGACGGCAAGATAAGCTTTGAAGGTGGCTTTGACGTGCTTGCAAAGGCAAATCTTTGGATCGCCACAGGAGAGCGTGTACTTATCGAGCTTGGCAGCTTTAGAGCAGAAAGCTTTGAACAGCTTTTTGACGGTGTTATGAATCTTCCGCTGGAGAACTTTATCGGCAGGGAAGACGCTTTCCCTGTTAAGGGTCATGCCCTTAATTCAAAGCTTCATTCTATCCCTGATTGTCAGAAGATAATCAAAAAAGCCTGCGTTAAAAGACTTGAAAAAGCCTATGGCATAAGCTATTTTGAGGAAACTGCGGCGAAACATCAGATACAGTTTGCTATCCATAAGGACATTGCGACTATCTATCTTGATACATCAGGTGTAGGACTTCACAAGCGTGGCTACAGAAGAAATTCCAACGACGCACCTATCAAGGAAACACTTGCCGCAGGTATAGTTGACCTTGCAAGAGTTCGTGCGGACTCAGTTGTGGTGGATCCTATGTGTGGTTCAGGTACATTTCTTATTGAGTCGGCATACAAGGCACTGAAAGTTGCACCTGGTCTGAGAAGAAATTTTGCGGCAGAGCAGTGGTCACAGATACCTGAAACAGCGTGGCGCAATGCAAGAGCCGAGGCTATGGACGCTATTGACAGGCAGGGTGCATTCAAGGCATTTGGCTTTGATGTTGATGATATGGCGGTTGAGCTTACAAGAAACAACGCTAAAAAGGCAGGAGTAGGCTCAAAGCTTACAGTAAAACAGCAGGATATCTCAAAATACAGCCAGATAGAGGGTTCAATAACAATTGTTAATCCCCCATATGGCGAGCGTATGCTTGAAATAAAGGAAGCCGAGGAGCTTTATAAGAAAATGGGACAAAGACTTTGCCCGTCAAAGGAGAACCCATGCTATATAATCTCCCCACATGAGGAGTTTGAGGTGTTTTTCGGCAAAAAGGCTGACAAAAAGCGCAAGCTTTACAACGGCATGATAAAATGTAATCTGTATATGTATTTCAAGTGAGGTGCGTGGTGGGTTTGAAAATATCAGAACTTGACGGAATCGTATTCGATATGGACGGCGTTATTTTCGACAGCGAAGTAATAGGTCTTGAAAGCTGGGAGCGCCTTGGAAAGAAATATGGTCTGACCAACGTTCACGAAAATGCTATGAAGTGCATTGGCAGAAGCACTGTTGATACAATGGCTATCCTAGAAGCCGCATATGGTGACAAAGTGTCAATACCCGAACTTTATGATGAAGCAAAAGCCATTTGTGCAGATATTATCGCTGAGCGTGGTTTGCCTCTGAAAAGCGGAGCAAGGGAGTTGCTTTCTTACCTTAAAGAGCGTGATATAAAGGTAGGACTTGCTTCATCAACGTCTTACAAAGGGGTTATCAAAAATCTAAAGGGAGCAGGTCTGCTTGATTATTTCCATGTGATTATTGGCGGAGATATGATAAAACATTCAAAGCCACAGCCTGAGATATATTTACTTGCCTGTGAGAAGCTGGGAGTAAGGCCTGAGAAAACTGTTGCTGTAGAGGACTCTTACAATGGCATAAAGGCGGCTTACAATGCGAAAATGATACCAATAATGGTGCCAGATCTTATTGCACCGACAGATGAGATATTGTCAATGGTGTACAAGAAAATGGACAGTTTGGACGCTGTCCTTGAATATTTTAAAGCATAAACAAAACCCCTCGGCTTACCACCGAGGGGCTTTCATTTATGTCAGAAAGATTACTTTGTCATTGCTGCAACTTCGTCAGCGAAGTTCTCTTCCTTCTTCTCTACGCCTTCGCCTCTCTCGAAACGAACGTACTCAACAACGTCGATCTTGCCGCCAAGCTTCTTAGCTACAGACTCAACGTACTTGCCAACAGATACCTTATCATCCTTAACGAATGCCTGCTCAAGGAGGCAGTTCTCAGAATAGTATTTTCCGATCTTACCGTCAATGATCTTGTGCTTAACCTGCTCAGGCTTGTTAGCCATCTTAGGATCCTCAGCCATCTGAGCCAGCATGATCTCTCTCTCCTTGTCAAGAGCGTCAGCAGGAACAGCCTCTCTGTTCAGGTATGCAGGATTCATAGCAGCAACCTGAAGTGCACAGTCCTTACCAGCAGCAAGGAGCTCAGCATTGTCAGCTGCAATGTCAGAATCAAGCTTTACCATAACGCCGATGCTACCTGCACCGTGAACGTAAGGAACAAGAATGCCTTCCATTCTCTTGAATCTTCTGATTACCATGTTCTCTCTGATCTTGATGAACAGATCCTGAAGTGTCTCTTCAACTGTCTTGTCACCACCGCTGATCTTTGTTGCCTTAAGTGCGTCAACGTCAGCAGGGTTTGTCTCGATTACTGTATCAGCAACTGCTGCAACGAAAGCCTTGAACTCATCATTGTTAGCAGCAAAGTCTGTTTCGATGTTTACTTCAAGAACGCAGCCTACGTTGCCCTTAACTACAGCTGTGCAGATACCCTCTGCTGCAACTCTGCCGCTCTTCTTAGCCTGTGTAGCAAGTCCCTTTTCACGGAGAAGTGTTACTGCCTTTTCCATATCGCCGTCAGCTTCTACAAGAGCCTTCTTGCAGTCCATCATGCCAACGCCTGTTGCTGTCATAAGTTCTTTGATCTCTGCTACGGATACCTTACCCATTATTATTCCTCCTAGTGTTTTATATCGAAATAGGCAGACAAATATACTATAAATGCCTGCCTGAAATTTCAGCTCTTATTCAGCAGCCTCGTCAGCTTCTTCCACCTTATCTGCCTCTTCAGCGGACTCAGCGTCCTCACCCTGTCTGCCTTCGATTATAGCGTTAGCCATGCAACCAGCGATAAGCTTAACTGCTCTGATAGCGTCATCGTTACCTGGGATAACATAATCAACATCGTCAGGATCGCAGTTTGTGTCAACGATAGCTACTACAGGTATGCCAAGCTTCTTAGCCTCTGCTACAGCGATCTTTTCCTTTCTTGGGTCAACAACGAAAAGTGCGCCTGGAAGCTTCTTCATGTTCTTGATACCGCCCATGAACTTTTCAAGCTTTTCTATCTCAAGCTTCAGCTTAACAACTTCCTTCTTAGGGAGAAGGTCGAATGTGCCGTCCTTTTCCATTGTGTGGAGCTGCTCAAGTCTCTTGATTCTCTGCTGGATCGTCTTGTAGTTTGTCATCATACCGCCGAGCCATCTTGCATTTACATAATGTGCATTAGCTCTCAGTGCCTCTTCCTTGATAGAATCTCCAGCCTGCTTCTTTGTACCTACGAAAAGTACCTCTTCGCCATTAGCTGAGATGTCACGGATAAACATATAAGCTTCTTCAAGCTTCTTAACGGTCTTCTGAAGATCGATGATGTAAATTCCGTTTCTTTCTGTGAAAATGTATGGAGCCATTTTAGGGTTCCATCTTCTTGTCTGGTGACCAAAGTGTACACCAGCTTCAAGAAGCTGCTTCATTGATACTACTCCCATTGTAGTAACCTCCTGTTTGGTTTTAGATTTCTGCTTTTGCAGATGTTTTTATCCTCCGGACGGCTTTACTTGCTTTCACCTGTCTTACGGCAGGACCAACGGCAAAAACCTGTCCGTGCGAATTGCTTTAATATTATATCATATTTTCTATTTCATTTCAAGAGCTTCCGACAATTTATTTTAACAAATTTTCGATTTTTACAGTTCTGCTCTTTGTGCATACTGCACTATCGTTGAATTTTACAAGTATGGTATCTTCGCCGATAAGCTCGATATCCGAGCATTTTATGATAATATCCTCATCTCTGCCCATGATACCGAAAGCCCTTGGTTTGCCATAGACGATCAGTGAAACTATATTCGCTCTCTGAGTATCCATTTCTATATCATCAACATAGCCTATTTTCAGTCCTGTTCGCATATTGACGACCTCTTTATTTCGTAAGCTTGAAAAACTACATATCATGAAACCTTCCCCTTTCAAAAAAAGTGCATACCCTTTATAATAGGTATGCACTTTGGGGATCGTCCTATGTATGATCGTTTTTGTTTTTGTAATACATCTCCAACTGATCGTTATACAAATGCTTTATATATAAAGCTATGGTGTTTATGTACATTGCATTTGTAGGCTTTGTTCCGTTAGCAAGGCAACTTTCAAAAAGCATTTGCTTATCCACAGGCTTCATTTTTTCCCAGCCTGAAACTATAGCACTTCTTGTTGAGCGTTCAATAGCCGCAGTGCTTTTTCCATATTGTTTTTCAATGTCCTTATAAAGTTCGCCTATTTGTACTTTATTACCGCTATATTTGAATATAAGAAGAAATATCATGTAGTAGATATGGTCATATCCTGAATGCTTGCGGTTTATGCCCGTTGATGTTATGATCCTATGTATCTCCTTTGAAATATTCTGTCTAAGGATATCAGGATCGACAGGTATCCTTTTTAGCTTGTCAAGCATATAGTGGCATACGTTCTTAGCGTCGTATGGCATAAGTATGTGCAGAATATCATCATAATCGAGAAGAATACGGATCGTTTCTGTGTCATCATAAGTGTAGATGTTATATATTATGGGATAAATGTCATTTTCGTGAAGTATCTCACGAAAATGCAAAAGCTTTTTATATCCCAGCTTACAGCAGTCAATAACGATTACGTCAGGAGTATATTTTACAGCACCTATCTCAAGCTCTATTTCAGTATCACCGCATATATGGACCTTTGTACCCTTGCTTTTCAGTTCCTCGGTCAACAGTTTATGCTGGCCGTCATATGACTCGGAAATAAGGACCGAATAATCAGTCAGCATACACTTCAACTCCCTTATGACGATTTAACATAATAACTCCTATATTATTATATCAAATTTTTTGACTACAAGCAACTTTAACGGCACATTATTAATCGAATTGTTTCAAAAATGTGACCTTAATGTAATCATATATAACAAAAATATTCACAAATGTCGATTTAGCGTATTGCGACAGACGTTAGATACTTTTCTTGATGTGTTCCAATGCACCTTTTTCAAGCCGTGATACCTGTGCCTGAGAGATGCCAATATTTTTTGCTACCTCCACCTGAGTTTGTCCTTTGAAAAAGCGCAGGAAGAGTATATTACGTTCACGAGGCTGAAGCTCGCTCATGGCTTGCTTCAATGAAAGCTCTTCAAGCCAGCTTTTATCGTCACAGGAGTCGCTCACCTGATCCAATACATAAAGAGCATCGCCGTTGTCAGAATACACAGGCTCATAGAGTGAGACCGGGTCGGTTATGGCTTCAAGGGCGATGACCACCTGACTAGGCTTTTCGGTGATAGTGTCTGCTATCTGCTCAACAGTAGGCTCTTTCTGGTTTTCACATATGAGCTGTTCTTTCGCCTGCATTGCTTTATAAGCAAGGTCACGGAGAGAACGGCTCACCCTCATGGGTTGAAAATCACGAAGAAATCTTCTAAGCTCTCCTGCTATCATAGGCACAGCGTAGGTAGAAAACTTCACATCAAGAGAGGTATCGAAATTATCTATCGCCTTGATAAGCCCCACAACACCCACCTGAAAAAGGTCGTCAGGGGAGTCGCTTCGGCTAACAAACTTCTGCAAAACGCTCAGCACGAGCCTGAGATTGCCGTTTATAAGCTCCTCACGGGCTTTCTTGTCACCTGAATGGGCTCTTTTCAAAAGCTCCAGCTTTTCCGATTCTTTCAGCGTTTTAAGCTCATTGGTGTTCACACCGCTTATCTCAACTTTATTGTACTGCATCGCACGCTCCTGTTAAAAAGCAGCATTTTATGCTGCCGTGATAATATAATTATTACCTTTCAATCAGGAACTATACAGATATTTTTCAGGAAAATCTGACCATAAAAAATGCAGAGCCGTGTGACTCTGCATTAGTTCTATTCTTTTCTGTCGCTCTTGCGCTGATAGTAGACCGCTAGTATCGCTGTTATTATGGCTGATATGCAAAATGCAAGCAAAAGCTTGTTGGATATTTTTCTGTTTATGAAATTCATTGTAGGGTTGAGTATATCCAATATCCAGAATACAATGAACATTCCCGCAAGTATTATCGTGATATGTGGGAGAATTTTGCTTAGTCTTTTCATTTTTATCCTCCTATATAGATAATGTCGCTGAGGTCACGTCCACCGCCGTCAGGAGCGTTCACAATGCTGTTGTTGAAGTACATCATAGCGGACTTTCCACCGTCAAGATTGAACGCAGACATACAGCCCTCATCGCTCATGATAGCCGCAAGCTCGCTGAGAGTTGCGCCCTTTGAGTAGCCTTCGTTTCTGCCGTCAACTGTCACGAAAATATAGTGGCCTGCCGACACACAGCCTATAGCTGAACGTGGATTTGCACTGTTGAGATATTTTGTTGTGTTGAACGTTTCAAGAACGTTGCCACTTCCGTCAAGAAGTGCAGGACCAAAGTTCCAAGCCTGCCATGCACCTTTTGCTATAACAGCGTCGCTGTCATATTCAGACGGGGAGTAGGTCTGCATTGTGCCGTCTGTGAACAGCACGCACACGTCTGCGTCGTTGACATCATCACGGTATTTTATACCGTTTCTTATAACGATACTGCGTTCTGAATTACCATAGAAATCACCGTTTATGGCGAAAAGAGCTTTGTTTTCCACCGCCATACTGAATACTGAGTCCTTGATGTTCTTACCGAATTCTCCGTCTGCAAAGGCGGCTTTTATCTCGCTTGCGCTTGTGACATAAACATCAGCCACAAAATAGGTTATCTTGTTGCTTCCCTCGCCGATAGATTTTTTGTATACTGTCACCTGAGCATTGTCAGTTGAAGCCGAGCCAAGCTCCTCAGAGGTTATGGCACCGTTTGTTATACTGCTTATAGCGTTCTGGTCTGAACGATAGTCGGCAGTGTCCTGATTGCCCCAGTTCCTGCGGTTCGTCTGCTCAGTACGCAGTGTGGTTGTAGCTTTTTCTGCCTGCGGAGCTGTTGTGGTAACTGCAGGCTCGCTATCGTCCTGCGAGTTGTCAGCGGCATTTGGCAGGGTGAAGCTACCCTCTGCGGAGCTGTCAACTGTTGCGATCACTTCTCCCTTTACTCCTGAACTTTGCGGCATAACGTAGTCAAAAAGCATGAACACGCCTATCGCTGCCGCTGTAAGCACAACGTCCGTTATGATCATTGCCCAGACAGGCATTGGCTTTTTTGTCTTATTCGTCAATTTTTCTTTCCCTCTTTCTGAAAACGAAACTTTTTTGCGCCGCCCAGCTTATAAAGAAAAGCAGCACTTCTATAAGTATTTTGCTGATATATTTGTTGTGTATGAGATATTTCACACATAGTTCTAGCATTGTTGTATTTGCAGCTAGTATTAATGCGGCAAGCAGAAAGTATTTTGCGGCTGTCTTTGCAATGCCTTCCTTATTTTTGAAGACGAATTTTTTGTTCATGGAAAAGTTGAAAATGGAGCTTATCACTCTTGCACATATGTTAGAAAACGCTACGCTCCCGCTTATCATTGCGAAAATGCTGTAGAAAATATAGTCCACGCAGAAGCTAAGAAGTGATGAGCAGGAGAATTTCAGTATATCCTTGTATATCCTCCATGAGTCTTTGATAGGATTAAAATGTGATGACTCGTTTTTACCAAGGTAAACTGTTTCGATAGGCACTTCATAGAATCTTATGCCTTCTCTTGCACATTCAAGTAGCATATTCATCTCAAACTCATATCTGTCACCGTTTACCGACAGCATAAAAGGTATGAGCTTTGAGGAGAAGCCACGCAAGCCCGTCTGCGTGTCGCTTACCTTTACTCCTGCGGCAAATGAGAAAACAAATTTTGTGATGTTGTTGCCGAATTTGCTTCGCAGTGGTATCTTTCCTGAAAATCTGCGACAACCCATAATAAGCTTGTCAGGGGAGCTTTTCAGGGCTTCCGACACCCTTATTATATCCTCCACCTTGTGTTGTCCGTCTGCGTCCGCAATGACGATGCCCACAGTATCGGCTTCATGTTCTTTTATGTATTCAAGTGCGGTTTTTATGCCACGCCCCTTGCCTTTGTTTATCTCATGGGTGAGAACTATGGCTTTTTTTGCGGCTTCGGCAAAAATCGGCAGCTTATCCTTGCCGCTGCCGTCATTAATGACAATTATATGAAAATCGGTCAATGAAGATATATCGTCAATAACAGCCAGCATTTTTTCATCAGGCTCATAAGCGGGTATCACCGCATAAAATCTATCTATCGCCAAGATATCTTCTCCTTTCATTTATCGTATGGTCTAAGTATATCACATATGCTTTAAAATTACAATAAAACTTCTGAAGAATTTATACATAGTTTATCTGTCGAAATTTTGCGAAAATGAAATTGTGTCAGTATTATTGACAAAATAATAAAAATGTCGTATAATAAAAGAAACAATAAAAAATGTACAAATTAATTCAGCAAACGGAGGATTTGATTTCATGGAATATAGAGTTCTTGAAACACGTTCAGCCGATATTCTCACTAAGTACTACAATAACGAGATAGACAGCTTTCTTAATGCCTGCCATGAAGACATTCTGTGGATAGGTCCTGCTGAGAAGCATGTGATACGCACCAGAAAGGCGCTTGTTGATGCTTTTTCGCAAGAAGAACACAAGCTTGAATTTGTGCTCAGCGACCTAAAGGTGTTTTCCATAGGTCTTACGGAATGTTCCTGCGAGGTCATAATGTTTTTCATTTTGGATACGATTTGGCCTGACAGCAGTGTTGGGAGAGCAGATCAAAGGATACAGTTTACATGGGTGAGCGAGAACGGCGAAGAAAAAATAAAGCTTTGTCACATTTCCAATGCCATTAAATATGATGAACGTGACAGGATATATCCTGTACATTATGAAGAAATATACAAGAAAAATGTCTGTTCAGGTGAAAGGCGTACAAAGAGAGTGATAGTAAATGGCGTAGACAGGTCGCTTGTTTTTCTGGATAGGTCATGGATAGCTTATGTGGAAAGCAGCGGCAGTCACTGCGTCATATATACCATTGACGGCTCATTTGAATCAGTGCAGAGCCTTAAGGTGTTTGAAAGACGATATAGGGATATGTTTGTGCGCTGTCATGAAAATTATCTTGTAAATCCTGAATATGTAAGTCGCATAAGCCGTTACAGAATAGAGCTTACATATGGCAAGGTGATCCCTATTTCTGAGAAGAATTACACTGCTGTGAAAACAAAATTATCCCATATAACATAAAAACTGGTGAACATTTTGCGTGTTCGCCAGTTTTTTAGTCAGCATATTTTTTCTAAATTTCGCCGTATGGATTTTATTATCCGCTTTTCAAGTCTTGATATGTAGGATTGGGATATACCGACTTCATCAGCGACCTGCTTTTGGGTCATTTCTTTTTTGCCTGAAAGCCCAAATCGCATTTTCATTATCTGCTTTTCACGAGGGCAGAGCTTTTCGATCTCCTCCAGAAGAAGCTGTTTCTCAACTTCGCTTTCTATGCCCTTGTTCACGGTGTCGTCATCGGTGCCTAGAATATCGGATAAAAGCAGTTCGTTGCCGTCCCAGTCAACATTCAGCGGTTCGTCTATGGATATTTCATTTTTATACTGATTTGATTTTCTAAGAAACATAAGTATCTCGTTTTCTATGCACCGTGAAGCATAGGTCGCGAGCTTGATGTTTTTATCAGGACAGAAGGTGTTTACCGCCTTGATCAGCCCTATAGAGCCTATTGAGATAAGATCCTCTATGCCTGTGCCTGTTGACTCAAACTTCTTTGCTATGTATACCACAAGCCTGAGATTATGCACGATAAGCAGTTCTCGGGCTTTTTTCGGGTCTGTTTTAAGAAGCTCAAAGGCTTTTTTCTCTTCCTCTTTGTTTAGGGGCGGCGGTAACGAATCTGCACCGTTTAGGTAATCTATAGTTTCGGGGTCGTCTGAAAACAAACGGCTCAGAAATCTGTTCAGCCCTAGAGCGAGTGTTTTAAGTGTGGTCATTTGTATTCCTCCTGTATTATCCCAGCAATGCGGGGTTGAATATAGCCCGTGATTTTCCGTTCAGCGAGGGCTTTATGCCCACATAGCACCTGACGTTGTGTACACGGTCTTTATCGTCGATTATCTTTACGCTCCCTGCGGCTGTTATGTGGATAATTCCCTCACCGCTGACAGTAGAGCAGGGGATAAGCCTGAAACCGCTTAGAGGGTCAGGCTCGTCACGGTCAAGGTCGTAGTGATAGAAAAGCCTGTCACAGCAGAAAACCACCACTGGCGTTCCTGTGAAGCTGTCGCAAAGCCTGTTCCCGCTGTCGCATATGGCAGGGACTTTCACTATACAGCCACCATTTTCGTATATGGCTTCGTATTTTGCGACCCTGTTGAAACACCTGCGTGTGATGTTCTCATAAAGACAGAGCAGACCATATGCTATACCGCAGGCAAGGGCAAGCTTAAATAGAGAGATGTCAAAATACACAGTGAGGTTTCTGAAAAAAATCACCTTGCTCCCTGATATCTGCCAAAGGGTCACCACTATACCCGTGAAAACTGCGTCCACTGCACAGTATATGATAAAGTATCGAAGTAGTTGCCAAGGGTCTTTACACCCAAAGGCTATAAGCACTGTGAATACCGCACTGACAAGCTTTATCACCACAATAAGAACTGCAGTGAAATATCCTCTGCTGTCTATAGCCATAACAAGCGACGAAAGTCCTCCCACTGAGCAAGCTGTCAACAGCCGCAGCGGACTTATGACCTTGTGACATATCCTGCCTGCCGCTTCCAGCATGATAAGCGTCATAATGGCGTTTGTCACAAGGAGTATATCTATGTAAATTTTCATGGCGTTCCTCCCTTTGATATTATGATAGCACTGCTTGGATGGAAAAATTGTCGCAATGGGGACAAAAAAAGATCCGCCCTCCCGAAATGGGAAAGCGGATAGCTTATTTGATATCAAATTAGTCAGCAAAGAAAACTGAGAAAGCCTTATATGCCATATAAGTGTCTATCTTCGAGGTTATCTCAAATGGTGCGTGCATTGAAAGCACTGGTACGCCAACGTCGATAACGTTCATGTCAAGGTTTGCGATATACTGTGCGACAGTTCCTCCACCGCCGCCGTCTACCTTGCCAAGCTCGCCTGTCTGCCAAACGATGTTGTGTTCGTCAAAGAGCTTTCTTACTCTGCCCACAAACTCAGCAGAAGCATCGGAAGTGCCTGACTTGCCTCTTGCGCCTGTGAACTTTGTGGCAACAACGCCGTAGTTTATCTGTGATGAGTTTCTTATCTCGAACGGCTCTGAGAATGTTGGGTCATATGCCGCATTTACGTCTGCTGAAAGGCACTCGGAAGCAGAGATAACGTTTCTGCCCTCAAGTCCGTATACCTTTGCAAGGTCAGCAATGAAGTATGGCAGATATGAGCTGTTAAGTCCTGTGTTGCCGTCACTTCCTGTTTCTTCTTTGTCTGTGAGTATGGTCATGCAGGTCTTTTTAGGGTCTTTGCATTTGAGGATAGCCTGCAAAGCTGTGTATGCACAAACTCTGTCGTCCTGACCATAAGAGCCTACCATGCTTCTGTCAAAGCCAACGTCCTGTGCCTTGAATGCAGGAACAGCTTCAAGCTCTGCGGAAACGAAATCGTCCTCTACGATGCCGTATTTCTCGTTAAGGATAGCCATTATGTTGAGTTTTACCTTGTTTGAAACAGCGTCATCTCTGAATGGTCTGGAGCCTATGAGCAGATTAAGCTCCTCGCCCTTGATGAGCTGTGGAGCAGGTCTTTTCATCTGAGCGTCTGCAAGGTGCGGCAGGATATCAGTTACACAGAAAACAGGGTCGTCCTTGTCCTCGCCGATATTTACTGTAACGCTTTCGCCGTCAGCCTTTATAACAACGCCATGAAGTGACATTGGAACAGTTGTCCACTGATATTTCTTTATGCCGCCGTAATAGTGTGTTTTGAACAGGCAAAGCTCCTTGTCCTCGTAAAGTGGGTTCTGCTTAAGGTCAAGTCGTGGTGAGTCGATATGAGCGGCAGCAAGTCTGATACCCTTGTCAAGACCGTCCTTGCCCATAACTGTAAGTATGATAGCCTTTCCTCTGTTTACAAAATAGAACTTGTCGCCGGCGTCATACTTCTTGCCCTTTTCATAAGGCTTGAAGCCTGCTTTTTCAGCCTGAGCCACTGCCTCGATAACAGCCTCACGCTCTGTCTTTGCAGTGTTCAGAAAGCTTTTATAGCCCTCGCAGAACTTGTCTGCCTTTTTGAGTTTTTCTTCGCTAAGGCGAAGTCCACCGTTTTTCTTATCCGAAAGAAGCTTTTCTGCAAGCTTTTCGCCCTCGGACTTTTCTTTCTTCTTGTTATCCATTGTAAAGTCCTCCTTTTAATGTATTCTTATTGAAACTGCGTTACAATGGGCGGACACTGTTCGCCCCTGCGCATGGTTTTGCTTAACTGTTTTCTGTAATATCCCCATGACTGCTGAGTATATCCTTATAATTGTCATAGGCTTTGCGTATCTTGCGCACATAGTTTGAAGTCTGGTCATTTTCGTCAGGTATGTCGCTGACTTTGAAATTGTCAGGGTCAACAGTGCCGTTTTCTATCCAACTGTCAACAAGATTCATTCCGCAGTGATATGCTGCCGCTGTCAGCTCTACAGAGCCGTCATACTTTTCCATAAGATAGCTGAGATAATATGTGCCATATTGGATATTAAGTTCAGGGTCGAACATATCGTCATAGGTGTTGTCACGCTGATCGTCAAGGCGATATTTTATCCAATCGTATGCGTCCTCCATAAGCTGCATAAGACCTCTTGCACCCACTGATGAAACAGCGTCCTTATTAAAGCCGCTTTCCACTTTTATTACAGAGAACACAAGCACAGGGTCGCACTTGTACTTGGTGCTGTATCTTATTACATACTCCTCATAATCTGTAGGATATGAAAAAGAGTTCGGAATATCCTTTGCCTTGTTGATTATCTGCTCGTGATAAAGATATGTGAGCCAGCCTATACCGCACAGCAGAAGTATGACTGCTATGAGTACGGGACCTTTTTTTATGTGCCTTTTCTTTTTACGTCTGCTGTTTTTTCCATTAGCCGCCATTATATCTTTCCTTTATTGTTTCTATGACCTCACAGGTCTTTTGGAATGTGTCATTCACAGAGCCGTTGTTCTCAATGACGAAATCGCTGTGAGCCTTGAAAAATTCCATAGTATGCTGAGAAGAAAAACGCTTTTTTGCAAGCTCCGCCGAAATGCCGTCCCTTTTGGTTATCCTTTCAAGCCTTATGCCAAAGTCTGCCACAACGCTTACGATAACACTGCAAAGCTTATCCGCACCTGCTTCAAAAAGGGTCGGTGCGTCAAGAAGAACAAAATCGCTCTCTGTAGCGTTTATCTTTTCGTCAATAAGCTTGTTTATAAAAGGGTATATGGTATCATTGAGCATTTGAAGCTTATTCTTATCTGAAAAAACTATCTCTCCAAGCTTTCGCCTGTCAAGAGAATAGTTCTCGTCAAAGCAGCTTGGGAAAAGCTTTGCAAGCTCTTTACAGCATTCGCTCCCTGCCTGTGTGACTTCTCTTGCGACTATATCGCAGTTTATTATCTCAAAGTCATTTTTTCTGAAAGCGTCCGATATAGTTGTCTTGCCTGCACCGCTTTGACCTGTAAGCCCTACTACTGTTTTTTTCACAGTTTCACCACCTGAAAGCCTGCGGCTCTTAAAAGTCGGTTATACACTGCAAGCCCCACGCCGTCCTTATTAGGGCAGCGTGCAAAAACTTTCTTTGCACCTATATCGTCAAGCTCTCTGAGAACGTCAAAAAGCTCTTTGGCTTGTTCCTCGTCATTTGCGCCATAGCAGATATGCGGGATATCAAGCCCATCACAATCGCTGTCAGTGAACACCATAAGAGTGGTGTCATTGTCAGCGTGAGTTTTCACATATTCTCTGAAAGCTTCAAGACTGCTGTCAATGATAGTCACATCAGCCTTTGGGGCATAGTGCTTGTATTTCATACCAGGGGAGCGAACTTTTACGTTCTCACCCAGCTTTTCCAAAACGCCCTTGTCGATAAGAACGTTCGGGGTGATCTCCATAAGATCCTCGGCTGAGATAAATCCCGGTCTGAGAAGTCTTATTCCGTCCTCGCCTTCAAAGCTTATAACAGTTGACTCAACGCCCACTCCGCAAGCTCCACCGTCTATTATGGCTGGTATCCTGCCGTGCATATCGTTAAGGACGTGCTGTGCTGTTGTAGGTGACGGGCTTCCTGAAAGGTTTGCCGATGGTGCGGCGATAGGGAAGCCGCAGGCTGAGATAAGCGCTCTTGCCACCTTATGTGACGGCATTCTTATGCCCACTGTGTCAAGTCCTCCGCTCGTTACCATTGGTATCTTTTCAGACTTTGGCATTATCATTGTGAGAGGTCCTGCCCAAAATTTTTCTGCGCACTTTACAGCAAGGGGCGGTATCTTATCCACAAGTCCCTCAAGCTGAGAAATGTCAGATATATGCACTATTAGAGGATTGTCGGCAGGTCTGCCCTTTGCGGCGAATATTTTTCTTACAGCCCCTTCATCAAAAGCGTTCGCCGCAAGACCATATACAGTTTCCGTCGGCATACCAACGACTTCACCCTGTGAGAGCAGCTTTGCGGCATATGCTATGCTGTCCTCGTCAGTGCCAAGTATTTTTGTGTCAAACATTTTTTATTCTTCTTCCTGACTTGCAAGCTTGGCAGCCTGATCGGCTGTTGCAAGTGCGTCGATTATTTCATCAAGTGCGCCGTTAAGCACCTGTTCAAGTCTGTAGATAGTAAGACCGATTCTGTGGTCGGAAATTCTTCCTTCAGGATAGTTGTAAGTTCTTATTCTTTCGGAACGGTCGCCTGTTCCCACCTGTGAACGTCTGTTGTCTGCGATCTCCTTGTTCTGTGCCTGAACTTTCTGATCAAGAAGTCTTGAACGGAGAACTTTCAGAGCCTTTTCCTTATTCTTGAACTGTGAACGCTCGTCCTGACACTCAACTACCATGCCTGTAGGCAGGTGAGTTATTCTGATAGCGGAAGATGTCTTGTTGATGTGCTGTCCGCCTGCGCCTGATGAACGGAACACGTCTATTTTCAGGTCTTTTTCTTCATTCAGGTCAAGCTCCACCTCATCAGCCTCTGGAAGCACGGCAACTGTAACAGTAGACGTGTGAACTCTGCCCTGTGACTCTGTTTCAGGTACACGCTGAACTCTGTGTACTCCGCTTTCGTATTTAAGCCTTGAATAAGCTCCCTCGCCTGACACACTGAAAGTTATTTCCTTATAGCCACCAAGCTCTGTTTCGTTGGCGTTCATGACTTCTATGGTCCAGCCCTTTGAAGCGGCATACATTGAATACATTCTATAAAGAGAGCCTGCAAACAGTGCAGCTTCCTCACCGCCTGCTCCGCCTCTTATCTCTATGATAACGTTACGCTCATCGTTAGGGTCTTTCGGCAGCAGGAGAAGCTTAAGCTCTTCTTCAAGCTTAGCCATATCTTCCTTGGACTCCTCAAGCTGCATCTGCACCATTTCCTTGAAGTCCTTATCCATTCCGCCTGCGTCAAGAAGCTCAATGGCTTCGTCATTGGCAGCCTTTGCCTTTTTGTATTCGCCGAACTTTTCAACTATCGGCGTAAGTGTCTTGTATTCTTTCATAAGGCTCGTATACAGTGAAGTGTTGTTTACAGTTTCAGGCTGCATGAGCTTTTCGTTTATTTCATTGAATTTATCTTCGAGTGCTTTGAGTTTTTCAAACATAGTTATATTCTCCTGTCATTTTTATTTTATATCATACATTTGTTATATATCATAAATTGCGAGAATAGCTATGACTCAGCCTCTCTGATAATAGTTTTTACGTTCTTTTCGGCTTTGCTGCGTACTATCATGAACTCTCGTCCGCAGCCCTCGCAGCGCAGCTTGAAATCCATGCCTGAGCGCAGAACTATCATTCTGTTACTGCCGCAGGGGTGACTTTTCTTCATTACAAGAATATCGCCTTTTACAATATCCATTTTGCACCACTTTCCTTTCTTAAAAGGTGAAGCAGAGCGAATACTCTGCCCATACATCGTTATTATAACACATTTCTCCCTTTATTGCAATAGCGGAGAGGGCGGTTTTATTGCTGTACAAATATTATAGTCCATATATTTGATTTTTGTTGCATTGTTACAAAAATGACATTATAAGAAGCTGAATTTACAAAATGTTCATTGAATAGCTTTTGAAAAAGTGTTAATATTAGATTGTTCAAATTTGAAATATCTAATATTGGAGGTTTGACAATGAACGATAATATGACAACAGCAACGCATATGTTTGTTCATTCAAAGAAGCTTGCAGAAGCATATGAAAAAGTCATGCAGCCCCTTTGTAAAAAGCTCGATATGCCAAAGACGGCGCTTGACGTGCTCATGTTCCTTGCGAACAATCCTGAGTTCAACACAGCGGGTGATGTGTGTAGATATAGGAATATCAAGGCGGCGCTTGTGTCTTTCCATGTAGAAAAGCTTGTGGAAGCAGGCTTTGTTGAAAGGCAGGCGGTAAAGGGCGACAGAAGAAAATGCCGTCTGGTCTGCACAGAAAAGGCTCAGCCTGTTATAAAAGAGGGCAGAGAGCTACAGAAAAAGTTTGCACAAAAGCTTATCGCTGGCTTTTCGGACGATGACATGGCACATTTCAAAAAATGCCTGCATATCGTTAGCAACAATATAGACAGCATTCTTAAAGAATGTATGTAGAAGGAGGTAACAAATATGATAAAACTGCTTAAAAAGATGGGCAAGCGTGAGGTGCTTATGGCTGTTCTCTGTGCACTTCTGGTGCTGGGACAGGTGTATTTTGACCTGACACTGCCTGACTATATGACAGACCTGACCATGATGCTCAACACGGCAGGCAGTGAAACTTCCGATATCCTGAACGTCGGACTTAAAATGCTGGGCTGCACCCTTGCAAGTGCCGCTCTTGCTATCGGCTGCGGCTATCTTTCCGCAAAGACTGCCTCAGGCTTCAGCTACACTGTAAGAGAAAAGCTTTTTAACCACGTTATGGATATGGGAAGCGAGGAGATGCAGGACTTTTCCATACCTAGTCTTATAACAAGGACAACAAACGACATTACACAGATACAGATGATAATATCAATGGGCTTGCAGATGATAATAAAATCTCCTATCATGGCGGTTTGGGCTGTTATAAAGATACTTGGCAAGAGCTGGGAGCTTTCAGCGGTGACTGCGGCGTTCGTTGTGGTGATATGCGTATTCGTTCTTGCAGTTATGGCGACCTGCATACCGAGATTCCGTATCGTTCAGAAGCTAACTGATAAAATAAACCGTGTGGCAAGAGAAAATCTCACAGGCATAAACGTTGTCCATGCTTTCAATGCTGAGAAATATCAGAACGACAAGTTCGATGTTCCAAGCAAGGATATGATGAACACACAGCTCAAAAACCAGAGAATGTTCGCACTTATGATGCCAGTTATGAATATCGGAATGAATGGTCTGACCCTTGCTATCTACTGGCTTGGAGCAGTGCTTATCCAGCAGATAGCCCTGACGGCTGTTCAGGACAGGATAACGTTTTTCAGCAACGTGGTGGTATTCAGCACATATGCCACATACGTTGTAATGTCATTTATGATGCTCGTTATGATATTCATGATGCTCCCTGCGGCTCAGGTATCTGCAGAGCGTATCAACGAAGTGCTTGAGCGTGACGTGAACATAAAAGAGGGAAGCGTCGGCGAGGGAAGAGAGCAGGGTACTGTTGAGTTCAAAAACGTTTCTTTCAGATATCCTCATGCCTCTGAGGACGAGCTGAGCAACATAAGTTTCAAGATAGAAAAGGGTCAGACCCTTGCCATAATCGGCGCAACAGGAAGCGGCAAGACAACGCTTATAAGCCTTATACCAAGATTTTATGACGCAACAGAGGGCGAAGTCCTCGTGGACGGCGTAAACGTAAAAAACTACAAGTTTGACACCCTTTATGACAAGCTTGGATATGTCACACAGAAGGCTGTGCTTTTTGCAGGAAGCATAAGAGAAAATGTTTTCTTTGGAGAGAGTGCCGCTCCTGAAACTGACGAGGAGCTTAAAAACGCTATCGAGCTTTCTCAGGCGGAGGAGTTTGTGAATAAGCTTCCTGACGGCACAGAGCATATGATATCTCAAATGGGCAGGAACGTTTCAGGCGGACAGAAACAGCGTTTGTCTATTGCAAGAGCGCTTTCAAGAAAGCCTGAGATACTTGTATTTGATGATTCTTTCTCAGCCCTTGATTACAAGACAGACGCAAAGCTCAGAGAGGGTCTTAACGAGAAACTTAAAGACACGACAAAGATAATCGTCGCACAGAGAATAAGCACTATCCGTCACGCAGACAAGATAATAGTCCTTGACCGTGGCGAAGCCGTGGGCATGGGTACTCATGATGAGCTTATGAAAAATTGCGACGTATACAAAGAGATAGCACTTTCACAGCTTAGTGCGGCAGAGCTTGCATAGAAAGGGGGACTGCACAATGAGAAAATACGAAAAGTCTAGTAAGGGCGAAATGGCGTCCGCTATGAAAAAAATAATAGAGTATATGAAAGGCAGTGTAGGTATCGTTGCCGTGGCATTGGTTCTTGCGGCGCTTGGTGCGGTGCTGACTATTATAGGGCCTGACAAGGTGGGCGAGATAACCGACCTTATAGCAGACGGACTTATGACAGGCATTGACCTTAAAGCGGTGGCAAGGGTAGGAATTTTCCTTGGAGCGATATATATTTCAAGCTCGCTTTTTACCTTTATTCAGCAGTATATAATGGCGACAGTCACCCTGAAAATGTCATACAGAATGAGAAGCGACCTTTCAAGAAAGATAAACTGCGTTCCACAGAAGTATTTCAACTCACATTCACAGGGTGATATACTCAGCCGTATCACAAATGATGTATCAACTTTACAACAGGGTCTTACAAACAGTCTTCCGACCATAATCAGTGCAGCGGCACAGTTTGTGGGCTGTCTTATAATGATGTTCGTTACAGAATGGCGACTTGCACTCATCTCACTGTTCATCACATTTTTGGGACTTTTCCTGATAGTTTTCATAATGTCAAAGTCACAGAAATTCTTCCTTGACAGACAGGAAAGCCTTGGTAAGCTCAACGGCTATGTTGAGGAGATGTATTCAGGTCACGAGGTAGTAAGGATATCCCGTGGAGCAGATAATGTAAAGGAACATTTTGGTGGACTTAACGAGGCGGTATACAACGCAAACTGGAAGTCACAGTTTCTTTCAGGCATGATGCAGCCGCTTATGAACGTTATCGGAAATATTGCATACGTTGCAGTATGCGTGTTCGGCTCAGTGCTTGCACTTAACGGCACTATAAAGTTCGGCGTTATAATCTCATTTATACTTTATGTAAGACTTTTCACATCTCCTCTTGGTCAGATAGCTCAGGGCATGACAAATATGCAGACAGCTTCCGCCTCGGCTCAGAGAATATTTGACTTTATCGAAAGCGAGGAACTTTCAGACGAGAGCGACAAGAGCAGTGAAGTCCCTGAGGTAAAGGGCAATGTAAGCTTTGAAAATGTTCGTTTCAGCTATCCTGATACTCCTGACAAGGTGATAATAAAGAACTTCTCCGCAGAGGTAAAGGCAGGTCAGAAGGTGGCTATCGTCGGACCTACCGGTGCAGGTAAGACCACAATGGTAAATCTGCTTATGAGATTTTTCGAGATAAATAGTGGAAGTATCTCCATAGACGGCACGCCTATATCACAGCTCAGCCGTGAAACGGTGCACAATATGTTCAGCATGGTTTTGCAGGACACATGGCTTTTTGAGGGCACTGTAAGAGAAAACCTTGTTTACAACATGGAGGGCATAAGCGACGAGTCCCTTGAAAGAGTGTGCAAAGCCTGCGGTCTGGATAAGTTCGTTCACACTCTGCCAAATGGCTTTGATACAGTGCTTTCTGAAAGCGTGGCTATATCAGCAGGACAGAAACAGCTTCTCACTATCGCAAGGGCAATGCTCCAGAATGCGCCTATGCTCATACTTGATGAAGCAACATCTTCTGTCGATACGAGAACGGAGCTTCTTATCCAAAGGGCAATGGATAAGCTCACAAAGGGCAGAACGAGCTTTGTTATCGCACACAGACTTTCGACTATCAAAAACGCAGACCTGATACTTGTTATGCGTGACGGCGACGTTATCGAAAGCGGAAACCATGAAACTCTTATGGCAAAGGGCGGATTTTATGCCGAACTTTATAACAGCCAGTTTGATCAGGCTTCATAAAGCAGGCTTTTATATGCAAAGCACACGGCTTTTACGACTGTGTGCTTTGTGCTTTTTTTACTAAAATGGGTGTGACAGTGGTGTGGCTGTATTGAAAAATGACAATAAAGTGTATTTTATTTCTTAAAATCAGATATTTCACTTGACTAATCCGTATTAAAATGGTATGATAAATATGTATTTTTATAAAATATATTATTTGCAGAAGGATTGATATATAATGAAAACACCATTTATAACCAAGGAAAAGGCTGAGGAGATAATCAAGCAGTATCCTACGCCTTTTCATATCTACGACGAAAAGGGTATCAGACAGAGAGCCAGAGATCTTTACAAGGCATTTAGCTGGAACAAAGGCTTCAAAGAGTATTTCGCTGTAAAGGCTACTCCTAACCCATTCATTTTGAAAATACTCAAGGAAGAGGGCTGCGGCGTTGACTGTTCTTCTCTTACTGAGCTTATGATGAGCGACTGCTGCGGATTCAGCGGAAGCGACATTATGTTTTCTTCAAACGTAACTCCAAAGGCGGATTTTCTCAAGGCAAGAGAGCTTGGCGCTTATATCAACCTTGACGATTTCACTCACATAGATTATCTTGACGACCTTTGCGGTATTCCTGAAACTATCTGCTGCCGTTTCAATCCGGGCGGACATTTCGAGATAGAAACTCAGATAATGGACAACCCTGGTGAGGCTAAGTACGGCTTCACAAGAGAGCAGCTTTTTGAGGGCTTCAAGATACTTCAGCAGAAAGGCGCAAAGCATTTCGGACTTCACGCTTTCCTTGCTTCAAACACTGTTTCAAACGCTTATTATCCAAAGCTTGCAAGAATACTTTTTGAGCTTGCTGTTGAGCTTCATGAAAAGACTGGTGCAGACATCAAGTTCGTAAACCTTTCAGGCGGTGTTGGCATAGCATATGAGCCTGACAAGCCACAGAACGACATCTTCGCTATCGGCGAGGGCGTTCGCAAGGCATTTGAGGATATAATGGTTCCTGCTGGTCTTGGTGACGTTGCTATCTTCACAGAGCTTGGCAGATATATGCTTGCTCCGTTCGGTCATCTCGTTGCTACCTGCACACATCATAAGCATACTTATAAGGAGTATGTTGGACTTGATGCTTGTGCCTGCAACCTTATGCGTCCTGCTATGTACGGTTCATATCATCACATTACAGTTCTTGGCAAGGAGAATGCTCCGTGCGACCACAAGTATGACGTGACTGGCGGTCTTTGCGAGAACAACGATAAGTTTGCGATCGACAGAATGTTGCCTGAGATAGACACAGGCGACATCATCGTTATCCACGACACAGGCGCACACGGCTTCTCAATGGGTTATAACTACAACGGAAAGCTCCGTTCAGCAGAGATACTTCTCCACGAGGACGGCTCTTTCGATATGATAAGACGTGCCGAAACTCCTGCTGACTATTTCGCAACATTTGATTTCACTGATATTTTCGATAAATATACAAAGAATAATAAGTAATGACGCTTAGATCCACAGGGAATTTCTCTGTGGGTCTTGCTGTTTTTGGGCGTTTGGTGAGCAAATATTAAAAAAATCGGAATTTATGTGATTTTTGCTTGCAAAATAGTATGAGATGTAGTATAATATTAAATTGAATTGGTGTATTTTTGCACCTAAGGCGTTGCCTTAATATTAAGAAAGGTCAGGGATTATATATGGATTTGAACATGGTCAAGTATCTGGCAGAGCTTAGCAAGCTGGAATATTCCGATAAAGAGCTTGCAGCCACAGCCGAGCAGATGACTGATATTATTGATCTTATGGATACCGTAAAGGAAATCGACATTACCTATGACGATCTCAAGGACAATCATGATGTTTACCTCAACGATCTGAGAAAAGACGAGGTCATCGAATCTATGCCTACTTCAAAGGTCCTTTCAAATGCAGTGAATACAAACAACTGCTTTGTAGTGCCTAAGGTCGTAGAGTAAATTTAACAGGAAGGTAGTGTGAAATTTGGACGTTTCTTCAATGAAAATCCGTGATATGCGTAAGGCTCTTGACAGTAAGGAAATTTCCGCTAAAGAGCTTGCACAGACATATTTTGAGAGAATAAAGAAATATGACGATAAGGTAAAGAGCTTTATCACTGTTACAGAAGAAAAGGCTCTGGAGCAGGCTGAAAAGGCTCAGGGCGTTATCGATAAGGGCGAAGCAAAGGCTCTCACAGGAATACCTGTGGCAGTAAAGGACAATATTTGTACAGAGGGCGTAAAGACCACCTGTGCGTCAAAAATGCTTGAAAACTTTGTTCCGCCTTATAATGCGACCGTTATGGAAAAGCTCGACGCTGAGAATATCGTAATGCTCGGCAAGACTTCTATGGACGAGTTCGCAATGGGAGGTTCTACACAGACCTCCGCTTTTGCAAAGACAAAGAATCCTTATGATCTTGACCGTGTACCTGGCGGCTCATCCGGCGGATCTGCTGCGGCTGTCGCTGCGGGACTTGCTCCTGTTGCTCTTGGTACTGATACAGGCGGATCTATCAGACAGCCTGCTGCTTTTTGCGGCGTAACAGGTATCAAGCCAACATACAGCAGAGTTTCAAGATTTGGTCTTGTGGCTTTCGCATCATCTCTTGACCAGATAGGCTCTATCGGTCTTGACGCTCATGACTGCGCTATCCTTCTTAACGAGATATGCGGCTATGACTTCCATGACGGCACAAGCTCAAAGCTTGAAGTGCCTGACTTCACCGCAAAGATAGGCGAGTCAATGAAGGGCATGAAGATAGCACTCCCTAAGGAGTTCTATGCAGAGGGCATCAATGATGAGGTAAAGGCTGCCGTTTTAAAGGCTGCTGAGGAATATAAGGCAATGGGCGCTGAGCTTATCGAGTGTTCTATGCCGTCGCTTAAGTATGCTGTTCCTTGTTATTATCTTCTTGCCTGCGCTGAGGCGGCTTCAAACCTGTCAAGATATGACGGTATCAAGTATGGTCACAGAACGCTCACAGCCGACAGCTATGAGGAGCTTATAATCAAGTCACGTTCAGAGGGCTTCGGCGAGGAAGTAAAGAGAAGAATACTTCTTGGAAACTACTGCCTGTCAAGCGGATATTATGACGCTTATTATAGAAAAGCAATGGCTCTCAGACAGCTTATAAGAAAAGAATACAACGATATATTCGAGAAGTGCGACGTTATTCTTACGCCGACAACTCCTGCTGTTGCATACAGCCCTGAGATGACTTCCGACCCTGTTCAGATGTATCAGGCTGATATATGCACAGTTACAGTAAATATTGCAGGTCTGCCTGCAATATCAACTCCTTGCGGCTATGACAGCAAGGGTATGCCTATCGGTATGTCTGTTATAGGCAGAAAGTTCGACGAGGCAACTATCATCAAGACTGCCGACGCATATGAAAAGGGCTTCAAGCCTGTTGCGCCAAAGCTTTAAGGGAGGTAAGACAAATGGAAAAATGGAGAACGGTCATCGGCCTTGAGATCCACGCCGAGCTGCTTACCAAAACTAAGATCTTTTGTAACTGCTCCGCTGAGTTCGGAGGTGCGCCAAATACAAGATGCTGTCCTGTATGTACAGGTATGCCTGGTACTCTGCCTATCATCAATCAGCAGGCTGTAGAGTATGCTGTAAAGGCAGGATATGCGCTCAACTGCGGCATCAATAAGTTTTCAGTATTCGACAGAAAGAACTACTTCTATCCTGACCTGCCAAAGGCATATCAGATATCACAGCTTTACAGACCTATCGTAGGTCCTGGATATGTGCCTATCGAGGTGAACGGTCAGAAGAAGAACATCAGAATAAACCATATCCACCTTGAGGAAGACGCCGGTAAGCTCGTTCATGACGCTTTCAACGGAATCTCAATGGCTGACTATAACAGATGCGGTATCCCGCTTATCGAGATAGTTACTGAGCCTGATATAGCTTCAGCAGAAGAAGCAATGGCTTTCGTTGAGCAGATATCTCTGCTTTTACAGTATGCAGGCGTTTGCGACTGTAAAATGGAGCAGGGCTCACTGAGATGTGACGTTAATATCTCTCTTATGCGTCCTGACGCTACTGAGTTCGGCACTCGTGCGGAGATAAAGAACATCAACTCTATCAAGTCTGTTGGCAGAGCTATCAAGTATGAGGAAAAAAGACAGGCGCTTCTTCTTGAAGCAGGCAAAAAGGTCGTTCAGGAAACAAGACGTTACAACGCAAACAGAGATAAGACAACTTCAATGCGTACAAAGGAAAACGCTAACGATTATCGTTATTTCCCAGAGCCTGATATTCTTCAGGTAAACCTTACAGACGCTCAGCTTGATGAGATAAAGGCTAAGCTGCCTGAAATGCCAAGCAGCAGATTCAAGAGATACACTGAGGAATACGGTATTTCTGAGATAGACGCAAAAACGCTTATCCAAACAAAGATAATCTCAGATTTCTTTGAGAATGCACTTAAGAGATATAACAATCCTAAGAGCGTGGCTGTGTTCATTCTCGGCGAGTTTATGAGAAGAGTAAATCTGGGCGAGATAGATATAAACAATATCAGCTTCACACCTGAGGAGTTCGCTGAGCTTGTTGAAATGGCTGATACAGAGAAGGTATCAAAGAACGACGCTAAGACCGTGTTCAGAGCAATGGTAGAAGAGGGCGGCAAGCCTATGGACATTGCAAAGAGCAAGGGTATGATAATCACTGTAGATACTGCAAAGGTTGAGGCAGGCGTTGACGAGATACTCGCTGCAAATGCCGCACAGGTAGAGCAGTATAAGAACGGTGAAACAAAGGTATTCGGCTTTATCATGGGTCAGTGTACAAAGGCTCTCAAGGGCGTTGCTACACCTAAGATAATCAAGGAAATTCTTGAAAGCAAGCTGAAAGCTGCCGCTGCAAGCGTTGCTTCTGACGCAGAGAAGAAAGAGGACGTAAAGGACAACGTTATCGACACTTCAAAGCTCACGAAGTATGAGAACGCTGATAAGTATGTACCTGAAAATGACGGCAAAATGCTTATGATAGATACGGCTGACGTCAAGAAAGAGTTTATGCTTGCTGACGCTAAGGCTAACATGGGCAAGGAAGTTGAGTTCTCAGGCTGTGTTCATAGAAAAAAAACATGGGCAGCATTGCGTTTATCGTCGTAAGAACCTCAAGAGATGTTATACAGACAGTTTACTCTGCCGACAACTGCAAGGATTCTATAGAGGGTCTGAGAGAGGGCTTCTTTGTAAACGTAAAGGGTATCGTCAAGGAAAACCCTAAGGATTTCAATGGTCTTGAAATAGAGCTTAATTCTATCAAGCTTATCTCCACAAACGCCGCTGAACTGCCTTTGAAGATATCACAGGGCAGACTTAACTGCACAATAGAAGTAAATCTTGACAACCGTGCCGCATCGCTGAGAAACCCTTATGAGAGAGCTATATTCAAGCTCCAGGAGGGTCTTGTTCAGGGTATGCACAAGTTCATGCAGGCAAACAACTTCACTGAGATACACTCGCCAAAGATTGTTGCTCAGGGTGCTGAGGGCGGCGCTAACATTTTCCGCCTTGACTATTTCGGCAAGTCTGCGTTCCTTAACCAGTCACCGCAGTTCTATAAGCAAATGGCTGTGGCATTCTTTGACAGAGTTTATGAGATAGCACCTGTTTACAGAGCTGAAAAGCACGCTACTTCACGTCATATCAACGAGTATATCGGTCTTGATTTTGAAATGGGCTATATCGACAGTATGTATGACGTTATGAAAATGGAGATCGCAATGCTCAAGTCCATTTTCGAGTATATCAAGGAGAACTATCAGAACGAGTTGAAGATACTTGACGCTGATGTTCCTGAGATAAAGGAAGTTCCGTCTATCAAGTTCGCTGACGCTATCGAACTGCTGAGAGGCGGCGAGGGAAGCGGCAAGAAGTTCGACCTTGACCCGGAGGACGAGGTAAACCTCGGCAAGTATGCCAAGGAAAAGTACGATTCAGACTTTATCTTTGTTACACACTTCCCATCATCGAAGCCTCCGTTCTATGCAATGAACTCCAGAGAAGACCCAAGAGAAGCATACAAGTTTGATCTGTTGTTCAGAGGACTTGAAATTACTTCGGGCGGTCAGAGAATACACGATTATAACGAGCAGGTAGAGAAGATGAAGGCTCAGGGACTTGACCCTGCTGACTTCAAGAACTATCTTGAGGCTCACAAGTATGGTCTGCCACCTCACGGTGGACTTGGTATCGGTCTTGAAAGACTTCTCATGAAGCTTCTTAACAAGAACAACATCAGGGAAACATCACTGTTCCCAAGAGATATCAACAGACTTCTTCCATAGTCTGCAAATATGTTTACCAAGAACGGACGGTTTTTCTGTCCGTTCTTTTTTTTCTTTTGAATACTGATTGAATATTTGTCCAATAAGAATAGTATAATTCATTGATGACTTATTCGGAGGACTGATATTCTTGAAAAAAATTCTTACTTTACTTATGTGCTTTGTGACCCTTTGCTCCTGCGGAGGTGAGGTAAATTCTCAGAGGGACAGGCTTGTGACTATGGAAAAAGCATCGGTGATACCTGTGTGCGGAGAGAAAAACTACACTGATGCGGAAACGTCACACAAGCTTAATTATACTGTGCAGAAAGCTATATGGATATCCTATATTGACCTTGCTGATATGCTCACCGGGAAAAGTGCCGAGGAGTTTCGTGAGAACTTTTCTCAGGCGTGTGAAAATGCTTTGAGCATAGGTTGTAATACGCTGTATGTTCACGTCAGACCTTTCGGGGACGCTATATATGACTCGGAACTTTATCCTGCATCAAGATATATAACAGGCATGGCAGGGGAGCAGGGCGGCTTTGACCCACTTGAAGTCATGATACAGACCGCACATGACAAGGGACTGTCTTTTCACGCATGGATAAACCCTCTCAGGTGTGAGAATGAGGAGTGTTTTCAGAATTATGACGATAGCTTTCTTCTGAAAAAGTGGTATGACGAGGGCGACGGCTACCTGGAACAGGTTGATGACGACAGCCATTTGTGGCTCGATCCTGCTTATGATGAGGTAAGACAGCTTATAGCAGAGGGTGCAGCGGAGCTTGCAGAAAATTATGATATTGACGGCTTGCACTTCGACGATTATTTTTATCCCACAACGGCTGAGGACTTTGACGCACAGTGCTTTTCTGCCCAGACGGAGTTTGATGATCTTTCACAGTGGCGGCTGAACAATATCTCCCTTATGGTGGGGGAGATATACAGTGCGGTAAAAGCAGTGGATAAGGATATCCTCGTGGGAGTTTCACCTCAGGGAAATATGGAAAATAACTATGAGTATATGTACGCTGATGTGAAAAAGTGGTGTAGTGAGGAGGGGTATATAGACTACATTTGTCCGCAGATATACTTCGGTTATGAAAATTCTGTCAAGCCTTATGAGGACACCCTACAGCAGTGGGCTGATATCTGCACAACTGATGTTACGCTGGTGGCAGGTCTGGGAGTATATAAGATAGACAGCGAGAGTGAATTTTCTGAAAATATCGGCATTATCGGCAGGCAGATAAATGACGCTGTAGTTAGTTATAACTACGCAGGAGCGGCGGTCTACGGCTATGCAAGCTTGTTTGGTGGCAGTGATAGAGGTGTTCAGGAGCAGGAGTGTATCGAAATTGCTTTTGATAAACTTGATACATCTGTAAAATGATATGTGATATATAAATTATGGTATGTTAAATGTAAACAAATTGTGATATATTATTATAAAATTTATGGAAGTAAACAAAAAACTATTGAAATTTCTTTTTAAATATAGTATAATGTTATATGCTGTAAGGCGATAATAGAAAATGTTTTTGTATTATTTGCCTAAAACAATATTATTTTGCTAATTATTCAGGGAGGGATTTTAGTGTACAAAATCGTAACAAGAAGACAGCTCAACGACGCTGTTGTTCTTATGGAGATCGACGCACCTTACATTGCCGCTAAGGCTGAGGCTGGTCAGTTCATCATCTACAGAGTTGATGAGAAGGGCGAGCGTGTTCCGCTTACTATCGCTGACTATGATAGAGAAAAGGGCACGATCACAATTATTTTCCAGGTAGTAGGTGCATCTACAACTGAGCTTGCAAGACTTAATGAGGGCGACTATATCCATGACGTTGTTGGTCCTCTCGGCGTTGCTACAGAGTATGACGAGGGTATCAAGAGAGTTGCAGTAGTAGGCGGAGGCGTTGGTTGTGCTATCGCTTATCCACAGGCTAAGAAGCTCCATAACATGGGCGTTGAAGTTGATCTTATCGCAGGCTTCAGAAGCAAGGATATCGTTATCCTCGAGGACGAAATGGGCAAGGCTTCTTCACATCTTCATATCTGTACAGACGACGGTTCATACGGCTATCACGGATTTGTTACAAACAAGCTTCAGGAGCTTATTGACGGTGGTGCTAAGTTTGACGAGGTTATCGCTATCGGACCAGTTCCAATGATGAAGTTCGTTTGCAAGGTAACAAAGCCTTATGATATCAAGACTCTCGTTTCACTCAACCCTATCATGATCGACGGCACAGGAATGTGCGGCGGATGTCGTGTAACTGTTGACGGCAAGATCAAGTATGCTTGCGTTGACGGTCCTGACTTTGACGGTCAGAAGGTAGATTTCGACGAGCTTATGAGAAGAAACTCAACTTATAAGGAGCAGGAAAAGGCTCACTTGTGCAGACTTACTGGAGGTGTAAGATAATGGCTAATATGAGTTTGACAAAGACTCCTATCGCAGAGCAGGAGCCAAAGGTAAGAGCTAGAAACTTCAAGGAAGTTACTTTGGGTTACACCCCTGAGCAGGCTATAGAAGAAGCTCAGAGATGTCTTAACTGCAAGCACAAGCCTTGTATGACAGGATGTCCTGTAAGCGTTAGGATTCCTGAGTTTATCGCAAAGGTAGCAGAGGGCAAGTTTGAAGAAGCTTATGCTATCATCAAAACAACAAATGCTCTGCCGGCTGTTTGCGGACGTGTATGTCCACAGGAGCATCAGTGTGAGGGCAAGTGCGTAAGAGGTATCAAGGGTGAGCCTGTTGGTATAGGCAGACTTGAGAGATTCTGTGCAGACTATATGATGGACAAGGCAGTTGCAGTTGAAAAGGCTGAGCCAAACGGTCATAAGGTAGCTGTTGTCGGCGGTGGTCCTTCAAGCCTTACAGTTGCAGGCGACCTTGCTAAGCTTGGTTATGACGTAACTATCTATGAGGCATTCCATACAGCAGGCGGCGTTCTTATGTATGGTATCCCTGAGTTCAGACTTCCAAAGGCTATCGTTCAGCACGAGATAGACAATCTGACAAACATGGGCGTACATATCATGACAAACATGGTTATCGGCAGAGTTCTTTCTATCGACGAGCTTATGGGCATGGGCTATGAGGCTGTATTCGTAGGCTCAGGCGCAGGTCTTCCAAGATTCATGGGTATCGAGGGCGAAGGTCTTGTAGGCGTTTACTCTGCTAACGAGTACCTTACAAGAATCAACCTTATGAAGGCATACAAGGACGATTATGAGACTCCTATCATGAAGTCTAAGAACGTAGCTGTAGTAGGTGGCGGTAACGTTGCTATGGACGCTGCTCGTTCTGCAATGAGACTTGGTGCTGAGCACGTTTATATCGTATACAGACGTTCAATGGACGAGCTTCCTGCAAGAAAGGAAGAAGTTCATCACGCTCAGGAAGAGGGCATCGAGTTCCTCGTTCTTAACAACCCAGTTAAGATAGTTGGCGACGAGAACGGTCATGTAAACGGCATGGAGTGCATCAAAATGGAGCTGGGCGAGCCTGACGCAAGCGGCAGAAGACGTCCTATCCCTATCGAGGGTTCAAACTTCATTCTTGACGTTGATACAGCTATCATGTCTATCGGTACATCACCTAACCCACTTATCAGAAGTACAACTCCTGGTCTTGAAACAAACGATCACGGCTGCCTTATCGTTGACGAGAACGAGTCAACAACTAAGGAAGGCGTTTACGCAGGCGGTGACGCTGTTACAGGCGCTGCTACTGTTATCCTCGCTATGGGTGCAGGCAAAAAGGCTGCCGCTGCTATCGACGAGTATATCAAGAACAAGAAATAATTTCTTGTAAATGAAAATTATTTGTTAAAAGGCTTGAAGTTTGTGCAAATATCTGATATACTAATATAGTATTATTAGATTTGGAGGTCTTTTGATGAATTTGTCAGCAATTATTTCAGTTTTGGCAGCTGAGCAGAGTTCACCTGCATCACTTGCCATGACTTTTATCCCACTGGTACTCATAATCGTGTTCTTCTATTTCTTTATTATCCGTCCGCAGAAAAAGCAGGATAAGAAAGACGCTGAGATGAGAGATAACCTTGAGATAGGTGACGAGGTCGTTACAAACGGCGGAATCGTTGGTATCGTGTTCTCTATCAAGGACGACACTGTTGTTATCGAAACAGGCGGAGACAGAAGCAAGATCCGTGTTAAAAAGTGGGCTATCGCTAAGAATGAAACAATTCATGACGGTGACGCAAAGTAAATATCGCTTTTAAGGGACGGGTAGTTTTATCCGTCCCTTTTTGTGTTCTTATTGTCTGTGGCTTTGAATATAATTTTCCTAGGGAATTTTGTATGCGGGGGTGCGGATATGAAAAATAACAGGTTTTTTGGGGGCAGAAAGCTGTCTGTGCTGTCATCAACGGCGTTGTCTGCCTGCGTGGGGTGCGGTGCGATATTTGTTGCTGTGCTTGCTTTTGCGTATGTTATCACTAAGATAGATGCCACCGATCTTATGCTGTCGGTGATGTCAACAGCGGCACTTGGTATCGGGGCGTATGCAGGGGGATATGTCTGCGGAAAAAGGCAACGTAGAAACGGTCTGCTGTCAGGTGTGCTGTGCGGAGTGTTCATTTTTCTTATCATTGTCATTCTCAGTGCACTGTTTTCAAAAGCTGCTGAAAGCTTTTCCGTGCCTGCAAAGCTTGTGCTTACCCTTGTGTGTGCAGGCGTAGGCGGAGTTGTAGGGGTAAATTCTAAAAGCAGCCGTTTTTGATAAGGATAAATATTTATACTGCATTAACTATTCGTTCATAAAACATAGTGAGATATGTGGTATAATTAGTGTAAATCAATTATTGGAGGTAAAATCCTATGAAACATATCAAGACGATCAATAAGGCTAATCTCAAGAAGACTGCTGCTAAGGGTGGCTGCGGCAAGTGTCAGGCATCATGTCAGTCAGCTTGCAAGACCTCCTGCACAGTTGCTAACCAGAAGTGCGAGAGAGAGGCTTAATATTCCGATCTTTCTGAGGCGTGCGAGCGTACACACGCCTTGCTAAAGGGACATTTTTATGTCCCTTTATTTTTGTATAAATTTGTATATGAATATAAATGCGAAAGGTGATTTTTAAATGATACACAAGTTTAAGCTTGGCGGCTTTAATGCACTGCTTGACGTGAACAGTGGCGGAGTACATATTATAGACGATCTGACATATGATTTGTTAGACAATGTTGAGCCGCCTTTTGAGGAGAAATGTCCTGAGGACGTTGTAAGAAAGCTGTCAAAGATGTATGACAGCAAGGATATCGAGGATTGTTATGAGGAGATAGTTTCTCTTTACAATGACAAGATATTGTTCAGCGAGGACGATTACGAGAAGTATGCCCTGTCTGCTGTGGCTTCACCTATCAAGGCGATGTGTCTGCATATCGCTCACGACTGTAACCTGAGATGTAAATATTGTTTTGCTTCAACAGGCGATTTCGGTCAGGGCAGAATGCTCATGGATTATGAAACAGGCAAGCGTGCTATAGATTTTCTTATAGAGCGTTCAGGAGACAGAAAATTTCTTGAGGTGGACTTCTTCGGCGGTGAGCCGTCACTGAATTTCGGTACGGTAGAAAAGCTTGTTGAGTATGCACGTTCACAGGAGGAGCCTCACAATAAAAAGTTCAGATTTACTGTTACCACAAACGGTGTACACCTCACTGACGAGATGATAGACTTCATCAACAAGGAAATGTACAACGTTGTTCTGTCTATCGACGGAAGAAAAGAAGTCAATGACAGAATGAGAGTGCGTGTTGACGGTTCAGGAAGCTATGACAGGATTATCCCTAACTTCAAGAAGCTTGTTGAGAAACGTCCTAAGAACAAGGATTGGTATGTAAGAGGCACTTACACAAAGTATAATCTTGACTTCTCAAATGATGTAATGCACCTTTATGATCTGGGATTCGACCAGATATCCGTTGAGCCTGTTATGGCTGACCCTAGCGAGCCTTATGCTATCACTGAGGCTGACCTGCCGAGGATCTTCAAGGAGTATGAGATACTTTCTGAGAAGATACAGAAGATAAGGGACGAGGGCAAGTTCATAAACTTCTTCCATTTTATGATAGACCTCGATCAGGGTCCTTGTGCGATAAAGAGACTTAGGGGCTGTGGAAGCGGAAACGAGTATGTTTCTGTTACTCCTGACGGCGATATTTACCCATGTCATCAGTTCGTTGGTATCACCGAGTTCAAAATGGGCAATCTCTATGACGGCACATTTAACGAGGAAATGAAAGATATGTTTGCTCACGCACACGTTTACAACAAGCCAGAGTGCAAAAAGTGCTGGGCAAAGTTCTATTGCAGTGGCGGTTGCAATGCAAACAACTACATTTACGCAGGTGATATCCACAATGCGCACAAGCTGTCATGTCAGATACAGAAGAAGCGTCTTGAATGTGCTATCATGATGAAGGCAGTTAAAATGCTCGACAGCGCAGAATGAATATAAATATTTTGTAAATTTCACGCATGGTAACTTTTATGTACATATATAAACTTAATATGTACAAAAACGTTTGAAGTTTAACAAAAAAATTTATTGAATAATCGGTTTAAAAAGCACGGAATAACAAATGACGTTATTCCGTGCTTTCTGCTGTTATTGCATAGTATGATCATGTCGAAAAACAGCAAAATGTGTCTGTCATATTAATAAGTATTAAGATAAATATAATGTATACTAAGCTGGTAGCTTATTGACAAAGCGGGTCGAATTTAGCATAATATTGACATAAACAAAAGGTGCTTGGCGGTCATGTTACCGCAAATCGGCTATAACGAGCGCCCTCTGTATCGGACAGGATAAACCGACAAATTATTATGAAAAGGACGAAGAGATATGAAAACTAATGAAAAGAAGAATACTTCTGCTAAGAAGAAACTTATACCTGCAGTTGCAATGCTCACAACTTCCGCTGTAATGCTTTCTACTGCTACTTATGCTTGGTTTACGATGAGCAGAGAAGTTGAAGTAACAGGCATTAAGCTTACTGCTACAACTCCACAGACTATTGAAGTTTCACTTGGAAGGGCTACAACACAGGCTACTATAGATAATACTACTTGGGCTACTGCTCCTAAAAATGATGCTGCTGATACAGACCTCTGGTCAAACAAGGCTGCTACAAGCTCTGTATATGCAAGCTTTGGTAAGCTTATCCCTGCTTCATCAACGGACGGAACAAATCTCTATTATACAACAAAAGCTAAGGAGAATGGTAAGTCTGTTGATATAACAGGTGCGAATGCTTTTACACAAGCTACTGAAAATAACAATGCTGGTTGGACATTCCAAACTGCTGGAGCTTCTTCTGAAACAGAAAGCAATCTTACTGCAGATACAAAAGGTGAGGGTTACTATCTAGATATCCCTGTTTGGTTTAGAACTACAAATGTTGAAGATGTAAAGCTTGGTGTTGATGTTACTGTTGAAGACCCTAATAAGGATAATGATGACACTAAGGGTGACTTGTATAAAGCAACTCGTGTGGCTATATTGAATGAGGATAGAAGTGCTGCTAATGGTGGAGTTTTCCTTGGCGCAGAAACTGATGTAGACACAGGATATTATAAGAAAAAGGCTGTTAAAGCTAACACTGGTACAAGTGAAAATGAATATTATGGTGCAGTTACCACTGCCACAGAAGTAATTGAAAGTAATGGAAAGGTCACAAATACTGCTACTGAGGTTGCTACTGTAAAAGGTGTTGGTACTGGAAAAACTGGTTATGGTACGCCTACAAAGTATTATATCAGAGTTTGGCTCGAGGGCGAAGATGTAAACTGCTGGAATGCTAATGCAGGTCAGAGCTTCACTGTAGATCTTAAATTCTATGACTTGAGCAACAAGTAAAATTTATTACATAACAAAAAAGACGCCGAAGAAATTCGGCGTTTTTTGGTAAATGGGCATAAAAAATAATTTTCCATATTTGGGGAGATTCCCCAACTTTTCTTTGCTTTTTGTCGAAAATATGCTATAATAATATATTGGAACAGGAAAGGAAGTGACCTGCTTTGAACGGTAATTCAACAGTTGACGGCGTTCGTGCTGTGGAGCTTTTCTATAGACCTATAAAAAATACCGACAGTGGCAGGGTTACTTTTTTGCAGTCGCAAACAAGGCTCAATTCACCTGCTATGGGTACGCTCATGCCTGCGGATTATCTCCCTGTGGCTCAGCTTTCCGACCGATGTGTTAGCATTTTCAAGCTTGCTTTAGTTCAGCTCTTGCAGGCTTTGGGCAAGTTTCACGAAAGGGAAGTTGACGTTGATTGGGCAAGCGTGTTCATGCCTGCAAGATTTTTAAGGCAGACGGAAGCTCCGAGAGTTGTGGCAGATTATTGCGATAAGTTTGGCGTGAAGTTTGAGCGTGTCTGCTTTGAGTTGTCGCCTGATGTGCTTGATGAAGCTGACAGCACAGCGGCAGATAACGTGGCTCTTATGAGAAGACAGGGCTTTCATTTTCTGCTTACAGGCTTCGGCACTGAGGGCTTTAAAATGCTTAAGACCGCTGAGTTCAAGGTAGATAATATCATGCTTGACGGCTCAGTGGCTCAGGTTCTTGGTAAGAGCGACAGGTATGATACCTGCGTGAACTCTCTGCTGAATTTCGTTTTTGACCTTAATGCTGAGGTCATAGCTGACGGCATTACTGATGATAAGCAGGTGAAACAGCTCAGCGGTATGCAGTGCCTTTACTATTCGGGAGAAAATGCAGGAAAATATATTGCGGAAAGATACGTTCGCAATAGAAATGAGTAATAAACGGGTGATACGGTTTTGGACGGTAAAAATATAGATAAAAATACAAGAGTAGTCGATACCCTTGCACTTCGCAGGACCGCCAAGGAAGCTAAACGCTATGTGGTATTGATGAGATTGCTTAAAATTCTTGCCATTATACTTATCGCTATCGTGGCGGCGGCTTATGCGGTGTCTTATTTTTACGACAAGTATGGTAGCTTTACAGTTAAGATAAGTAAGTATGATATGATAAATCAGGGGCTTACTCTTTCGGAAACTCCTGACTATACCACGAGCAATTCAAGGCTCAATGCGGATATCCTCTATGATATGACAAATATCAGTGGCGAAGATCTCCCTGATAATATCGACAAGATAAACGGCAGCCATAATGGCGAGGGGTATATAGCTTATACTTTCTATCTCATAAATTCCGGTAAAGACACACTTAGCTATGACAGCGAAATGACTATCGAGAACGTCACGAACGGTGTTGATGAAGCTATCAGAGTGGAGCTTTTCGTGAATGGCGAGAAAACCGTTTATGGTAAAACAAAGTCTGACGGCAGCGGTAAGGAAAGCGATTGCGACAAGGAGTTCGCCTCCTCTACTGAGGTCATGAAGGATCGACGTGAAAAGCTTGGTCCTGGTGAGAAAGACAAGTATACAGTGGTCATATGGCTTGAGGGAAATGACCCTGATTGTGTTGACAAAATAATCGGTGGCACAATGAAGCTTGGTATGAATTTCAAGATCGTTGAAACAACTTAAAAAATTAGAAGGGAGGAAGCCTCGGGTTTCCGAGGTTTTGAATTATGAAAAAAGCTTTGAAGATCGTTTTTAATGTTATCGCATGGGTGGTGCTTATCTTTGCACTGCTTATAACAATTCTCGTGTTCTCGTCTGATAAGAATAATGGTACGGCAAGTCTGCTGGGATATGTCCCGCTCACAGTTGAATCTGACTCAATGAAGCCAACTTTCAAAAAAGGCGACCTTATTATCTCAAAGGAAATAGACGATATCAATTCTCTGAAAAAGGGCGACGTTATCACTTTCTGGACTCTTATAGAGGGCAAAAAAGAGAAGAATACCCACCGTATCGCAGAGGTACTCAATGATAACGGCTCTGTAGGCTTTATCACACGAGGCGATGCTAATAACGTAGATGATACATACACTGTTTATGCAGGTGATATAATCGGTCAGTGGAACGGTGCAAAAATAGGCGGTTTCGGCAAGGTAATGGATTTTCTCAGAACAAAAACGGGATTTTTCATTTGCATACTTTTGCCGATAGCACTGTTTTTCCTCTTTGAGCTTTATAAGCTTATCGCAACCATAATCGAAATAAAGCGTCCTGCTATCACAGAGAGCGATGAGGAAGAAATAAAAAGACGTGCAGTTGAGGAATACCTTGCACAGCAGAAGAAAAAAGAAGAGGAAAATGCACAGCAGGAGAAAAATGACAAATAACTGCTGCTTGGGTGATACATTATGAATGGATTTCTGAAATGGTTTTTTGTTTTCATGTCGTCAATGCTTGCAGGCTTTGGACAGATCTTCAAGGGCCTGTGGAACGGCATAAAACAGATCTTCAATATAAAAAACTACATAAGGATATTCAAGACCTACTCGGCAGACTTTGGTGCGCTGGGCTGGGTACTTTCTGTGCTTGCAATTATCGTTGTTGTGGCTATCTTTGTGCTTATTATTTTTATGATAGTGCTTGCTGTGAGAAAGTACATAAGATTCAGACACTCTATCGTCAGCAACGAGGATCTTATCGAAGAAATATCTGACCTGCAGCGTCAGGTGGTCAAAATGACCAAGGAAAAAGATGAGATCATGGCAATGAAGGTGGCTCAGCTTGGCGTATATGATAACACCGCTCTTGCAGAGGGTGAAACAAAGCTTGCAGAGGGCGAGCAGATGCCTGCACAGGGCGAAGTTCAAACCACTGTGGACGGCGTTGTTCAGACAGCAGATTGCCGTTTTTCAAAGCTTATCGAGGTGGACAATTTCTACAAGACATACGAGCCGCCTGCTTACAATAATGACATCACCCTTAGCGGTATCTGCGAAGCATACAGAAACTTTGCCTGCTCAAGAATGCACCTTTATTATGACATAAAAACTATCCGACTTTTCATTGCAGGCATGGCTTCAACAAAGCTCATTATCCTGCAAGGTATCTCTGGTACAGGTAAAACATCATTGCCATATTCATTCGGTAAGTTCTTGCAGAAAGATACTACTATTGCTTCTGTTCAGCCGTCATGGCGTGACAGAACTGAGCTTTTTGGCTACTTCAACGAGTTCACGAAGAACTTTAATGAAACAGAAGTCCTCAAAAGAATTTATTCTTCTGAATACAATGACGATGTAAACTTCATACTCCTCGACGAGATGAACATTGCGAGAGTAGAATATTACTTTGCAGAAATGCTCTCGATTCTTGAAATGCCTGATCCTGCCGAGTGGGAGCTTGATCTTGTTCCTAATGTGTGGAGCACCGACCCTGTTCGCCTGGATAAGGGCAAGCTGCGTATTCCGCAGAACATTTGGTATATCGGTACTGCCAACAACGACGATTCCACGTTCACTATCTCAGATAAGGTATACGACCGTGCACAGCCTATCAATCTTGACGCAAAGGGAGTTGCCTTTGACGCACCTGACACGCCGCCTATGAATTTAAGCTTTGAACATCTTGACACACTCTTCAAGGAAGCTTTTCAAATGTATCCTGTTTCACAGGACAGTCTGAAAAAGATCTAGCAGCTTGACCTGTGGGTAATTGAAAAGCTGAGAGTGGCTTTCGGTAACCGTATACTTAAACAGATGAACTTGTTTGTTCCTGTATATGTTGCCTGCGGCGGAGAGGAACTTGACGGCATTGACTATGTGCTTGCCACAAAGATATTCAGAAAATTTGAGTCGCTTAACTTGGCAATGCTAAGAGAAGAGCTGAAAGAGCTTTGCACATATATGCTGAAGCTTTTTGGCAGAAACACTATGAAAGAATCTATAGCATATCTTGAAAGATTGCAAAAACTGTACTAAAATTTGTACTCATAAACTTTGAGAGGAGGGACGGGCATGAGCGAATACAACGAACAGCGTGCAGCTTTTGACAAAGCTGTAAAGACGTTTGACGGCAATAACAGCTTTGCGGCAGCCCGTGCCTTGCTTCTTTCGGGCGAAAAAACTGTATCTTTTAATCGTAAGATAATCGAGAAGAATATAGATTCGTCCTGGCTCACAGAGATAGAAAAAGCTCTGCCACATCTTGATACGGTAATAAGAAATCCCAGAAACACCATTAAAGAAGTGGAAGAGATCGTGCCTATCGCTATGTCAAGGAAGATAACGGTAGAGTCCATAAAACATCTAGGACAGCACACCGATCTTATTCAGGATATCGACAAAAAGACCGGAAAGATAACTCCGTCAAAGATACTCAACATTCATAAAGAGGAAACTCTCGATACATATGAAAATAGATTTGTAAATACCCTTATCGACAGGCTATACATTTTTATAAATATAAGATACAATAAGCTTGTCCAGACCGCAGAGGCGCAGGAGGCTTATTCTTTTAATTACGATACCGTGGCTGACAGCGGCGACGGCAGAAAGGTCAACATTAGTTTTAAGATAGAAACTGTTGACAGTCTTGTCGGCGGCAGCAATGATACTGACGTTTGGGCAAGGCTTGAAAGGGTCAAAAAGGCTATCGAGGGCTATAAAGGCTCAGTGCTTTGTACCACTCTTGGCAACGCTTTTATCAGACCGCCTGTTATGAGAACAAACGCTATCACTAAAAATGTGGACCTTATGGCGTGTCTTACCCTTTGGCAGTTTATCGAAAGCTACGATAAGGCAGGCTACGAGGTCAACGTTTCTGATACTGCACAAAGACCTGATGATTCTTATATCGAGGATATATATGGTCTGACCGCAATGAACTATATGCTTTTCCGCTCCTATACCCATGGGGCAGACAAGTCGGAGGAGCTTAAAACCATAAAAAACAAGACCCTCGCACCAAAGGTTGTCAGGCGTTTTGATAAGCAGACATCTGATAAATATGATGTCATAGTTGGCGAGGGTGAACAAAGTAGTGCAAGTAAGACAGATATGGGTATGACTGCTGAAGAGGCAGGAAACCTTACGGCTGCAGAAGCTGAAAGAAAGCGTGCCGAGCAGGAGGAACTGGAGCGTCAGCGGCGTGAGGAAGAAGAGCGCATAAGGCTGGAGCATGAGGAAGCTGAACGCAGAAGATTGGAGCTTATCCAAAAACAGCAGGCGGAGCAGGCTGCAAGAGAAAAGGCGGAGCGTGAGGAACGTGAACGCCGTGAAAAAGAGGAAGAGATCAAGCATATCGCAAGACGCAAAAGGCAAATGGAGGAGCGCCAACGCCGTGAAGAGGAGCAGCGTGTCCGTGAGGAAAGAGCTAGGATCCGAGAGGAGAAAAAGCTCGTCCGCAGCAGCCTTGGATCTGCTATGGATCAGCAGATCAGCACGAATGAAGAAGCCGTGTCTTCAAGCTTTGTGTCAGAGTATGAGTCCCCTGAGATCGCTGCAAAAAAGGCGAAAGAAGCACAACAGCAGCGTGAGCAGGAACGTCGTGAGCGTGAACGTGCTGAGCGTCTTAAAGCTGAACGTGAAAGCTTTGAAAATAAAAATATCAATGAGATATTTAAAGAATATTCCAAAAATCCATATTACATGGCAAAACGTGGCATAACATATGTTCTGGCTCACGCATTTGGGATCATACCTGTTGTGACGGATAATCCAGACTATATCAGAATGTTCAAAGTCAAGAAGGAAAAAGAACTGGCTGAGGCAGAGAGAAAACGTGCAGAGCGTGAAATTGAGATCATCTATGAAAAATATGCTCCGTATCTTAAATATGATGTAAAGAGGCGTATCAAAAACAGGCAGTTTAAAAAGAGAAAACGTCTTGAGCGAAAGAACAGACCGCCAAGACCATATATTCCGCCACAGCGCACCGCTGAGGAGCAGAAAGCTATCGACACTGAAATGAAACGACTCTATAAGGAGTATCATGTTTCAGCAGTTGGCAGAATGGCAAGGCATTTGAAAGAGAAATATAGGAAACAATAACACGGAGGGAGAGTCGTTATCATCGGCAAGGCGTTGAGGATAGTAAAAATAGCTTTGACAATACTTGGCTCTGCCGTGTTTGCGGCACTGCTGAGTGTGACGGTGTACATAATGGTCTGTGGCTGTATCGGCAAAACAGCAAGCATTTTTGGTTACAGCGTACTGAAGGTCGTGAGCGGAAGTATGGAGCCGTCTATACATGAGGGCGACTATATTTACATCAAAAGGACAGATACTGACAGCTTAAAGGCAGGGGATATCATTTCGTTCTACTCTCAAGATGATAGTATTAAAGGCGAGATAAATACTCACAGGATATCTGAGGTTTTGAGCGACGGCACTTTTGTTACTAAAGGCGATGCTAACAAAATAGAGGACAGCGTGACGGTGCAAAAAGTCAGCATTATTGGAAAATACTATGGGAAACTCAGATTTTTCAAGTGGCTTGGTTCATTTGCATCAACAAAGAAGCTCCTCATACTGTTTGTGATAATCCCAACAGTTTGCATGGCGGTGTATGAGGTAAAAACTATCGCTGAGATAAAAATATATTCAAACCGTGAGGAAGCTTTGAAAGCGGCTGAGGAAGAAAAGGAAAAGCTTATGCGCGAGGCTGTTGAAAAGGAAGTTCAGCGGCTGAAAATGCAGGAAAACGAGAAAAAGGAGGCGAACAGCTTTGAATCAGGAAAAGATAATGAAGGCTAAAATGATAACGGCTATCGTTATTTGTATTGCGGCACTTGCAGGGCTGTTCGTTTTTATCGGCCTTTATATGGACAAGTCCGAGGAAGTCAGAAAGACTTACATTGCTAAGTATATGGAAAATCTGTCTGCCGCCTCTGAGGAGATAGACACTTATCTTGAAAGCGGCAAGGATCTTCCAACGAGATATAACATGATACTTTCGGCCATGGGTGCGGCAAGGTCGCTGGTATTTCTTATCGACGATTACACTGATGAGCAGAAGGCTATAAATGAGCTTCATTATTGCTTTGTGAAGTATCCCGAACAAATGCAGGGCAAACTTGAGGACGTAAAAAAAGCACTTGACCATATCACCGAAGATCTTGACAAAGGCTATAGGGAAGTCAACGAGATAGTTGATTCGGTTGATAAAATGGGAAATTAATGCAAGGAGGACAATAACGTGAGCAGTAAAGGGCAGCTTAAAAGAGAAATAAAGAAATGCAGACTTACTATTGAGGAAATAGAGCGTAAGAGATCACGTTCACAATCAGCACTTGTTCAGGCAATTCTTTTGCAGGAAGAGCCTAACGAAATGGACGTTGAGTGGTTCAACAAATACACAGGCGAGATAACCGCTTGCAGAAACCACATGATAGAATTGCAGAAAGAGCTTGACTCGATGAAATAATGGAGGTCGCCAAAGTGGCTGAGCATAAAGTGATAGAGAAAGCAGACAGCGAGGAAGAAAAGAAGAAACGCAAACTGCTTATTATAAAAATAATACCAGTTGCAGTACTGGCATTTATACTTATTGCGGTCAGCTTGGCTTGGTTTACCATTGATAAAGCCCTTGATCTTGATTCATTTGGAATGAAAAGCGTAGATTCGCCATTTGAACTGAAAACAGTAGGCAGTGCCAATGTGCTTAAAGCTGAGATACTTGACAGCAATGACTACTCTAAGGTGTCTGATGGGAGCAACATCACTTCTGACGAGAACAACAAGATCTACTGGCTTCTTGATGAAGAAAGCGGTATGACGAAAGGTATTAATCCTGGTAGTCATGGAAAGCTTACTTTTTATGTTGTCCCGAACCAGTCGGGGGAAATGGAGATACAGTTCAAGTTGAGTATCACGGGGTATGCAGAGAATAAAAACGAAGACGCTGTTTCTTATGAAAAGATTACTGAAGAAGAAGTAACTAGATTTATGAATGGACATATCATGTTTTTTGAGAAATATGATGAGAACAATCACACATATTCCGATTTTCTTCATGATGAAACATTCACAAGGACGCTTAAAGATTGTAAAGTAGGCGTTCCGCAGGAAGTGAACGTATATTGGGTGTGGCCGAACACGCTTGGTCAGATACTAATGAAAAGCACAGATGAAAATCTGACAGAGAAAAATGTGCTGTTTGATGATGACAGTAAAGAACGTTTGAATTTTGCGGAATATATGAAGGGTAATTTAAGCTTGTTCTTGTCAGGTGATGCTGATAAAGAACAAAATAAAAAGGCTATTGAGAATATACTTAATGGTGATAAATACAGCACAGCACAGTTATCATCACTAAGCTCCATGTATAATGACGCTGACGAAAAGATAGGTACAAAGGTGCAATATATCCTTGTTGAACTAAACGTATAGATAAGAATATTAACTTTGCACGGAGGCAGTTGAAAGTGAAAGCTAATAGAAATCAGAAAATTAATAGAATATGCCACAAGCTTTACAGCAAGTATCGCAAGAATGTTATTTCTTTAGTTACCGCTGCCGTATTGCTTGTCACGAGTATGCCGCTTGCAGACATTTCAGGTGTTGTGTCTAAAATGGTATCAACTGTCACCAATGCTATTACGGCTATGGCGGCAGATACATATACTGACATTTCTAATGATATCAAAAATGGCGTTTTTACGATACAGAATGCAGACGATTTTAAAAAGCTTCTTAATGCAGACCCTGCTGACTATCAGAAAATCACAATATTGTTTTCAAACAACCAATCTCAGTTTAAGGCTTCTGATTTTACAGGAATAGAAAAAGGACTAGGCAATGAAGAATATCCTTTCATGGGAACAGTCAAAGCTAATGAGGGCTCAGCTATTAATCTTCCTATTAATTTTGCTCTGTTTGAATATCTTAGTGACAGTGCAAATTTAGATACTATTATTTTTGCTAGACCGGAAGACAAAAATTCAGCTTTGCTTGCTGAGAATGTTATACACGGTGATGTGGCTTCAGCTAATAAGTGGAAAATAAAAGCTGATCCTGTAGATGATTCAGGTGCTACAATTTATAAATCCTTCACGTCTGCTATAGGCAATATGAAAAATGGAGCAAAGGTCGATCTGGATATCACTCTAAGTAATGATGTCAAGGTGGAAGTATCAGGTGGGGATAATGCAGGCCTTGCTTGCGGCACTATGGACGAAAACACAAGTCTTGCTGTAAGCCTGTCAAGCGGTTTGCTTGACGTTTCAGGCAAGTCGAACGCAGGTACATTTGTTGGAAAAATGAGTGATAGTGCAACGCTGAACATTGACAAGTGCAACACCTTGACAGATGTAAATGTATCCGCAAAAAACGCGGGTGGACTTGTGGGTAGTGCAGAGAATGCAGAAATAAATGTTGGCGAAGGTGTCACCCTTACCATGACCGGATGCGTTACAGGCTCTGTAACTGCGGGCGGTCTTTTCGGCTCTTATACATACAGTAAAGACAACGAAAAGACATTTGACATTTCAAAATTCAGTGGCATGAAAATGGCACTTGCTTGTTCATCAGGAGATACCGCTGACAGTGCGGCTGTTGGTTCTGTTTTCGGAGTGCTGACAAACAGCGCAGATAGTGCAAAAATTAGTATCACAGGCACCGCTAATGATATTATTACTTCAAACTTCAATGGCACTGTCAGGGCAGGCTTTTATGGTGGTATTGTCGGAAGATATTCTGCCAATGCTCTTAGCTCTGAACTAGCGCTAAGTGATATCACTGTAAATGTGACTGGCTTATGCAATGCCCTTGATTTTGGCGGCCTTATTGGTAAGATAGGTGATAACAGTAAGGCTTATGTAAGCGTCAAGAATACCACTATAAGTATTAATAATCCCACATCCTCACAAAATAATTATGGCGGACTTGTGGGCTATGCAGATCAGGCTTTTATTAATGTTGGCGGCAATGTTACAGTTACGGCAGCTGATGTTTCTGCAAACCAGAGCGTAGGTGGCATTGTTGGCAAATTTAATAAAAATGGCGTTGTAAGGCTTGGCGGTGAAACAGACCTTTCAGACTTTTATCCTAAAGACCCTAACAAAAACAGATGTCAGATAGTAGGAAATAGAGGCAATGCTTTGATCTATAGCTTAAGCGGCTGGTCATTTAAAAGGACATCTTCAAAAGTCATAGACGATATGGATTGGGGCGGAGTGCTTCGCCTTAATGATTCCGATCTGCTTGAGAGTGCTGACAGTGTTCTGTCTTTTGATGGATCGGGGCATACTGTTACAATAAATGGATTTCCTAATAATAATATAACCATAAGCAATAGGGCAGATTTTGCCCGTGCAGCTTTGATAATGCAGCATGAAAGCAATGATTTTGTTAAGTATAGCGGTGCTAGCAGGGCAGATATGCTTGCGGCAAATATCAGCCTTAGTGCAGATGTTGATATAAGCGACACAGGTCTAACCGGCTTTATGCGTGATAATGATGAGGGTACATTCACAGGCACTCTGAATGGCACTAGTCATAAACTTACCATGACAGTGGGAACAGAAAATGATAAGATAGTTTTCCATACTCACAACGGACTTTTTGCAAAGACAAGCGGTGCAAAAATAAGCAATATAATGCTTGTTTCAAACTTTAATATTGTCGGTGATAATGTTTCTGGCGGTGATGCTTGTTATATTGGTTCTGTATCTGCATACAACAGCGGAGCTTTGACTATTGACAGCGTGACCGCTGATGTGACCGCATCTCCAAGTGGTGCGTATACTAATTTTGTCGGAGGTCTGGTTGGATATGTTGCTGACGCCACAAGTGAAGTTTCGTTCACTAATTCTGCTGTAACAGCAAATCTTACATACGATAATAGCACAACAAAGGTAGATTGTACTTGTCTTGGCGGAGTTATCGGAATGGTAGGCGCTGTTACATCAACGCCTACAACCGGTATTAAGTTTGATAATGTCACTGTTGGCGGAAATATAACTGACAAACACACAGGAAGTAACTCCAGAGTTGGTGGACTCATTGCAGAGGTCGGTGCTAAGGATAATTCAGCTTCTGTTGTACCTAATAAGGTATCTATCACCAATGTTAATATTAATGCTTTAACAATAAATTCTAGTGGTAAATCAAATAGCGGTGGATTTTTAGGGCATAACTGGTATAGAGTAGAAATTGATCTGAATAGTTTGAATGTAAACAATTCAAGATTAACAGTGAACAATGGCACAGAACTGGGCGGTCTTGTACTTTCCACAACAGGTTATTGGAGCATAAAAGAGGTTAGCTTTGACGGTGTGACAGTGAAAGCAACAAAATGTATAAATTTCGGCATGCTTGCCTCAACTCTTTTTGGTAGAGATTATGACTCTTATGGCTTTGACTATTTTAAAGGTGAAAATGTCAATAATTACAGAAGCTCACGAGATGCAACTTATTTTGAACTTACTAAACCTAATGGATATAAGATCTCACAAGATACTAAGATAAATATAAGCCCAAGCTATTCGTATTTTGATGAGATAGCTCGTTGTAGTATTTATTATTCTTCTTCAGCTAGTTTTATGTCTAATCGTCAAGCCATAATTTCAATTCCTGCTGTTACAGCGGACGGAGAGCGTTTGCTGTATATGGACGGAAAGAACTGCAATACCTATCAAAATCAAACAACAAATAATGGTGCTGTGTGGAAAAATAATTCTTGGGCAAGATATTATTATAACCTTGATGTATATAAAAACGGTAAAGCCACCACAGGCGGAGCTAAGGCTGTTGAGTGGAGCGCAAAGCTTTTTGCGGCAAATAATATAAAAGCATATATTAATAGCACAAATATAGATTTTCCAACAGATCCAGAAATAGATTTGACAGGATATTCATTTTATCCAGTTGATACAAATGGTTGTAATATAAAATCAAATTCAACTATTACTTTTGAAAATAATGGCTTTAATCAGTCTGAAATGGTATCAAGCAGTAATAGTGACAATTATGCCCGTACAACTGACGGAATAGATGGAACAAATTTAACTAATGACCATAATCAACATTACATGATGCAATGCGGACTTTTCAGGAATGAAAATGGAGCTGTTACCATAAGTGGTAAACTGACCTTTAAGGGAAATATCGGTAAGGTGAATGGTGGTTCAGGTGCATTGGTTTGCGGCTCGGTTGCTGACGACACCAATACTACAAAAAAATCTGTCAAAATTACCGGCAGTATCGTTCTTGATGATCTGTATGTGAATGATACTTCTTTAAGTTTAAATGGTGAAAATTCTTATGCCCCTTTGCTTATAAATAAGATAGGCAACATGACAGAGATCACTATACAGAATGTGTCACAGAAAAAACACAGTATGACTGCTGAAAAATATTACAAAGGCGATCAGAATTATGCTGCAACAAGCCTTATAGGCAATGTAGGAAGCGAAAAGGGTCAAAATATATCTCTGACTTTCTCAAATATCAAGCTTGACGCAAGTAATAAAAATTCAATTTTCAAAAATGCTACTTTGCTTGAGAGTTTTCAGCATTCTGACGGAGCAGGCTCTTCTGCAATATACAATTATAAATGGGACGACGATTGGGGTACAGAAGAAAAGCATAATGTAACCTACGGAAAAGAAGTGTCTGACACCATAAAGAATAGTCTAGATAATGTGAGCAGGCAGAATAAGTATCATGGTGATTGGAGTAGGGATGACAGGTATACTTCTCCTGACCAAAATAACGCAACAGAGGAATATAGCTTTACTGAATACAAGCCATATGTTGCTATATCGTATGATACCACCCAAAACTATGATGAGATAGACGTAAACCTTGAGCGACCATATTTGGACGAGGGTTGCGGAACATACTCTGATCCATATATCCTTGACGCTTCCACACTTGCAGAGGTCGCACGAGTTATCAGTACAGCCGCACCTACAAATGGCTGGGAAGTAAACTATAATGCAAATGTTTCTGCCGATAAATCGACTATTAATGCTAATAGTGCTTTTTGTAAAGGCACTAATCATAAAACTTATACTTATGATGGAACAGGCAATTTCGTAAGCGGAAAGGAAAAAGTTTCAAAAGATAACATGATCAAATATCTTTGCGAGGCTTATTACAAGATAAATGATGATATAGTTCTCGGCAGTTCTTTTGCAGGTCTTGGCGGAACATCAAACAGTTACGTTTTCAGGGGCGTTATAGTTGGACAGCAGAGATCCGACGGAACATATCCAACTATCACCAATAATTCTGCAAGCCCGCTCATCAGGTTCAGCAGCGGAAGTGTTGTAAAAGATATCAATATAGAATATACCAAAGAAGTAACGCTTTCAAAAAACAATAATAATAAATTAAACTATAGTACCGGAAAGACGGAGTATTATGGTGGTGTTATGGGCGTTGTGTTCGGTGGAGATAATATCATTGATAATGTCAAGGTAACAAATCCTAAGATAACATTTGCAAATAACGATAACAGCAAACAACATCTCATTACTGCAGGTGGATATGTTGGTGCCATAGTTTACGGCGGCGTTATTTTCAGAAATATGAACAACGTTGCCAAATATAGTGCGCTTACAACCAACAATACTGAGGCAGTGGGTGAAGACGTATATACCAATCTTTTTATCAATCCATATATAGGCAGAGTTGTAAACGGCTTTGCTATCGAAGAGGGAACAACGTTTGGTAAGTCAACTAACCTTAACAATGGCAGGAAAAATTATCTCATCACGCAGTTTAAGAGTAAGCTAAGTGATGATGAGAAATTAAATGTTATTGCCGGCACGACCAATATTATTGAAGTACCTAATGCACAGGCGTTGTTTATGCTGTCTATCATATCACAGTCCGGTATGGGATATACAGACCGTAATAAAAATACTTGCGGCTATGGTCATTATACTTTTACTCGAAATGCAGACTATTCAAAAGTTGGCACAGCTACATTGACTTCTGATGATAAAGATTACAAAACTGCTATCTCAGATTATCAAAGACTTGAAAAGGCTACAAGCAGGGAATATGAAAAGAAAAATTCTGTAATGCTAAAAAAATATACAAAGCCAAGTGAAAAAGGTCTTTATGAAGCAAAGTGGGCACACGAATTAAATAAGAACTTTACTGTTAAACTCACAGGAAATGGAACCTATGACCTCACCGGAACCGGTTTTCGTGGTATAAATCAGTTGTTTGATGCAAAGGATAGTAACCTTGGCGACATTAAATGTGATTATACTTTATCTTTGACAACTATCCAGGGAAATGATCAGACTATAAAGCTCGATACAGATATAAAAGCCTATGCTGTGAAAATAACAGACAACAAGAGCGGTAGCGCTATTGAAATCCAAGATATGGATAACTATAAATATCGTACCGCATTTGCCTCCGTAAAAGGAGTTGGGTTGATAAACTGTTCAACGTATGCTTTAACTGTAAATAACCTTAAGCTTTCCGGCAAGATCAGCGTTAAGACGTATAACAACGATGGACAATCGTATGTTAATGAAGACCTTTCTACAGGTGGTATTGTTGGCGGAGTACAGAGTTCTTGCACGTTTAGCGGAATAACATTGACCGATCTTGAAATATATGGTGCATATACTGTGGGAGGACTTATAGGAAAGTCAACAAATGATATCAATATAAGTAACGTTAAGTCTGAAAACAGTGGCGTTTATGTGTATGGCGGATTTGAAACAGGCGGTCTTGTGGGAAATTCTCAGAAAGGCAACGAATTCGCTGTTAAGGATTCTAAGATAAAAATTAATAAAGTTGAATTTGCTAATCTTGATAAAGGCACAAAAACTTGGTTTGGCGTAGGTGGAATCGCAGGTTCTGCAAATATCAAAACGACAATAAGCAATGTTCAGCTTACAGCCTATAATAAAGACAGCTTTATCGGTTCAAAAAAAGACAATAAACCCCTTGCAACCCAGACAATGAACGAGGGCGGTCTTATAGGACTGTCTAACGGAGCCTGCACAATAACAAACACAAGCGTCAGCGTCGATGTTTATGGTAGTAATGCCGGTGGATTCGTTGGAATAAACAAAAACCAGTTGTCTATCAAAGACTGTTACTATGGAGGAACATCTGAAACATCAGCTTGCGGTGTTTATGGCTATACAAGTTCAGGCGGAATGGTCGGCACACAGAATGCGGCTGCGACCTTATCAAAGTCTGCTGTAAAAAATGCAACGATAGGTATACCAATTGCTAAAACTGGTGATGCAGGTATCGGAGGTTATGTTGGTATAAAAGCTAATGGTGATCTGAAGATATCTGATTGTGAAGTCAACAATGTTACTCTGTCAGCAGAAGATAAGTCCAATGGTGCAGGTGCAGGCGGTGTGATCGGTCATAATGACCGTGGAAACACATATGCTTATGATATTCTCATAAATAAATTAGGCTATGTAAGAGGCAACAACAGCGTGTCTGTTTCTAACTTGATAGGTTGGAACAAGGATAAAAATCTATCATCTAAATTTATTGGAGTATCGGTAAATAACACGGATTGTTTACCTGATATACAGTATAATGCTTCACAGATACCTGCCAGCTTCACCGCAGTTCATGCTGACTATAACGGCGATCAGAATAATACTCAAAATATCGGTGATGGAAGCAGGACACACGTTGATATCTATTCACCTTATGTCAATATAAACCCAAGCGTTACTGTCGGCGGTAAGACTTTCGCAGGCGATCTTGTTGGCGGAAATATGCAGACTATCATCAGTGACGCTGCTTCTTATACGAATGGCACAAAGAAAAAATCCTATGGCATAAACAGTACCATAAAGACATATGCAGAGGATCTGGCTAATTCAAAGCTTACAACATTTCGTCAGGCCTCTGAGCTTGATGTTCAGGAGCTGAATGATCTTCCAGTTTTGCTTATAGATGATAACTCATCGTTGAATATCACACAAATGCTCGCAAAGTATATCTCAGTTCTGACAAATTGTGATGTTTGCGACAGCAGTTCAAATCAACAGATCTTATGAATGTAAGCACAGCAACTTATGTGTATGATAACGACGTTTTGAAAAAATCAGACAAAAGCACTCTTACGTTTAACAGCAAGACAGGATATTTCAAGGTCACAGACGGTCAGTATGACAATGACGGCACAAACAGATTTACTGTCATTACTCTTGATTATATCGACCAAACGGGAAGTGGCAAAACTGCTCTTAGACTTCATATTCCTGTTTTTGTAAGAAAGGTGCTTGATTTCAGCTTTCAATCTTACGTTATCTCAGGCACAGACTTTAACCATTCTCACTATACGGATAAAACAAAGCTTGCTTTTGAGAGCTTTGATGCACCTGTTACTACTTATTTTAAGTATTCCTATTACAAATCCGCTAACGAATGGGAAAAAATGCTCAATAACGGTGACGGTCTGCTTTGGAGCTTTGATAAAAAGCTTTATCTTATTGGTGATAATGCCACTGACAGTGGTGTGCTTACCGATGATACAAAGCTAACTCTTGTTGATGCAAATAACAATGACAAGACTTATCATTCTACCGCAAGTGATGCTAAGTTTAATAAAACAACCGGTGAGCTTGACTTGACAAATATAAGTGGCTTTAAACCGGTTACAATGAATGATGTACTGTTAAGATATGCGTCGGTAACAGCTATAGAAGCATCTGACGGAACTCTTGTTGAAGCTGATGAAGCTACAGCTACTGTAAAAACGAGCGACGGCAAGTATTATAGACCTGCTGGTGAGAATGAAACAGGCACTTATAAGATAACTGTTTCAGCGAATAGTAATACACCAAAAAATGATAATGACGAAATGATAATAAGCGAGAACTATTATCTCACTATCAATATTCCGGAAACGGGAAGCACAAAAAAAGTCATCAAAAACTTTGTGAATTATTATAGCGGTAATAAGCCAAGAAAGCTCAATGGCAATATTCCTACAAATCTTGTCCAAGTGACAAATAATGACACTGGTGCATATGTTATTGCAAACTTTTTTACACAGCTAGTAAGTGTGACGGCTCATGACCCAGAGGAGATAACAGCGTCAAATAATTTTGTCCGTGCGACAATGACGTCAAAGATAAGCATTGATCAGAGCCTTAGAGATACATTTAATGGCTATAAGAGTGACGATTTCAATATGTATCAGGCGTTTAAATTCTCTATGAAGAACTTTGATGAAAACGATGCGGGAGCTAATGCAAAGATCATTGCAGGAACTTCGGTGAATGTTGATTACAGCATTTTAAACAGTTCAGACACAGAGTTATCAAACGCAAAAATAAGCAAGACTGAGACACTTTCAGAAGCTAAAGACAGCTATATGCTGATGTATCCCGATTCGGTCTACGATTATATCAATAGTGACACAAATGGCTCTATAACTGTCAAGGCTGATATCAGCTTAACTTATGGTACTGCAGGGATCATAGATCAGTTTCCTGAGCGTAAGGACGGGGATACCAAAACCGGTATAGGAGTAAATGCGGCGTCTTATGTTGCATATAGCCAGAACAATATTGAGAACAGCTCTATCTCTGCAAGTGGAGTTATGCCTGCCAGACGCTACTATAGAAAGGCAATGACGGTGGCACAGCTAAACTATAACGTTGCAGAGTCAACGGTTCTTGAGTCGAAGGATTCACCATTTTCGCAGCTTGGTATCAATGCCAAAGATATGACTACAGGAGAAATGGCAATAACAGCAAATGCTATCTATGATCTGTCTGCTTTGAGTCGATCAACAAAGGACAGCGGCAAAAAAATACAGTATACAATGAGGTTGTATGTTAAGGACAATAGTGGCGATTATAAGCAGACAAACGATATTAGTAAATACCTCAGTAGCTTTACTTTGGAAAACGCCACATCAAGCAGCGGCCTGAATGGTAAGGAGTGCGTTTTTACCGCTGACTATAATGGCGAAGAACAAAACACAGCCGTTACGAAATTTACAGTAAAAACAGGCAAGGCTTTTGAGGAGCAGGGACTTACCTATGCGAACTATAGAGTTGAGCTTACCGCAGTATTGCTTAATGACAACAACTCAGTTGTTAATGGAACTACCTCAAGCGACTATGTTGTTTACACAAACGCAAAAATAGAAACAGGCTTTATAAATTCATAATAAGCAGGCATTTTCAGGAGAAAATTATGACAAAAAGCATTTTTGGAAAATTCAGAAAATTAGAAAAAAAGAAGAAGCTCCAGCTAGTCATAGCAGTATCCATCTCGGTGGTACTGCTTGTGGCACTGCCTGTTTATGCGTGGTTTACTCACAAACGTTCTATTGCTCTTACAACAAAAATAAATGCCCCTACTCAGCTTTATATCACCGCAGGAAACAAAGAATCTGTGGCAAATCTTGAAATGGCAGATATAGACGTTGAGAACGGCAGTTATAAAGACTTTGTTTTCGGCATAGGCGGGGCAGACGTGCAACAATATCAAATACAGCTTGCACATACAACGAATATCCCTTTTGAGTATGAGATATATCGTGCGAAAAGCGTCAGTGAAACTGAAAAATCAGAAGCTGTCGTTTATGTTTCAGATAGTGACGGCACGTTTTATTATGATAAGTCAGGCGATAGTCCAATAAGCGGAAAGTATCTTAATAGAGACGGCTCGGAGATACTTGCTAACAGCACACTTCACGAAAAGTCCTATGACAGCTACGGCAATGTTCAGAAAAATTCCGAAGCACTTTATTGGCAATCGGATACACTGACGGTAATTGACAATAAAGATCCGTTTTGCGATTATTTTATAATCAGAGTAAAATGGAATAAAAACGTCCAAAACAATAAAGAAACTGATATGGTCTACCTGACAGTTCAGAGAAAGTAATAAATCACAAAATAGAGAGGAGGGTGGCTGTTATGAAAGACAAATTTATAAAAAAGCTTAAAAGATCGTGGCTTGCAATATGGATAGCTTTTGCGGCAGCCGCACTCAGTACTATTGGCGTCCTGGCGGCTTATACCAGCGTTTCAAGTGTAAAGCGAGTTGTGTCCACACAAAAGGGAGCTGGTATGCTGTTTTCATCTAATTATCTTACAACAGATGAAAATGATCTTCCAAGGACGATAACTTTTAGCAGTATGGAAAACTCGCCTTGTGTTACAGTCAATGTGTGCAACTATCCGCAAACATTGATAAAGCATAATGACAAGGATATCACATACACTTTGAAAGTCGAGCTTGTGGACAGCAACGGAAATGCCGTTACCGGAGAAGAAACTGCAAAATATTCAGTTGAATATAACGGTGAAAAAAAGACTTTTGGAAGCAATTCAAAAATAGAGTTTTCACTTCTGAAACTTATGGCTGACGATTTCAACAAGCATGAATTTGTGCTGACTTTTGATAAGTCACAGCTCACAAAGTCTGACATATACATGAGAGTGACAGCCACTCCTACAAATCAGGCAGAGTTGAAACCGCTCTCCGCAAAGCTTGGCGTTATTTATATAAATAATAACACATCAGCAACATGGACAGGCACATTCATCGACAATGCTACCTCGCCTAAAGATCTTGACAGCTTCAACTACCGCCTGTCAGGCAGTGGCGAGGGTACTGTCACCCTGACTTGGAATACGAACTATGTTGATATCAGCCCATGGTTTAAGAATACTTATGATCTGACTATTTCAAAGGACAGTTCTGGCATAGCCACTGCAACTTTGAAAGTCAATTCTGCTGAAAAAAATCAATATGACATTCAGTTCTATCGAACGAACGGCATTAACAGTGCAGAGCAGTGGTCTGACGGTAATCATACCAATATTACGGTGACTGGTACGGGATTTGTTTCAATGAGTTTCACTCAAAGCACAGCGACTGAAAATTAGAATATGTACAAAAAAACGGACTGCAAACAAAATGCAGTCCGTTTCCTTTTGTAGGGGCGAACAGTGTTCGCCCGTTTCTTGGTTTGGTGTTAAATTAGAGTGCAGACTTCAAAGCCTCAGCAAGCTGGGCAGGACATGATGTGCCACGTCCGTTGCAGTCGATGCCCTCAAGTCTGTCAATAACGTCTTGAACCTTCATGCCCTCAACAAGCTTTGATACACCCTGTGTGTTGCCGTTACAGCCACCTGTGAAATGCACTTTCTTTACGATACCGTCCTCGACCTCGATATCAATTTTTCTTGAACATACTCCCTTTGGAGTGTAGCTGATAGTTGCCATTTGAAAAACCTCCTAAATTCTTGCTACGCCTGTTTCTCTTGCAGCCTTTGCCACAGCCTCAGCCACAGCGACAGGTACTGACCTGTCAAAAGAGTTAGGCAGAATAAATTCCGCACTGAGCTTGTCCTCAGGCACACAGCCTGCGATAGCCTTTGCGGCAGCCATTTTCATTTCCTCGTTGATGTCAGAAGCCCTTACCGCAAGCGCACCCTTGAAAATGCCAGGGAATGCGATAACGTTGTTTATCTGGTTAGGGAAGTCTGAACGTCCTGTGCCCACGATAAACGCACCTGCCGCCTTTGCTTCGTCAGGCATTATCTCAGGAGTCGGGTTAGCCATTGCGAAAAGTATAGGCTTATCATTCATGGATTTAACCATGTCAGCGGTCACAAGCTTTGGCTTGGAAACGCCCACGAAAGCGTCTGCACCCTTGAGTGCGTCAGCAAGAGAGCCGTGGAGCTTGTTCTTGTTTGTGACCTTAGCCATTTCAGCGTGAGCCTCGTTAAGATAATCATCGCCCTCGCAGATTATTCCCTCACGGTCTACCATGATAAGGTTGCCGATACCAAGAGAAAGCAAAAGCTTTCCGATAGCACAGCCGGCCGCACCTGCGCCGTTTATAACAAGCGTGATATCCTCTATCTTCTTGTTTGCTACCTTGCAGGCATTCATAAGTGCCGCACCGACAACGATAGCAGTTCCGTGCTGATCGTCATGGAAAACAGGAATATCAACTTTCTCTTTAAGCTTAGCCTCTATCTCAAAGCACCTTGGAGCGGCGATATCTTCAAGATTTATACCACCGAAACTGTCTGATATCATAGCGATAGTGTTTACTATCTCGTCAACGTCATTGGACTTTATGCAAAGTGGAAAAGCGTCAACGTCTGCGAACTCCTTGAAAAGTGCGCATTTTCCCTCCATAACAGGCATACCTGCCAGACCGCCAATATTGCCAAGACCAAGCACAGCAGAGCCGTCTGTGATAACAGCCACAAGATTTGCACGTCTTGTAAGCTCATATGAAAGGTCAGGATCTTTCTGTATCTCAAGGCAAGGCTGTGCAACGCCTGGTGTGTAAGCCAGCGTCAGGTCTTTTGCATTGTTTACCTTTGCTCTTGAGCAGACCTCTATCTTGCCTTTCCATTCTCTGTGTTTCTGTAGGGATTCTTCCATTACGTTCATTTTATACAGTCCTCTCTATTACAGCCAAACTAGGCTTTGTTACGCATTAAAGGAACATTACCGCATGATAATGTCCCTTTATTATACCATATTATTTCTCCGTTTTCACAGCCGCTTTGTTAGCTTTTTGTGAATTTATATGAATGAGCTTGAACAGCTTATCAAGATTTTCCTTGTCAGTGGTCATGCTTCCGATATGTGTCATAGTCTCATTATACAGACCGTGGAAGTCAGAGCCACCGGTCACTATCAGGTCATGTTCCTTTGCGATATCCACAAGCTTCTGCTGTTGAGTTGGAGTAGCAGAGTAATGATAAGCTTCAATTCCGTCAAGTTTGCCTGCCTCGATAAGCTCAAGTAGCAGCTCGGTGTTGTTGAACATAACAGGGTGTGCCATAACAGCAATGCCCTTTGCGGAGTGTATAAGGTCAAGCACAAAGTTTACGTCAGGATATTCACGGGTCACAAGACATTCGCCGTTTGGATATGCAAAAAGCTTGTCGTTCACAGAGCCGTAAAGCTCAGTGGCATAGCCGTAATTTACCAATGCTCTCATGATATGCTGTTTAAAAATGCTCTTTGAGCTTTTTGTGTAGTGCAGTACAGCGTCGGCAGGGATAGGATATCTTGCCATTACATTTTCTATCATTTCCTTTGCACAGTCTTTTCTTATCTGGCATGACTTCAGGCAAAGACCTTCCAGCCTGTCAGGTTTCTGCGGTGCATAGCAAAGAATGTGTACTTTTGAATTGCGCTTCTTGTCCCATGCGGAAAGCTCTACCGCAGGAATGACCTTGACCCCATAACGTTCGCCAAGTATTTGCGCTCTGTTTGATGATGAAAGAGTGTCATGGTCTGTTATCGCAAGAAAGTCAAGTCCCATTCTCTTCGCCTGAACAATGACCTCTTCTATACCCAGCGAGCCGTCAGACAGTGTTGTGTGACAATGCAGATCTCCTGTCATACCTTTGTTCCTCCAAATCTATAAAATATATCTGTCATTTTCTGTATGTATAGTACAGTCGTTAAATTTGACTAAATAATTATAACATATTTTATATACATTTGCAAGCACTTTTGAACAATTTACACAAAATTTGCATGAAAATTATATTATTTTGTCGTATATGACAAATCCACAGTGTCGAAATAGTGCGATTTAACGAAATATCAGAGCTTATATCCAAAGAATTTTTCGCAAAACCATACGTCTTTAACCTGAAAGCTCTTGCCGTTTAGATATTCAAGTATGCCTGCTTCAGTGGTGAATTTAAAGGTGAGCTTGTACGAATAAAGTGCCTGCGTTTTCACATTGTATGCACGATTGACTTTATTTATTCCGTATTTGCCGTCACCAAGGAGAGGATGACCAATGTGAGCAAGATGCGCCCTTATCTGATGCGTCCTGCCTGTGATGAGGTCAACTTTGAGAAGTGCAAGATCATCAGCCTTGTTTTCCGCAAGCACACGATACGATGTTATCATAGTGCGACTGCCCTGAAACTTTTTGTCAGATACCCTGACGGTCTTTGTCGCCTCGTCCTTTTGATGATAAGCCGTGAGCCGAGCAGACTTTTCCTTTGGTATGCCCACTGTCACACAAAGATAAAGCTTTTCAAGTTCTCTGTCTTTAACTTTCTGATTAAGCACACGCAAACTTTCAGCATTTTTCGCACATATTACAATGCCGCCTGTGTTGCGGTCGATCCTGTTGCAAAGGGCAGGAGCAAAAGACAACTCCTCCTCAGGACGATATTCACCCTTTTCATAAAGATAGTGCTGTATCCTGTTTATGAGCGTGTCCGCCGAACCGCTTTCGTCCTCATGTACCACAAGTCCGCACTTTTTGTCGCAAAGGATAATATTCTCGTCCTCGTAAATAATATTCAAAGACGTTGGCGCACTGAGAAAAGCAGGTCTGTCAGCAACTTCGCCCTCGAAAAATTCGTCATTGATGTAAAGCTGCATAACGTCACCGCAAGCAAGCCGTGTGGATATCTCACAGCGTTTGCCGTTGACCTTGATACGCTTTAGGCGCAGATATTTGTACAGCAGATTTTTAGGCAGCTTCGGCACAGCCTTTGTGAGAAACTTGTCAACACGCTGACCTGCGTCATTCTGATTTATTATAAATTCTCTCATGCTATACCTCAGAGCTTCACACGAGCTGAGAATCCTCCGTCAATAAGCTCGTCAAGACCGGTGCTGTCAGCACCGCTTTCACGGAGAAGCAGAAGAATTTCTGACATATCGCAGGCTTTGCCTTTACGGCGTGATATCTCCTCTTCGCATTTGATAGCATATTGTAAAGGCTTTTTGTCAGCAGGGAAGTTCACATCTGAGCCTTGAGCGATGAGCCATTTGATGAAATCAACACTTCGCTTGTCGGGCTTGAGAACGCCGTCCTGCTCAACAAAGTCAGCACTTTCGATAGCAGTGAGCAGGAAAGTAAGCCCGTTGCTGTCAGTGTCGTTGTAGTCCACATCATCAGAGATGAATAAGAATTTAAGCTCTTCCAGTTCACGCTTTGAGAGGGTGTAGTTGTATTCGTCATATGATCTATTCATGTTACGTCCTCCTGAAATTATTACTATAGTGATATTATAACCTAAAGTGTGGGAGAATGCAAGAGGGGAGCGGTATTAAGTGAGGAGTGAGGAATGAGGAGTGAGGAATGGGTAAAGCTGAACAGAGATGTGGACAAGCATCGAGCGTAGCGATTTTGCGGCAGAAGAACCTCTCCAGAACAATCTGTAGGGGCGAACAGTGTTCGCCCGTGTTCAGGATTTGCTGTAAATTCAGAATTGTCGGGGAGAATTTTTTGCTGCCGAACCTTGTTGTTACCGTGGGTTTGTTTCTTCGACGGGCGAACGGTGTTCGCCCCTACACATACATCGAGCTGATACCGCAGGTTGAGTAACAATACCAGTCCGAAAAATCGTACATATACGCAAATTCAAAAAATATTGATAAAAAAGCCTTTACAATTAAAAATAAATGTAATATAATAAGTAAAACAACTGTTCGATTGAGGAGGCATTTATGGATAAGTTTCAGCTTGTTTCAGATTATAAGCTTTCGGGCGATCAGCCTGAGGCGGTGGACGCTCTGGTAAAGGGTATCGAAAGCGGCATGAGAGAGCAGACCCTTATGGGCGTTACCGGTTCCGGCAAGACCTTTACTATGGCAAACGTTATTGCTAGGATAAACCGTCCAACGCTCGTGCTTGCCCATAATAAGATACTTGCCGCTCAGCTTTGCTCTGAGTTCAAGGAGTTTTTTCCGAACAATGCCGTGGAATATTTCGTGTCCTACTATGACTATTATCAGCCTGAAGCCTATGTGCCTAGCAAGGACGTTTATATCGAAAAGGACAGCTCCGTTAATGACGAGATAGATAAGCTCAGACATTCCGCTACCTCCGCTATTGCTGAACGCCGTGACGTTATTATCGTTGCCAGCGTTTCTTGTATTTACTCCCTCGGCGACCCTGAGGAGTATAAGTCCATGGTGGTGTCTATACGTCGTGGTATGGAGAAATCCCGTGACAGGCTTATCGCTGACCTTGTGGGTATCCAGTATGAGCGTAACGATATAAATTTCGTGAGAAATAAGTTTCGTGTCAGGGGAGATGTGGTGGAGATATTCCCTGCAAATTCTACTGATACAGCTATCAGAGTGGAGTTCTTCGGAGATGAGATAGACCGTATCACTGAAATAAACGTAGTGACTGGCGAGGTGGTTTGCTCACTTGCCCACGCTGCTATTTTCCCTGCTTCCCATTATATTGTCAGCCGTGATAAAATGCACGACGCTATCGAAGAGATCAAGCAGGAGCTTGACGAGAGGATAAAGTATTTTAAGGATAACGATATGCTTATCGAAGCTCAGCGTATCGCACAGCGCACCAACTATGATATTGAGATGTTGGAGGAGATAGGCTTTTGCAGCGGTATCGAGAACTATTCCCGTGTGCTTGCAAGACGTCCCGCAGGCTCTACGCCGTTCACTTTGCTTGACTTTCTGCCTGAGGATTTTGTGCTTTTCGTGGACGAGTCACACGTTTCTCTGCCGCAGGTAAGAGGTATGTATGCAGGCGACAGAGCACGAAAACAGACCCTGGTTGACTATGGCTTCCGCCTGCCGTCAGCAATGGATAACAGACCGCTGACCTTTGATGAGTTTTATTCTCATATCAATCAGGCGGTTTTCGTGTCAGCTACCCCAGGACCTATCGAGCAGGAAAGGTCACAGCAGATAGTGGAGCAGGTCATAAGACCGACAGGTCTGCTTGACCCTGAGATAATCGTAAAGCCGACTGAGGGTCAGATAGAGGACTTGCTCAGCGAGATAAATATGCGCACAGCTAAAAATCAGCGTGTGCTTGTTACTACTCTTACAAAGAAAATGGCTGAGGATCTCACAAATTATCTCAAGAGCTTTGACGTAAAGGTGAGATATATGCACCACGATATCGACACTATCGAGCGTATGGAGATAATCCGTGACCTGCGTCTGGGCGAGTTTGACGTGCTTGTTGGTATCAACCTTCTGCGTGAGGGCCTTGACCTGCCTGAGGTAACTCTTGTGGCTATACTTGATGCCGATAAAGAGGGCTTCCTGCGTTCTGAAAGCGCACTTATACAGACCATAGGCAGAGCCGCTCGAAACGCCGAGGGCAAGGTAATAATGTATGCCGACACCGTGACACGTTCAATGGAAAAGGCTATCACCGAAACGGAGCGCCGACGTGCAATACAGATGAAGTTCAACAAAGAACACGGCATAGTTCCGAAAACTATCGTCAAGGATATAAGAGATGTAATAGAGATATCCACCAAGGAAGAGGTGGAATACGAAGCAAGGCAGAAAACAAAGCTTTCAAAGCAGGAAACTGCAAAGCTTATAGAAAAGCTCACAAAGGAAATGAAAGAGGCGGCAAAGCTGCTTGAATTTGAGCACGCCGCATTCTTGCGTGATAAAATTGCGGAGTTAAAGGGTGAGAAGAAATAAAAAGCCTTGCGAAACATAAAACGGATATACACCCACAAAACGTGTGTAGGGGCGAACACCGTTCGCCCGAATATCCTTTTGCAAAGCCGTTTGCTGACTGCCGTGAAAGTAATGTGCAGGTAAACGGGCGAACGATGTTTTCCCGCCTGCACACCAATATGTGATTTTTCAATACCAAAAGGAGAGTAAAGAATACCAATGCCAATTAACGAGATAGTTATAAAAGGTGCAAGAGAGCATAATCTCAAAAATGTTGATGTTACCATACCGAGAGATAAGCTTGTTGTTATGACAGGTCTTTCGGGTTCGGGTAAATCTTCTCTTGCATTCGATACCATATACGCTGACGGACAAAGACGTTATGTTGAGTCGCTGTCATCTTATGCGAGAATGTTTTTGGGTCAAATGGATAAGCCTGATGTTGACAGCATAGAGGGACTTTCACCTGCTATATCCATAGATCAAAAGACTACCTCCAAAAATCCACGTTCAACTGTTGGAACAGTCACCGAGATATACGACTATCTCAGATTGCTTTACGCCCGTATAGGCGTGCCACATTGTCCTGTCTGCGGAAGAGAGATACGTCAGCAGACTGTTGACCAGATAGTGGATAAGATAATGGAGCTTGAAGAGGGTACAAAGATTCAGCTTTTAGCTCCTATCATCAGAGGACGCAAGGGCGAGCATACAAAAGAGCTTGACCGTGCAAGAAAGTCGGGCTATGTGAGAGTGCGTATCGACGGCATAACCTATGACCTTTCAGAAGAGATAAAAATAGAGAAAAATAAAAAGCACACTATCGAGATAGTCGTTGACCGACTTGTTATCAAAGAGGGCATAAAGTCCCGTCTTACCGACAGTATCGAAACTGTTTCATCGCTTACAGGGGGACTTGTAGGAGTTGACGTTATCGGCGGAGAGGAAATGCTTTTTTCACAGAATTATGCCTGCCCTGAGCATGGTGTTTCTATCGACGAGCTGACACCGAGAATGTTCTCATTCAACAATCCTTTCGGTGCTTGCGAAAAGTGTACAGGTCTTGGCGTGTTCAAGAAGATAGACCCTGAGCTTATTATCCCTAACAAGGACCTTTCCATAAGGCAAGGCGCAATCAAAGCCAGTGGCTGGAACAGCCTTGAAGAAGGCTCTATCGCCATGATGTATTTCAACGCAATTTCTGAGACCTACGGCATATCCCTTGACGAGCCTGTGAAAAATCTCGACAAGGACGCTATAGACATTTTCCTTTACGGCACGCAGGGTCAGAAGCTTCACCTAAAGCGTGGCAATAAGTTCTATAAGGCTGACTATCAGGCAGAATTTGAGGGCGTTATACCAAACCTTGAAAGGCGTTACAAGGAGTCCAACAGCGATTGGGCAAAGGCTGATATAGAAGCATATATGAGCGATGAAAAGTGTCCTGCCTGCCATGGTGAAAGGCTGAAAAAAGAAAGCCTGAGCGTTACAGTTGGCGGAATAAATATCGCAGAGCTTTGTCACAAATCGGTTGCAAAAGCCCTTGAATTTTTCGAAAACCTTGAGATAAGCGACCGTGACAAGCTTATCGGCGAGCAGATAATAAAAGAGATAAGGTCACGCCTTGGCTTTCTCAAAAGCGTTGGACTTGAATATCTCACCCTGTCACGTTCTGCAGGTACTCTCTCAGGCGGTGAGAGCCAGCGTATAAGGCTTGCAACGCAGATAGGCTCATCACTTGTGGGCGTGCTGTATATCCTTGACGAGCCGTCTATCGGTCTGCATCAGCGTGACAATGACAAGCTTATCGCAACCTTAAAAAGGCTTCGTGACCTAGGCAACACTCTCATAGTGGTCGAGCATGACGAGGACACAATGCGTGCGGCAGATTTCGTGGTTGACGTTGGACCGGGAGCAGGCATTCACGGCGGCGAGATAGTCTGCGCAGGAACTGTTGACGATATAATGAAGTGCAAGCGTTCTATCACAGGACAGTATCTCAGCGGTGCAAAGAAAATACCTGTCCCTAAAACACGCAGACAGGGCAACGGCAAGTATCTGAAAGTTATCGGTGCAACACAGAACAATCTGAAAAACATAGATGTTGAGATACCTCTCGGCACTTTCACCTGCGTAACAGGTGTGTCAGGCTCAGGCAAATCATCGCTTGTGAACGAGATAATCTATAAGGAGCTTGCGGGCAGATTAAATCGTGCGAAGATACGTTCGGGAGCATTCAAGGAAATGCAGGGGATAGAGCATCTTGATAAGGTCATTGATATCGACCAGTCGCCAATAGGCAGAACGCCAAGGTCTAACCCTGCCACCTACACAGGGGTGTTCACGGATATCAGAGAACTTTTCGCTCAGACCGCTGACGCAAAAATGAAGGGCTACGGCGCAGGACGTTTCTCGTTCAACGTCAAAGGCGGAAGATGTGAAGCCTGTGAGGGCGACGGTATAATCAAAATAGAAATGCACTTTTTGCCTGACGTGTATGTGCCGTGCGAGGTATGCGGAGGAATGAGATACAACCGTGAAACGCTGGAGGTAAGATACAAGGGCAAGAACATTTATGATGTGCTTGAAATGACGGTAGAGGAGGGCGTTGAGTTTTTCAGTGCTATCCCTAAAATAAGCCGCAAGCTTGAAACACTGTATGAAGTTGGTCTTGGCTATGTGAAGATAGGGCAGGCGGCCACAACCCTTTCGGGCGGTGAAGCACAAAGAGTCAAGCTTGCCACAGAGCTTTCAAAAAGAGCCACAGGCAGGACGATATACATTCTTGACGAGCCGACTACAGGACTTCACACGGCGGACGTACACAAGCTTATCGAGGTCTTGCAAAAGCTTGCAGACGGCGGAAACACGGTGCTTGTTATCGAGCACAATCTTGATGTAATAAAGACCGCAGACCATATCATAGACTTAGGTCCTGAGGGCGGTGACGGCGGCGGAACTATCGTCTGCACAGGCACGCCTGAGGAAATTGCGGCTTGCGACAGGTCTTATACGGGACAGTATTTGAGGAAGATGCTGTAACAAATGAGGAATGAGGAATTGGCATAGCTACACCTTGCGGCTCTTCAGTACGAGGTAAATGTATGCACTTTGTTTATTCTGCTATGTAGTGCAGAGGGGTGCAGAAATGAAACTACCAAACTAAATAATAACCAAAGCGGTGTCGAGAAATAAAACTCACACCGCTTTTCTATAACTCAAACAAAGCACCAGCAAAGAGCGTAGCGATCTTGCGGCAGTAGAACCTTTCCCGAATAATCTGTAGGGGCGAACAGCGTTCGCCCGTGCTCAGAACTTGTACAAATTCAGAACTGTAGGGGAGTTTTTTACGTTTGCCAAACAGCGTAATAATCAGGGTTTATTTCTTCGACGGGCGAACAGTGTTCGCCCCTACACATTATTTTAGCAAATACCGAATATAAATATCTCGGTGATGAACTTGTTTAAAATAAAGATAAAAAATACCACCTACGGCGTGTCGTTCAGTTTCTTTTTCGTCGTCGCACTTGTGTCTGTCTGCTCAGGTACGCAGGCGGATATGCTCTTTGTTACGCTTATGTGTTGCGCACTCCACGAACTGGGTCACCTCGTACTCATGACCGCTTTCGGAAGCTCACCGCAAGAAATTGTTGTCTATGGAGGCGGTATCCGCATTACTCCTGATAATAAACAGCTTTCTAAAAATCACGATCTTGTTGTGCTTTTCGGTGGTGCAGCAGTAAATTTTGCTCTCTGCCTGCTGTCATATCTAACAAGTGGCGGTGGCTTTTTCTGTCAGGTGAATTTTCTTCTTGGTGTGCTGAACCTATTGCCATTTCGCTATTTTGACGGTGGCAGGATACTCGTCCTGCTGGCGGACGGCAAGATTTGTGAGCTTTTCAGGGCGGTATTTATACTGCTTACAGCGGTGGCTATGATACATATGATTCTCCACGGCACTGTGAGCATATCATTTGCCGCAACTTTTTGTTTTATCGTCCTCTCCGAAGTCATATATTAACACTTTGCTTATTGCTTTTGTAATATATTTTTGGTATAATAATATGAAATGCTTATGTATCTGTAGGGGAGAACAGTGTTCGCCCGTTTCACCTCACTTTGTGTATTGCTCTCGCTTTACTGGGTGCGGTGAGATAGTACAGACATTCAATATCGGAGGATAAAACGTTGGAAGAATTAAAAAAGAAAATAGAAAAGCTGTTGCTTAAAGTGCAGCGTCCGTCAAGGTATATCGGCGGCGAGGTGGGCAGCGTTGTAAAGGATAAGGATAAGGTGGACGTGCGCTTTGCCTTCTGCTTTCCTGATACCTACGAGGTGGGTATGTCACACCTTGGCATGAAGATACTTTATGGTCTGAAAAATGCCCGTGAGAACTGGTGGTGCGAGCGTGTTTTCATGCCTGAGGAGGACTATAACAAGCTTATGCGTGAGAACGATATCCCTCTTTATGCACTGGAGAGCCTTGACCCTATAAAGGATTTCGACTTCATCGGCTTTACGCTCATGTATGAGCTTTCTTATAATAATGTATTGGAAATGCTCGACCTTGCAGGCGTGCCGGTGCTTGCAAAGGACAGAACTGAGCTTACACCTCTTGTTATCGCAGGCGGTCCGTGTGCCTGCAATCCTGAGCCTATGGCTGACTTTTTCGACCTGTTCATTCTTGGCGAGGGTGAGGAAGTCAACGTTGAGCTTCTTGAACTTTACGAGAGAATGAAGCCTTTGAAGCCTACTAAGCAGGAGTTTCTAAGAGAAGCCGCAAAGCTGGAGGGCGTTTATGTTCCGTCATTCTATGACGTGGATTACAATGAGGACGGCACAGTGAAGTCTATCACGCCAAACGTCCCTGAGGCACCTGCTAGGGTCAAAAAGCGTGTTATCAAGGACTTTGACAAGGTATATTACCCTGAGGGCTTTGTTGTTCCGTTCACTCAGATAGTCCATGACAGAGCGGTGGTTGAGGTACTGAGAGGGTGCATAAGAGGCTGTCGATTCTGTCAGGCAGGCTTTATTTACCGCCCATTCAGAGAGAAAAGCATCGACACCATAAAGAACGAAACAAAGTCCCTTTGCGAGCAGACAGGCTATGAGGAAGTGTCCTTGTCGTCTTTGTCTACGAGCGATTACACAGAGATAAACAAGCTTTTGGAAAATCTTGTGGAATACACCGACGGCGAGCAGATAAACCTTTCACTGCCTTCGCTGCGAATAGACAATTTCAGTGAAGAGCTTTTGGAGAAAATAAAGTCCGTAAGAAAAAGCGGTCTGACCTTTGCTCCTGAAGCTGGCACACAACGACTTCGTGACGTCATAAACAAAAACATCACCGAAGAAGAGATAATGCGTACCTGTCGCACTGCCTTTGAGGGCGGTTACAGCACAGTAAAGCTTTATTTCATGCTTGGTCTGCCAGAGGAAACGCTGGAGGATGTTGAGGGTATCGCAAAGCTTGCGCAGAAAGTCCTTGACCTTTATTACGAAACACCAAAAGAAAAGCGTGGCAAGAGCGTGCAGATATCAGTGTCTACAGCCACATTTGTGCCAAAGCCTTTCACACCTTTCGAGTTTGAACCGCAGGCTACCCCTGAGGAGATAAAGGTGAAACAAGAGCACCTTTTCAAGAGCCTAACAAGCCGTAAGATACGCCTTAGCACTCACCAATCCTATACATCTATATTGGAAGCAGTTCTTGCAAGAGGTGACAGACGTCTTGGTAAGGCGATATACACCGCATGGAAAAAGGGCTGTTATCTTGACGGCTGGGACGAGCATTTCAAGGCTGACAAGTGGCAGGAAGCATTTGAGGAGTGTGGGCTTGATACAAGCTTCTATGCTCACCGCAGACGTTCTTATGACGAGATAGCGCCGTGGTCGCACCTTGATTATCTTGTGAGCCACGAGTTTTTCGTTCGTGAGAACAAGAAAGCACATCAGGCGGTGACTACACGAAACTGCAAAGAGGGCTGTTCAGGCTGTGGCATAAAATGCGAATACGGAGGTGTTTACTGTGGCAAACGCTGAGCCGAAGAATGTAAATCTCCGTTTGGAGAGATTTGAATACAGAGCGGTATTTTCAAAAACAGGCAGGGCGAAATACATTTCACATCTTGACCTTATGAGAGCTTTTCAGAGGGTGTTCAAAAGGGCGCACCTGCCAATATGGCACACTCAGGGCTTCAATCCCCATGTGTATATAATGTTTCCACTTGCATTGCCCCTTGGCACTGACAGCAGGGTAGAGATAATGGACTTTGCTCTCACTGAGGATATCCCATACAGCGAGGTTTTGGAGCGAATGAACGCACAAACGCCTGTGGGGCTTGAGATAGTGAGCGTTTCAAAGCCTGAGCATAAGCATACCGATATTACAGCGGCGGAGTATGTGGCAAGGCTGAAAACAGATAAGAGCGTACATGAAGTGGCGGAGCTTTTCAGCAAGTTCATGGCACTTGACAAGATAGAGATAGAAAAGCGAACCAAGAAAAAGACTATCAATCTTGTGGATATAAAGCCACATATCACAGTGCTTGACAGCAAAGAGCTGGAGGACAGCTTTGAGGTGACATTAAAGCTGCCCTGCGGAAGCTCCTTCAATCTAAATGTGAACGTAGTCATAGACACGTTCTGTGAGCGTTATGGTATAGAAATATCGGAAATTTATACAGAACGCACAAAAATATTCATGGCAAATGGCGAAAATTTTATATAAATATCCTTGCAAAAGGTTTTGAGATGTGGTATAATATTAAAGCATTTGAATTACCGTCGGTTCTTCCGACGAGAGTTAATGCCACGCCTTTGAACGAAAGGCACGACATTAAAGCGGGCAGTCCTCTGGCTTTGCAGCGATAGCTGCCATAAAGCGAATGAATGTCTGAAAATATTAAGGAGGAATTTAAAGTGGACGCTTTAAAGCAGATTTCTAATTCAAGCCTTAAATCCGAGGCACCTGTTATCAATGTTGGTGATACAGTAAAGGTACACGTAAGAATTACAGAGGGTGACAAGTCCAGAATCCAGGTATTCGAGGGCACAGTTATCGCTAAGAAGCACGGTGGAATCCACGAGACATTCACAGTTCGTAGAGTAGCTCACGGCTGTGGAATCGAGAGAGTTTTCCCTGTTCATTCACCTGTAGTTGAAAAGGTAGAGGTTGTACGCAGCGGTAAGGTTCGCCGTGCTAAGCTCTATTATCTCCGTGACAGAGTTGGTAAGGCAGCTAAGGTCAAGGAAGCTATCAGATAATTCTTTCTATAAAAACGAGTCGGCTTTGGTCGGCTCTTTTTTTTATATCCACGACTGAGTTGTTCGCACGATATACGGTAGGGGCGAACAGCGTTCGCCTGCATATATCGCCCGACAATTTTATGATATTCGTACATTCGTTATATTTTCACAAACCATGTAGGGCGTCGTCCCCTACAGTTCTGAATTTGTACAAGTTCTGAGCATGGGCGAACAGTGTTCGCCCCTACAGATTATTTGGGATAGTTTGTCTTGCCGCAAAATCACATGACATTTCACCGTCACATTGCACAAAATATCAGCACTTGATTTGTGCAAACAAATGATTTATATTTTAATTTGGCAACATTTCTGCAATTGTTGCATTTTTTATGCAACAAAACGCCCTTTTTTCTGGATAAGTAGAGGGGGATAATTACCTCTGCTTCACAGAGAAAGGACGATAAAAATGGCAAAGAATTTTCACACAGACAACAAAGCGTTCATGCTTTACAAAGACTGGGAGGACATTTTTCAGGCGCTTGACAGCAGCGAAGAGATAGGCGAGCTTGTCATGGCGCTGTTTGCTTATGCAAAGAGGGGAGAAACACCAAAGCTGTCAGGCGGAGCAAAGATAGCGTTTCTTATGATGAGGGCTGCTATCGAGCGTGACGGCATTGCATGGGAAGAGATGTGTGCTCAAAGGAGCGAGTGCGGTAAAAAGGGCGGCAGACCTAAAAAGTCTGATGAGTCAGGGAATACTGATGAAAAAGCTGAGCAGACAGCTGCATCAGCAGATAATGCAGAAGAAAAACCTCAGGGTATAAATGATACCGCAGAAAAACCAAAAGCTTTTTCACAAACCAAAAGGTTTTCAGAAAAAGCAAAAAAAGCTGATAAAGATATAGATATAGATAAAGACAAAGATACAGATATAGATATAGACAAAGATACAGATATAGATAAAGACAAAGATAAAGATAAAGCTATAGATAAAGAGAAAAAGAAAGACGCAGGGACAGCGAAGTCTGTCGTCAGGTCTTTCGGCACACACAAAAATATAATGCTCACATCAGAGCAGTATAACGAGCTTGAAAGCAGGTGTCGGTCTGTCGGTCTGTCTTTAGAGAGCTATATATCTAAATTATCTCAATGGCTGTTTACCAAGGGCAGGCACTGCACAGACCCATACCGCATAATCTCAGGCTGGCTTGACAATGATTCAAAGAGAAAGACTGCGGCAAAGCCCAAAGAAAGACAAGGCTGCGATCTGTCGTGGTATGATGACTTTGCCATGAATTTTGATCTGTCAAAGTTTTTTTAGGCAATATCAAAAAGAAATTTATCTCACCCCCTTGTAATTTGTTTTGAAATTTGATATAATAAATCTATATGAGTATTTGACGGCTTTTGCCGCCTTTGGATAAAGGATCGAGGCTTTTATGGACGATAATAAAAAATTCGGCGACGTTTCTCAGGAGGATATTGACAAGGCTAAAAAAGCCGCCCCTGACGACCTAAAGGAAAAACAGCCCGTGAATGTTATGGACGAGGTCTTTGAATGGGCTGAATCTTTCGTGTTCGCTATGTTTGTGGTGATCCTGATATTTACTTTTTTCTTCAGGATAGTTCTTGTTCAGGGTCCTTCTATGCGTGAGACCTTGCAGGATCAGGACAGACTTATAATCACTCACATAAATTATACACCCAAAAAGGGCGATATCGTTGTTATCAACAGCGAAAAGCTCGGCAAAACTATAATCAAGCGTGTTATCGGCACCGGTGGAGATAAGGTTGTCGTTGATTATAATAACAACACCGTTACAGTAAACGGTAAGGTCATTTCAAATGACAATATCAGGGAAGCTATGTATAACACAAATCTCTTTGATGAGAAATATGAAGTGGAAGAAAATGTTTTTGAGTATGACGTGCCTGAGGGCAAGCTGTTTGTCATGGGTGATAACAGAAATAATTCCACAGACAGCAGAAGGATAGGCTTTATCGACCCGTCTGACGTGCTTGGTAAGGCAGTTTTAAGGCTTTATCCATTTGACAGCTTTGGTAAGGTAAGTTGAAAAAGCAGGGTAAAAGAGCTGTTGATAATCTGTTCGACTTTCTTGAGATCATAGTCATGGCAATGTTCGTGGTCGTGCTTGTTTTTACTTTTGTGTTTAGAACAGTGAATGTACAAGGACAGTCAATGCAGGACACTCTTTTTGAAAATGATTCTCTTGTTATATCAAAACTGCTTTATACGCCAAAGCAGGGTGATATAGTTGTGGTCAACTCGTCTGTTCTTGACAATAGGATAATCAAACGTATCATTGCCTTAGAAGGGCAAAAGGTCGAGATAGACAACAAGTCGGCTATAGTCAAGGTCAACGGAGCAGTGCTTGATGAGAGCTATATTAAGTGCGACGGCAGCTTTGATGACGAGTATTTTGATGAAAGATACTATAATAAAGAAAGTGAAGTTTATGAATATGAAGTGCCTGCAGGATGTTGCTTTGTAATGGGCGATAACCGAAATCATTCCACAGACAGCCGTGTAATAGGATATGTGCCTTATGACGAGATAGTCGGCAGAGTGCTGTTTCGATTTGCGGCAGGCAATGATGAGGGCGTTGGTAAGGTAGATTGAGTTAGAGTAAGGAGGAAGATATGAGCGAAGTATCTCACGTTCAGTGGTTTCCTGGACATATGGCAAAAACGCGCCGCATAATGGCGTCAAATCTAAAGCTTGTGGACGCAGTGGTGGAAATAACTGACGCTCGTATCCCGTTTTCAAGCAGAAACCCTGAAATGAAGCGTATCGTAGGCTCAAAGCCAAGGCTTGTGCTTCTCAACAAGGCTGATTCAGCCGATCCGGAAGTAACGGCAATGTGGCTCGACTATTATGCAAAACAGGGAATCACAGCACTTGCTACAGATTGTAGGAGCGGCAAAAACGTAAGCAAGTTTTATGGAAAGCTCAAAGAGCTTTTAAAGGACGATATTGAGAAATGGAATGCCAAGGGTATGTCTGGCAGACCTATAAGAATAATGATAGTCGGTATACCAAACGTTGGCAAGTCGTCATTTATAAACAGACTTGCAGGGTCAAGGCTTGCAAAAGTTGAGGACAGACCCGGTGTTACAAGAGGTAAACAGTGGGTGAAGCTTGATGAGGGCTTTGAACTTTTGGATATGCCGGGTGTGCTGTGGCCTAAGTTTGAGGATAAGCTTGTTGGCGAAAGGCTCGCATTTACAGGTGCAGTCAAGGACGATATCATGGATATGGAATATCTTGCCTGCCGTCTGCTGGAGTTTTTGAAAGAGAACTACACTGAGCTTATCGAGAAACGTTATGGCATCAGAACAGATGATATAGAGCCTGCTGACGAGGAAACTATCGGCTGTGTGGTAGGCTTTGAGCTTCTTGAAAGAATAGGCAGAAAGCGTGGCTTTTTAGTTTCTGGCGGAGAGATAAATACCGAAAGGGCAGCCATTACAGTTATGGACGAGTTCAGAAACGGCACTCTCGGCAGACTTACTCTTGAAAAGCCAAAGGGGTATTGATATGACGCTCAGCGAGTTTGACAACGAGATAAGAAAAGATTATAACGTGGTGTGCGGCTGCGATGAAGCTGGCAGAGGTCCTCTTGCAGGAGATGTGTTTGCAGCGGCTGTGATATTTGATAAGGACACGGTTATAGAGGGGATAAACGACAGCAAAAAGCTTACAGCGAAAAAGCGTGAGGAGCTTTTTGATGAGATAATGGAAAAAGCAGTTGACTTTTCTATACAGACCGCAACAGTGGAAGAGATAGAAGATATAAATATACTTAACGCCGCAATGCTTGCAATGAAAAGAGCGGTGGAGGATATGGACACAAAGCCTGACGTCTGCCTTATCGACGGGAACAAGACCCCTGAGGGGCTTGAGTGTCCAGCCATAGCGGTGGTAAAGGGAGATGCCAAAAGTCAGGCAGTGGCGGCGGCTTCAATTCTTGCAAAGGTCGCAAGGGATAGGTATATGGAGCAAATGGCTGAACAATATCCTGAGTATCGGTTTGAGAAGCATAAGGGCTATGGCACAAAGCTCCACTATCAGATGATAGACCAGTATGGACCATGCGGGATACATAGAATGAGTTTTCTCAAAAAGTATTATGCAAAGAAAAATGGGCATTGACCATACCCAGCGCCGAAAGGCGGGCAATATCGGGGAGGACGCAGTTTGCGGCTTTCTTGTAAGACACGGGTATGAGATAATAAAGAGAAATTTTACCGTCAGAGGCGGTGAAATAGATATAATCGCAGAGAAAGCGGATATCATAGCTTTCGTGGAGGTTAAAACTAGGGAGCATGGCTCTCTTACCTCCGCTGAAGAGGCTGTCGATCCGGTCAAGCAGCGGCGTATCGTTCAGACAGCACAGGCTTTTTGTAAGGGGATTTTAGAGCCTGTGTGCTGTCGGTTCGATGTTGCGGCGGTGGAGCTGGAGAACGGCAGAGTCAAAAAGCTAAGATATTATGTGAACGCTTTTGATGCAAGTATGAAATAAAGACCATGGGTCGGATATGCCGAACGAACTGTGTCTGTAGGGGCGAACACTGTTCGCCCGTGACGTGGAATGTTAGACGTTATCTGAACAAATGGTCTGTAAATAGCCGACACCTGTCGGACATCTAAAACAAGAAGGGTTGTTGTTTATGTTTTACAAAAGTACAAGAAACAGCGAAGTAAAGGTTTCGTCTGCACAGGCGATAGCACAGGGCATTTCTGAGGACGGCGGTCTTTTCGTTCCGTCTGAGATACCTGCCATAACACTTGATGATATCAAGGCTCTTGGCGAAAAAAGCTACGCTGAGAGAGCATTTTTCGTTTTCTCAAAGTACCTCACAGATTTCACAGAGGCTGAGATACGCTACTGTGTAGAGGGTGCTTACAACACAAAGAATTTCGACACAGACAATATTGCAGAGCTTGCTCACCTTTTTGACGGCACTTATATGCTTGAACTGTGGCATGGTCCAACTTGTGCATTTAAGGATATGGCTCTCCAGATACTTCCATATCTGCTCACAACTTCTATCAAGAAGCTTGGCGTTGACAAGAAGGTAGTTATCCTCGTTGCTACATCAGGCGACACTGGCAAGGCTGCTCTCGAGGGCTTCAAGGACGTTGAGGGTACAGAGATACTGGTGTTCTATCCTGAGGACGGCGTTTCAGCTATGCAGAAAAAGCAGATGACAACTCAGGAGGGCGGCAACGTTGGCGTTTGCGCTATCAAGGGCAACTTTGACGACGCTCAGACAGGTGTTAAGACTATCTTCACAAGCAAGGAAACTGCCGACAAGCTTGCTGAGAACGGCATGATGTTCTCCTCTGCAAACTCTATCAACTGGGGCAGACTTGCACCACAGATAATCTATTATGTATCTACATACGCTCAGCTTGTTGCTGACGGCGAGATAGAGCTTGGCGATAAGATAAATATCGTTGTTCCAACAGGCAACTTCGGTAATATCCTTGCAGGCTACTATGCAAAGCATATGGGTGTTCCTGTTAATAAGCTTATCTGCGCTTCAAACGCAAATAACGTCCTCACAGACTTTATAAAGACAGGTATTTATGACAGAAATCGTCCGTTCCATACAACTATCTCACCTTCTATGGATATCCTTATTTCCTCTAACCTTGAAAGACTTCTTTATCACCTTAGTGGCTCTGATGACGCTCAGATAAGAGAGTGGTTCGGCAGCCTTTCCAAGACTGGCAGATATGAGGTAACAGACGAAGTGAAGAAGGCTATCGCTGACGAGTTCTATGCAGGCTGCTGCGACGATGAGCAGACAAAGGCTTGCATTAAGGAGATCTATGACGAGTATTCTTACACCTGCGACACTCACACAGCCGTTGCAGTGAAGGTATACAAGGACTATGCGGCTGCTACAGGCGACAAGACAAAGACTGTTATCGCTTCAACAGCAAGCCCATATAAGTTCTCAGGTTCAGTTCTTGCAGCTATCGGTAAGGATACAAACGCTGACGAGTTCGGTCTTGTTGACGAGCTTGCCGAGGTTTCAAAGATACCTGTTCCTGCTTCACTTGCTGCACTTAAGGATAAGGAAGTAAGATTCACAAAGGTAATCGACAAGGCTGATATGAAGGATTACATCTACTCAGCTCTGGGTATTTGATATGTACCCGTCCGACTATTGTCGGGCGGAGGTCAGCGCACAGCGTATGTCCACTGACCATGGCGAGGGGAATTAGCCTCTTGCCTTGAATGTCTTGCACTCTGTTTCGTCACAGCAGTTAGGGTCGGTGCAGGTACAGCCTACATTGATCTTGCCTGCGGTACATTCGCAGTTGTTGCTGTTGTAAACGCAGTTGTCTACGTTGCAGTGGATACCGTAAATTCTATCCTTCTCCATTTGTACATCGCTCCTTCTGCAGCTTTTTGCTGCAAAAGTAGTATGTGCATGAGTGGTCGGGATAATACATGAAGTTTCTGGAATGGAGGAAAAACCGTGAGCCTATTTGCCATTGCCGACTTGCATTTGTCGCTGGGTACAGATAAACCAATGGATATATTCGGTGGCTGGTCTGACTATGTGACAAAGCTTGAAACAAACTGGCAGAACAAAGTTCGTCCTGAGGATACTGTGGTGATACCGGGTGATATCTCGTGGGGAATGAATTTTGAGCAGTCGAAAAAAGACTTCGAGTTCATAAATAAGCTCAACGGCAGAAAAATAATATCCAAGGGCAATCATGATTATTGGTGGAACACCAAGAATAAAATGGATAAATTTTTCGCAGAAAACGGTTTTGATACCATAAATATCCTGCATAATAATCATTACAGCTATGATGGCTACGGCATATGCGGAACGAGAGGCTGGATAAGCGATAATGGTGAACCTGCAGATCAGAAGGTTCTGGCAAGGGAAGCAGGCAGACTTGCACTCTCTATCGAGTCTGCGCAAAAGGCAGGCTTAGAGCCTGTGGTGTTTTTGCATTATCCGCCGCTTTTCGGCAATAGCTGCAATTATGATATGCTTGAAGTGCTTCATAAATACGGCATAAAAAAGTGTTTTTACGGACACCTTCACGGAAGAGCCCACGCTTATGCAATAAACGGCACTCGTGACGGAGTGGAATATCGGCTTATAGCTAGTGATTTCTTGCATTTTGACCCATTGGACATAACGAAAATTGTGCAAAGTGACAATTTATAAAAAAATGCTGGAAATGACAATATATTTGTGCTATAATGTATAAGATACATTTATATAATGGAGGAATAATAAATGAGTTTAAAAGCTACAAACAATGTTGAAACCAATAAGTACGAGCTTGAGATCGAGATCTCTGCTGAGGATTTTGAGGCTGCAATAGAGAAAGCTTATCTTAAAGCAAGAAAGAATATCGCTATGCCTGGCTTCCGTAAGGGCAAGGCTCCTAGAAAGCTTATCGAAAAGGAATATGGCGAGCAGGTATTTTTTGAGGACGCTGTAAATCTTCTGTACGCTCCTGTTGTAAACGGCGCAGTTGAAGAGTCAGGTCTGGAACTTGTTACTCGCCCAGAGGTAGAGGTAACTGAGATCAGCAAGGAAAACGGTGTAAAGCTCAAGGCAACTTGCATCACAAAGCCTGAGGTTGAAGTTAAGGACTATAAGGGTATAGAAGTTGAAAAAGTTGTCAATCCTGTAACTGATGAGGATATCAACAAGCAGCTTGACGCTCTCAGAGAGAAGAATGTAACAGTTGAAACTGTTGACGACAGAGCTGCCGAGAACGGTGACGACGTTGTTATAGACTTCGAGGGCTTCAAGGACGATGTTGCTTTCGAGGGTGGTAAGGCAGAAGATTTCACACTGTCACTTGGAAGCGGTCAGTTCATTCCTGGCTTTGAGGATCAGATCGTTGGTCACAACGCCGGTGAGGATTTCGACATCAACGTAACATTCCCTGAGGAGTATCAGGTAAAGGAACTTGCAGGCGCACCTGCTGTATTCAAGATCAAGCTCAAGAGCATATCAAAGAAGGTTATGCCTGAGCTGGACGATGATATGGTAAAGGATTCAACAGAGTTCGATACAGTTGACGAATACAAGGCTGACGTTAAGAAGAAGCTTGAGGAAGCTAACGAGAAGCACGCTGATTCTGAGGTAGAGGCTAAGATATTCGATAAGGTCATCGAGAATATGACAGCTGAGATCCCACAGGTTATGTTTGACAACAGAGTAAACGAGATGATCGGTGAGCTGGAGCAGAGACTTGCACCACAGGGCATCTCACTTGATCTCTATATGCAGTATACAGGTCAGACTATCGACACTGTAAAGAAGGCATATGCTGAGCAGGCTGAGAAGCAGGTCAAGCTCAGACTTGCACTTGAAAAGATCGCAAAGCTTGAGAATATCGAGGTAACTGAGGACGAGCTTAAGGCTGAGTTCGATAAGCTTGCTGAGGCTTACAAGCTTGACGTTGACCAGATCAAGCAGTTTATCCATGATGACGACCTTAAGAAGGATATTGCAGTTGGCAAGGCTGTTGACCTTATCAAGGACGCAGCAGTTATAAAGTAAGATAATTTATGCTTTCGCCCGCATGACCTTATGCGGGCGAAAATAGATTAAGGAGGCAATTTTATGGCATTGGTACCTTATGTAGTGGAACAGACAAGCAGAGGCGAGAGAAGCTATGACATTTATTCCCGCCTGCTCAATGACAGAATAATCATGCTCTGCGACCAGATAGATGACGCAGTGGCAAGCGTAGTAGTGGCACAGTTGCTTTATCTTGAGGGACAGGATCCTGAAAAGGATATCGACCTTTATATAAACAGCCCTGGAGGAGTTATCACTGCCGGCATGGCTATCTATGATACTATACAGTATATCAAGTGCGACGTGTCAACTATATGCATGGGTATGGCTGCTTCAATGGGTTCATTCCTGCTTTCAAGCGGCACAAAGGGTAAGAGATTTGCTCTGCCAAACAGTGAGATACTCATTCATCAGCCTCTTATCGCAGGCGGCGGAATTTCTGGTCAGTGTACAGATATCAAGATACATTCTGACCACATGGTAAAGACCAGAGAGAAGCTCAACAGGATACTTGCCCAGAACACAGGCAAGCCTATCGAGCAGATCAACATCGACACTGAGCGTGACAATTATATGACAGCTCAGGAGGCTCTTGAATACGGTCTTATCGACAAGGTAATAACTAACAGATAGGTTCGGTGAAATAAATGGCTAATGATACAATAAGAAAATGCTCGTTCTGCGGCAAGCCTGAGGACAAGGTTAGAACACTTTTTTCAGCAGGCACGAGCCACATTTGTGACGAGTGTGTACTTTATTGCTATAATGTTCTGGCTGAGCAGGAGGGACTTCCTACAACGAAGCAGCGTGGCAAGGGTAAAAATGCAGCTGACAGCGGCATAACCCTTAAGAAGCCTGCGGAGATAAAGGCGGTTCTTGATGAGTATGTTATCGGGCAGGAGGAAGCAAAGATAGCGCTTTCTGTTGCGGTATACAATCATTACAAGAGAATTTTGTCACTTAATGACGATGATGACGTAGAGATACAGAAAAGTAACGTTTTGCTTCTTGGACCAACAGGAACAGGAAAGACTTTGCTTGCACAGACTTTGGCAAGGCTTCTGAACGTGCCTTTTGCTATTGCTGACGCTACTACGCTCACAGAGGCAGGCTATGTAGGCGACGATGTTGAAAACGTGCTTACAAGGCTTATTCAGGCGGCAGATTATAATGTTGAAGCGGCTCAGAACGGTATTATTTATATCGACGAGATAGATAAGATATCAAGAAAATCGGAGAACGTTTCTATCACAAGAGATGTAAGCGGTGAGGGCGTACAGCAGGCACTTCTTAAGATAGTAGAGGGCTGTGTGTCCAATGTGCCTCCACAGGGTGGCAGAAAGCACCCTCATCAGGAGTTCATACAGATAGATACGAAGAATATTTTGTTTATCTGTGGCGGAGCTTTTGAGGGACTTGACAGTGTTATCAAGAAGCGTACAGAATCATCATCACTTGGTTTTGGCGGAAAGGTCAAGAGCAAGGAGGACGATAACAACATCATGAAGAGGGTAGTACCACACGATCTTGTTAAGTTCGGTATCGTACCAGAGCTTGTGGGCAGACTTCCTGTTATCACGGTTCTTGACGAGCTTGACGAGGACGCACTTTGCAGGATCTTGACAGAGCCAAAGAACTCGCTTATCAAGCAGTACACGAAGCTTTTCAAGCTTGACAACATCGATTTTGAGATCACAGAGGACGCAAAGCGAGAGATAGCCAAGAGGACTATTGAAGAAAAGACAGGAGCAAGAGGACTTAGGGCGATAGTTGAGAAGATACTCACAAAGCTCATGTTTGAAGCGCCGTCTGATGATGAGATAGTTGGCATAAAGATAACGGCTGAATGTGTTCGTGGCGAAGCAGAGCCTGAGATAACTCGTGCGGTAAGTTCGGCCAGAAAGAAAAAATAGTACAAATCTTTGTACAGATAAATGAGAGGCGGAGTATTCTGCCTCTTTTTTTGTTGCATATCTGCATTATCCGCACATTATTTGTTTAACAAACCATGTAGGGGCTGGCGCCCTCGACAGTCCGCTTTTTGGACGTTACATCTTGTAATTTATTGCACAAACTTTGAGAAAACGCTCAAATTGTGGTAGGGACGAGCATTGTTCACCCGTTTCGGTCGCTTGCATAAATTTGTCACAATCAAAAAAATTCGACACTTCGATATCGGGACGTCGGGGGCGCCGTCCCCTACATTTTGTTGTTTACGATACGAGTTCATGAAGCTAATGGGCGACACTCCCCACTTTGACCGCTTTTTCCCTTGAATTATGCGGAAATATGTGCTATACTAAAGAAAATACACTATAGGGGGTATCCATATGAATGAACTTATCCAACAGTTTATTACTGACGAAGTCACTGCTCTCACTTACTCCGACCTTTGGAACTTCGTCAACTCCAACTCCATTTGCCGTGGTACTTTCGAGGGCAATAATCACATTATCATGAAAATCTCCTCTAATCAATTCATTATTTATCGCATTTGCCTTGGTATGGAAAACACCAAATATCAGGAAGCTGTTCTTGTTGCAAAAACCTACCTGCTTAAAAAGATAAACAGCATGGCTTATCAGCTTCATTTAGAGGATATTCAGAACATTTTAGACTAATTGCTTTTTAAGGAGATCATAAAATGAGTGTGCCTTTGGCTGAACGAATTAGACCCAAAACCCTTGATGATATTGTGGGACAGACCCACCTGTTAGGCGAAAATAAACCTCTCAGGCGTATTATCGAAAGCGGTAAAATACCGAATATGATTTTTTATGGTCCGTCAGGTGTTGGCAAAACTACGGTCGCAAGAATGATAGCAAATAATGCTAATATGACTATGCATAAGCTTAACGGCACAAGTGCTTCTATTGCTGATATCAAGCAGATAGTTGCTGAAACTGAAACGCTCAGCGGCATTAATGGTATCTTGCTTTATCTTGACGAGATACAGTATCTTAACAAAAAACAACAGCAATCGCTTCTTGAATACATTGAAAACGGCAAGATAACTCTTATCGCTTCTACCACTGAAAATCCGTATTTTTATGTGTACAATGCTATAATTAGCCGTTCAACTGTTTTTGAGTTCAAGCCGCTGACTTCGGAGGAGATCTTGCCTGCAATAAAGCGTGCTTTTCAGCTTATGGCTGATGAGTTGGGGCTGAAACTGCGTCTTGAAAATGGTGTGTTGGAGCATATCGCAAGGGGCTGTGGTGGTGATGTGAGAAAGTCAATAAATACAGTGGAGCTTTGCATACTTTCGGCAGATAATGACGGTGAAAAGCTCACCGTGAACCTTGATAATGTGAAGCTTCTTACTCAGCGTAGCAATATGCGCTATGACCGTGCAGGCGATGAGCATTATGATATTCTGTCGGCTTTGCAGAAGTCCATAAGAGGTTCTGACGAGAACGCCGCACTTCATTATGCCGCACGGCTTATTGAAGCAGGGGATATCATTTCTCTGTGCAGACGGCTGCTTGTTATCGCAAGTGAGGATATAGGACTTGCGTATCCTATGGCGGCGGTAGTGACGAAATCCTGCGTTGATTCGGCATTGCAGTTGGGACTGCCTGAAGCAAGGATACCATTGGCGGAAGCTGTGGTTCTTCTTGCCACTGCTCCAAAATCAAATTCTGCTGAATCAGCAATAGACGCAGCTTTAGCAGATGTTAGAAATGGTGATTTTGGAGATTATCCACGGCATTTGCAGAATAAACATTTTGACGGCGAGGGCGCAAAAGTGAAAGGACAGCACTATCTTTATCCTCATGACTATCCAAACCATTGGGTAAAACAGCAGTATCTGCCTGATAAGCTTGTGGGGAGGACTTATTATCAGTATGGTGAGAATAAGACGGAGCAAATGGCGAAAGCGTATTGGGAGAAGATAAAGAAGTGAGAAATGGAAAAAAACGAAAAGAGCGAAGCAATTTTGCGGCAGTAAAACCTATTCTCCACAAAAATTAATCGCCGCAGGCGATACCTTAATTCCTCACTCCTCACTCCTCATTCCTCACATTCCTCACTATAAAAAATTTTCGTTGACATCAAAAGAAAAATACGCTATAATAAAAGAGAACGGAATGTCCGTAAAATTTTATGATGGGAGTAATTTCGATGAAAATAATGGATACTATCGGCTTTGTTGAAAATGTCGATAAAGAAGTCGGCGAAGCAATGGAAGCCGAGCTGGCAAGACAGAGAAGAAATCTTGAGCTTATCGCAAGCGAAAATATCGTTTCACCTGCCGTTATGGCTGCAATGGGTTCTGTGCTTACTAATAAGTATGCTGAGGGATATTCTGGTAAGAGATATTATGGCGGCTGTCAGTGCGTTGACGTTGTGGAGGATATAGCTGTTGAAAGAGCCTGCAAGCTTTTCGGCGCTAAGTATGCTAACGTTCAGCCACATTCCGGCGCTCAGGCTAACACTGCTGTCTATTTTGCTCTTCTTAAGCCAGGTGACACTGTTATGGGTATGAGCCTTGACGCTGGCGGACACCTTACACACGGCTCACCTGTAAACCTTTCAGGTAAGTATTTTAATTTTGTTCCTTACGGCGTAAATGACGAGGGCTATATCGACTACGAGGCTCTCTACAAGCAGGCTAACAAGTGCAGACCTAGACTTATTGTTGCCGGTGCAAGTGCTTATCCAAGAGCTATCGACTTCGAGAAGCTTTCTGAGATAGCAAAGGCTGTCGGTGCATATCTTATGGTAGATATGGCACATATTGCAGGACTTGTTGCTGCAGGCTGCCATCAGTCACCTGTACCATATGCTGACATTGTTACAACAACAACACATAAAACTCTGAGAGGTCCAAGAGGCGGTCTTATCCTCACAAATAACGAGTATATAGCTAAGAAGATAAATTCTGCTATTTTCCCAGGCACACAGGGCGGTCCTCTTATGCACGTTATCGCTGCAAAGGCAGTTTGCTTTGGCGAGGCTCTCAAGCCTGAGTTCAAGGCATACGGTGAGCAGATCGTAAAGAATGCACAGGCTCTTGCAAAGGGACTTCTTGACAGAGGATTCAATCTCGTATCAGGTGGCACAGACAATCATCTTATGCTTGTTGACCTCAGACCTTTCCACATCACAGGCAAGGAATTTGAGAAAAAGCTTGACGAGGTTTATATCACTGTAAACAAGAACGCTATCCCTAACGACCCTGAGAAGCCATTTGTAACCAGCGGTGTAAGAGTTGGTACAGCGGCAGTTACCACAAGGGGACTTGTTGAGGAGGATATGGACGTTATTGCAGAGTGTATGTATCTCACAGCAACAGACTTTGACAATAAGGCTGATGAGATCAGAGAAAAGGTAAACGCTATCTGCAAGAAATATCCACTTTACGAATAATTGTACGGATTTATATACTGTTGATACACATAGGGAGCGGCTTAGGTCGCTCCCTTTTTCTCAATAATATATGAATAAATCTCTCTTTTGGTTGATTTTTAACAGAGATCGTGTTATAATAATCTTTTAGAGTATAATTAAAAGGTGGGATATACTTTGCCAATTAAAATACCAAATGACCTTCCTGCGTTCCAAACGTTGGAAAATGAGAATATATTCGTTATTCCCGATGACAGAGCCGCTCATCAGGACATTCGTGCCTTGAAGATCGCTATTGTCAATCTCATGCCTGACAAAATTGCGACAGAAACGCAGCTTCTGCGTCTTTTGAGCAACACACCTCTTCATGTTGACATCGACCTTATTCAGATGAGCAGTCATATGTCAAAAAACACCTCTTTGGAGCATATGCTCGCTTTCTACAAGAACTTTGACGAGGTGTGCGATAATCGTTATGATGGTCTTATAATCACTGGTGCGCCTGTTGAGCAAATGGAGTATGAAGACGTTGATTACTGGGACGAGCTTTGCAGAGTTTTTGAATGGTCAAAGACCAATGTTTTCTCAACTATCCACATATGTTGGGGCGCTCAGGCTGGGCTTTATTACCATTATGGCGTTCCCAAATATCCTTTGAAAGAGAAGATGTTTGGCAATTTCAAGCACCATATCGACTATCCCGAAAGCATTATTCTTAAAGGCTTTGGAGATGTTTTCCATTGTCCGCACTCACGCCATACTGAGGTGCGTCGTGAAGATATCGAAAAGGTGGACGACCTTATAGTGGTGGCAGTGTCAAACGAGGCGGGTGTGCATCTTGTTTCAGATAAGACGCAAAGACAGTTTTTCCTGTTCGGTCACTGGGAATATGATCGTGAGACCCTTGCAAAAGAGTATTTCAGAGATAAGGAAAAGGGGTTGCCTATACAGATACCATATAGCTATTTCCCTGACGATGATCCGCAAAACAAGCCTATTTTCAATTGGAGCTGTTCGGCTAATCTGCTTTATTCAAACTGGCTCAACTACTGCATTTA
>OHUJ01000010.1_pt1 | contig 112250 bp, 98 predicted proteins | sample 1579241 | NCBI WGS metagenome assembly OHUJ01 (sample SAMEA3882547, study PRJEB24775) | human gut metagenome | biome: human-associated habitat; feature: intestine environment; material: feces | place: Netherlands | collected 2009/2010
TTTGCTTATTTTAACACAAAAAAACTCTCAAAAATTTGGTGATGTCTTAGGAATCTTTTATAGGTTTTGCCATATTTTTTATTATTTTAAAGTTCAACATCTAGTTTCGCTACAAAATTACGCTTTTTTTCTGAAACGACCAAATAAAAAGTGGGAAACTGCCTGATAGACATTCATAAATCTCTCTATCACATACCTAAGAGGGTGTGTCATAAGTCCATGATGCAATTAAAACCGTTAAAACACTTTAAAATATGGGGAGAATGTTTTGTAGTTTGAAATTATTTTAGTATATTTGTAGCATATAAAACAACCCCGTGTATGACAATATATGGGTTATACAATAGTGTATAATAATAAGTGATAAATAATTAAAGTAGTAACTCTAAAATTTGATTTTATCGACATGAAAAGAACTTTTTTAGCGACAGTTTTGTCGATTGTTTTTGCTTTGGTAGCAGTAGCTTGCCACAGCAGCGATGAGAAAGAGATCGGTTATACTGAGTTGCCAGTTCAGGCTCAACAGTTTGTACAGCAGTATTTCTCTTCTGCAGCCTATACCTATGTAGAGAAGGAGAAGGACAACGGAAAGTGGGAATATGAGGCAACATTGAGTGATGGAACCAAAATAGATTTCAACAACAAGGGAGAGTGGAAGAGCGTGGACTGCAAGTTCTCTGCTTTGCCATCCGGCATCATTCTTGATGTCATCGCTGCGGATATTGCCAAGCGCTATCCTTCACAGCAGCCGTATAAGATAGAGAAGGAGATAGGTGGTTACGAAATCGACATCCTTGGCTTCGACCTGTATTACAGCAATGCCGGTAAATTCATCCGTGCTGAAATTGACAGATAATCCTATCCTGTATTAACACTCATTCAATCCTATATTTTAAGCAAATCCCCCATCCAGCAGTTTGCAGGTTGGGGGATTTCTGTATTTTGAGAATGCTTCGCTTACTTCTGGCGAGGCTGGATCTCGTAAGATGGATTGTTGCGGATCTCCCAGCGGTCGAGCTTGGCGCCGTTAGTCAGGATCAGCTTCTCCTTCTGGTAACTTACAATGGTCTGAGATGGCAGACTCACACGCCCGTCACTCGCAAAACTGCGGATTGGCTGAGAGAAATCTCGCTTCTGGATATCCGCCAGGGTGTATTCTGCCAGCTGCATCTTGCCGTCCTTCTCCATCGATACGAAGAACTTCTCCTTGTCGTCGGTCTTCGAGATGGAACGGATCTTCTCTGTAGCATTCTGCGTAATCTTGGCTGGCGCATCGTTCTTTCTGTCGATTACATCCTGCACCTTCCAGGCATAGATGGTACCCGTGCGAGGGATGAAACTGTAGAGCGAATCGCCTATCACCTCCATATCATAGGATTCTGACTGCGGCTCAAACTTGCTGCCGATGAAATAGCTGCCTGTAGCCAGCTTGGCATAGACATTGTTGTTGTTGGCAGCATTCATATTCAGCGCCTCACGGTCGAAGACCCTGATATTCATCTCCTTGGAATCTCTTACGAACACCAGACGAGGGGTGGCGCAAACGCATCCTGCCCACGAAACATTGCTGCCCTGCCAGTTGCCGGTGCCCAGACGGCTGAGATACTTACCCGTTTTCTTGTCGAAAATCTGCACCTCTCGGCTGTCGCCGGCTGCCACGAAGAGGTGGTCGCCCTCGGCATATACATCACGTGCCAGGGTGCGGTCGCCATTGCTGATGCTGCGCTTCAGTTCCAGTGTTTCAGCATCAAACACATCGATGCATTTGCCGGCAAAGTTGGCAACATACAGTTCTTCGCCATCGTGATAGAGATTTACGGCATTCAGATCTCTGCCACCGATGTGTTCGGATGTGCGCGAGAGGTAGCCGTCGAGATAGAAGTGGTCAGCCACCTTGATGGTATCTACCGGCTGCGTTACTACCCGGTCTTCCGTAATCTCTCTATATTCTGTCTTGTCGCAGGATGCCAATGCCATCATCATCAGTCCTGCGCTGATCATCATTACGTCTTTTCTCATTTTTTAGTCCTCCTTACTTCTTGTTGTCTTTGAGCGGGTTCTCGGTGAAGTACTTCACCAGTCGGCTCTTCTTGTAAAAATTATCGATGTTTTTCTGCAATACGGCATCATCCTGGAAAATCTCCATGATGTCGCAGTCACGATACTGCGCATTCTCCGGTTTGTGGAAGCCGAGCAGGTTGCGGTCGGTATAAGGCAGGTCGCCTTTCTTGCTCAGCCACATGTGCAACTGCCAGATGAACTCTGTCCAACCTACGTTCACGCCTTCCGGAGTCTTTGCCGCATAGGTCATGTTGCTGTCGTGGCTGTAATCCATGCAGTGCATGAACTCGTGGGTGATGGATTCCCAACCGCTGAAGGATGCATAGTGACCGTAGAAGTTCCAGTCGGTAATGCCCCAGGTGGAACCGCCGCCCAGGCCTCCGTAGGCAGGCGAGGTCTGTCCGAGCACGAAGATCTTCTTAGCCTTGAATCTCTCCACCTCGCTCTGGTACTTCTCGGCAGTGAATGGCACCTTGTTGTTGTCGTAGAGGTCGCCGCCCATCACCTTCTTGAAGTTCGCCAACACGTATTTGTACTCTGGGGTGGTCATCATATAGGCATAGTTGGTGAGGATGACAACCCACTCACGGGCGTAGATAGGTCTCATCTCACGGAAGTTGTGCGATTCGCCCACGGTAGGAGTCCATCCGAAGTTGGAGAAGCTGCAGTTCCACTGGGCATCAATCTTCTGGAGCATCTTGAAGTGCTCGTCATCGCTGGTGAGTCGTGCCTTCATCTGGTTCATATCGAGATAAGGACAAAGGAAGCTCACGAAATTTCCGTTTTCCTTCTTCCAAACGTTTCTTCTGCCAATGAAGGATGGCTTGAACGAGAAGCGGGAGAAGGCAGGGATGGTTTCGAAGAATGCCACAGGGATATACTCATCCGCCTCCGGGATATACATCTCGAGGGTGACGTTGGAGACTGGTTTCGCACTCCAGCTGGTGATGACGAGCGAATCGCCCACTGCCGATTTCTTCACGCTGATCAGGTTGTTGGTCTGGAAGGTGTAGTCTGCCTTGCCGACGATTTCTGTTGAAGGGTCGGACAGATTCAGGATGTGTTTGGCGAACTCCGCCGGCAGCTTGTCGAAAGCCACGGTGTCTTTCTGAAAATCCTGCTGGAATGGTTGCTGGATGTCGTTGTACACAATCTTGTCTTCATAATCCGTAGAGCAGGATGCCATCAGGGTCATCGCTGCCAGGAGTGTAGTTCCAGCTGCGAGCGCCGGAATCTTTCGATGTTTTTTCTGTTTCATCATTTTGGGTTTTTACTGTATAATCATTTACTATTTCATTTAGGGAGTCAAAGGAGTTATCGCTCCCTATAATATTTGCTTGCAAAGATACTGAAAATAATTCAAAATACAAAATGTTTTTGTAGTTTTTCCATGGATTTTCTCCGTAATAACCAAAGCCGCATTTTCCTTCTGCTCATTCAATCCTATATTATAAGCAAATCCCCCATCCGGCTTGAGAAAGCAGGATGGGGGATTTCTGTTTATCTGTTACCTTTAAGATAATATCTTATTTCAAATTTTCTATCTGTTCCTGGGTAAGTCCGGAATATTTTATAATCAGATTGATATCAACACCATCAGCAAGCATGTTTCTGGCAATATCCAGAGCTTTCTGGTTCATACCTAATTCCATACCCTCTGCAAGACCTTCTTGCTTCGCCGTATCAATGGAGTTCTTGATATCCCGATATGCCTTTTTACTTGCTTCATACTCCCTTATTTCCTGCGGAGTAAACTTGGCAATCTCGGCTTCCTCAAAGAGACGGTCGAAAACCTTGTCGTACAGCTCCTTCGGGCGCTGGGTAAGCTTATAGAGATTCTTCAGCGCATAGAGCCACTTCTCGTAGAGCGTTTCTAATTCTCCTAGTGTCTTATTGAATTTAGCTATTTCTACATAGATAAACTCCAGCTTGTCGTAGAAAATCTTGTGGGTAGCGGTATCGCACAGCTGTACATGATGGCGGATCTTCTCCTTGTCGAAGGCATTCTCGTTCATGTTGAAGTTGAGCAGCGCAACAGTATAGACATGATTGAGCTTGAAATCCCAGTCACTCCCCTTGGGAGCTTGCTCACGGATTGGGAAAGTGGAGTAGAAGAGGGAGCGGTCCTTGAAATAAGTCTGGTAGGCATTCTGCATTTCCACGATGAACTTCTCGCCGTTTTCGCCCTCACAATAGACATCGAAGATGGCTTTGCGGTCGGTATATACATCTCCCACGTGCTCCGGATTCAGATACGACACATCCTTCACAACCTGTTTGCCATTAAACAAGCTGTTGAGGAAGCAAATGAGCAAATCCTTGTTCATTGCCGTTCCAAAAATTCGCTTGAAGCCGAAGTCGGTCAGCAAGCTGATGTATCTTTCTTCTACCTGTTTCATACGCCATTCATTTAGTTCAACATTTAGTTTCACTGCAAAATTACGCTTTTTTCCTGAAACGACCAAATATAAAGTGGGAAAACTGCCTGATAGATATTCATAAATCTCTCTATCACATAAGCAAAACCCCTATCCGGCTTGAGAAAGCAGGATGAGGGAATTTCTTTATATGCCGTTAGTGGCTATGGCTTTGAAGAACCGCCTGGCTGATTCTTCTTCAGAATCTTATTCAGGCTGGACACGATATATCCTGCGGGATTCTTGATCTCGTGCTTTCTCTTCGCTGCATAGGCTGCCAGAAAGCACTGGTTCACGGCATCCAGGTCTGACAGAGTGAGGCGATCGCTCAACTCCTCTGCCACCTTGTGGCTCACGTTCCAGTAGGAAGAGGTGAGGAGCTTTCTAAAGTTTAGTTTCTTCATTGTCAGCTTTGTTCTGTCTTCATCGCTCAGCATATCTGGGTCATCGTTACGGTACTTGAGGCCGAAGATTACCAAGCAGCCGTATTTGCCTACTACCTGGTTACGGGTAGTCTCTAGCGTGTGTATCACGATATAGTCGAGACGGTTCAGCTTGTAGGCATTTCTGATCTCTTCTTCGGCAGTAGAAAGCTGGGTATATTCCAGATTCCCCGTGCCGCGATATTGGGTGTGGCTGGTGAGGAGCGCAAGGATCTCGGGAGGCGTAAACTTGGTATAGCCCTTCTTCAGTCGGCTCTCTGTCAGGAGATAAAGGCAGCGGGAAGACTGGTGATGGAATGACTCGTAAAGCTGCGGCGAAACCTTGAAGTAGCCCAGGTCCAGAGCGAAGTAGTACTGAGCCACGGGAATCGGCATCTCCAGGATGGCTCTCTTCTCCTGACCTTTCTTGGTGTAGTCAACGAAGTGGTAGAGGTAGTCGAACTGCTTGTAGCACAAGTGGTATGTTCCTGGATTACCAGATTCTGCGACGGTGTAAGGGATACAGACCGGCTTTTTGCCTATGTCGATAAGGGCAGTCTCCAGGTTGTTGTAATGTGATTTGGTAGCTTCCAAAGCTCTGTAGGGTACCTCGAAACGTAAATTGTTTTCGAGGTGCTCGAAAACATTGAGGTCCAGTTGACCGTGGTGCGCGTTCTGGCTGATAGCCATTTTGATCTGTTTCTGATTGTACACGTCAAGTCTGAAGATGTACTTCTGTTCTTGCGGGCTGTAGCTGTGATGCAGGGCGCAATGAGTGCCAAGCTCTGTGGCTTCGGCTACGTTGAAAGTTAGGATCTTGTTCATTGCTCGTTGTTTTATAAAAGTCTATAAAATGGGGGGTGGCAATGAAAAGAATTCTAGGGGATGCGAAATCTCAAATGAACCAAAATTTATACGGATTTGTTCTGGTCCTTAACTCAATTTTCACATCAGACCAGAATTTTCCCTTGTCGCACCCCCGTATGAATTGTTCATAGAGAATGCGCACGAAAAATCTAGCCTGAATTTACAATTGAGTACCCCATGCAAGGATTTAACTCCGCACCTTACAAGGGATTTTGAGATGTAAACTCAGCATTTATCATGCTTTGGCATCCTGCCAACAGGATGCCGTATGTCTGCTCCTCCGGTATTTCTACTGAAAGAGCGCTGCAAAGATATATAAATTTTCTGAAACTAACAAGTATTTTACAAGTTTTTTTAGAAAATAGAGAAAAAAAGTTTGAGAACCCATCATGACCATTTTTCTTGTTTATTTCTTATATATCATATTATCATATTTCTTGTAGTGCTATTTTGATACGTAACTATCAGATGGACAGATGGATAGAAAATGCTGTTACCATGGGAGGTAACTGGCGGAAGGCGTTATCCCGCGAGATGTAACGGTTTTCTCTGATGAGATGTAACCCTTTGGTAAGTTTGCCTACGAGAAGTAACTATCTAGACATTTCTCCCACGAGAGGTAACTAGTTAACTAAATATAAAACATTCCGGGGTAGGCGGAAATTCGCCGGAAATCGACGGCTATCGCCAGTTGGAGTTAGGAGAATGTCTTATCTTTGCAGTGTTGAAACATTAAAAACATCAGCTTATGACTAGAGAAATTACAATGATTGTGGTACACTGCAGCGCAACCCGCTGCAACCACCCTTACACCGTGCATCAGCTTTACCACGACCACGTGGAGGTGAACCACTGGCGTTACATCGGCTACCATTTCTTCATCAGCCGTGACGGCAAGGTACATGCCACCCGTCCGCTGGAGCGCATGGGTGCCCATGCCCGTGGCTGGAATGCACATTCCATCGGTATCTGCTATGAGGGCGGATTGGATGAGAACGGCTATGTGGCAGATACCCGTACCGGGGAGCAGAAGAAGGCGATGGAGAAACTGATCGTTCAGCTGAAGATACAGTTCCCCAGCATCCGCACCATCCTGGGGCATCGTGACCTGCCTGGAGTGCAGAAGGCGTGTCCCAGCTTTGATGCCACCACGCTGCAGCCCTTGTTACATCTGAATTGTAAATATTAAATTTTGTAATCAGATGAAACACCCTATCCGATTTTTTTGTATCTTCGCAGAAGAATAGATTACTAACTAAAAATTAAAACTAGATGAATGTTACCAAGCAACATTTCGTAGAACGTAGAGTGATGAGCAAGCAGGAGCTTGCTCACCTCTACTGTCCTCACAGCCGTTCCAAGGGGCATGCTGCGAGAGATGAGTTTATGGATTGGGTGAAGCGCTGCACTCCGCTCTATGTCAAACTGCAGGAATTGGGGTATAAACCTTCGCTGCATAGTTTCACGCCCAAGATGGTAGATTATATCTTTTACTATCTTGGAGAGCCGGATGGAGTGGGGGGATAGCATTGGTAGTAATAAATAACTTTACAAGTTAAGCGTGGCGGAAAAAACTCTTAAGAGAAGCTGTCGTTTCCCTTAAGGAAAAATATATTTTCCCTTAAGGAAAAAAATAAAAACCCTTAAGGGAAAATTCTCAATCTCTTTTTTCCCCATTTTTCGGGTGTTTTTGCCTGTTTCTCTCCTCCTTGAATATTATTTACACGGATATGGAGAGAAGATGGGGATGGGGGCAAGGTTAAAAAATAACAGTTTGGAAAAATCAAAAGTATATGGAAATAGCTATAGAACGTTTTGGCAGTTATCATCATGCCGTAAGTGGTAGATTGCTGATTGATGGTCAGCATGTTTGTGATACGTTGGAGGAGGATGTGCATTGTCTTCCGGAAGGCGAGTATGCCCTGCAGCGCAACAGCAAGCTGGCATTACCTTATTATATAAGACTGGCGGATGTTGATTCAGGGGTTGCCTCTCATGTTGATTCCCGTGTGTCCTTCTCCAGGGGTAATGGCATTCACGGTTGGCGCAACCACTGCATCATTGTAGGAGAGTGTCTCCATCTGGGTTTCCTCATTCATAGCGAGGAGTGCTATGATCTTCTCATTGCCCGCATCCGCATGCAGTTTGTGCGTCATCACGCAGTGGTGGTCAAGATATCCCGCTCTCCCGATTTTCTGGAAGTAGCCTGATATCTGTGCTGCTATTTATAGGCTATTTTAACCAAAAAATCTCCCTATAAGCCTGGCGTATGTCGTCTGCTTATAGGGAGATTTGTATTATATGCCGTTAAAATAACTCCAGAATCTTATCGATTATCTTTTCGATGCTGGAAGAATCGGTGGTTTCTTCGAGCTTCTGGTTGATTTTCTCTTCTACCTTCTTGCCCACTTTCTCCGCTGCCTTATCGAAAGCCTGATTGGCTTTCTCTTCCAGTTTCTTCTGCATTCTTGTGCTGAGGCTGCCTTCATCGCTGTCAGCCTGGTCCTCATTGACATTGGCTTCTGAATCTGATCCATCCATATTAGGAGTGTCAGAGGATACATTTGATTCTGACTCCTCGATATGGAGATTATCAGCTGATTCCAGCGCCTTCACCATATCGTCGGCATTCATCGTATAGACGTTGCCGAGAATACCGAAACTCACGGTATGCGGTTTGCCGTTGAACTCTACAGAACCCGTAGAGCAAACGATATAGTTGTGGTATTCGAAAAGCTGGTTCATCGCTTCGTCCATCATGCTGCCAGCCATCATCTTGGCTACAGAGCGGAGCGCCTGAGAGAAGAAATTGTTGTCGGTAGATCCTACCGCCTTTTCTACTGCCTTGCTTGCCTCCGTGCGAACCTTCTCCTTATGAGCATCTGCGCTCGGATTGGTTACGGCAAATATGGCAAGGATGAAAATGATGAGACCTATCACCATCTTCATGGCGAAATGGCTCGTCTTCTTCTTAGGCTGCTGCAGGAAATTCGAATGCATTGCTGCTCCCTGCTGGAATCCCTGCTGATAGGCTTCCTGCTGGGCTTTCTGATAATCCTGCTGCTGGTGTGCTCCCTGCTGCTGGAAATCTTGCTGAACTCCTTCTTGCTTTTGGGCATTCTGGTTGCTCTGGTTGGCTTCTGCTGCTTCCAATACAGCTCTCAGATCCTCTACCTTCCAGGCAGGAACCCAATCTGCCATACCCTGTTTCCACACCAGTGTTTCGGGACTGATACCCTTCTGTACAAGTTGGTCGAAACTGAAAGGACCTGCCTGCTGTCCATTACGATCGATTATAAAAAATTCCATCTTTGTCCTTTTAATTTTTAAATATGAACATTCAACTTTATTAGTGGGTTGCCTTCCACCATCCAGTCTTCTCTCTTCCCTTCAGGGCTACACTGTGCTGGCTCGGGTCGGAGATGGAAAGACCGCAATAGTTCTTCACCTGGAAGGTGGTTCCTCTATAGGGATCCTTCAGCATGGTTAATGCCTCATCGGTATGCGCTGCCTCCTTGATGGTTTTCTGCATCTGGGCGGTAAACTGGTCTTTCAGGTAACCGCTTGGCTTGAGGCTATCTACATATACCGACATGTCATAAAACAGGTTGGGAGTGAAGCCGTCGAGAGGTTGGATTGTTTCTAGAGGAATGGAGGAATCGAGTGTATATTTGCTGTTGATTTCCTTCATGACGCTAGCCAGGTTATCCATCTCGCGACAGTCGATGGCTGCCATGTTGCAATAAGGTACGTCGCTGGATTTGTAGAAGTTGACAATACCGTTCACGATGCCGGAATAGTTGGGCGTTGCGGAATTGAGCATGCTCCAGATGCTCCGGTATGGAATGCCAATACCCATCACCTCGCTGCTCGAACTGATGAGATAGTTGGTAACATCCTTCAGCTCGTAGGCTGTCTCCACATTTCCCATATAGCAGGCATCGAAGAGGATGTATTGCATCTTCAGTCCGCTCTGTCTGATTCCTTCTGCCAGGGTTGGGATGTCCATAGCATAACTCTTGGAATTTACACTTCCGAAGAAGCGGGTGACTGGATGGTCTGGGTCGCTGCCAAACTGGATGCCGCTGAATGCACTGGATGGCTTGCCGGCTGTGGCTGTGCTTCCGAAGCCAGGACGGGCATAGTTCGGATAATTCACCCAATCTTCTGCATAGGTCCATCCGGAACCATGTACTCCGATGATGAGGGCATAGTTGAGTGCCTCGGCATTTTGCTTCACCTCATTGAGAAGGTTGGCGAATCCCTCTGCCGTGCAATAGCTGTTGTCCTCGTAGGTCTTTACGGGCACACGGTTCACCGTCCTGCTGGCGGCATCGAATTGCAGATCGTAGAGTATGCTCTTGTTGTATTTCTCGCTGAAAAATACCATCACACGTGAGTCACTGAGGCCTTTCTTGGCTACGATACCCTGGCAGATGCTGTCGATGTTGTCTGAAAGGAATTCCTTCAAACCCGAACTGGTGGTACTGCCTGTCCATGGATAATATACCAGGATGGTCTGCTTGTTGACGCTATCCACATCAAAAGCCTCGTCGCTACAACTGGTGAAAGTCATGGCGAACGAAAACATACATATAAATAAGGTGAAAAGCTTCTTGATCATAATTAAAAATGTTGAATGTTGAATGTTGAGTTGCAATCTTGCTAACGAATCAGCTTGCCTAATTCAACATTCTACACTCAACATTCAACATTAAATATAATACTGTTACTTCTTCTTGAGTTCCTCGATAGTTGCCTTGAGGGCAGCAATCTTCTCTACAGAGTCGCTCTCCTTCTTGCGTTCCAGGGCCACTACCTTCTCAGGAGCGTGAGCTACGAAGTTCTCATTGCTGAGCTTCTTGCGTACACCCATCAGGAAGCCCTCCAGGTGCTTGAGCTGAGCCTCTGCCTTCTCAATCTCGGCTGCCACGTCGATGAGGTCGCCCAATGGTACGGCAAACTCGTCGGTGCCTACCATGAAGCTGGATGCATCGGCACTCTTCTCGGCGATGACCTCAATTTTGTCGAGGTTAGCCATCTTCAGCGTTACGTCGTTGTAAGCCTCGAAATCGTTCTTGCCTACTACCTGGAGAGACAACTGCTCCTTCTGGGCAATGTTCTTCTGGTTGCGAACGGTACGAACACCGGCGATAATCTGCTTCACTGCCTCGATATCTGCTGCCAACTTCTGCTCCTCGGCTGTAGGTGCAGGAATCTCCAGCTTCTCGCGCATGATGCTCTCGCCATCCTTGCGGTCGTAGATGTGCTGCCACAACTCCTCGGTGATGAATGGCATGAATGGATGCAACATCTTCAGCAGGGCATCGAAGAAGCGGAGGGTAGCGTCGTAGCTCTTCTGGTCGATAGGCTGGCCGTAAGCTGGCTTCACCATCTCCAGGTACCAAGATGAGAACTCATCCCAGAACAGCTTATATACAGTCATCAGTGCCTCAGAGATACGGTAGTCCTTAAACTGCTTCTGCATCTCCTCGTTCACCTCCTTGAGCTTGGCATCAAACCACTTCACGGCGATTTCAGCACTCTTAGGCTGCTCGATATCTGCAGTCTCCCAACCCTTCACGAGGCGGAAGGCATTCCAGATCTTATTGTTGAAGTTACGTCCCTGCTCGCAAAGGCTCTCGTCGAAGAGGATGTCGTTGCCGGCTGGAGCGCTGAGCATCATACCCATACGGACACCGTCGGCACCAAACTTATCGATCAAATCCAATGGGTCTGGTGAGTTACCGAGACTCTTGCTCATCTTGCGGCCCAGCTTATCGCGGACGATACCTGTGAAATATACGTGCTTGAATGGCATCTTGCCACGATACTCGTAGCCAGCCATGATCATACGTGCTACCCAGAAGAAGATGATGTCCGGACCTGTTACGAGGTCGGAAGTAGGGTAGTAGTAGTTGATCTCCTCGTTGTCTGGATGCTCGATGCCATCAAACAGGGAGATAGGCCACAACCATGAAGAGAACCAGGTGTCGAGGCAGTCGCTCTCCTGCTCAAGATCCTCAGCCTTGATGTTGGCATTCTTCTCCTGAGCGAGCTTCAGCGCCTCCTCTGCAGTCTCAGCTACCACGAAATCCTTCTTGCCGGCATTGTCGAAGTAGTAGGCTGGGATGCGGTGACCCCACCAGAGCTGACGGCTGATACACCAGTCCTTGATGTTCTCCAACCAGTGGCGATAGGTGTTCTTGTATTTCTTAGGGTAGAACTCGATATCATCGTCCATTACTGGAGGGAGGGCGATGTCAGCAAAGTGCTGCATCTTGAGGAACCACTGTGTAGAGAGCTTTGGCTCGATAGGCACGTTGGTACGCTCAGAGAAGCCCACCTTATTATTATAGTCCTCAATCTTCTCCATCAGACCGGCGTTCTGAAGGTCGATGGAAATCTGCTTGCGCACGTCCATGCGGTCCATACCTACATAGAGACCTGCTGCCTCGCTGATGGTACCGTTGTCGTTGAAGATATCGATGGTCTCCAAACCGTGCTTCAAACCGAGGGCGTGGTCGTTGATATCGTGAGCTGGAGTTACCTTCAAGCATCCGGTACCGAACTCGATATCTACGTATGAATCCTCGATGACAGGAATCTCGCGGTTGACGAGAGGCACGATGACGTGCTTGCCTTTCAACCAGGTATTCTTCTTATCTTCAGGGTTGATACACATGGCAGAGTCGCCCATGATGGTTTCTGGACGGGTGGTTACTACCACTGCATAGTAACCCTTCTCATCCTTGTGCATCACGTTCTCCTCATCCACCTGCTGGCAGTCCTGCTCAACTACATAATACTTCAGATGGTAGAGTTTAGAGTGCTCGTCCTTGTAGATTACCTCCTCGTCAGAGAGTGCAGTCTGAGCCTTAGGGTCCCAGTTAACCATGCGCACGCCACGATAGATGAGACCCTTCTGATAAAGGTCGCAGAATACGTGGATAACGGCACGGGAGCGTGTCTCGTCCATGGTGAATGCTGTGCGGTCCCAGTCGCAGCTGGCACCGAGTTTGCGGAGTTGCTTGAGGATGATGCCGCCGTGCTCGTGAGTCCAGTCCCAAGCGTGCTTGAGGAACTCATCGCGGGTGAGGTCGGTCTTCTTGATGCCCTGCTGAGCGAGGCGGTTTACAACCTTAGCCTCGGTAGCGATACTAGCGTGGTCGGTACCTGGTACCCAGCATGCGTTCTTGCCCTCCATGCGTGCACGGCGAACGAGAATATCCTGGATCGTATTGTTGAGCATGTGTCCCATGTGAAGCACACCTGTTACGTTTGGTGGAGGGATCACCACTGTATAAGGTTCACGACCGTCTGGCTTAGAGCTGAAAAGCTTGTTGTCGAGCCAGTACTGATACCATTTACTTTCCACTGCTTGTGGATCGTATTTACTTGCTAATTCCATTGTTTCTATCTAATTTTTATTCTTTTTCTTTCTTTTTCCTTAAAAAACGGTGCAAAGATACTAATTTTTGGGCGAAAAACATTATCTTTGCAGCATAAATTACGTATTTTTACATAAAACTATGGTAAGTAATGCAGTAAAAGAAGTAACGGAACAAGATAGGAGAAAAATGCTAGCCAGTTTTCTCTATGATATGGCGAAGCTGATGTTCAGCGGTGTCGCTGTTGGTGGTTTGTCGCCCCTGTTCACAGGTAAGGGCTTGGGTGACATCAATATTGCGTGTGTAATAGTAGGCTTTATTGGTGGGTGTATGCTTGCTTATATTGCCAATGAATTGTTGAAAATTAAAGAGTAAGAATATGAATTGGGATATTATGGGAGCTTGGTTTCTCTTCAATGTAATGGTGTGTGTGGCTGCTGTTTCTTTCGCCATTTTCCTTAATACGAAAGCGGGAAAGAAGTGGAAGAAGAATCTATAAAAATTATGGAAGTATATTTGTTTTTTAATGTAATGATGTTTGTGTTGGCTCTTTCTTTCGCCATCTTTCTTAATACGAAAGCGGGAGAGAAGTGGAAGAGGAATCTTTAAAATATAATTTAAACAATGCATACGAAAGAAGAAAAGTTAGCGGCGTTCAGCCGCTTGCTGGATGTGCAGGACCGTTTGCGCCTGCAGTGTCCATGGGATAAGAAGCAGACATTCGAGAGTCTTCGGCCGAATACCATTGAGGAGACTTTCGAGCTTTGTGACGCCTTGATGAAGTGCGATTACAAGGATATCAAGAAAGAGTTGGGCGATGTGCTGGAACACGTGATGTTCTATAGCATTATCGGCAGAGAAGACGGCGAGTTCGATATCTGTGATGTCTGCAATCAGGAAGCTGACAAGCTGATGTTCCGCCATCCTTTCATCAACTGGAAGGAAGAGGGCGAATGGACAGTAGCGAATCCTGATATGTATATCAATGATGAGGGACAGGTGGTATATAAGGAGTCTAAAGAAGTGGAAACCGGGAAGGCAGAAACTGCCAATTCGGAAGAAACCTTGGCTCTTGGTGCCAGCAAACCTAAGAATGCTGCCTCGGTAGAGAAAACCTGGGAGCAGATTAAGCAGCAGGAGAAAGATGGCAACGAGCGTGTTCTGAGCGGTGTGCCAAATTCCCTCCCATCCCTTATCAAGGCATATCGCATTCAGGACAAGGCTCGAAACGTGGGCTTCGACTGGAAGGAGAAGGAGGATGTTTGGGATAAGGTACACGAAGAACTCGAGGAACTCAAGGCAGAACTTGCCAAGGACGACAAGGAAAACTCAACCCAGGAGCTCGGCGATTTCCTCTTCTCCGTGATCAATGCTGCCCGTCTCTATAAGCTCAATCCAGACAATGCGCTGGAGAAGACAAACCAGAAGTTTATCCGCCGTTTCAACTATGTAGAAGATCATTCGATCAAACAGGGTAAGAATCTGAAAGACATGAGCTTGGAAGAAATGGATAAACTGTGGAATGAAGCCAAGAAACAGGAAAGACAAGATAAATAAGACGTTGTTATAACAAGAAAAACTATAAGGATTATGAAAAGATTAGTTTATGTGATGATGGCTTTGGTGGTACTCTTTGCTGCCAATAGCTGCAAGGATAAGAAAACCGCACAGGTAATCAGTACTACAGATTCCCTCGATCTGGAGGAGGTTGCCGATGATTCAACCATCTACGGTGTATGTGGTGAGGGAACATCTATGCACAATCTGGAGCTGATTTCTGATGAGGGAGACACGCTCTCTGTCTTCATCGATGATGAGCAGCCGGACATCGTGCAGGGTGGTTTGCTGGCAGGCGACCGCATCGCTCTTATCGGTTACAAGGCACAGGATGGAGAGATGATGGCACAGAAAATCATCAATCTTACTTCGCTCCTGGGTAAGTGGACTTCGCTCGACAAGAACTTCGACTTGCTGGAAGGCGGAGAGGTGAAGAACAACGTGAAGGCTGAGACCAATCCTTGGACTTCATGGAAAATCCTGAACGGAAAGCTTCTGCTCAACAAGGATACCTTTGCCATCGATAAACTGGGCTCTGACAGTTTGATGCTCGAGAATACTCAGGGCATCTATGTCTTCAAGCGCCAGGAGTAAATTGTCATTCTAATTTTAGATTAAGTTGGAACCATTTAAGATACATATACTGGGGTGTGGCAGTGCGCTGCCAACCCTGAAACACAACGCTTCCTCGCAGCTCATAGAGATGCGGGGAAAGTGCTATATGATAGATTGTGGCGAGGGCGCACAGATGCAGTTCCGTCGCTCTCATATCCATTTCTCCAAGCTCAATGCCATCTTCATCACCCACATGCATGGCGACCATTGCTTCGGATTGATGGGCTTGCTTTCTACGCTCGGAATGCTCGGACGTACGTCTAAATTAAGGGTCTATGCTCCAAAGGATTATGCTCCTCTGTTTAAACAACAGGTAGAATTCTTTATGCAGACGATGGAATACGAGATGGAGATGATTCCGGTGGATGCGGAGAAGCAGCAGATTATCTACGAAGATCATTCTCTGTCGGTGGAGACGGTGCCTCTGAAACATCGTCTGCCATGCTGCGGCTATATCTTCAGAGAGAAACCTACGCTGCCTCATATCAAGAGGGACATGATAGATTACTACGGCATCCCGATCAGTCAGATCAACAACATCAAGAATGGGGCTGACTGGACCAACGAAGATGGCGAGGTGATTCCGAATGCCCGTCTGGTGACACCTGCCGACCCGCCTCGCAGTTATGCCTATATGAGTGATACCCGATATATTCCGAATCTCTGGGAGAAGGTGAAGGGGGTTACGGTGCTTTATCATGAAAGTACCTATACTTCGGAACAGGAAGACCGGGCTAAGATCTACAACCACAGTACGGCGAAGCAGGCGGCGAAGGTGGCAAAGGCTGCCGGGGTAGGCAAGTTGCTCCTGGGACATTATAGTGCGAGATATAATGATGAGACGGTTCTGCTGAAAGAAGCTAAGGAGATTTTCGAGGAAAGCTATCTCACCAATGAGGGGATGATAATCTCGGTATAAAAACAACCTTGCATCAAAAAAAGTTCGTTTTTTGGTGCAAGGTTTGGTATTGATATTCGTTTAATACATAAAAGATAGAGAAAATTGGAATCTGAAAAACTACTTTTGGACGACATAAAAGGCGGCAGTCGGGCGGCGATGCACCGGCTCTACGACCGCTACGTAGGATATGCCATGGCGGTAGCGCTGAGGTATGTCCCTTTACGTGATGATGCGGAGGATGTGGTGCAGGATAGTTTTGTGAAACTTTTCTCTGGTATTGCCAGCTTCGAGTACAGGGGCGAAGGTTCGCTGAAGGCATGGTTTCTTCGGATTGTGGCAAATGAGGCCATCAGCTTTACCCGAAAGCAGAGTCGCATTACTTTCGTGGATGAAGTTCCGGAAGATGTGAGTGATGACGAACCGGAAGTAGAAAGGGTGCCGCCTGCCGTATTGACGAAGATGATCGGTGAATTGCCTGAGGGCTATCGACTGGTTCTGAACATGTTTGTGTTTGAGCAACGAAGCCATAAGGAAATTGCTGAGCTGCTGGGCATCAAGGAGAGTACCTCTGCCTCGCAATATCTAAGGGCCAAGAAGTTTCTGGCAAAGAAAATTAATGAATATCTAAATAATATAAACGAGAAAGAATATGAGTAATCAAGATTGGACAAGCAAACTTCAAGAGCAGTTGGCAGACTATCAGGAGCCTGTCAGCCACGACTTGTGGGCAGGCATTGAACAATCGCTTGCTCATTCAGAAACTGTCAAGAAGCCCCGGATCGTCTATTTCAAGCGATGGTCTGCGGCTGCAGCCGCCGTGGCATTATTGGGAATAGGTGGAAGCTATGTTTATCTGCATCAGGAGGATGTAGAAAAGGGTAATCTGCAAATGGCTTCTCTTTCATCTTCGTCGTCTTCTCAGCTTGGAATCACAGCGAAAGATAGCGTGTTGAAGAATGACAGACAGTTGGCTGAGCATTACAAGCCAGTAAGCCAAAGCACTCCATCCCACGTTGTTTTATCATCCCACGTTGTTTCAGCGGATTTGCAATCTGCTGTATCCCAAAGCAAGATGGGTAATGCTCTTGAGGAAGAATCAGAGAATGAAATCTCTTTGCTTGCAGAGAATTCAGATCCGGCAGAATCTGTATCTGAGGATAAGGCTACTGATAGCTCTACCGATTATAAGGTCTTAACCCGCTCTACCGATAACCATGCGGCAGCGTATGCTTCTCAATCGTATCATTTTGAAAAGAATGAGGAGGTTTCTGGCTGGTCGATGCAACTCTATGCCGAAAACCTGACGCCAAGTCTGGGAGGAGTTAATTCAGATGCGTCTGGAGGCTATAATGATTTTAGCTATGGAACGATGGCAGAGCCGATGCCTGGAGTCATCCCTGATCCAGCGGTTGGAGGCATATATGGAGAAGAATATCTCTTGGCATCCTATAAGGCAATTCAAAGAAAACAGCAGGTGAATGCCAAGCATCATGCTCCGGTTTCTGTAGGTTTGCAGGTAGCCTTTGGCATTGCACCTCGTCTGTCTTTGAGCACGGGTATGGTATATACACGCACTTCTTCTGATTTTTACCCATACGCACCAAGTAGTAGCTACAATGTTCATCAGGTGCTTCATTATGTAGGTATTCCGGTGGGATTGAATTATGAATTCTGGCAGAGTGGAGGCTTCCATGCTTACGTGATGGCTGGTGCTGAGGCTGATTACAATGTGAAGAATGATACCGACGAAGATGGAACCAAGAAAGAGAATGCCAAGCGAGACAGAGTGCAGTTCTCAGGAAAGGCTTCGCTCGGTGCGCAGTATGACATCACGCCAAAGGTGGGTCTGTATATCGAACCGGGTGCTAAATATTATTTCGATAACGGAAGCCATGTGGAAAATACCTTCAAGGATAAGAAGTTGAATTTCAATCTCCAGTTTGGTTTGAGATTCAATCTATAGTATAAAAAAACAGAACTTTCGCACATGCGAAAGTTCTGTTTTTTTATATACTATTTCTTCAAAAGCTTCTCACTCATGTTGAGCGCAGCCTTTCTACCATCTCCCATGGCGAGGATCACGGTGGCGCCACCTCTTACGATGTCGCCGCCAGCGTAGATTTCCTCAATAGAACTCTGCATCTGATCATTTACGGCAATCGTGTTCTTTCTGCCGAGTTCCAAACCTTCGATACTCTGAGGAACGAGAGGATTAGGGCTTACACCAACTGCTACGATTACCTGGTCGCACTCCAAAGTGATGGTCTCGCCTGTTGCCTCCGGACGGCGACGTCCGCTGGCATCTGGCTCACCAAGCTGCATCACATCCAAGACTACTGCCTTTACTGCGCCCTTCTCATCAGCCTCATATTCCTTTGGATTATGTAAGGTCATGAAGTTGATGCCTTCTTCCTTGGCGTGCTTTACCTCTTCAAGTCGGGCTGGCATCTCTGCCTCAGAACGGCGATAAACCAATGTAACTTCGGCGCCGAGTCGTTTAGCGGTACGGCAGCTATCCATTGCAGTGTTGCCGCCACCTACTACAACCACCTTCTTGCCCAGGTTGATAGGGGTATCGGTATGAGGGTTGGCTGCATCCATCAGGTTCACACGGGTAAGATACTCGTTGGATGACATGATGTTCAAGGCATTCTCGCCAGGGATATTCATGAAGTTAGGAAGTCCGGCTCCCGAACCAACGAAGAATCCCTTGAATCCCTGCTCTTCCAAATCCTTCACGGAGATAGTCTTGCCCACGATGCAGTCGGTAATGAACTTCACGCCCATCTTCTGGAGATTCTCAATTTCTACATCCACGATGGCATTTGGCAATCGGAACTCTGGGATACCATATTTCAATACACCGCCAATCTCGTGCAGAGCTTCGAACACGGTGACGTCGAATCCCTTCTTTGCCATATCGCCGGCAAAGCTCAAGCCTGAAGGACCTGAACCAACTACCGCTATCTTGATGCCGTTTGCCTCATCGCATTCGGGAACAGAGATATTGCCGCTCTGACGCTCGTAGTCGGCCGCGAAACGCTCCAAATAACCGATGGCAACAGCAGGCTCGTTCATCTTGAGATGTACGCACTTGCTCTCGCACTGTTTCTCCTGAGGACAAACACGGCCGCAAACAGCTGGGAGGGCAGAGGTGTTCTTCAGAACCTTGGCGGCGGCAAGGAACTGTCCGCGCTCGATGTTCTTGATGAAAGATGGGATATTGATGCTTACAGGACAGCCCTCCATACAGGTAGGCTTCGGACAGTCGAGACAGCGCTTTGCCTCGGTCAAAGCCATCTCCTTGGTTAAACCGATATTTACTTCCTCAGTGCGGGTAGTTGCACGATAAACCGGGTCCAGCTCTGGCATCTTCACACGCTCGATAGCGGTGCGCTCCTTTGCTTTTATGGAAGTTCGTAACTCCTTGCGCCACTCTGCATTACGGTCGGTCAGCTCTTCTATTGGTGCATCGGTAGGTCCTACGTCCATCGTTACGTCTGTAGTTTCCTTCTTCTTCTCAGCATCCACCATAGCCAGATGCTCCTCGAAGTGTTCCATCTCCTCGCGCTCTACATCCTTGAAGGTTCCCATGCGCTTGAACATCTCATCCCAATCTACCTGGGCGCCGTCAAACTCAGGACCATCGATGCAGACAAACTTGGTCTTGCCACCGATCGTGAGACGACAGGCACCGCACATACCGGTACCATCCACCATGATGGTATTGAGCGATACATCTGTAGAGAGATTGTATTTCTGGGTTAAGAGGCAGCAGAACTTCATCATGATAGGAGGACCGATGGCGAACACCTTATCTATATGTTCCTGATTGATGAGCTTCTCGATACCTACGGTTACTACGCCTTTCTCGCCGTAGCTTCCGTCATCTGTCATGATGATGAGTTCGTCGCTGGATGCACGCACTTCATCTTCCATGATGACGAGGTCCTTGCTTCTACCTGCGATAACGCTGAGCACACGGTTGCCAGCTGCTTTCAGCGCCTTGATGATAGGGAGCATTGGAGCCACACCTACGCCACCACCGGCGCAGATCACGGTACCGAAGTTCTCGATGTGGGTAGGGTTTCCGAGTGGACCAACTACATCGTGAATCTCATCGCCCTCGTTCAAGGCGCAGAGCTTGGTAGAAGAAAGTCCTACCTTCTGTACCACCAGTGTGATGGTGCCTTGCTCTATATCGGCATCGGCGATGGTCAGCGGCATACGCTCGCTGTTGTTATCTACACGGATGATAACGAAGTTGCCAGCCTTGCGGCTCTTGGCGATGAGTGGAGCTTCCACATCGAAACGGAATACCTTTTCAGAGTATTGTATTTTCTTGATAATCTTGTTCATGGGCTATTTAATTTTTATGTTGAATACTATCTGTGATTCTATTTCTTATTAGTTGTCTTGATGTTTGCTCATGGTATATAAAACGCAAAAGGATAACTGCGGCCGCCTTTTGGGTAGCCGAAGTTATCCTCGTACAATATGTTTTATTTTTATCGAATTAATCGAAGTTTTATCGAATGAATCGATTCTTTTCGAATTAATCGAAGTTCTTGTCGTCGAGCATTTCGAATCCGCAGTAAGGAACCAATACCTTAGGAACGCGGATACCCTCTGGAGTCTGGTTGTTCTCCAAGATGGTTGCTACGATACGTGGCAAAGCGAGAGCAGAACCGTTCAAGGTGTGGCAAAGCTCAATCTTCTTGTCCTCTGCATGGCGATAGCGGCAGTGGAGACGGTTAGCCTGGTAGCTCTCGAAGTTAGATACTGATGAAACCTCCAACCAGCGACCCTGTGCAGCACTCCATGTCTCGAAGTCGTAGCAGATAGAAGAGGTGAAGCTCATATCACCACCGCAGAGACGGAGAATGTGGTATGGCAACTCCAACTTCTTCAAGAGACCCTCTACGTGGTCGAGCATCTCGTTCAAGCTCTCGTAAGAGTGACCTGGCTTATCGATGCGTACGATCTCCACCTTGTCGAACTGGTGCAGGCGGTTCAAGCCACGAACATCCTTGCCATAGCTACCCGCCTCACGACGGAAGCAAGCAGAATAAGCGCAACGCTTGATAGGGAGATCCTTCTCATCGAGGATAACATCGCGGAAGATGTTGGTTACAGGAACCTCAGCTGTAGGGATGAGGAAGAGGTTGTCGAGATTAGCGTGATACATCTGACCCTCCTTGTCTGGCAACTGACCTGTGCCACGACCAGAATCCTCGTTAACTACGTAAGGAGGCTGAATCTCCAGGTATCCGCTCTTGCGGGCCTCGTCGAGGAAGAATGCCTCGAGAGCACGCTGGAAGCGAGCCATCTTGCCGATATATACAGGGAAACCAGCACCTGTGATCTTCACACCGAGGTCGAAGTCAACGAGGTTGTACTTCTTCAGGAGATCCCAGTGGCAGAGAGCGTCTTCGCCGAGGTTAGGTTTTACGCCGCCTTCCTTTACGACAACGTTATCAGCTGCATCCTTACCTTCAGGAACCTGCTCACAAGGGATGTTAGGGATTTCGAGCAACTGGTTGGTCATATCGTTCTGGGCTTTCTCCATGATCTCCTCGAGAGCCTTGGCGTCAGCCTTGAGCATAGCTACCTGAGCCTTAGCGCTCTCAGCTTCCTCTTTCTTGCCTTCCTTCATCAGGGCACCAATCTGCTTGGCAAACTGGTTAGCCTGCTGCTTGTTGTTATCCAACTTCTGCTGAGCTTCGCGACGAATCTTGTCGTACTCCAAAACTTTCTCTACAGCCTCACGAGCATTTGGAAAATGCTTCTTTTCGAGACCTTTAACTACACGTTCAGTTTCTTCACTGATGAGTTTAAGTGTAAGCATAATATTTCTTTTTTATATAAATTTTCCTATTTGAAGGCAAAATTACAAAAAATATTTGTGATAGCGCAAAAAAAAGCCAACTTTTTTGCAGGGAAGGGTAGAATTAAAGTTTTTTCGTGGTTTTGTAGGGTGGTTATGCCTTGAAAGGGTAGAAATGTCCTGCTTGGAATAACCTCGGAGTATGATAAAACGAAGAAAGCCTGCTCTAGGTATGAGCAGGCTTCTATGTTGTTTGTTTGGAATAGTTTTTTCTAAAACTTTAAAATTTAAGCGTCAGCTTTCTTAGTCTTCTCAGCGTAAACCTCTGGAGAGAGAACAGAAACTGTACTCTTGTCCTTGCGACCCTTGTGGAAGTAAACGATACCGTCTGCCAAAGCATACAATGTATCATCCTTACCCTGAGCTACATTCTCACCTGGGAAGTGCTTGTTACCACGCTGGCGAACGATGATGTTACCTGCGATGATGCTCTGACCACCCCAGATCTTAACGCCTAATCTTTGTGAAGCTGATTCACGGCCGTTCTTAGAACTACCAACACCTTTCTTATGTGCCATTTTCTAATTCCTCCTAATTTTAAGCGATTACAGATTTGATTGATACCTCAGTGAACTGTGCACGGTGACCGTTCTTCTTGCGATAGTCCTTGCGGCGCTTCATCTTGAAGACGATAACCTTGTCACCCTTTACGAGTGGGTTCACTACTTCTACTACTACTTTTGCACCCTCTACAGCTGGTGCACCGACAGTGATTGCGCCGTCTTTGTCAACGAGCAAAACCTTGTCGAACTCAACAGTCTGACCTGCCTCAACATCCTTGATGTGATGTACGAAGAGCTTCTTGCCCTCCTCAGCCTTGAACTGCTGACCGTTAATTTCTACGATTGCGTACATTTAATTATTTATATAAACGGGTTTTTCCGCGAGGCGTCCTGCATCGTGCCGGATCTTTACCGAGCCCCAACGAACTTAACTTTTTCTGTAATATTTGCCCAATCCATGAGCGTTCGGGGTGCAAAATTACTAACTTTCTTTGAAATAAGAGAATAGGGGGATGAAAATCTTTCTTCTTTTAGGAAGAATTAACAAAAAATGTGGGTATTAACAAAAAAGGTGCAAGGTTATTAACAAAAAAAAGCGATGACCTTCACAGGCTACCGCTCCAAATCTTCAATAGGTATTAGTTTTCCTTAAGGTAAAAAGATTGTTTTCAGGATAACAGCTGCAAAGATAGGGCTATTTTTTGATATCTCCAAATCTTTTTGAAACTATTTTTGTCTCATATCAAATGTGTAGGCGCACAGTTGTGTCATTTAACTAGCGTTAACAGAGAATGGTGCGTAAACGATTGCTTTTTGCTGTCTTTTGTGCTTTTTTAGCAGGTTCTTCATATCAAATAGGATAACTGATTTTTTTCTTTTGATAGATTGGGTATAGATTCTTTATATACGAAAAAAGGGCAGAAACTTTCACAAGCTTCTGCCCCTCCCTAAACATATTCATAATCAATCTTTTGCTATTACTAGCATAATGTCCGATATTTAATAACTCTTATTTAAGAGGTTATTTCTGATTCTTGATCTTCTCTACGTAAGCATCGATTACAGCTACGGCTGTGATGTTTACGATATCCTGCACACTGCTCTCTGAGTCAGTGAAGTGGATAGGCTTGTTCAAGCCCATCTGGATAGGGCCGATGATCTCAGCCTCTGGGTTCAAGCCCTGGAGAAGCTTGTATGCACCATTTGCACTGCTCAGGTTAGGGAATACCAAAGTATTCACATCCTTGCCCTTGAGACGTGAGAATGGATACTTCTCATCGCGGAGATCCTTGTTGAGTGCATAGTTTACCTGCATCTCGCCATCGATAGCGAGGTCAGGGAACTCCTTCTGCATCTCTGCTACTGCCTTCTTTACCTTTACAGGAGAACCGATGGCATCGGTACCGAAGTTAGAGTAGCTCAACATGGCCATTACTGGCTCCTCGTTGAAGAACTTCACGGTGCCGGCAGACAACTTGGCGATGTCGGTGAGGACATCCTCGTCTGGGTGACGGTTGATCAGTGTGTCTGCGATATAATATACGCCCTTCTGGGTGTTGAGGATATGCATGGTTCCGAATGTCTTGTACTCGTCACGGATACCGATGACGTCCTTGGCTACCTTGATGGTATTGCTGTACTTGGTATAGAGACCGGTGATGAATGCATCAGCATCACCCTGCTCAACCATAGACATACCGAAGTAGTTGCGCTCGTACATCTTATCGTAAGCCTCTTCGAAGCTGTAACCCTCGCGGGCACGCTTCTCTGCCAGATGCTTGGCAAACTTGGCACGGCGACCCTGCTCGTTGTCAGCACGCATATCTACAATCTCGATGTTTGAGAGATCGAGCTTCAAACGGCTTGCCACACGGTTCAGACGGTCTGGGTTACCCAACAGGATAGGCTCGCAGATACCCTCATTCTTTGCCTGGACTGCAGCCTTCAGCATCGTTGGGTTACCGCCCTCTGCGAATACTACGCGCTGTGGGTGGAGGCGGGCTGTATCGTGGAGCTTGCGGGTAAGCTTGGTCTCCTGACCGAGCAACTGGCGCAATTCCTGCTTGTACTTCTCCCAGTCTTTGATAGGAGTGCGGGCTACGCCGCTATCCATAGCTGCCTTGGCTACTGCTGCAGATACTTCTGTAATCAAGCGTGGGTCAACTGGCTTTGGAATGAAGTACTTAGGACCGAATGTAAGGTCGTTGACGTGATATACGTCGTTCACTACGTCTGGCACAGGCTGCTTAGCCAGGTCGGCGATGGCGTGAACGGCAGCCATCTTCATCTCCTCGTTGATGGCACGGGCGTGAACGTCGAGTGCACCACGGAAGATATATGGGAAACCGATTACATTGTTGATCTGGTTTGGATAGTCGGAACGACCTGTTGACATCAATACGTCAGGACGGCTGTCCATAGCATCCTCGTAACTGATCTCTGGAACAGGGTTGGCGAGTGCGAATACGATAGGGCTGTCTGCCATAGAACGAATCATCTCCTTAGAGAGTACATTACCCTTGCTGAGTCCTACGAATACATCGACACCCTTCACAGCCTCTTCGAGAGTGTGAACATCACGGCGGTCGGTAGCAAACAGCTTCTTCTGCTCTGTCAGGTTCTCACGGTCGGTTGTAATTACACCCTTAGAGTCGAGCATGACGATATTCTTCACCTGTGCACCGAGGGCCACGTAGAGCTTGGTACAGCTGATAGCAGCAGCACCGGCACCGTTAACCACGATCTTCACGTCGGCAATGTTCTTGCCGGCTACTTCGAGGGCGTTTTTCAAACCTGCAGCAGAAATGATGGCAGTACCATGCTGGTCATCGTGCATCACAGGAATGTCGAGTGTCTTCTTCAGGCGCTCTTCGATGTAGAAGCACTGAGGCGCCTTGATATCTTCAAGGTTGATACCACCGAAAGTAGGTGCAATCTTCTCTACGGTTTCGCAGAATTTCTCAGGATCTTTCTCATCGATTTCGATATCGAAAACATCCACGCCACCATAAATCTTGAACAGCAATCCTTTACCTTCCATTACTGGCTTGCCGCTCATAGCACCGATGTCGCCGAGTCCGAGCACAGCAGTACCATTACTGATCACAGCTACCAGGTTACCCTTGTCTGTGTACTTGTAAACTTCGTCTGGGTTTTGCTGAATCTCCAAGCATGGGAAAGCTACGCCTGGTGAATACGCCAAACTCAAGTCTGTTTGTGTGTGATAAGGTTTTGTTGGTTTAACCTCAATCTTACCAGGACGGCCTGCTTCGTGATATTCGAGAGCCGCCTCTTTTGTGATTTTTACCATAACAATGTATTGGTTTAATGATTCTATTTCTTTCTGTTTTTCGCAAAAAATGCGTTTTATCTTAAAGATTGTGCAAAGGTAATAAAAAACTTATTAAAAAAAGATGGATTTTTATTTTTTTTTGTATCTTTGCACAAAAATTATTTAAAGGATGCGGTTTTGCAATATGGAGTTGGCAGAATCGGATATGCAACAAACCATTAAAATAAGAGATATGGCAGAAATTAATCAATATAGAAAGGAATTGCGCGATAAGATCATAGCTTATGCCATGAGAGAGTTTCACCAGCGCGGCGTGAAGGCGGTGAAGATGGATGAGATTTCTCGCGGACTCCGTGTGTCGAAGCGTACGGTATATGAAATCTTCGGCGATAAGGAGGAACTGCTGCTTGCAGGTATGAAGATAGAACGTGCTGAATACAAGGCTCGCGTAGAACAGTATGCTCTTACGCACGCGCGTAATGTAATTGATGTGATTGGATACATCTATCGCCTTCAGATGGAGCGTAACCAGCAGGTGGGTGTAGTCTTCTACGAGGAGATTCATAGGATGCCCCGCATCTTGGAGTTCCTGAAGGAGGAGCACGATAAGGAGTATGATGATAGCATGCGCTTCTTCCAGGCTGGCGTAGATGAGGGATACTTCCGCAAGGATGTGAACTTCGAGGTGATTTATGAGTCTTCGAGAATCTGTATGTCAGAGATGATGCATCAGCAGCTCTATAAGAGATTTACGATGCAGCAGCTCTTCGATAATTTCACTCTCATTACGATTCGTGGTTTCTGTACCGATCGCGGTCTCGAATTGCTTGATAAGGCAATCGGACAGCTTTAAAGCTTGTATATCCATTTCATCAGCCTGTTGATGATGTCGATATTGCATCTGAACCAGCGGTATTTTGCTACGGGCTTGCCTCCGAAGCTGCGGATGAATTCTCTATATGGATTTCGCTTCCAAGGTAAGCCTACATCCATAAAGTGCAGGTGCTTGAAGCCCCTTTGATGGGCGTATTGGATGGCGTGCCAGACGGTCATGGCGTCGGGATGCAGATATCGGTAGCTCTTCCTAAGCGATGCCAGATGCCAAAGATAAGCATCGCCGTCTCTGAAGGCAAGAGTGCATCCACCCAGTATCTTGTTTTCGTAAGATGCTTTCTTGATACCCAACCGTTTCTTGTCATAGGTTGTCACGAAGACCTTTGCTTCGCTGCTTTTGCTTATTTGCTCGAAGTATTCTCTTGGTGGCACATAGCGGCGAGGTTTCATCTTGTAGAAGTTTCTGTAGAGTTGATAGAATCTTCCTATTTCGGATTCGTCAGAAGTACTATGGCATTTCAATCCCTTTCTTTCTGCTGCTTCAATCTGCATTTTAGCCTTTTCGGTGAGACGCTCTTCCGGAGTCTTGCTGTGTAGCGAATTATATACTTCCTGCCAAGCTATAGGGTAATAGCCCGTGCGACGGAAATGTCGGTAGCCGAACATCTTTTTCTGTATCTCTGAAAATTCGATGTAGAGGGTATGGCGTCGGGCAAGTTCGCGGGTCATCGCATGCAGCAGGGTAGGGAAGGTGGCTTCGGCGGTCTCTTCGTCAAGATAAGCTCCTTCTCCATGTACGTGCGCATGTGTATATATAAAAGGTGGAATAAGAATATGGCGGCGATGTATCACGGCTAGCATTTGTCCTACTACTCTCCCTTCCTGGGTAGCTACAGCCATAATAGGGGTGTCGCTTGGTACTTTCTCACTTATCTGGAAGAGTTCCAAGCTATGGAAGAAGTTGCCATCCAACAGATGGGGCAGCTCCTCGTTTTCCGAATATATTCTTACTTCTATTCTTTTCACATTGCAAAAATAATAAATTAATTATAAAAAAACAAGTTTTCTTCCATTGTGTGGCTCTTTTTTAGTATTTTTGCACATTATCAAGGTATGTTTAGGTAAAAAAGCCCTGATGGCTTGCTTCAAACAGCTTGATGGCTTTAGGTAAAAATAAGATTGAAAAAGAGATAGATATGAAGATGATTTTGATAGGTGCTGGCAATCTTGCCACTCATTTGGGTAAGGCGATATTTGCCGCTGGTCATGATGTGGTGCAGGTGTTCAGTCGCACGATGCAAGCAGCTACGGCTTTGGCTTCCGAGGTGGGCGCACAGCCTGTTACGGATATATCGGATGTTCGCGCAGATGCAGATATGTACGTCGTTTCGGTGAAGGATAGTGCTATAGCAGAGTTGATTCCTGCTCTTTGCAAGGGCAAGGAGACCAAGGTCTTTCTGCATACGGCGGGGTCTATTCCGATGGATGTTTTCCAGGGAATGACCTTGCATTATGGCGTACTTTATCCGATGCAGACTTTCTCCAAGCAGCGTGAGGTGGATTTCTCTCAGATACCTTGTTTTATCGAGGCAAATGATGAATACGCCTTGCAGCAGATCGGTGATGTGGCTCATCAGGTGAGCAGCAGGGTGTATCATCTTGCGAGCGAAGACCGTAAGTACCTGCATCTCTCTGCCGTCTTTGCCTGCAATTTCGTGAATCATTGCTATGCCTTGAGCCAGGAAATTCTGGAGGAGCACGGAATTCCGTTCGATGTGATGCTGCCGTTGATAGACGAGACGGCTGCGAAGGTGCACGAGCTGGATCCGAAAGAAGTACAGACCGGTCCTGCCGTAAGATATGATGAGAATGTGCTTCGGGCGCAGGGAGCTCTGCTCAAGTCGAATCCGCAGATGAAGGATATCTATGACAGAATGAGCATGAGTATTCATAAGCTAAGTGTCAAGGATTAGAGATCAAGTGTCTGATTACTAAATAGAAAAAGTTTTCAAGTATGATTAATTACGATTTGAAGAAGATAAAGGCAATTATATTTGATGTGGATGGCGTGCTTTCCCGCCAGACCATTACACTTGCCAGTACGGGTGAACCTCTTCGCACCGTGAATATCAAGGATGGCTATGCTATCCAGTTGGCTCAGAAGGTGGGTGTGCGCATCGTTATCCTTACGGGCGGAACTACCGAGGCTATCCGCAAGCGGTATGAGGGCTTGGGCGTGCAGGATATCTATATGGGATGTGCTGTGAAAATCAACACCTATGATGCTTTTCTGGAGAAGTATCAGCTTTCTGATGAGGAAATCATCTATGTAGGTGATGATATTCCGGATTATGAGGTGATGCGTCGTTGTGGCTGCCCGTGCTGTCCTGCCGATGCCTGCTCTGATATCAAGGAGATTTCCTGCTACGTATCATCCCGTGAGGGAGGAGATGGCGTAGGTAGAGACATCGTAGAACAAGTGTTACGTGCCAAGGGCCATTGGCTTTCCAGTGCCAAGGCTTTTGGATGGTAGAGTTTAGTTAAAAGTAAAAAACAGATGAAGTATAAGATTATTTTGGCGAGCAATTCGCCACGCCGCAGAGAGTTGCTGGCAGGATTGGATGTTAATTTCGAGGTAAAGGTATTGCGTGGTATTGATGAAAGCTATCCGGAAGATTTGGATGCATACGATGTGGCTGAGTATATTGCCCAGAAGAAAGCGGATGCTTATCGTTCTTTATTGGATGGAGATGAGGCTTCGGATGATCTGCTCATTCTTACAGCAGATACCGTAGTGATAGCTCCTGCTGCCGATGAACAGAACGGTCAGGAGGGTAAGGGATTCATTCTCGGAAAGCCGCAGAATGCCGATGATGCGGTTCGCATGCTTAAGATGTTGAGCGGCAAGACTCACCATGTGGTTACGGGCGTATGCCTTACTACGAAGAAAGAACAGCGCAAGTTCTCGGTCTGTACGGAAGTAAGTTTCAAGGAATTTGAAGAATGGGAAATCAATTATTATATCACCCATTACAAGCCGTTCGACAAGGCAGGTGCTTATGGCATCCAGGAATGGATAGGCTACATCGGATGTACCGGACTCAAGGGCAGTTACTTCAATGTGATGGGCTTGCCTGTGCAGCGCATCTATGCTGAAATGCTCAAATTGGCAGAGTAACATACTGACTTTCGTTTCAAATTGCAGGAATTGTTCCTGAAATACCATCAGTTTGGTGAAGAAACAGCAGGAAAATCATCAAAAACAGGGCAATTTAGATTTTTTAAATTTAAATATGCGCCTATGTCCGGAATTATGAGTATCTTTGTGCGTTTTATGTAACTAACAAGGATTATGACTGAGAAAAATAAAGCCAAGGTTCGTGAAATCTTGGACACATATTTGGAGTGCAATCATCACCGCAAGACCCCGGAAAGGTATGCAGTTCTGGATGCGGTTTATAGCATTGATGGACACTTCACTCTTGAAGAGCTGGATGCTGAGCTCACGAAGAGAAACTTCCGGGTGAGCAGAGCTACGCTCTATAATACAATGCATCTCTTCATCGAGCTGAGGCTCGTGATGAGACACAGTCTTGTGGATGGTACCAAGTACGAGGCGTGCTATTACAATGATAGCCATATTCATCAGGTGTGCAGTGTGTGTGGGCAGGTAACGGAGATTAATGTGCCGGCTGTTACGGCAGCAGTAAATGATCTCAAGCTGCAGCGTTTCCGAAAGGATACATTCGCCCTCTATATCTACGGCGTATGCAGTGCATGCCAGGCAAAGCTTACACGCAAAAAAAACGATAAGTAATAAAAATAACTATATTTTATAGAAATGAACACAGGTAAAGTAGATGTCCTGCTCGGTTTGCAGTGGGGCGATGAAGGAAAAGGTAAGGTGGTTGATGTTTTGACCCCCAAGTATGATGTCATTGCTCGTTTCCAGGGTGGTCCTAATGCGGGTCATACTCTCGAGTTCGAAGGCGAGAAGTATGTTCTTCGTTCTATCCCTTCTGGTATCTTCCAGGGTGGCAAGGTAAACATCATCGGTAACGGCGTAGTCTTGGCTCCAGACCTCTTTATGGGCGAGGCTAAGGATTTGGAGAAGAGTGGCCATGACCTTAAGAGCCGTCTCTTCATTTCTAAGAAGGCGCATCTCATCATGCCTACTCACCGTGTGCTCGATGCAGCCATCGAGGCTTCTAAGGGCAAGAACAAGGTAGGTACCACCGGTAAGGGTATTGGTCCTACTTATACTGATAAGGTAAGCCGTACTGGTCTTCGCGTGGGTGATATCCTCGAAAACTTCGAGGAGAAGTATGCTGCTCACAAGGCTGCTCATCTCAAGACTATCGCTAGCCTCGGATATACAGATTTCGATATCACTGAGATTGAGAAGACCTGGATGGAGGGCATCGAATGCTTGAAGCAGTTTAAGCTCATCGACAGCGAGGTGGAGATCAACAAGGTGCTCCGCTCTGGCAAGGATATCCTCTGCGAGGGTGCTCAGGGTACTATGCTCGATGTTGACTTCGGTTCTTATCCATTCGTAACTTCTTCTAATACTATCTGTGCGGGTGCATGCATCGGTCTGGGTATCGGTCCTAACCGTATCGGCAATGTCTATGGTATCATGAAGGCTTACTGTACTCGTGTAGGTGCAGGTCCATTCCCAACAGAGCTTTTCGATGAGACTGGTGCTAAGATCCGTGACCTCGGTCATGAGTACGGTGCCGTTACTGGTCGTGAGCGTCGTTGTGGCTGGTGCGACCTCGTACAGCTCAAGTATTCTGTGATGGTAAACGGTGTAACCGAGCTTATCATGATGAAGAGCGACGTGCTCGATGGCTTCGATACCATCAAGGCTTGCGTGGCTTACAAGTTGCCTGATGGCACTGTTACTACAGATTTCCCTTACGAGATCGATAACGTAGAGCCTGTTTACAAGGAGTTCAAGGGATGGAAGACTGATATGACTCAGTTTACTTCTGAGGATCAGTTCCCACAGGAGTTCAAGGACTATATCGCATTCGTAGAGGAGTTCCTTGAGACCAAGATCGGTATCATTTCAATCGGTCCAGACCGCGCTCAGACTATTGTTCGTAAATAATTTGATAGTGTTTAATGTTTAGTGTATGATGTTTGCTTAAGGGTGAGCATTGCACTAGGCATTAAACATTTAATATTTAATATTTAACATAAATAAATGGCTCAGAAACCAAGTATTCCAAAGGGCACCCGCGATTTCGGTCCTGTTGAGATGGCAAAACGCAATTACATCTTCAACACCATCAAGGATGTGTATGCCCTTTACGGATTCCAGCAGATTGAGACTCCTGCCATGGAGACCCTTCAGACCTTGATGGGTAAGTATGGCGAGGAGGGCGACAAGCTGCTCTTTAAGATTTTGAATTCAGGTGACTATATGAATAAGGTGAGCGATGAGGATATTCATTCGCTCGGATCACTCAAGTTGGCTGCAAAGCTCTGCGAGAAGGGCCTGCGCTACGATCTTACCGTGCCTTTCGCACGCTACGTAGTGCAGCACCGTGATGAGTTGCAGATGCCTTTCAAGCGCTATCAGATTCAGCCGGTATGGCGTGCCGACCGTCCACAGAAGGGTCGCTATCGCGAGTTCTATCAGTGCGATGCCGACGTGGTAGGTTCTGATTCTCTTCTCAACGAGGTTGAGTTGATGCAGATTGTAGATACAGTCTTTACCAAGTTTGGTGTGCGTGTCTGCATCAAGATCAACAACCGCAAGATTCTTACCGGTATCGCTGAGGTAATTGGCGAGGCAGAGAAAATCGTAGATATCACCGTGGCTATCGATAAGCTCGACAAGATTGGTCTTGACAATGTGAACGAGGAGCTGCGCAAGGATGGTATCTCTGAAGAAGCAATAGAGAAGTTGCAGCCAATTATCTCATTGTCAGGTTCTAATGATGAGAAGCTTGAAGTGATTTCCAAGGTGCTCGAAGGTTCTGAAATCGGATTGAAGGGTGTAGGGGAAACTAAGTTTATCCTTGATACCTTGAAGTCTGTTGGTTTGAATAATGAGATTGAGCTCGACCTTACTTTGGCTCGTGGCTTGAACTATTATACTGGCGCCATCTTCGAGGTGAAGGCGCTTGATACTCCTATGGGCAGTATCACTGGTGGTGGTCGTTACGACAACCTTACCGGTATCTTTGGTTTGCCGGGATTGAGTGGAGTAGGTATCAGTTTTGGTGCCGACCGCATCTACGATGTGCTCAATGCCCTCGATCTCTATCCAAAGGAGGCTGTCAATTCTACTCAGGTGCTCTTCATCAATTTCGGTGAGAAGGAGACAGCCTATTGTCTTCCTATCGTTACTGCAGCTCGTGCAGCTGGTATCCTCACCGAGATCTTCCCAGACAAGGCGAAGATGAAGAAGCAGATGAGCTATGCCAACGCCAAGCAGATTCCATTTGTTGTTCTCGCTGGCGAGAATGAGATGGCAGCTGGCAAGGTTACATTGAAGAATATGGAGAGTGGTGAGCAGACTTTGGTTTCTGCCGAGGAACTCATCGCTATCGTTAAGAATTAATGAAGGTTGTTTAGTATCTGGGACTCTGTTCCCATATTATCATTTGCTATCCGTTTCCTTGTGTATGAATTTGTGAAAACTCTGCATAGGGAGGCGGATTTTTATCAGCTTTAAGGCTAGAAACATTTAAAAACTCAAACTATATAAAACAATGAAAAGAATAATAACTTTTTTGTCTGTATTTGTCTTGGTTCTGATGATGACTTCCAGTTCCAGGAAAACTACTATTTTCGTTATTGGTGATTCTACTGCTGCCGAAAAGCAATGGTATAAAACGAGTCCGGAACGTGGTTGGGGTATGGTGCTGCAAGGTTGCTTCGATGACCAGATTATCGTTGACAACCATGCGGTAAACGGCAGAAGCTCCAAGAGCTTCCTGGATGAGGGAAGATGGCAGAAAGTTCTGGATAAGATGCAGCCGGGCGATTATGTTCTTATCCAGTTTGGTCATAATGATGAGAAGCATTTCCCTGATCGTTATACCGAGCCTGGCGGTACCTTTGATGCGCATCTCGCCAAGTATGTAAACGAAACCCGCCAGAAGGGTGGCATCCCTGTACTTCTGAACAGTGTGGTTCGCCGCTGCTATTATTCAGAGGATTTGAAGAATGACAACGATGAGAAACTTCGTGACAAACAGTATGATGGCAAGGAACTCATCAACAGTGATACGCTCATAGATACCCACGGTGCTTATGTCGTTGCTCCCCGTCATGTAGCCAAGGCATTGAATGTTCCATTCGTGGATGCTACTAAGATTACCCACGATATTGAAACCAAGATGGGTATCGAGGGAAGCAGAAAGCTTCACATGTGGTTTATGCCGGGAGAGAATCCTCAGGTTCCAAAGGGTAAAAAAGATAACACCCATTATAATGTCTATGGTGCGCATGTGGTAGCCAACGCATTGGCTGATGCCTTAGCCGAGCAGATTCCTGCGCTGAAGAAGCACGTTCGTCATTACGATTATGTAGTGAGTGCCGAGGGTAGAGGTAATTTCATGACTTTGCAGGAAGCTGTAGATGCTGTTCCTGCCAATCAGCCAGCTACTATTCTGGTATTGGGTGGAAAATGGAAGAATCCTTCTCATGTTGCCGGCAAGCAGATCGAATATGTGCTGCAGTTTGGTGCCAGCATAGAGAAATAGCTTCAAGTGATAGGAGAAGTAGCTTCAAGTGATAGGAGAGGCAGCTGCAAGTGATAGGAGAGGCGGCTGCAAGTGATAGGTGAAGTAGTTGTATGATAATCTATTTCCCGCAAAAGAAAAAGGGGGAGGCAAGCAGCCATGATAGGCTGATGCCTCCCCCAAACGATATGGAAAGTTTTATTAAATGTCTTAATTCTTAAAGCTGTGGATAGGAGCAGGGATGCGACCTACACGATTCACGAAATCAGAACAGCTGAACTGATTAACCGGCATGATTGGAGCATAACCCAACAAGCCGCCGAAATCTACAGTATCACCCACCTTCATACCCACAACAGGGATGATGCGGACAGCTGTAGTCTTCTGGTTAACCATACCAATGGCAGCCTCGTCGGCAATGATACCAGAGATTGTGGTAGCTGGAGTATCGCCAGGGATGGCAATCATATCCAGACCTACAGAGCAAACACAGGTCATTGCCTCCAACTTCTCGATGGTAAGTGCACCTGCCTCTACAGCATTGATCATACCCTGGTCCTCAGAAACAGGGATGAAGGCACCGCTCAAACCGCCAACATAAGAAGAAGCCATGATACCGCCCTTCTTAACCTGGTCGTTCAAAAGTGCGAGCGCTGCGGTTGTACCTGGAGCACCAGCACGCTCCAAACCAATCAACTCCAGGATGTCAGCTACGCTATCGCCGATGGCTGGAGTAGGAGCCAATGAAAGGTCGATGATGCCGAATGGTACGTTCAGGCGGCGTGATGCCTCCTTGGCAACCAGCTGACCTACACGTGTAATCTTGAAAGCAGTACGCTTGATAGTCTCGCAGAGAACCTCGAAGCTTTCGCCCTTTACCTTTTCCAAAGCATATTTTACTACACCAGGACCGCTGACACCTACGCTGACAACAGCGTCTGCCTCAGAAACGCCATGGAAGGCACCAGCCATGAATGGGTTGTCATCAGGAGCATTGCAGAGAACAACGAGCTTAGCGCAACCCAAAGAACCATTGTCCTTGGTAGCCTCGGCTGTATCCTTGATGATTTCGCCCAGCAGGCGTACGGCATCCATATTGATACCAGTCTTGGTAGAACCTACGTTTACAGAGCTGCAGATGAAATCGGTCTGAGCCATAGCTTGAGGGATAGAACGGATGAGGAGCTCATCGCTCTTGCTCATACCCTTGCTTACGATGGCAGAGTATCCACCAAGGAAGTTGACACCCAACTCCTTGGCACACTTATCAAGCGTCTTGGCAATCTTCACATAGTCATTGGTAGTCTTGCAGGCAGAACCACCTACGAGTGCGATAGGAGTGATAGAGATGCGCTTGTTTACGATAGGCACACCATACTCTTTAGAGATGTCCTCACCGGTCTTCACCAAATCCTTGGCGAGGCGGGTAATCTTATTATAAATGTTCTGACAGAGCTGGTCGAGATCTGAAGTGGCACAGTCCAGGAGGTTGATACCCATGGTGATGGTGCGCACGTCGAAGTTCTCCTGCTCAATCATCTTGTTGGTTTCGATAACCTCAGATATATTGATCATATTCCTTCAATTGCTTTTAATAAATGTGATAAACTTAGATGCGGTGCATCATATTGAAGATTTCCTCACGCTGGCATTTTACCTGAACACCAATGCTCTTGCCAAGGTCAGCGAGTTCGTCGGCAACAGTTTCAAAAGATGCATTCATCTTACCCATGTCAACAATCATCATCATGTTGAAGTACTCCTGTACGATGGTCTGAGAGATATCCAAGATATTGACGTCCTTCTCTGCCAAATAGGTACAAACTCTGGCGATGATACCTTTTGTATCCTTGCCCACTACTGTAATAATCGTTCTGTTCATGTAATAAATTATTTTATATGGATAGTTTAATGCTGCAAATTTACAACAATTTAGGGAGACTACCAAATAAAAAACAGAAAACTTGCAAAATGACTGACATTTTGCAAGTTTTCTGATATATCGTTTACTTGATTCCTCTTTCGTTGAGTGCCTTGGAATATTTTGCTGCATTCTGCAGGTGCTCCTGATAGGTGCGGGCAAAATTGTGGGTGCCGCTGAAATCCTCCTTGGCGCACATATAGAGATACTCATGCTTTACATGGTTGAGTACGGCATCAATGCCGGCAACCGATGGAATGCGGATTGGACCAGGAGGAAGACCTGGATTCTTGTAGGTATTGTATGGGCTCTTGATGTACAGGAGGTTGTTGTAGATACGCTTCAGCTCGAAACGCTTCCAGGCGAACTTGATGGTTGGGTCAGCCTGCAGTGGCATACCTTCCGGATACTCTGCATTGCGCAGCATCAGTCGGTTGTAGTACATACCTGCAATCATCGGTTTTTCGCCGTTGTTGGCAGTTTCCTCATCCACGATACTGGCAAGTGTAATCACCTGGTTAGGGGTGAGCTTCATCGTCTTCGCCTTCTCCGTGCGCTCAAAGTTCCAGAACTTGTCGCTCTCTTTCTTCATGCGCTCCAGGAATTTCTCCATGGATACATTCCAGTAGATATCGTAGGTGTTAGGGATAAACATGCAGGCGATGGTGGCTGTATCGTAGCCCATCTTCTCGCAAACCTTCTCGTCGGTGAGTGCCTTCTTGATTTCTGTGCTGTCGAGCATCAGTTTCTTGCTCAGCTCCACGGCGAGCTTGTCGATGGTGCGTACGGAAGGTATGGTGAGGTTGACAGGTTCCTGCAAACCGTTCTTCATGTGACGCCATACCTTGAGTGCTCCGTCTCCTGGGTGGATGGCGTATCTACCGGTGCGGATGTGCTCGGCATAGCCGGAATGAAGGGTGAGAGTGCGGAACGCCTGCATCGGGATGCTCTTGGCGATAGGCTGCACCTTATTATATACGGAGTCGATGTTGTCATCGGCGTCGATATACACATACTTGGTTTCGCTGCTTTTCGAGAATGATGAGAAGCAGTAGAGATAACCTGCGATGGCGATGACGGCGATGCAGCCGATGGCGCCATAGAGGTAAAACTTAGAAGTTGTTTTCTTTTTCTTCATTTTCTTTATCTACTTAAAACATTTTCTTTTCTTCTTGAAATATTCTGTTCGTCTTCGAACATGATCTGTTCTTCTTGAAACATTTTGGTGCAAAAGTACAGTAAAAATGCCAAATAACAAAGCGTATGCAATTAAAATAGGTTAATTCTCTGATTCTTTATCCGTGGTATGAAGTTTTTCATTACCTTTGCATCATTGAAACTGAGGAATATTGACATATTAAAACGATTGATGATATGAGAATGAAATTTACAATATCATACAAGGCAGAGTGGGGGGAGTCTTTGCATGCCGATATCACCTTCTTCGCACGTGACGGAAAGCGGAAGGTGATAGATCTGGCGATGAACACAGTCGATGGTTATCATTGGATGGCTGAAACCCATACTTTGGAAAACCGTCATCATCCCTTTGTGGCTGTAGCCTATTATTATAAGGTGGTGGATGCCGAGGGAAATGTGGTGCGCTGGGAATCTGTTGCTTCTCCTAGAGCCTATGTGTATGAGGCGAATAGAAACTATATCCTGTCCGACTTCTGGCTGGATGATGAGAATGAGCTGCAGGGCGGTTTCATCAACTATACGGCTCCGGTTGTCTGGGCGGGTGATGAGGCTGCCAAGCTGCCTCTGTTCGAGCAGACCGTGATCTTCAAGGTTTCTGCTCCGCATCTTCACGAGGGCGAGGCTGTGGCACTGCTGGGTAATCATCCAACCTTGGGCGAATGGAATACCGACCATTATCTCCCGATGATTCATCAGGGCGGAACCAGTTGGGTGCTTTCTGTCAACGTGCAGGCTTTGGAGGCTCCGCTGGAGTATAAATATGTGGTAGTGGATGCCAAGACCCATCAGTTCAAGAGATGGGAGTTTGGTGAGAATCGAACCATGGGCACAGGTATCGCCTATGGCCATGATGAGGAGGAGGAAGACAACCGATATGCGGCTAGCAGTCCGGAAGAAATCCGACTATTCGCGCAGGATGTCTGCATTCTCCATGGCGGCGAATTCCGTGTGAAGAAGATGCCGCCTCATGCTCAGTTTAATTTCGATACCTATATCTTCGACTTGGATGGAACCTTGCTTTCTACCCTGGGCGATTTGGCTGCGAGCTGCAATTATGCCCTCAAGACCAACGGCTTTCCTGAGCGCAGCGTAGATGAGGTGCGCCGCTTTGTTGGAAACGGTGTCAAGAAACTGATGGAACGTGCCATTCCGGATGGTTTGGAAAATGAGAAGTTTGACCAGGTGTTTGCCGATTTCCGCAAGCACTATATGATGCATAATCTTGATACCACGCAGCCTTATCCGGGTGTGATGGAAATGTTACAGGAGTTGAAGGATAGAGGCAAGAATATTGCAGTGGTGAGCAATAAGTTTTATGCTGCCACCCAAGCCCTCTGTCGCCATTTCTTTGGCGACTTGGTAGATGTGGCTATAGGTGAGCGGGAGGATATTCAGAAAAAGCCAGCCCCAGATACTGTAAATGAGGCTTTGCACCAGATGAATGCCGATAGGGAAAGCGCCGTATATATCGGCGACAGTGATGTGGATGTCATGACCGCCAAGAACAGCGGAATGCCTTGCATCAGTGTGCTCTGGGGATTCCGTGATCTCGAATTCCTTATCGCACATGATGCTAGAATATTTGTTACATCCCCACTGCAGATCTGTTAGTTGATTCCGTGTTCTTCTACGAATTTCACCACATCATCCCTGTTGGTGTCAGAGATAGGCACCGCCAGTTTGCCATAGATGACCTTCATATTCTGGATGTAGTCAAAATTAGTTAGATTGGCAATGAAAGAGCGGTGCACTCTTCTGAACTTCTCGCGTGGAAGTTTCTCTTCCAGGCGTTTCAGGTTGCCCAGGGTCATGATGCTCCGTCCATCTGCCGTGTGGAACTTCACGTAATCTTTCACACTCTCAATGAAGAGGATGTTCTCGAAAGGAATTCGGGTGTATTTGCTTTCGTTCTTCACCACTACAAAGCCATCGCGCTTGATGGGGTTGTAGGCATCGTCCTGCATATAATGGTCGAATACCTTCTGGCATGTCTGCATGAAGTCTTCGTATTGGATAGGCTTGACCAGATAGTCGAAGGCGTTCACCTTGTATGCTTCGATGGCGTACTCCTTGAAAGCTGTTGTGAAGATAATCTTCACGTTCATCGGCACGAGCTTGGCAAACTCGAGTCCGCTGATCTGCTGCATGTGGATAGCAAGAAACAGAATGTCAAGATGATTGTGGTGGATACCATCAACCGCCTCGATGGCGTTATGGTACGCACCGATAAGGTTAAGGGATGGTGTTTCCTCAACGTAATGCTTCAGCAAAGCCAAAGCCTCAGGATCTTCATCTATGATAGCGCAGTTTAATATCATACTTATTTTATTTGATTAGTTTATGGTATTATCATTTATCTGCCTAATAACGGCTGATTTCCCGTTTTATTGTATCCGGAAGAACTTTTTTTCCTGGAAATCTTATTTTTATTCTTTTTCCCTTAAATTTGCTTAATCTATTTGGCAGTTTGCCGAAAAAGCGTTACTTTTGGGGATTGAATCGAATATATAGGTTCGGAATCGGTCTGACTCCACTCTCGACTCGCACTCTTGTGGCTCGGGAAAGGCTGTAATACCGGTTCTTTTCGAAATCAAAATGATGATAAACGACATGAATGATAAGAAAAACAATTCTATAAGATATTTTTCTGTAAGCACGTTTTTGCTTACAGGTAAGCAGATGATGCTGGCGATGATGCTGGCATGTTCACCTCTTGCCATGTCGGCGCAGAAAATCTCGCTCGGTAGCTGCATCACCCGTGATGGAGGCCAGTATAAGGGAGAGATGGTAAGCGGCAAACCACAGGGTAAGGGATCTACCGTTTATAAGAATGGTGATACTTATGAGGGTGCCTACGTCAAGGGAAAGCGCAGTGGATATGGCGTATATACTTTCTCGGATGGAGAGAGATACGAAGGACAGTGGCTGCAGGACCAGCAGCACGGCAAGGGCACCTATTATTTCCAGAACAATAATAAGTATGTGGGACTCTGGTTCCGCGATTTCCAGCACGGACATGGCGTGATGTACTATTACAATGGTGATAAGTATGACGGCGACTGGTATAAGGATAAGCGACAGGGAAAAGGTACCTATACCTATTCTAACGGAGCCAAATACAAAGGCCAGTGGATGAACGACATGAAGAATGGAAACGGATTCTTCGACTGGGGAGATGGAACCACCTACGATGGACAGTGGGTTGATAACCAGCGCTCCGGTAAGGGTACCTTTAAGTATGCTGACGGTGATACATATATCGGTGACTGGAAGGATGACATCCAGGACGGTAAGGGTATCTATAAATTCCATAACGGCGATATCTATGAAGGTGATTATTCGCAGGGCGAGCGTACCGGTGAAGGTATTTTCCGCTCGGCCAGCGGTTCTAAATACACCGGACAGTTTGTGGATGGCCTGCGCTCCGGTCAGGGTACTTTCGTATGGAAGAATGGCGACATCTATGTTGGCAGCTGGAAGGACGACCTGCAGAATGGTAGGGGAAAGTTGACCAAGAAGAACGGTGACATCTTTGAAGGCGAGTTCAAGAAGGGATATGTGGATGGCAACGTGGTGATACATTACGCCAACGGCAACCGCTTCAAGGGCGTCTATCACAATGGTAAGCGCGAGGGCTTCTGTATCGAGGAAAACAAGGACGGCAAGCGCTTCGAGGGCAACTATAAGAAGGATGCACGCGATGGCAGGTTCGTAGAGAAAGACCGCAACGGTCAGGTTACTGCCAAGGGTGTATATGAGAACGGAAAGCGATTTGAGGATTAAACTTCCGGCAAGATAGAGTCTTGCAGAAATCAAATTCTTATCCGCTTCAATTCTTCTTTGAAATATAGACTTAAGAAATTAGAAATCAATCACAAAATTCAATATACTATGGTAATTGATACATTAGACAATTTGGAGAAATATGTTTCTCTCAATCCACTCTTCGCAGAAGTAGTGAAGTTTATCAACGAGACTGATCTCACTAAGTTGGAGACCGGCAAGCATCCTATCCTGGGTGATGATCTTTTTGTGAATATCGCTGTAGCTCACGGTAAGACCGAGGAAGAGGCTACCATCGAAGCCCATCGCCAGATGATTGATATTCAGATTCCTTTGAATACAGAGGAAACCTATGGATATTCTCCAGTGAAGGATCTCCCTGAAGTGGAATACAACGAGGCTGGAGATTGCACCGTATATCCTGGTGTGAAGGCTCTGACACTGGTAACCTGCAAGCCAGGCCAGTTTGCCATCTTCTTCCCACAGGACGGTCATCAGCCATGTATCGGCAAGGGTGATATCCATAAGGCAATCTTCAAGGTAAAGGCTTAAAAACCTTAATAAAATAGTAGAACCATCTAAAATCATGATATATGGCAACAGAAAAGAAAACTTCAGCTAAAAATACTACAGCAAAGAAGACAACAGCCAAGAAGGCTACCTGCAAGGCAACCGCCAAGTGCGCTACCAAGAAAACCGTGAAGGCTGCTGCCCCAAAACATATCGGACTCGTGAAGAACGATCCATATCTGGCAGACTTTGAGCCTGCTATCGTAGGAAGACATGAGCATGCGCTCTGGAAACTCAACCAGCTTACCCGTAACGGCAAGATTACGCTCAGCGATTTCGCCAACGGATACGACTACTTCGGATTGCACAAGACGGAGAAGGGATGGGTGTTCCGCGAGTGGGCGCCAAATGCTACAGATATCTATCTCATCGGAGATTTCAACGGCTGGCAGGAAAGCCCTAAGTATCGTGCCAAGCGTATCAAGGGCACCGGCAACTGGGAGTTGAAACTCTCGGAAAAGGCAATGAAGCACGGTGATCTCTTCAAGATGAAGGTGCACTGGGAAGGTGGAGAAGGCGAGCGTATCCCTGCATGGGCTAACCGTGTGGTTCAGGATGAGCAGACCAAGATATTCTCTGCGCAGGTTTGGAGCCCGGAGCCTTACAAGTGGAAGAAGAAGACCTTCAAGCCTAACACCACTCCGCTGCTCATCTATGAGTGCCATATCGGAATGGGACAGGATGCAGAGAAGGTTGGTACCTACACCGAGTTTAAGGAGAAGGTGCTGCCACGTATTATTGAGGATGGTTACAACTGCATCCAGATCATGGCTATCCAGGAGCATCCTTATTATGGATCCTTCGGCTATCACGTAAGCAGCTTCTTTGCTGCCAGCAGCCGTTTCGGAACCCCAGAGGAACTCAAGTCTCTCATTGATACAGCTCATCAGAATGGCATCGCTGTCATTATGGATATCGTTCACTCTCACGCTGTGAAGAACGAGATGGAAGGTCTCGGAAATCTTGCCGGTGATCCTAACCAGTATTTCTATCCTGGCGACAGACACGAGCATCCAGCTTGGGACAGTCTCTGCTTCGACTATGGTAAGGATGAGGTGATGCACTTCCTCCTGAGCAACTGCAAGTATTGGCTCAACGAATACCACTTCGATGGCTTCCGCTTCGATGGTGTAACTTCTATGCTCTACTACAGCCACGGTCTGGGAGAGGCGTTCTGCAACTACGGTGACTACTTCAATGGTCATGAGGATGATAATGCTATCTGCTATCTCACCCTTGCCAACTGTCTGATTCACGAGGTGAACAAGAATGCCATCACCATCGCCGAAGAGGTGAGCGGTATGCCTGGATTGGCAGCCAAGTTTACCGATGGCGGCTATGGCTTCGACTACCGTATGGCGATGAATATTCCAGACTATTGGATCAAGACCATCAAGGAGTTGAAGGATGAAGACTGGAAGCCATCCAGCATTTTCTGGGAGATCAAGAACCGTCGTGCAGACGAGAAGACCATCTCTTACTGCGAGAGTCACGACCAGGCATTGGTAGGCGACAAGACCATCATTTTCCGCCTGATAGATGCTGATATGTACTGGCACTTCAAGAAGGGTGATGAGAACGATATGGTTCACCGAGGCATTGCCTTGCACAAGATGATCCGTCTGGCTACCGCTTCTACCATCAATGGTGGTTACCTGAACTTCATGGGTAATGAGTTCGGTCATCCAGAGTGGATTGATTTCCCTCGCGAGGGTAACGGATGGAGCTACAAGTATGCTCGCAGACAGTGGAATCTGGTAGATAACAAGGATCTCTGCTATCACTATCTCGGCGACTTCGACAAGGAGATGCTCAAGACAATTAAGAGTGAAAAGAACTTTAACAAGACACCAGTTGTTGAAATCTGGCACAATGATGGCGATCAGGTACTCGCTTACATGCGAGGCGACCTGCTCTTCGTCTTCAACTTCTCGCCAACCCGCTCGTTTACCGACTATGGCTTCCTGGTACCAACCGGTGCCTATAGCGTGGTACTCGATACCGACAACAAGGCGTTTGGTGGCAACGGTCTGAACGATGACGAGATGACCCACCTCACCAACTATGACCCTGTGTATGTGAACGATCGCAAGGAGTGGTTGAAGCTCTACTTGCCAGCCCGTTCGGCACTGGTGCTCAAGAAAAATTAAACATAGATATATGGATCATAAAAGGAATAGCACGGCGAAGATGCGCTTCGCCTGTGCTATCATTTTTTTAGTTTTTGCTTATACATTCCTGGCTTGTTACCAGGCAGACATTCTAGCCGTGGCGCAGCATGTCTTATCAGATGGTAAGACGGATTATTTCTATACGCTTGCACCGCTGCTTGTTACCTTTGTATGCTTTCTGCTGCAGTTGGGAGCATACGCGGTGACCCGTGTGAAGCGTCGCTTCCACGGACTTACTTATTTCCCTTCATTCCTTTTGCTTGCCCTGATAGCCGATGTGCCTACCCATGTAGATACCGGCGTGTCGTTGGGCTGGTGGTGGCTTGTCCTGCCTTTCAGCCTGCTGGTCTGGGGTGGTGTGATGTGGGTGGTCAGACAGTTGGAACCTCTTGAGCAGGAACCACATAGCTTCGGTTGGTTCTCACGTTACTCATGGGTGAATATCTTCCAGCTTGTCGTGATGATGCTGGCTGTCCTCTTCATCACCAACAACGATCGCCTCTTTCACGAAAGAATGAAGATGGAACATCTGATGAAAGAAAAACAGTATGAAAAAGCTTTAGAGGTAGGAGAGAAATCCCTGCAGACCGATTCTTCGCTTACGATGCTCCGTATTGCGTGTCTTTACAAGACGGGCGAGCTGGGCAGTCGTCTTTTCTACTATCCATTGGTAGGCGGCAGCCAGTCGATGTATATCAATGGCACATCCGTCAAGGCATTGATGTGGGAGGCTCCGGTGTGGATGTATGGAACTTCGCCATGGATGAAGAAACATCGCCTGAAGTATCGCCTCTCGAAGGAGTATGAGCTTTGTGCGCTCCTGCTGGATAAGAAGCTCGATGAATTTGTCCGCAAGCTGGTTAAGTATCACGAGTTGACCAAGCTGCCAACTCATTACAAAGAGGCACTTTTGCTCTATTGTCATCTTCGTACGCATCCTATTGTAGAGTTTCACGACAACGTGATGGATGCCGATTTTGCCGATTATCAGTCGATGGAGCGTAAATATAGCAATCCGGTAGAACGCCAGTCTGTTCTCCGCGATACATATAGCAACACATATTGGTACTATTATGATTATGGAACTAAATAATAGATTGAGATATAAAAGATTGAGATATAGTAGTAAATGGGGATATCCGTTTTTCCGCAATTTGGCTTATGCCATGTTGTGGATGCTCCTTCTTGTGCCATCTGCGGGCTTTGCCCAGAAGAAGGAAATACAATTGGCGAAGGATCAGGTGAAGGCGGGTAAGAACCTGCCTCAGGCGCAGGCGAGCATGCAGAAGCTTTTGGCTGATTCTGCCAATCAGAAAAACAAGAAAATCTGGAGCCTTTACTTCGATGCTGTGCGCAAGCAATACGAGCAGGGTAACGAAAAGCTCTATCTCAAGCAGAAGTATGATACTGCCCAGCTCTTCAACCTCACCCGACAGCTCTTCGAGATTGCGCAGCAGTTTGATTCTGTAGAGATGGTTCCTAATAAAAAAGGAAAGATGGAAATTGAATTCCGAAAGCAGCATGCTGATTATCTTTCACATATCCGCACCAATCTCTTAAATGGTGGACTGTGGTTCCTCGGTAAGAAGAAGTATGCCGATTCCTATAAGTTCTTCGACCGTTATATAGATTGTGCAAACCAGCCGCTGTTCCAGTCATACGATTACAGTCAGAAGGATAAGCATCTGCCTTTGGCAGCCTATTATGCCGTATATTCCGGCTATAAGATGAAGGATCCCAAGGCAACGCTGCATCATTCTTATGTAGCGCTGAAAGATACCGTGCATTACAACTACATGTTGCAGTATCTTGCCGAAACCTATTATCTGGAGAAGGATACAGCGCGCTATCTGGCATCGCTCAAGGAAGGATTCGAACGTGTACCAACCTTCCCATATTTCTTCCCACGACTCGTGGAGTTTTATGTAGATATCAATCAGCTGGATTCTGCGATGGCAGTAGTGGACAAGGCTCTTACCATCGTGCCAGACAGTGATACCTATCTTGTAGCCAAGAGTAACATCCTTTTTGAGCAGAGTAAGCTCCAGGAGTGCATCAAGGCAAGTGACAAGGCTATCTCCGTGAACAAGGAACTTGCCGATCCATATTATAATGCAGGTATCTGTTACTTCAATATGGCTGTGGAGCAGGACAAGAGTTCGCAGACTTCGGGGAAGGTGCGTGAGCAGGTAGATGCCAATTACAGGAAGGCGCTCCCTTATCTGGTCAAATATAGAAAGCTCCAGCCTGACGAGCAGTCCAAGTGGGCTTTTCCGCTCTATACCATCTATCTGAACCTGAATATGGGCAAGGAGTTTGATGAAATAGATAAAATCATGAAGAAAAGGTAATCTTCTTACTGAAATAAGAGATTTTTCTCGATATATAAAAGATTTCTTTTAATAAAAAAAAGACAATGATAGATAGAATTTTAGATAAGTTGGGTATCGAACTCAACGATATGCAGCAGGATGCGATGCAGGCCGTGCTGCACACCGATAGAGATGTGGTAGTGCTTTCGCCTACTGGTAGTGGTAAGACACTGGCTTATCTCCTGCCGCTCTCGCAACTCATTGATGCCGGCGACGACGAGCCGCAGGCTATCGTGGTGACTCCTGGTAGAGAGTTGGCGCTGCAGTCTGCCACCGTGCTCAAGAATATGGGTAGCGGACTTCGTGCCATGGCTTGCTATGGAGGTCGTGCTACCATGGACGAGCATCGTGTGATGAAGCAGGTGCGCCCACAGATAGTCTTCGGTACACCAGGCCGTCTGAACGATCATCTCGATAAGGGTAATCTGAACCGTTACCATATCAGATATCTCGTCATCGATGAATTTGATAAATGTCTGGAGATGGGTTTTCAGGATGAGATGAGCCGTCTGGTGAAATCACTCCCTGGCTTGCGCCGTCACTTCCTGCTTTCTGCTACCGAGGCTGAGGAGATTCCTCGTTTCGTACACATGGGCAGAGTAGAGAAGATTGATTATCGAATGGACGAGGAGCAGGTGCCTGAACGTGTACATATATATAAGGTGGAAAGTCCGGTGAAGGATAAGCTGGAGAGTCTGGGTATGTTGCTCCGCAGTCTGGGCGACCAGAGCACCATCGTCTTCCTGAACTATCGTGATAGCGTAGAGCGCACCAATAAGTATCTGGTGGAGCAGGGCTTCTCTACCTCTTTCTTCCATGGCGGTCTGGAGCAGAAGGAACGTGAGGCTTCACTCTATCGTTTCAGCAATGGCAGTGCCAATATCCTGGTGAGCACCGATCTCGCATCCCGTGGTCTCGATATTCCAGACATCGATAACATCATCCATTACCACATGCCGGAAAACGAGGATGGCTATATCCATCGTGTGGGGCGTACCGCAAGATGGGAGGCGCAGGGTAGAGCTTTCTTCCTGTTGGGTCCGGAGGAGCACATTCCGGAATATGTGGATGCAGAGGTAGAGGATTACGAGATTCCTGCCGTTGAGGAGTTGCCGATGCCGGCAAAGCCAAAGATGGCTACCATATATATAGGTAAGGGAAAGAAGGATAAAATCAGCAAGGGCGATATCCTGGGCTTCCTTTGCAAGAAGGGCGGATTGAATTCGTCTGAAATCGGAAAGATTGATGTCAACGACCGCTATGCCTATGCTGCGATAGCCCGACCAAAGTTGAGAAGTGTGCTCAACAATGTAAAGGGTGAGAAAATTAAGGGTGTCAAGACCATCGTAGAAGAAGTGCGATGATTTTAATATAGATAAAAGCCTCTTCTTGGAATTTGTTTCAAGAGGAGGCTTTTCTAGTTATAAATTGATATTTATGGCATAAATATGCGATAAATATGTTAAACGCACTGACAAAATGAAAGAATTTTGCCCAAATTGCTAAAAATGTGCAGGAAAATTTGGTAGATTCAAATAAAATATGTATTTTCGCATCCGTAAATCCATTCATCAGGGTTACTCATTTGCCTATATGGGTGGATTGCGCATATACTGTTCCTGCTAACAGGAATAGCATGATCAGAAAACTAAAATAATTAAACAAGATGAAGAAGTACAATTTTAACGCAGGTCCATCAATGCTTCCACGTGAAGTGATTGAGAACACAGCAAAGCAGATTTTGGATTTTAATGGTTCAGGTCTTTCATTGATGGAAATCAGCCACCGTGCTAAGGATTTCCAGCCAGTTGTTGACGAGGCTGTCTCCCTCTTCAAGGAGCTTCTTGATATTCCTGAGGGTTACTCCGTAATCTTCCTTGGTGGTGGTGCGTCGTTGCAGTTCATGCAGATTCCTGCTAACTTCCTCATCAAGAAGGCTGCCTACATTAATTCTGGTACTTGGGCTAAGAAGGCGATGAAAGAGGCTAAGCATTTTGGTGAGGTCGTGGAGATCGCCTCATCGTCCGACGCCAACTACACTTTCTATCCACAGGTTCCTAACACAGTGCCAGCCGATTGTGATTACTTGCATTTGACAAGCAACAATACCATATATGGTACCGAACTCCGTGTGGATCCAGACGTGAACGTGCCTTTGATTTCTGATATGTCATCAGACATCATGAGCCGTCCTGTAGATGTTTCTAAGTACACCGCCATCTATGCCGGTGCTCAGAAGAACCTCTCTATGGCTGGTGTTACCGTTATCATCGTCAAGGATGATATGCTCGGCAAGGCTCCTCGTGAGATTCCTACTATGCTCGACTATCGTACTCACGTAGAGAAGGGCAGTATGTTCAATACTCCTCCTGTAGTTCCTATCTATACTTTGATGGAGAACCTCCGCTGGTTGAAGGCAAATGGTGGTGTAGAGGCTGCTGACAAGCGAGCTCACGAGCGTGCTGAGGTTCTCTATACAGAGATTGACCGCAACAAGCTCTTCAAGGGTACCGTGGAAGAGGCATCCCGCTCATTGATGAACATCTGCTTCGTAATGAACGATGAATACAAGGAGTTGGAGAAGCCATTCCTTGATTTCGCCACAGAGCGCGGAATGGTTGGTATCAAGGGTCACCGTTCTGTCGGTGGTTTCCGTGCCAGCTGCTACAATGCACAGACCATGGAGGGTGTTCAGGCTCTCGTAAAGGCTATGCAGGATTTTGAAGCTCAACATTAATTTGAATTGACATGAAAGTATTAGTTGCAACAGAAAAGCCATTCGCAGCAGCTGCTGTGGATGGTATCAGAAAAGAAATAGAGGGAGCAGGTAACGAACTCGTGCTGCTCGAAAAATATACAGAGAAGGCTCAACTTCTCGAGGCTGTGAAGGATGTAGATGCGATGATTATCCGTTCTGACAAGGCTGATGCCGAGGTGCTCGACGCTGCCAAGAACCTGAAGATTATCGTTCGCGCCGGTGCAGGTTATGATAATATCGACCTGGCTGCTGCTACTGCTCACAACGTAGTAGCCGAGAATACTCCTGGTCAGAACTCCAACGCTGTAGCCGAGTTGGTATTCGGCTTGCTGGTATTTGCCGTTCGTAATTTCTACAATGGCAAGGCTGGCTGTGAGTTGAAGGGTAAGAAGTTGGGTATCTTGGCATTTGGTAACGTGGGTCGCAATGTAGCCCGCATCGCCAAGGGCTTCGGTATGGAAGTATCTGCTTATGATGCCTTCTGCCCTGCAGATGTCATCGAGGCTGCAGGTGTTCACGCCGTGAAGTCTCAGGATGAGTTGTTCCAAACTTGCGATATCGTTTCTCTTCATATCCCTGCTACTCCAGAGACAATCAAGAGCATCGATTACAAGACCGTGAACCAGTTGCCTAAGGGTGGTATTCTTATCAATACAGCCCGTAAGGAGGTCATCAATGAGCCAGAGCTCCTGAAGCTTCTCGCAGAGCGTGAGGATTTGAAGTTCATCACCGACATCAAGCCAGATGCTGATGCTGACTTCGCCAAGTTCGAGGGCCGCTACTTCTCAACCCCTAAGAAGATGGGTGCGCAGACAGCCGAGGCTAACATCAATGCTGGTATCGCAGCTGCCAAGCAGATCAATGCATTCTTTGCAGATGGCTGCACCAAGTTCCAGGTAAATAAGTAATTATTCATCCCGAATATATAGCTCATGAAGAGTGCTTTTTCACCGAAGCACTCTTGATGGGCTTTTCGTGTTTTTATTCATCTTGACAAAGTAAATTATAACATTATGGCAATAGTAAAACCTTTCAAGGGCATTCGCCCTCCAAAAGATTTAGTAGAGCAAGTTGAGTCTCGTCCATACGATGTCCTCGATTCAGAGGAAGCTCGTGCCGAGGCTGGCGATAACGAGAAAAGCCTTTATCATATCATTAAACCTGAAATCAATTTCGAGCCGGGTACTTCAGAGTATGACCCTCGCGTTTATGAAAGTGCCGCAGAGAACTTCAGAAAGTTCCAGGAGAACGGCTGGTTGAAGCAGGATGGTAAAGAACAGTATTATATCTACGCACAGACTATGAATGGCAAGACTCAGTATGGTCTTGTTGTGGGTGCATACGTAAATGATTATATGACGGGTGTCATCAAGAAGCATGAGCTTACCCGCCGTGATAAGGAAGAGGATCGTATGAAGCACGTTCGTGTCTGCAATGCAAACATCGAACCGGTTTTCTTTGCTTACCCAGATAATCCGGTACTCAATGAGATTCTGATGCGCTATGCCGCTACAGAACCGGAGTATGATTTCATCGCTCCGATTGATGGCTTCCGTCATCAGTTCTGGATTGTAAGCGATGATAAGGATATCGAAACCATCACCGCAGAATTTGCCAAGATGCCTAACCTCTATATTGCCGATGGTCATCATCGTTCGGCTGCAGCCGCTTTGGTAGGTGCAGAGAAGGCTAAGCAGAATCCGAACCATACCGGTAAGGAGGAATATAACTATTTCATGGCTGTCTGCTTCCAGGCTAGTCAGCTCACCATCCTTGATTACAACCGTGTAGTAAAGGATCTGAATGGCTTGACATCAGAAGAATTCCTCGATGCTCTTACCAAGAACTTCGAAGTTATCGAGATTGATGCGATTAATGTGAACGTATCAGGCGATGAAGAGGGTATCCCATGCTACGAGAAGATAGCCATTGATGAGGCAATCGAGCAGTTTGGTTTGGATATCCTGAAGCCAGCCGATCTCCATTCATTCCTTGTGTATCTCGATGGTAAGTGGTATGGCTTGTTTGCCAAGCCAGGAACCTACGATGATGAGGATCCTATCGGCGTGCTCGATGTAGATATCTCTTCCCGTTTGATTCTGGATGATATTCTGGGCATCAAGGATTTGCGCTCTGACAAGCGTATCGACTTCGTGGGCGGTCTTCGCGGACTCGGCGAGTTGAAGCGTCGCGTGGACAGTGGCAAGATGAAGATGGCATTGGCATTGCATCCTGTTACCATGCAGCAGATTATGGACATCGCAGACAGTGGCAAGATTATGCCTCCTAAGGCAACATGGTTTGAGCCAAAGTTGCGCAGCGGATTGATTATTCACAAACTTGACTAACTTTGAACTTTGAGCTTTGAACTTTATGATATGTTTTTCTGTTGTTTTAAACAAAAAAGGGTAATCATAAAGTTCAAAGTTCCCAGTTCAAAGTTCCCAGTTCAATGTAAAAAATATGATTGACGAGTTTAAAACCATATCAGATACAGTAGGCGAGGGATATTACACCGAGAAAAGGAGTAAGTTTCTCGCCTTTGCTCACCACGTTACCACAGTTGACGAGGTGAAGGAGATTGTTGCCGGGTACCGTAAGAAATATTACGATGCCCGACATTGTTGTTATGCCTATATGCTAGGTCCGGAGCGTACGGAGTTTCGTGCCAATGATGATGGTGAGCCTTCTTCTACGGCAGGAAAACCGATTTTGGGACAAATAACAAAGGCAGAATTGACGGATATCCTGATTGTTGTCATCCGCTATTTCGGAGGTGTCAAGCTGGGCACCAGCGGATTGATCGTTGCCTATCGTGAAGCAGCGATAGATGCCCTGGCGCATTGCGAGGAGGTGACGCAGCAGGTAGAGGAAATCGTCACCTATGATTTCACCTATCCGATGATGAATGATGTGATGAGGATAGTAAAAGAGATGAATCCGCGCATCGTGGATCAGACCTTTGATAATACGTGCACTATCAAGCTTTCGATAAGAAAGAGTGAGGCGGAGCAATTGCGTACCCGCCTGAAAAAGCTGTCGTTTGAATAAAAGAAAATAGCGTAGAAATTCCTGTTGGATTTCTACGCTATTCTTCTATTTATCCTTTTTCTTCCAATTCGTTTATTTACCCTTTTTCTTCCAATTCCTTCTGCAATCGGATGATTTCGTCGCGATACTGTGCGGCCTGCATGAAGTCGAGGTCCTTGGCGGCTTGCTTCATCAGGGCTGTAGTATTGGCGATACTCTTCTCCAGTTCCTCCTTGCTCATGCTGCGGACGATTGGGTCGGCAACCATCGTGGCGGTATCCGGTTCGATATATACCCTTTGCTTCGAACCTTCGGCACCCTTGATGTTTCTGATGCTGGCAGCACCATTAGCCGCCTCTTCCTTGCTGGTAGGCAGTGCAGAGGTGATCGCCTTCTGAATCTGCTTAGGTGTGATGCCATGATCGGCATTGTATTTCAACTGGATGCTTCTTCGGCGGGCTGTCTCATCGATGGTCTTCTGCATGCTGTCTGTAATATTGTCCGCATACATAATTACCTTGCCGTTCACGTTTCTGGCGGCACGGCCGGCGGTCTGGGTCAGAGAACGGTGACTGCGCAGGAATCCCTCCTTGTCGGCATCGAGGATGGCAACAAGCGATACCTCAGGTAAGTCAAGACCCTCGCGGAGCAGATTCACACCCACCAGCACATCATACACACCTGCTCGCAGATCGTTCATGATCTTTACGCGGTCGAGCGTTGCCACATCGCTATGGATATACGCAGCCTTTACATTGTGGTTCAGCAGAAACTCGGTCAGCTCTTCTGCCATACGTTTGGTAAGAGTGGTGATGAGTACACGTTCATCCCGGTGGGTTCTGGTCAGAATCTCATCGAGCAGATCATCAATCTGGTTCTCGCTCGGGCGGACTTCTATCTCCGGGTCGAGCAATCCGGTAGGACGGATCAACTGTTCTACTACCACACCTTCAGATTCTCTCAACTCATAGTCGGCTGGGGTGGCACTCACGTAGATGGCCTGATGAATCATACTGTGAAATTCCTCGAAGGTGAGCGGACGGTTGTCGAAAGCGGCAGGCAATCGGAAGCCGTATTCCACCAGGTTCTTCTTTCGGGCTCTATCGCCACCATACATTGCACCGATCTGTGGAATGCTCACATGGCTCTCATCTACCACCAGAAGGAAATCCTTCGGGAAGAAATCGAGCAGACAGTATGGGCGTTCTCCTTCGTGTCGGCCATCGAAATATCTCGAATAGTTCTCGATGCCCGAACAGTGCCCCAGCTCCTTGATCATCTCCATATCGTATTCCACACGCTCCTTGATGCGCTGTGCCTTGATGCCATCACCTATGCTCTTGAAGAATTCCTCCTGCTTCACCAGGTCGTCCTGTATCATTCTGATGGCGATTTCCTGCTGTTCCTTGCTGGTTACAAAAAGGTTGGCAGGATAAATCTCATATTCTTCAAAGGAGGCGAGTCGGTGATAGGTGAGGGAATCTACTTCCTCAATGCTGTCTATCTCGTCATCCCACCAGTTTACTCGCAGCACATTATCGCTGTACGCCATGAAGATATCTACCGTTTCTCCCTTTACACGAAAGTTGCCGCGCTGCAGTTCGATGTCGTTTCTTACATAGAGTGCATCTACCAGTTTCCGGAGAAATTCGTTTCTGTCGAGTTGCTGTCCCCGGTGAATCTTGATGATGTTCTCCTGCATAGCTACAGGTCCACCCATACCATAGATGCATGATACGGAAGACACCACGATGACATCTTTTCTGCCTGAAAGCAAGGCGGAAACGGCACCCAGACGGAGCTTGTCGATCTCATCGTTGATGGCGAGATCTTTTTCTATATAGGTATCCGTGGTTGGCAGATATGCCTCCGGCTGGTAATAGTCGTAGTAGGAAACGTAATACTCCACAGCGTTATTGGGGAAGAAGCCTTTCATCTCCTGATAAAGCTGGGCGGCAAGCGTCTTGTTATGACTCAGGATCAGAGTCGGCTTGCCCACGTTGGCTATCACGTTTGCTACGGTGAAGGTCTTGCCGGAACCGGTTACGCCAAGCAGCACCTGTGCAGGCTCTCCCTGCTGGATGCCTTCGGTGAGTTGTCGGATGGCTTGCGGCTGATCACCCGTTGGTTGATATTCTGAAGTGATTTTAAAGTCCATAATCTCTGTTTTTGGGTGCAAAAATACAAAAAAAACGGCATTAATCGTTATAAAGATTAATTATTTGCGAAAAAATGTATTTTTTCTTTTGATAATAAGCAAATTATCTGTAACTTTGCATCCACAAAAGTAATAATATGAAGAAATCAATACTAATCGCAGCTAGTGTAGCATTGCTTCTCTCTAGCTGTGCGAGCGAATATAATCAGGTATATAAGGCAGCAACACCTACCTATAAGTACGAGTATGCCAAGCAGTGTTTTGCACAGGGCAAGTATTCTCGTGCCATTCCTCTGTTGCAGGAGGTTGTAACCATGAAGAAGGGTTCGACTGAGGGCGAGGAGTGTCTCTATATGTTGGCGATGGCTGAGTATGGATTGAAGGATTACGAAACAGCATCAGAGTATTTCAAGAAGTATTATGCCAGCTATCCGAAGGGACAGTATGCAGAGATGGCGAAGTACTTTGTGGGCGAGAGCCTCTATCAGAATGCACCGGAGCCTCGACTCGACCAGAGTACTACTTATACGGCGATTACAGCCTTCCAGGAGTTCCTCGATCTCTTCCCGGATGCTCATCTCAAGGCTCAGGCTACCAACCGCCTCTTTGCCTTGCAGGATCTCCTGGTAGAGAAGGAGTATAAGAGTGCTCGCCTGTATTTCGATATGGGTACTTACTTCGGCAACTGCACCAGCGGCGGCAACAATTATGAGGCTTGCATAGTTACAGCGCAGAATGCCCTCAAGGATTATCCTTACAGCAACAAGCGCGAGGAATTTGCTACACTCATTATGAAGAGCAAGTATGAACTGGCAAAGATGAGTGTTGAGAGCAAGCAGCTGGAGCGCTATCAGGATGCTGAGGATGAATGCTATGGCTTCATCAATGAGTATCCGGATTCCAAGGAGCGTGCCACTGCCGAGAAATATATCGAGAAGTGCAAGGCTTTCGAGAAGGCACATCCTGAGGATACACTCGACAAGCTCGCGGGGGAAAACAGATAATGCGCCTCACAGCTTACCAGAAGGAAACGATAGATAAAAATAGAATAATATATATAGTACTATAAATTATGGATTATAAGAAATCAAAAGCACCAGTTAACACAGTTACTCGTAACATCATGGATCTCTGTGATGATACGCATAACATTTACGAGAGTGTTGCAATCATCGCTAAGCGAGCTAACCAGATCTCGCTTGAGATTAAGCAGGACTTGAGCAAGAAACTCTCTGAGTTTGCTTCTTACAACGATTCTCTGGAAGAGGTATTCGAGAACCGTGAGCAGATTGAGATCTCTCGTTTCTATGAGAAGTTGCCAAAGCCAACTTTGATTGCTACAGAGGAGTTTGTTGAGAAGAGCATTTATTGGCGTGATCCAAGTGTGCCAGCTCACTCTTCTGATGAGGATGAACTCTAAACAAGACAGGTAGAGTTATGATACAGCGTAAACAAACCCTGTTTTTGCTTTTAGCTGTTATTGTATGTGCGCTGGGTCTGTTCTTTCCTATCGGCAGTATAGAGCCAGAGGGAATGGGAACAGACAGCATGGTTTACAATCTGGGTGTGGTGACAGGCGAGGGCGATCTTGCTATCTCTGCCACCTGCATTCCTCTGTTTGTCCTGCTCAGCGTAACTGCAGTCTTATCGTTGGTAACGATATTCCTTTATAAGAATCGCAAGGTGCAGATGAGTATCTGCAAATGTACCATGCTGCTTCAGGTAATGTGGGTGATTGATTATGTCTTGATTCTTCTGGGTATCATTCCTATTCCAGAGGTTCAGGGCAAGATGGGCATCGAGTTTGCTGCCTGTCTTCCAATCGTCAGCCTGATACTTGTCGCTATGGCATATAAGGGCGTAAATGATGATGAAAAGCTGGTAAAAGCCGCTGATCGCATCCGATAAAGCTCTGATTCTTAAAAGAAATGCTAAAAAAGCCTATAAAATAGGAGAAAAATTTGTGGGTACCAAATAAAAGTAGTACCTTTGCACCCGCTGTCACGAGATGACAGCATAAAATTCAAACCTCATTAATAATTAAATTAAAATTAGATTTAAAAAATGGCAACAAAAATCAGATTGCAGCGCGGCGGTCGTAAGAACTATGCTTTCTATAGCATCGTAATCGCTGACGTTAGAGCACCACGTGATGGTAAATTTACTGAGAAGATTGGTACTTTCAACCCTAACACCAATCCTGCTACTGTAGATTTGAATTTCGAGCGCGCACTCTACTGGGTAGAGACAGGTGCACAGCCAACAGACACAGTTCGCAACATCCTCAAGGGCGAGGGCGTTTACTTGATGAAGCACCTCAAGGGTGGCGTTAAGAAGGGCGCATTCGACGATGCTGAGGCTCAGAAGCGTTTCGACGCTTGGAAGAATGGCAAGGACGCTAAGGTTTCTGCTGTTCGCGAGGGCGACGCTAAGGCTAAGAAGGAAGCTGCTGCTAAGGAGCTCGAGGCTGAGAAGAAGATGAACGAGGCAATCGCTAAGAAGGTAGCTGAGAAGAAGGCTGCTGCTGCCGCTGCTGCTGCAGGGGCTGCTGCTGAGACTGAGGCTACAGAGGAGGCTCCAGCTGAGGCTTAATCTTCTAAACGAATCTTCTTTGGAGATTGAAAAGTATAAAGGTCGATTACTCTTTTTTAAGGGTGTCGGCCTTTTTTTGTTGCTTGAACTTTATTATAATTCCCCTGTTTTTACAATAAATATCCTGGATTTGCGTTAAAGTATTATGGGAAAGACGAAGAAAATGGATGAAAGACTGAATTCTGAAAAGAACAGCTATTCGCATATATTGAAATATACCGGATTGTTTGGAGGAGTACAGGGGCTTAATATGCTCGTTGGCGTAGTCAGGAATAAATTTACCGCTATGTTCCTGGGACCTTCAGGCATGGGATTGCTGTCTCTTTTCAATTCTACTTCCAATTTCCTTTCTTCTGCTTCCAATCTCGGTATTCCTACCAGTGGTGTAAGGGTAGTTTCTGAGGCAGATACCGCAAGCGGGATAGACCAGGCTGTTGCTCAGGTTCGTTCACTCAGCCTGCTTTCTGCTTTTCTGGGTGCTTTGATTTGTGCTCTTTTAGGACCCTTGCTTAATCTCTTCACTTTTTCGTGGGGAAACCATACTCTGCATTTCATTTTGTTGGCTCCTACTATCTTCTTTACCATATTGGCTGGAGGCGAGACGGCTATTCTCAAAGGATTGGGTAAGCTCAAGGCATTGGCGGTGCAGTCTTCTTTATTGGCGCTCTTGTCTTTGCTTGTTTCTGTACCCATCTATGGCTACTTCGGAGAGCAGGGTATTCTCGTGGTACTTTTTCTTTTGGCATTAGGTCAATGGTTTCTTGCCTTTTGGTTTTCACGTAAGGAATCGCCGTATCGCTTGTGCTTTTCCAAGTGCCAGTTGAAAGAAGCTTTCCCGATGGTTCGTCTGGGACTTTCGTTTGTCTTGGCTGGAATGATGAGTAGTGGTGCCGAATTTCTGGTAAGAGCCTTTCTCAATCAGCAGGGCAATCTCGAAGAGGTTGGACTTTTCAATTCCGGTATTACCCTGGTGCTGGTGTATGGCGGTATGATCTTTTCGGTGATGGAAACCGATTATTATCCCCGTCTTTCTGCAGTGAAGAGTGAGGATAAAGGGATGGTTGAGGCGGAAATCCGTAATCTGATTGTAAACAGACAGTTAGAAATGAATATTCTCTTGATGGGACCCATCGTCATTGCTATTATCCTGTTGCTTCCTATCGCCATACCTTTATTATACAACAGTCAGTTTCTAGGTGTCTTGGGTATGACTCAGATTGCTGCTGTTGGGTTATTGTGGAAGGCGTTTTATCTGCCGTTGGAGTATATACCTTTGTCTAGAGGTGAGGCTAGGATATTTCTGGTTCAGGAATGCTGTTGCGTACTATTGCTCATCGTCTGCGAAATCATCGGCTATCTATGGTATGGTCTGGATGGTTTGGGAGCAGGTATTGTAGTAGCCTATGTTCTGGAGTCGATAGGAGTCTTTGTCTTCTGTCATGTTCATTATGCCTATCGCCTGAGTTTCCTGGCAGGCAAGCATCTGGTGGTTCATCTTCTGAATCTGTTGCTGATAGGAGGTGTAGTATGGTTGTGGGATGCAGATTCCTGGGGCTATTGGCTGCTGGGGCTTTTCCTGTTCCTGGATTCTCTGGCGTATAGTCTCTCCAAAATTCACCGTTCGTTGAAGCAGTAGAATATACAAAGCTTTTGCCCTTTCAGGGCGTCTTGCTGATTGTTCTCATACCCAGGGTGATACCCTGGGCTAGGAGCTTCTGCCCTTTCAGGGCGTGTGGGGGAGGTACTTACTTAAGTTTAATAAATAATATTACAAGTTTCAGGAAGTCAAAATTATCTTTAAGGAGAAATATTTCTTCCCTTAAGGAAAAATATATTTTTCCTTAAGGATATTTTTATTTTTCCTTAAGGGAAAATTTTGTGTCTCTACTTTCCTTATTTTATGGGGCTTTCAGTATAAAGATTAGAATATGGAATTTTTCTTACACGATATTGGGCTGTTGCATGTAGTTCAGATAGGGGATTGGTATTCTTTCGTATCGTTTGTATGAATAAGATAAGGGATTGGTATTCTTTCGTATCGTTTGTATGAATATGAAAATCCCTGTAACTTATAGCAAGTTACAGGGATCATTTATACTTATTGTTCTGTTATCTCAAAGAAATTACTTCTTGTTGATAGCGAGGTCGATAGCTACAGCGATAGCAACAGTAGCACCTACCATAGGGTTGTTACCCATACCGAGGAAGCCCATCATCTCTACGTGAGCAGGAACTGAAGAAGAACCTGCGAACTGAGCGTCTGAGTGCATACGACCCATAGTATCAGTCATACCGTAAGAAGCAGGACCAGCAGCCATGTTATCTGGGTGCAATGTACGACCTGTACCACCACCAGAAGCTACTGAGAAGTATGGCTTACCAGCAGCAATACGCTCCTTCTTGTATGTACCAGCTACTGGGTGCTGGAAACGTGTAGGGTTTGTAGAGTTACCAGTGATAGATACATCTACATCCTCGCTCCAGTTGATAGCAACACCCTCGCGAACGTCGTCAGCGCCGTAGCAGTTAACCTTAGCACGTGGACCGTCGCTGTAAGCGATGCGGTTAACAACCTTCAACTCACCTGTGTAGTAATCAAACTTTGTCTGAACGTATGTGAAACCGTTGATGCGGCTGATGATCTGAGCAGCATCCTTACCAAGACCGTTCAAGATAACGCGCAATGGGTTCTTGCGAACCTTGTTAGCCATCTCAGCAATCTTGATAGCACCCTCAGCAGCAGCGAAAGACTCGTGACCAGCCAAGAAAGCGAAGCACTGAGTCTCCTCACGGAGCAAACGAGCAGCCAAGTTACCGTGACCGAGACCAACCTTACGGTCGTCAGCTACAGAACCAGGGATGCAGAAAGCCTGCAAACCGATACCGATAGCCTCAGCTGCGTCAGCAGCAGTCTTAGCACCTTTCTTGATAGCGATAGCAGCACCAGCTACATACGCCCACTTAGCGTTCTCGAAGCAGATACGCTGAGTATCTTCACACATCTGATAAGGGTCAACACCTGCGTCCTCGCAGATTTGATTAGCCTCTTCCAAGCTCTGAATACCGTTAGCATTAAGAGCAGCAAGAACCTGCTTCTCGCGACGTTCCTGACTTTCGTAACTTACTTTTCTAATCATATCTGTATCTCCTTATTATTCTTTACGTGGATCAATTGCTTTAACAACACCCTGCTCAGCAGTTGTACGACCGTAGCTACCTGTGAACTTCTTGACAGCCTCGTTAGCGTCCATACCGTTCTTGATAGCCTCCATCATCTTGCCGAGGTGAACATACTCGTAACCACAAACCTGGCTGTCCTTATCGAGGAACTGCTTTGTGATGTAACCCTCTGTCAACTCGAGGTAACGTGTACCCTTAGCTACAGTACCGTAGAGAGTACCAGTCTGTGAACGAAGACCCTTACCCAAGTCCTCAAGACCTGCACCGATAACAAGACCGCCCTCAGAGAAAGCGCTCTGGCTACGACCGTAAACAATCTGGAGGAAGAGCTCGCGCATTGCAGTATTGATAGCATCGCAAACGAGGTCAGTGTTCAAAGCTTCAAGGATAGTCTTACCTGGAAGAATCTCAGAAGCCATAGCAGCTGAGTGAGTCATACCAGTACAACCGATAGTCTCAACGAGAGCCTCCTGAATAACGCCTTCCTTGATGTTCAGAGAGAGCTTGCAAGCACCCTGCTGAGGAGCACACCAACCCACACCGTGAGTATAACCAGAGATGTCCTTGATCTCTTTTGCCTGAATCCATTTTCCCTCTTCAGGAATTGGAGCTGGTCCGTGGTTAGGACCCTTAGCGACAACGCACATGTTGTCTACTTCTTTTGAATAGATCATATTCGCTAAATTTTATATTAATGAATATATAAAAGTATAAATTCTTCTTCTTAAATTCATATTGTTTTGCTGAAACATCGGCGTTAAACCTCAATTCCGACCACAAAAGTACAAAAAATATCTGTAAAATACCCAAAAAAGAGTATTCTTTTTAACTCTTTAACCTAATATTTAGATTTTTTCTTGGGTTTGTCCCTATTTTAATGTATCTTTGCAAACTGAAAATAGCAATTTTGAAGATTATGATTGAAGTTAAGATACAGGACGCCGTGCTTCAGCAGGCAGCGGAGGCAGGCATGGATGAATTTGTGAAGGCTTTCGTGGATGCAATCCGCGAGGCGATTGGTGGCGAACTCACTGCTGAGACCATGGCTGAGCTCAATAGCGACCAGATTACGCTCCTGGCGTGGGATACCCTGCACGAGGAGATGATGGATGGCGGTATGATTCAGCTCATCCATAACGGCTATGGTGCCTTCCTCTGGAAGAATCCTACCGACAAGGCGTTCCGTAACTGGGGGCTTGTGGAGCTTTCAAAGCTTATCAAGAAAAGTCATTTCCTCTATAAAAGTCATCATGAAGACATCGAGGGGGATATGAGCGATGAGGACTTCATGGCGCTTTATGAGAAATTCCCTGAGTTTGATGATTTCGATGATGAATTCGTGGAGAACGAAGAGGAATGGACCAGCAAGGTGGCTTTCTATATTGATGAGCATATCGAAAACTTCGTCACTATTATATAATATTAAGGTATTAGGATTATGAACAAGAAAGATCAGGAACTCCGTAAGAAGAGTCCGATACAGATACGCAACAAGAAGGCATCGTTCGAGTACTTCTTTGTTGATACTTACACCGCTGGTATCGTACTTACCGGTACCGAGATCAAGTCGATCCGTGGCGGTAAGGCATCCTTGGTAGATTGCTACTGCGATTTCTATCAGGGTGAACTTTGGGTAAAGGGTATGAACATCTCGCCTTATTTCTATGGCTCTTTTTCCAATCATGAGGCTCGCCGCGACCGCAAGCTCCTTCTCACCAAGCGCGAATTGCGCCGTTTGGAAGAGGATAGCAAGCAGCCGGGCTTTACCATCGTGCCTACACTTGTCTTCATTGACGACAATGGACGTGCCAAGGTGGATATCGCCCTCTGTAAGGGTAAGAAGGAGTATGACAAGCGTCAGACCCTGAAGGAGAAAGAGGATAGAAGAGAGATGGATAGAGCCATTAAGCACTTTTAGACCCATGAAGAATATAAGAGAGATTGTTAAGGAGAAGATTCTGATTCTGGATGGTGCCATGGGTACTGAGATTCAGAAGTATAATCTTACAGAAGAAGACTTCAGAGGCGATCGCTTCCGCGATGTGCCGGGAATGATGAAGGGCAACAACGATATGCTCAACATCACTCGCCCTGATGTTATCTCTGATATTTACCGACGTTACCTGGAGGCGGGCGCCGACATCATTACGGCGAACACCTTCTCGTGTCAGCGCATCTCGCAGGCTGATTATCACCTGGAAGACTGTGCTAGGGAGATGGCTTTCGAGGGTGCCCGCTTGGCGCGTATCGAATGTGATAAGTTTTCTACACCCGATAAACCACGCTTCGTAGCAGGAGATGTGGGACCTACCAATAAAACTTGTTCCATGAGTCCGGACGTCAGTGATCCTGCCGCCCGGGAGATTACGTATGATGAACTTTTCACCGATGTCTGCGAACAGGTGGATGGTCTCATCGAAGGTGGTGCTGATGTCATCCTCATCGAGACCATCTTCGATACGCTCAACTGCAAGGCGATGATTGATGCTGCCATCACCATGATGAAGAAGCATGGGGTAGAGCTGCCTATTATGATCAGTCTTACGGTGAGTGATCTGGCTGGCAGAACACTGAGCGGCCAGACCGTGGATGCTTTCCTGGCTTCGCTCTCTCCTTATCCTATTTTCTCGGTAGGTATGAACTGTGCCTTCGGTGCTCCCCAGATGAAACCGTTCATCGAGCATCTGGCAAAGGTTGCACCTTATTATATTAGTGCACATCCTAACGCCGGATTGCCTAACGAGATGGGACAATATGACGAAACCGCAGAATCGATGGCTCCGCAGATTGCCGAGTTTATCGATGAGGGCATCGTCAACATCATCGGCGGCTGCTGTGGAACCAGTCCTGAATTCATCGCCCATTATGCCAGAAGTGCTGAGGGAAAGAAACCGCATCAGGTGGTGGAGAAGCCAAAGTATATGTGGCTCTCTGGTTTGGACTTGCTGCAGGTGGATGATTCCGTTCATCTGCCGGTAGATGCCAGCCGCTTCGTTAACGTAGGCGAACGCTGTAACGTGGCTGGTAGTAGGAAGTTCCTGCGATTGATTAATGAGAAAGGTTATGAGGAAGCCATCGGTATTGCCCGTAAGCAGGTGGCAGATGGTGCAGCCGTGGTGGACGTGAATATGGACGACGGGCTGCTGGATGCCAAGGCGGAAATGGTGAATTTCCTCAATATGATAGCGGCAGAACCTGAGATTGCCAAGGTGCCTGTGATGATAGACTCCTCGAAGTGGGATGTGATTCTTGCCGGACTGAAGTGCTGTCAGGGTAAGTGTATCGTGAATTCCATCTCCCTGAAGGAGGGTGAAGAGGTTTTCCTCTCTCATGCACGTGATGTGATGCGCTATGGTGCCGCCGTCGTGGTGATGTGCTTCGATGAAGTGGGACAGGCCACTACCTATGAGCGACGTATCGAGATTGCCGAGCGTGCCTATCATCTCCTAGTAGATAAACTGGGAATGAATCCGCTCGATATCATCTTCGACCCGAATGTGCTTGCCATCGCTACGGGTATGGAGGAGCATGATAATTATGCCGTGGAATTCATCCGTGCCACCGAGTGGATTCATCAGAATCTGCCTGGAGCACATGTCAGTGGTGGAGTCAGCAACCTCTCGTTCTCGTTCCGCGGTAATACGTATATCCGCGAAGCGATTCATTGTGTATTCCTGCATCATGCCCAGAAGGTGGGTATGGACTTTGGTATCGTAAATGCCAAGGCAAGAATGGATTATGATAAAATACCTAAAGAACAGCTCGAACTTATCGAGGATGTGGTGTTGAACAGAAGAAAGGGTGCTGCCGATGATCTCATCGAACTGGCTGCCGAAATCAAGGCGAAGGCTGATGCAGCCAAGGCTGCAGCCAAAGCTGGCGGTGCGCCTGCTCCGAAGCCTACGGCACCAGAGTGGCGTAAGCAGGCTGTGGAGGAAAGATTGAAGTATGCCCTGCAGAAGGGTATCACCGAGTTCCTGCAGCCTGATATAGACGAGGCGTTGCAGAAGTATCCGCATGCCGTGAACGTCATCGAGGGACCGCTGATGGATGGTATGAACCTGGTGGGTGAGCTCTTCGGAAAGGGCGAGATGTTCTTGCCGCAGGTGGTGAAGACGGCACGAACCATGAAGGCTGCCGTTTCCATCCTCCAGCCTCATATCGAAGCAGAGAAGCAGGGTGGAAGTACTTCTGCCGGAAAGATTCTGATGGCGACCGTAAAGGGAGATGTGCATGATATCGGTAAGAATATCGTGTGTGTGGTGATGTCGTGCAACAACTATGATATCATCGACCTGGGCGTGATGGTACCTGCCGAGCAGATTGTGAAGAAGGCGATAGAAGAGAAGGTGGATGCCATCGGCTTGAGCGGCTTGATTACTCCATCACTGGAAGAGATGGTTCACACTGCCCAGGAGATGCAGAAGGCAGGCTTGCGTATCCCGATCATGGTGGGAGGCGCTACCACGAGCGAATTGCATGTGGCATTGAAAATCGCACCGGTGTATGATGGACCGGTTATCTGGGTGAAGGATGCTTCGTTGAATGCCGGTATCTGTGCCCGATTCCTCAATGAGGCAGAATGCCCTAAGTTTGTAGCTGAACTTGATGAGCGATACGAACGCTTGCGCAATGAGTATCATGAACAGCAGGCGAAGATTGCCTCGCTGGAAGAAGCCAGAAAGAACAAATTAGATTTGTTTTAAATCGGATAAAAAGGTATTAGTAAATAGGATAATATGATCAAAACAGTTATTTTTGATATGGGTGGTGTCGTGATCACCCTCGACGAGAATGAGGCAGGCAAACGCTTTGTTGAGTTAGGTATGAAGGAGTTTGCCGAGAAGATGGATCCTTATAAGCAGTCGGGCTTGAATGGCGATCTGGAAGAAGGAAAGCTTTCCGAGGAGGAGTATCGCCGTCAGGTAAGCAAGAAGGTGGGTCGAGAGGTGAGCTTTGAGGAGCTGCAGCATTGCTGGCTGGGCTATATGAAGGAGGTGCCTGCCCGCAAGTTGATGACCATCAGAAATCTCAAGAAGCAGGGATATCGCGTGGTCTTGCTCAGCAATACCAATCCATACGTATCGGCTTGGACGGATAGTGCGGATTTCTCTGGTGACGGTCACCCTATTGGTGATTATTTCGATGCCATGTATCGCAGCTATGAGGTGAAATATATGAAGCCGGACGAGAATTTCTTCCGTTACGTGATGGCCCAGGAAAAGGCATTGCCGGAGGAATGTCTCTTTATTGATGACGGCGCCCGTAACTGCTGTGCGGCTTCTGAGGTAGGGCTCTTTACCTATTGTCCGCAGAACGGAGAAGACTGGTGCGATAAAATCTACGATTATTTGAAGTAATGATTTATGGTGATTATTTGCGGTCCAACTGCAAATAATTGCCATTTTATTTTGCATTCTGCAAGAAATAATGTACTTTTGCAGTCGCAAATATTAAATAATTAGACAATGGTTAAGAAGAAAAGATGGCATTGTCTGCCTGGTCAGCCTGTTACAGAGCTCGACAAGCAGGTGATGTTTTGGGAAAATAAGGGTAAGCTTGTGCCTACCCGCGACTTGATTAAGACTCCAGAACAGATAGAAGGCATCCGCAAGAGTGGTGTCGTGAATACAGGTTGTCTCGATGCTGTTGCCGAGATGATCCGTCCGGGTATCAATACTCAGCAGATCGATGACCTCTGTATGCAGTATTGCAAGGATCATAATGCGATTCCTGCCTGCCTCAACTATGAGGGCTACCCTAAGAGTGTGTGTACATCCATCAATGAAGTGGTATGTCATGGTATTCCTAAGGAAGAGGATGTTCTCGAAGAGGGTGACATCATCAATGTGGATATGACTACCATCGTGGATGGTTACTATGCAGATGCCAGCCGTATGTTCATCGTTGGCGGCAAGACAACTCCGGAAAAGGAGCAGTTGGTTCGTGTTGCCAAGGAGTGTCTTGAGATTGGTATGGAGGCGGCTAAGCCTTACTCTTTTGTGGGCGATATCGGTCATGCCATCGAAAAGCATTGCAAGAAGTATGGTTATGGTGTTGTCCGTGACCTCTGTGGTCATGGAGTAGGCTGCCAGTTCCATGAAGAGCCTGAGGTTCTTCATTATGGTCATAGAGGAACTGGTATGTTGCTCGTGCCTGGTATGGTGTTTACTATCGAGCCAATGATCAATATGGGAACCTGGCAGGTGTTTATCGATGCCGATGATCCATACGGATGGGAGGTAATTACCGGTGACGAAAAGCCATCTGCTCAGTGGGAGCATACACTCGTGATGACTGAGACGGGTGTGGAGATTCTTGCACATTAATAGATATGGGCTTAGCCCTTAGTAATTATGGAAGAAAAAAAGGATATATATATATTAGGTATAGAGAGCAGTTGTGACGATACCTCAGCCGCAGTGCTCAAGAATGGAGTACTGCTGAGTAACGTGACTGCTTCTCAGGAAGTGCACCGTGCCTATGGTGGCGTGGTGCCTGAGCTTGCTTCCCGAGCTCATCAGCAGAATGTGGTGCCTGTGGTAGATCAGGCTATCGCCCGTGCGGGCATCAGAAAGGAAGATCTGTCTGCCGTTGCCTTCACCCGTGGACCGGGCTTGATGGGTTCTCTGCTCGTGGGTGTGAGTTTTGCCAAGGGCTTTGCCCGTTCGCTCAACATCCCGATGATTGATGTCAATCACTTGCAGGGTCATGTGATGGCTCATTTCATCAAGGAAAGCGATGATGACCAGAGTGCACCTCCATTCCCATTTATCTGTCTTCTTGTGAGCGGTGGAAACTCGCAGATCGTGAAGGTGAATGCCTACAACGATATGGAGGTTCTCGGTCAGACTATCGATGATGCTGCCGGTGAGGCGATAGATAAGTGTGCCAAGGTGTTGGAGTGGGGCTACCCAGGTGGTCCTGTTGTAGATAAGTATGCCCGCCAGGGTAATCCGAAGGCTTTCAGCTTTGCTGAGCCACATATCCCTGGACTGAACTATAGCTTTTCTGGCTTCAAGACCAGTTTCCTCTACAGTTTGCGCAAGTGGGTAGCTGCTGATCCAGACTTTGTGGAGAAGAACAAGTTTGACTTGGCTGCGAGCATCGAGTTCACCATCGTGGATATCCTGATGAAGAAATTGCGCATGGCAGTAAAGCAGACGGGTATCAAGCATGTGGCTGTGGCTGGTGGTGTGAGTGCCAACAATGGTCTCCGCAATGCCTTCCGTGATCATGCCAAGCGTTTTGGCTGGACCATCTACATACCAAAGTTCAGCTATACCACAGACAATGCGGCTATGATAGGTTGTGTAGGTACATTCAAGTATCATGATGGCGATTTTGCCACCATCGATCTGCCTGCATATAGTAAAGTAACATTTAAGTAAACAGGAATTCTTATGGAATTTGAAACAAAGATATTAAGCAAGGGCATCCAGGAGATGCTCTACAATAGTGACAAGACAGTGGGCACAGCCGAGAGCTGCACAGGCGGTCGTATCGCCGAAGCGCTTATCTCAGTGCCAGGTGCCAGCAATTACTTCAAGGGCGGTGTGGTAAGTTACACCAATGAGGTAAAAGAGAATCTTCTCGGAGTGAGCCATGAGCTTCTGGAGGAGAAGACAGCCTTCTGCGAGGAAGTAGCCAAGGAGATGGTGCTTGGTGCCATCAAAGCCCTGAATGCTGATTTCGCTATTTCGGCAACAGGTGTGTCGGGTCCTACAGGTGGTACTCCATCTGCGCCAGTGGGTACAATCTTCGTTGGTTTTGGTAGCAAGGATGATGTTCGTGTGGTGAAACTCACAGAGGATTTCGGTCGCGATATCAATCTTGCAATTGCCACAAATACAGCGCTTAAGGGTATGTTCGATTTCCTGAAAGAACATGCTGAAGATTTGAAAAAAGAGGCATAAAATGCTAATTTAGAGCCATAAAGTATTAATAATCCTTAAAAGACGGCGTTCTTTTAGGGATTATTTTGTTATTACCGAATTATTTTGTAATTTTGCACTCTGTTTGGAATAGGTATCAATTAACGAATTACAAAATTAAAGATAGAAATGTCTAAAATTTGTCAAATCACAGGTAAGAAGGCACAGTTAGGTTGCAATGTGTCTCACTCAAAGCACCGTACAAAGAGAAGCTTTGATGTTAACCTCTTCAGCAAGAAATTCTACTATGTAGAAGAGGGTTGCTGGATCAGCCTCAAGATCAGTGCTGCTGGTCTTCGTCTTATTAACAAGGTAGGTCTCGATGCTGCTTTGAATCAGGCAGTAAAGAAGGGCTACGTAGATTGGAAGGACATTAAAGTTATAGGAGAATAATATCATGGCAAAGAAAGCAAAAGGTAATAGAGTACAAGTTATCCTCGAGTGCACTGAGCATAAGAACAGTGGTATGCCAGGTACAAGCCGTTACGTGACTACAAAGAATCGTAAGAACACTCCTGAGCGTCTTGAGTTGATGAAGTACAACCCAATCCTTAAGAAGATGACTCTTCACAAGGAGATTAAGTAAGCTCGCTTACAAGTTTATAAACAATTTTATCAATTTTAATAGACTATGGCAAAGAAAGCGGTCGCTACCCTCCACGAAGGTAACATGGATGGTCGCGCATACACAAAGGTTATCAAGATGGTTAAGAGCCCTAAGACTGGTGCTTACGTTTTCGATGAGAAGATGGTACCAAACGAGGCTGTTAAGGATTTCTTCAAGGACTAATCTGGTTGCATAGGCATTCAGACGAGCGTTCTCTTGGAGACTCGCATAAATACAATAAGGTCGCAATACTCTTATTAAAGGGTATGCGGCCTTTTTTGTTTTTGTTACAGAAGCTGTTTTTTTCGTATGAATATATATTTCTTTCTTTTTTCTTTTGCTATTTCAAAATAAAAACGTAACTTTGCACGGAATAAGTGAATTGTCCGCTTTTGCAGAAAAGGGGATATATATAATGTTTTTTAAGAAGAAAGGAACAAAATAAGATGCCGTTAAGATTACCGGATAAACTTCCAGCTATTGAGCTGCTGAAGCATGAGAATATTTTCGTGATGGATGAGAGTCGTGCACATAATCAGGAAATCAGACCGCTGAAGATTTGTGTGCTCAACCTGATGCCGCTTAAGATCACGACAGAAACTGATTTGGTGAGATTGCTCTCCAATACGCCTCTGCAGTTGGAGGTTTACTTCATGAAGTTGAAGAGCCATACTCCAAAGAATACGCCGATAGAACACATGATGATGTTCTATAAGGACTTTGCGGAACTGTCAAAGCAGAAGTTTGACGGTATGATAGTGACGGGTGCTCCTATAGAGACGATGGAATATGAGGAGGTGGAGTATTGGCCGGAAATCCAGGAGATATTCAATTGGGCACGTACCCACGTTACCTCTACGCTGTATATCTGCTGGGGTGCGCAGGCTGGACTCTATCACTTTTATGGTGTTCCAAAATATCAGCTTGATAAAAAGAAGTTTGGTATCTTTCCTCAGAAACCGCTTGATCCGTCACTCCCTATCTTCCGTGGTTTTGATGACATCTTCAATATGCCGCATAGCCGCCATACAGAGGTGCGCAGGGAAGACATCGAAAAAGTGCCGGGACTGGATATTATCGCAGAATCTGCAGAGAGTGGCGTGAGTATCGTAATGGCGAGGGGTGGACGCGAATTCTTCGTGACAGGTCATCTGGAATATGCGCCTAACACGCTCGATAAGGAGTATAAAAGAGACATGGGCAAGCGAGATGACGTAGAATTGCCTGAGAACTATTACTTCCATGATGATCCGAATGAGGCTCCTTTGGTAACATGGCGTGCCCATGCCAACCTGTTCTACAGTAACTGGATCAACTATTACGTTTATCAGGAAACTCCTTATAACATTGAGGATATTCAATAAGGTTGGAGTTATAAAAAAACTAAGATAGGTTAGGAAATGAATGATATTGAAGCAAAGAAGAAAAAAGAAATACACTTGACAGAGCTAGAGCTTCTTGCCCCAGCCAAGAATCTGGAGTGTGGTATCGCTGCTATCGATCATGGTGCCGATGCGGTGTATATAGGTGCGCCACGTTTTGGAGCCCGCGCTGCTGCTGCCAACTCGCTGGAGGATATTAAGAAACTCTGTGATTATGCCCATCAGTTTCGTGCCAAGGTTCACGTGACGGTGAATACCATCATCTATGAAAATGAGATGGAGGATACGCTGAAGATGATTGCCGAGTTGGACCGTATTGGAGTGGATGCGCTCCTGTTGCAGGATATGGGTGTTCTCTGGGATGTAAGAGCCAATCAACTGTGGCATCGCGAGTTGCATTCCAGCACGCAGTGTGATGCACGTTCTGCAGACAAGGTTGCCTGGCTGTCAACGCTAGGATTCGATAGAGTGGTCCTTGCCCGTGAACTTTCTCTTGATGAAATCAGGGAAATCCACAAGAAAAATCCTTCTACGCAGTTGGAGGTCTTTGTGCATGGTGCGCTTTGTGTTAGCTATTCGGGTGTATGCTATGCTTCGGAAAAATGTTTCGGCCGTTCTGCAAACCGTGGTGAGTGTGCTCAGTTCTGCAGAATGAAATTCAATCTCATAGATTCCGATGAAAATGAAATAGAGCATGAGCGTCATCTGCTGTCATTGAAGGATCTCTGCCAGATAGATCATCTGCAGGAACTTGCTGATGCGGGTGCAACTTCTTTCAAGATAGAAGGACGCCTGAAGGATGTAAACTATGTGAAGAATGTTGTGGCTGCCTATAGTCGGAAACTCGATGAGCTTGTTGCTGCCAATCCGGATAAGTATTGTAGAGCATCATTTGGTCGTGCTATCCATACGTTCCAGCCTAACTTGAAAAAGACATTCAACAGAGGATTTACCAACTATTTCCTCAATGGGCGACAGCCGGACATCGCTTCTTTTGATACACCGAAGGCGATGGGCGAGTATGTAGGTAAGGTCAAGGAGATAAGAGGTAATGTTTCCTTCAACGTGGCGACAGTGGCAAGCTTTGCCAATGGTGATGGTCTCTGCTTTATCAACGACGAGAAAGAACTGGAGGGATTCCGCGTAAACCGTGTGGAAGGTAACCGACTCTATCCGCTTCGTATGCCGGAGCATCTGCGCCCAGGCATGGCTCTCTATCGTAATAATGACCAGGCTTTCGAGAATATTCTATCAAAGAAAACTGCGAGCCGCAAGATACCTCTCCACATCAGAGTTACGCCTCAGTATTCAGAATCCGGTGCTCTTCAGCAGGTGTTGATTGAGATTGGTGCTTCGGTTAATGTTCCTCAATTAGCCTCAATGACAACAGAAGGCTTCTTGGAGAAGCATCTCTTTTACAAGATTGACGAGTATTCTTATGACTTTGAAGCACCGTTGGAATTGGCAAGGCGTCCGCAGGGTGATAACATCAGACAGCAGTTGAGCAAGATGGGTAATACGATATTTGAGTGTGATGAAGTTGTTCTTGCGGGAGATCTTGAGAATTATTTCATTCCAAATAGTGTGTTGTCTGAAATTCGTAGAGATTTGATCGAGACGGCGACAGAAGGAATTCAGAATATTGTAGATAGATCCTTGGTGAAAGGCGTGGTGGAAGAAATATTCTCTGCACCTTATCAGCTGAATCAGGCTGGTGAGCACGAGTTGAACCCGGAGGAGTTTGTATGGCAGCCTGCCTATGGCAAATGGCCATATCTCTATAATATCGCTAACCGCAGTGCTGAGCATTTCTACAAGACGCATGGCATGAAGCATATTGAATCTGCATTTGAGGTTGAGCAACCTAAGGGGGAATCGCTCATCATGCAGTGCCGCCATTGCATCCGCTACTCTTTGGGTTATTGTGTAAAACGAGGAGGCAAGAAGCCGCAATGGAAGGAGCCTCTGTTCCTGGAGTTGGGCGATGGCAGAAGATTCCGATTGGAATTCAACTGTGCAGAGTGCCAGATGAATGTCTATAGCACAAAATAAAAACGAAACGGGTTTTGCAACCCAAAATGAAGAATGAGAATAAAACTGATGATAAGAATGATGGTATGTATGTTGGGCATCTGTTTGATGCTCAACAGCTGCTATCATCGTCATAACTCCCATCAGCAGCATGCAGCCATGCTGGAGTACAGTGACCGTCAGTTGGATTCTATCTCATTCTCTACCACCCACCATTACACCAACAAATATAACTTTATGGTGTTTAAGGATTCTATCCATTTGATGCGACAGCAACCAGAAGAATTGGTGAGTGGTCTTTCGGTAGATTCATTCTCTGTCAAAAAGAACCAGCTTCTGGTTGTGACAGATATCCGTATGGTGCCACAAGACAGCATAGACTCTGTATGGGTGCAGCTTGCTACTGAAGATAACAGGTTTGGATGGAGTAGGGAATCGAGATTGCTTCCTCAGGTAGTACCGGATGATCCTATCTCTGAATTCATCATGACTTTCAGCAATGTCCACCTGCTCATATTCCTGGTGGTCATCGTAGTCATCACTTTGGCTTATCTGGTAAGAAAGGTATTTCATAGCAATGCCAAGATTGTGCATTTCAATGATATTGATTCGCCGTATCCTCTAGCTCTTGTGCTTCTGGTATCCATCTCGGCTGCCTTTTATGCCTGGATTCAGACTTTTGAACCAGAGATGTGGCGACAGTTCTATTTCCATCCGTCATTGAATCCTTTTGCGGTACCTAAGGTGTTGGGAGTATTTCTTGCCTTGGTATGGAGTATTCTCATTGTGGGACTGGCATGTGTCGATGAAGTTTATCATCGTCTTCCGTTTGGTGAAGCCCTGTTGTATCTGGGCGGTCTGGCAGGTGTATGTGCACTCGATTATATCATTTTCTGTGTTTCCACCTTATATTATATAGGCTACATCCTGCTGGTGGCATACATTTGGTTTGCCGTCAAGTCCTATCGCAGGGGGAATTCCTAATAAATAAGGATTTTGGGTGTCAGGAAAAAGCTGTACCTTTGCACCCGTTATGAAAAAGGATATAATAAATAAGAAAATGATTGCATTGGCGCTGGCTTCCTCAGTTGCGCCAATCTCCTTGTGGGCTGGCACAAGCAATGTCCTGTCCCTTGTTAATGAAAGAGTAGATAACGCAGATTTCAAAGTATTCACTGATAGCAGTAAGGTGTTTGATATCGACGAGGTGGTTGTGGTTTCACAACCTAAAGAGGCTTTCCGCCTTCGCCAGCAGTCACTCAGCAGTACTTCTGTTGGTGGATTTCAGATACAGAAACTAGGCACCCGCGATTTGCGAGAGCTTTCTAGTTATATCCCTAATTTTGTAATGCCTAACTATGGCAGTCGTCTTTCCAGTGCTATGTATGTGCGTGGCATTGGCAGCAGAGTAAACAGTCCTGCGGTAGGTATCTATCTGGATGGCATCCCGGTGATGAGCAAGTCTGCCTTCAATCTTCATCATTATCAGACTTCCCGTATTGATATCCTGCGTGGTCCTCAGGCTACTCTTTATGGCCAGAACACAGAGGGCGGACTGGTGCGTATCTATTCCCGCAATCCGTTTGAGTATGAGGGAACTGATTTGAAGTTGAGTTATGGTTCCCGATATTATCGCAATGTAGAGCTGGCTCATTATCATCGTATCAATGATCATCTGGCGTTTACGGTAGCTGCCTTCAATGATGCACAGAAGGGATTCTTCAGAAATACGAATACCGGCAACAGAGCCGACAAGTATGATGAGGCTGGAGGAAAGATTGTGCTGAAGGCAAAGCTCAACAGAGGATGGAACGTAGATGTTCTTGCCGACTATCAGTATGTTGACCAGAATGGTTTCCCTTATGGCAAGCTGGATCTGGAGACAGGTAAGGCTGCGCTTCCTTCCACCACCTTCGACGGAACCTATCTGCGCCATTCCTTCATCTCGGGTGTTACCGTAAATCATACAGGGGCAGATTATAGTTTTGCTTCTACCACAAGCTATCAGTATCTGAAGGATAAGATGAATATGGATCAGGATTATCTTCCTACCGATTATATGAGCATCCTGCAGGAGCAGCTTCAGAACTCGCTTACCCAGGAATTTACCTTGAAGAGTAATCGTGCAGTGGGTGGTTTCTGGAATTGGACCGCAGGTGGCTTCTTCTCTTATCAGTGGCTGAAGACCAATGGACCGGTCTTCTTCAATGAGGGTATGACCCAGCCTATCGGCAATGCTATCCAGAAGCAGATGTATAATGAGATGCTCAATAAGATGGCACAGGGGATGATGGCACAGGGTATGCCGGAAATGGCTGCCAAGGCTGCAGCTGCCAAGGTTATAGAGAAGGCTGGAGGCGTATCCATGAATGTGAATATGGGTGCACCGGGATTGTATCATACACCTCAGTGGAACCTGGGATTCTTTCATGAGAGCAACTTCAATATCACCGATCGCCTTACTGCTACCTTGGGCTTGCGCTATGACTTGATGCATACAGCCATCCATTATGATGCCAGTGCCTATATGCAGATGAATGCCAATGTAATGGGAAAGTTGGCTACCTTTGTCTTGGATTCTTCACTGGATCATGAAGTAAGTGACGATTATAGCCAGCTTTTGCCGAAATTCGGTCTTAATCTGAAGATTGATGAGCTGGGCAGTAATGTATATGCTACTGTAAGTAAGGGCTATCGTGCTGGTGGATATAACATCCAGATGTTCAGTGATGTACTTCAGACCGAACTGAATGCCAATCGCAGTCAGGCTATGCGTGGAGATTATCATATTACGAATACCGAGGAGGATTACCAGCGTATTGATAAGACCATCTCCTACAAGCCAGAGACTTCCTGGAATTATGAGGCAGGTGCCCATCTGAATCTCTTCGATCACATGCTGCATTTTGACTTGAGTGCTTTCTATATGAAGGTGACCAACCAGCAGCTCTCTGTCATGGCGGGCAATTATGGCTTCGGACGTATGATGGTGAATGCCGGAAAGAGTCACAGCTGTGGTATTGAAGCAGCTTTGAGAGGACAGCTTTTCGATGGAAAATTTGATTGGGCAATGAGTTATGGTTATACTCGCAGCAAGTTTGATAAGTATGTAGATGGAGAAGGTGAGGATGCCGTAGATTATAAGGACAAATACGTTCCTTACGTGCCACAGCATACGATGGCTGCGATGGCAGACTATCGTCTCACCGACTGGCTGACTCTCGGTGCTAACGTGAATGCACAGGGCAAGACTTATTGGGACAATGCAAATACTTACTCCCAAAAGTTATATGCAGTTTTGGGAGCACATATTGATTTGAATTTCAAGGCTTTCAATGTAAGTTTCTGGGGTAGAAATCTCACAGACACCAATTATAATACCTTTGCGGTAGATAATTCTGCTACAGGCACGAAAGAATACTTTGCCCAGCGAGGCAATCCTTTCCAATGTGGTGTGGATGTGAGATTCCATTTCTAGTAATTGCTATTCGTTATTGTCGTATCCGTCTGGGATTTTCTTTCCCAGAGCGAGTGCGGCAATAACTTTAGCCCCCGATTTTTCTAGTTTTTCAGCAAATTGAACAATTGATCCTCCAGATGCAATAATGTCATCGAAGAGGATCACTTGTTTTTCCTGGAAGAAAGTTTCGTCTATATGAAGTGCATCCACTTCATCTCCATCCTCATCTTTTGTTGTTGTGAAGCTGAATGCGTTGTAGGCATTCTGCATACCTGTTGCTTCACATACCTGTTCGCTGAACTTGCGGAATCTGCGCTCAGTATGCTTTCGGGTTGAGGCGGGTAGGCAAACGAAAGTGAGTTGTGAAAGTGCAGGGAGCGGGTTGGTGGCTCCCTCTTTTTCAGAGAATACCGCCTTTAGAAAAGAAGACACCAAGTCGATGGCCTTATCGACAGCTTGCTGATGGTCTATCTCGGTAGTGAGTTCCGAGTTACCCTTGAAGTTGACGATGAGGTCGCGCTTTTCCCATTCTTCTGCCGAAAGCTCGAAGGTGCCGAACGCGCTGAAAGCAGCGTAATCTACCAGCCAATTGTAGTGAAGGCCATTGCTGAGGCAAGGCCATGATGCGATGTTAATGCTTTTTTCTGCCATAGACAAGATGTTTATAATCGTTCTTCTTTATAGTTTTCTTGAATAGATATTACTTCCGTTGTCTTTATAAATCAGTACAAAAGTATGAATATTTTTTGAAATATCTGCATAAAAAAGCTTTTTTTTTCATTTTGGACTATTTTTTAGCAGATTCTACTTTGATTTTAACAAGATTTCTAGTAACTTTGCACCTCGAAACCGGATGGGCTTAACTTTTATGATATGAATAATCATGATTTTTTAAAAATATAACAAATGACGAGAAAAACAAAAATGCATGAGTTGCGCGACTACATCATTATCGGTCTGGCAATGGTAGAAGGTAGTATCGGACTCAATTTATTCCTCCTCCCTAACCATATCACGATGGGTGGAGTAGGCGGTATCGCCTCTATCTTCTGCTGGGGATTTGGCATTCCTGCCTCTGTCACTTATCTGGCGCTCAACGTATTTTTGCTGTTGATAGCATTCCGTATCCTGGGTTGGAAATTCTGTGCCAAGACGATTTATGGTGTAGCAATCTTTGCTGCGGTGACTCGCTTCATAGAGATTCATACGGTGGGTATGACGCCTTTGCTTCACGATCAGCCTTTTATGGCGACAGTTATCGGTGCCTTCTTTATGGGAAGCAGTGCTGGATTGGGTCTGGGATGTAATGGTTCTACCGGAGGCAGTGATACGGTGGCGGCAATGATCAATAAGTACTATAACATTTCTTTGGGACATGCCATTATGGTTTGCGACTTGCTCATCATTACCAGTTCCTATTTTGTGCTTCGCTCCTGGGAAATGGTGATTTATGGTTATGTGTGCCTGTTCGTTGTGTCGCTTACTGTTGATCATGTTGTCAATGCCATGCGCCGTTCGGTACAGTTCTTTATCATTTCAGACAAGTATCTGGAGCTGAGCGCTGCCATCAATACGACAGCCGAACGTGGATGTACGGTAATGGATGGTCATGGTTGCTATAGCGGCAAGGATGTTCACATGCTCTTCGTACTGGCTCGACAGAGAGAGTCGCAGAAGATATTCCGCCTGATAGATGAGATTGACCCTACTGCATTTGTGAGTCAGAGTTCTGTAATCGGTGTGTATGGAGAAGGATTTGATAGATTTAAAGTAGGCAAGAAGATTTCCTTGTCTAAGAAATAAGTTTTTAAGTATTTAGATAAAAGTTATGTTCGCAAGTATGAAATGAGTATTCTCATGCTTGCGAACATTATTCTTTTGGGGCAGGTACTTGCTGATACCATCCTGTTTGTTTTTACTTCTTTCTTTCTGTTTCCTTGATGTAGCCGTGTCGGTAAGCATAGAGAAGTTCCTGGAGATCTTCTATCTGCTTGCGTAAATCCTGACCGATATCTGTATCTGCTACGAGCATTCTTCGATTGCTCATTTCTACAATCTGGGTGGTACTTTTGATGTCGGTACCGCGTGTGATGGCATCCTCGGCACTTGTGAAAGGTTCGTGCTGTACGAGCTGGAAACCGCGGGAGTGATAAACCAGGGTGTAGCCTGCTATACCCGTCTCATTGTGGTAAGCTTTGGAGAAACCTCCATCAATCACCATCAGCTTTCCGTTTGCCTTGATAGGATTCTCTCCCTTTAAGGTTCTTACCGGAACGTGACCGTTAATGATATGGCGATTCTCTCCCTTCAGCCCGAAGGCATCCATGATATGGTCTATCACCTTCTCGTCATCACGCAGCTTGAAGTAGTAACCCTTTTCCTCTTTGTGGGTCTCCTTGTCGGCGATAAAATATCGCTCGAAGGTTGCCATCTTGCTCTTGTCGAAGAGTGGACTGTCTGGACCACACCAGAGATAGAGGAAGTAATCGATGGCATACTGTTTCTCGTCTGGGTCGGAATCCTGCTGGAATGCCGTGCGAATCTGCATTCCGGTATGATGCATCAGATCCTTTCCGCTGTACTTTTCTCCAGGATAAATCTCTACCTCTTTCAATGTTCCGTCTTCGTTGAGTGGACAGGATGCATGGAAGAGCAGGTTGTTGTTGAAGATGGCATACATACAGCCATGCTGCAGCATGGTTCTGATATGCTTGTGCAGTTTCTCGCATATCATAAATGAATGGTGCAGCTTCTGCATCAGAATCTCTTCTTCCTCGCTGAGCTTGTTCGGATTCTGCGGGTCAATGGTAGGGAAGTGGCATGTGGACATTTCGTACTCCTTGCCCTCAATCTCTACGGTTCCCTTTTCATAGTTTACGTGCTCAAAGAGTCGTCTGCCATCCATTTTCCATTCTGGATGCTTGGTGATGAGCTGACCTTCTATCTTGAATTGTATCACGGCAATAGCCTTGTGCATCAGAGATGTGAGTCGCTTGGTCTTGTCATCCATAGCGGCTGCACCACCTGTCATCTTTGGCAGGAATTCTTCGCAAGGATCATCACCGTAGGTTTCCATCGCAAAGGTGGCCAATGGTATGAGGTTGATGCCGTAACCCTCCTCCAGGGTGGCAAGGTTGGCATAGCGCAGCGACAGTCGGATGACGTTGCAGATACAGGCATCATTACCGGCAGCGGCTCCCATCCAGAGTACATCGTGGTTGCCCCATTGGATATCCCAGCTATGATAGTGGCGCATCTTGTCGAGAATGATATGTGCTCCCGGTCCGCGGTCGTATATGTCGCCGAGAATATGGAGCTGGTCTATGGCGAGTCTTTGTATCACATTGGCAATGGCTACAATGAAATCGTCAGCACGTCCTGTTGAGATGATGGTATCTACGATGACATTCACATATGCTGCCTTGTCGTGATCTTCCGTATGCTCGTGCAAAAGCTCCTGTATAATATAGGAGAAATCGCATGGCAGTGATTTGCGCACTTTGGAACGGGTGTACTTGCTTGACACATCACGGCAAACCGCCACCAGCTGGTGAAGGGTGATATGATACCAGTCGTTGATATCAGCTTCCCTTTGCTTTACCTGCTCCAGTTTTCGTTCCGGATAGTAGATCAGGGTGCAAAGTTCACGCTTGTCCTGTTCACGCAGGGTGTTGCCGAAGAGCTCGTTCACCTTACGCTTGATATTGCCTGATGCATTTTTCAGTACATGCAGAAATGCCTCATACTCGCCGTGAATATCAGCGAGAAAATGCTCTGTGCCTTTCGGCAGATTGAGAATAGCCTGCAGATTGATAATCTCCGTGCTAGCCTCAGCTATGGATGGAAACGACTGTGCGAGTAACTGTAGGTACCGCATGTCGTGATTGATATCATACTGTTTCATATTCGTAATCCTTAATGTTTGCGTCATTGTTTGCGTCAATAATTGATAAATCTAATGTTAACTGCTGAAACAACATTTCTGTTGATAATCTATATTTCAGATGCAAAGTTACAGCTTATTCTTGAAAATAAAAAATCTTTTGGCATATTTTTTCGGAAATATTTTGTGGTTTCACTTTTTTGCATTACTTTTGCAAACGTGTAGGATGATAAGGCTGGCACTGGCATCGCTTTCTTCCGGGCTTCAATCCTCACTTTCATATAAAAAAAGGTAATATCAATTATTCAATAGACTAGCAATATGAAACAAACAATTTTGGTAACTGGCGGTACTGGTTTTATCGGTAGCCACACCACAGTAGAGTTGCAGCAGGCAGGCTACAACGTAGTAATCGTAGATGACCTTTCAAACTCAAAGATTGAGGTTCTTGATGGTATCGAGAAGATTACAGGTATTCGTCCAGCTTTCGAGCAGGTAGATCTTCGTGACAAGGCAGCTACAGAGGCTGTATTCCAGAAGTATCCTGCTATCGAGGGTATCATTCACTTTGCTGCCAGCAAGGCTGTAGGTGAGAGTGTACAGAAGCCTTTGTTGTACTACCGCAACAACCTGGTTTCGCTCATCAACCTGCTTGAGTTGATGCCAAAATATAATGTTAAGGGTATTATCTTCTCTTCTTCCTGCACCGTTTATGGTCAGCCTAAGCCAGAGAACTTGCCTGTAACTGAGGAGGCTCCTCATCAGAAGGCTACTTCTCCTTATGGCAATACCAAGGAGGTGAACGAGCAGATCATCGCAGACTATATCCATAGCGGTGCTAACATCAAGAGCATCGTCTTGAGATACTTCAACCCAATCGGTGCTCATCCATCTGCAGAGATTGGTGAGTTGCCAAATGGTGTGCCAAACAACCTGATTCCTTACGTAACTCAGACTGCTATGGGTATCCGCAAGGAGCTTACCATCTTCGGTAACGATTATGATACTCCTGATGGAACCTGCATCCGCGACTATATCTATGTAGTTGACCTCGCCAAGGCTCACGTTTGTGCTATGGCTCGTGTACTCGACAAGGAGACTGAACCAATTGAGTACTTCAATATCGGTACAGGTAACGGTAACTCTACTCTCGAAATCGTTGAGACATTCGAGAAGGCTACCGGCGTGAAGTTGAACTGGAAGTATGGTCCACGTCGTGAGGGCGATATCGAGAAGATCTGGGGCGATTGCACCAAGGCTAACAAAGTTTTGGGCTGGAAGGCTGAGGCTAAGCTTGAGGATGTTCTGGCATCTGCCTGGAAGTGGCAGCAGAAGCTCCGTGCCGATGGAATTATGTAATTACGGTTAAATATATATAAAAAGAAGGGACTTGGTATCTGGAATGATGGCAGGTTCCTTCTTTTTTTATACCTTTGCAGGAAAGTATTTTTTAACGTAAAAGAGCAGGAGTATGAAGAAAAGTTTACTTACCATATTGATGATACCATGCATGATGTTGGCTGTGCCTATGGTTTCTTCGGCACGGACTGGTGCAGAGGAAATGATAGACCTGGATGTGCAGGAGATTTCCTTGACTTATTCTGGAGGCGTGATGCATATCACCGGAGCCAACAACCAGATTGTTACCATCTACAATCTGGCGGGTGTCGCTGTGAAGTCTTTCAGGGTAGAGGGACAGGACAAGCGCTTTAACCTTTCTCTCTCTGATGGTGTCTATATCATCAAGGTAGGAACCTCCTTTACGAGAAAGATTCTGTTTAGACGCTAAAGGTAGCCCTTCTTCTAAAAATATATTCAGTTTCGTGAAAATACTTAGAATTTTGCCATTCCTGCTCTGTTGGGTCATTCTGTCGTGTAAGCAGCATGAACCCAACGAAAATCAGAACTTGACGTTAGAATACTATCAGGAGATGGTGAACCCAAACTATGCAATCAATTCTAAAAAGGTAAGGAGATTGATGGATAGCCTGATGAACAATGATTCGGGTTCTACTGTTGCCGACTTGCATACCAAGAGATATTATCGCAATCATGGAGGATTTCTTTGGGTTGATCGACATGGAATAGATCATCGTGCAGATACGCTGCTGACCTATCTGCAGAAGGTGGATGAAATGGGATTCAAGACCAAGCATTTCTATGTGAATCAGATTATCCAAGATATCGAAAGGCTCCATCGATTGGATTTGGGGGAAGGCAATGAGGATATCAACCATGTGATGGCTCGTCTGGAATACAGGCTTACCAAGTCGTATTTGAGATATGTAGGTGGTCAGAGGTTTGGATTCGTCAATCCGTCATTCGTCTTGAATCGTCTGGACAGTATTGCTCCCAATCCCTACGATTCCATCAAGCGACCAGTGAGATACCGTGGCCTTTTTGATGTGAAGATGCAGCATGCCAGTGATGCCTTTTTTCATCTTGCTCTTCAGCAGTTGAGAAGTAGGGTGGATGTTGATGGCGAAGAAACAGAGAAAAGTAGATTGGCGGCTTTCTTAAAGGATGTACAGCCCAAGTCTCCTTTCTATTATACGTTGCAGGAAAGATTGAAGTCGGAAAGCCTTGACAGAAATCAGAGAATGAAGATTCTTGTAAATATGGAGCGGTGCAGGTGGAGGGAAGCAGATTATCCTGCCAAGCATAAGAAATATGTGCTGGTTAACATTCCTTCCTTTCATCTTTATGCCATAGATGAGCAGGATACGCTTTCGATGAAGATTGGATGTGGCTCTACCAAGACCAAAACTCCGATACTGAACAGCTATATCAAGCGAATGGATCTGAATCCGAAGTGGTTTGTGCCTCGCAGCATCATGATCAAGGATATGGTGCATCATGCTGGGAATCCGGCTTACTTCAACTCCCGCAATTACTATATCTCAGATCGTTCAACAGGCGAGGAAGTGAATCCGGCACAGGTTACCCGGGCTATGCTGCTCTCAGGAAAATACGGTGTGGTTCAGCGTGGCGGAAAGGGAAATTCGTTGGGAAGAATCATTTTCCGTTTCGATAATAACTTCTCTGTCTATCTGCATGACACATCGAGCCAGACTGTTTTCAGCCGAGAGGACAGAGGCGTATCGCATGGATGCATAAGGGTAGAGAAGCCTTTCGAACTCGCTAAGTTCCTGCTTCATGAGAAAAATGATAAGCTCATTCAGCGAATCAACTATTCGATGACTGCCGATTCTCTGAAGATTAAGAAATTAGTGGTTGGGTCGGTAAAGGTGGAACCTCAGATTCCTCTCTTCATCACGTATTACACGCTTTATCCATTTGCCAAGGGTGTGGTAAGCTACCCCGATGTCTATGGATTTGATAGTGTGATATTTGAGCAATTAAAGAAATATCTATAGCCGGGAATGTAGGCTTATAAAGGAATTAAAGAATTAGTATTATTAAATTAGAAAACTTCATGATACTCAGTGATTCAGAACTGGTAGAGATGCTTCGGGAACCACGTACCCGGCGAGAAGGATTCGCCGTGCTGGTTAAGCAGTATAGTGAGAAACTATACTGGAAGGTGCGTCGTATCGTGCTCAGTCATGAAGATGCTAATGATGTCCTTCAGAATGTTTTCATCAAAGTATGGAACAATCTGCAGAATTTCCAGGGAAAGTCTTCACTATCTACCTGGCTTTATCGTATTGCGATCAATGAATCGCTTGATTTTCTGAGAAAGCAGAAACAGACGGATATGGTCATTTCCGACGAAGAACTTTCTGTTTCATCCAGGTTGATGAGCGACGAATACTTTGATGGTGATGAGATACAGGCTAGATTGCAGGAAGCTGTGGCAAGGTTGCCTGAAGTGCAGAGGACGGTTTTTAATCTTAAATATTTTGAGGAAATGAAGTATTCTGAGATTAGTCAGATTCTCAATACCAGTGAAGGTGCACTGAAAGCTTCTTATCATCTGGCAGTGAAAAAAATAACAGAATATTTGCATTCGTTTGATTAAACCTTCAGCAATGTAAATCGTCTATTCAAATAAAAGAAGAAAGGATATTGCAATATGATAAACGAAGAGAAAAAAATAAATGATATTTTCGGCAAGGAAAACCATTTCAAGGTTCCTGAAGGTTATTTCGATAACTTTGCAGAACAGATGATGGCAAAGATTCCGATGCAGGAAATTGATTCTCCTGAAGAAACTGATAAGAACCGTCAGGAGAATCAGGCTAAGTTCGTGCATTTAAGTCTCTGGAGACGTTTGCCTCTCAGAAAGATTGCTGCAGCCTTAGCCGTAACAGCCATGTTGGGTGGCGGTGTGCTCTATCAGCTTCAGCAGACAGAGAAGAAGCATCATGCTTTGGCACATAACGAAACTCCAGCCATTGAGAGTTCACACGTTACAGACGGGGATGATGCTGCCTTTGAGCAGATGGCTGATTATACAATGATGGACACTCAGGATTTCTATGCACAGCTTGTGGCAGAGAACTAATGTAGAATCTATTAAAAAAGACGTATAAATGAAACAAGATAATAAAAGCAAGCATAGAACAAGACATCTGATCTTGGTTATAATGGCAGCTATTGCGATGACGATGATGGGATTCCCTTGTCATGCTGAGAATACTCAAAGCCAGCGTCCGCCGTTTGACCCGAAGCGTTTTGAGGCAGATTTGGAGCAGTATATCACAACCCATGCAAGCCTCACGCCGCAGGAAGCAAGTAAGTTCTTCCCGGTTTACCGCCAGATGATGAAGAAGATGCGTTCTTGTTTTGATGAGATGCGTAGATATCATTTCGTTAATCCGACAGACGAGAAAGGTTGCGCTGAGGCTATCCGCCGCCAGGATGAGTTGGATATCGAGATGAAGCAGTTGCAGCAGGAATATCATAACCGGTTTATGTATATCCTGCCTGCCAGCAAGGTGCTTCAGGTCATCAAGGCTGAAGAAAAGTTCCATCGTCAGGCTTTCAAAAGAGCCAGACAGTGGCATCAAAATCACCCCAAGCATGAGAAAAGATAATGTATAAAGTCGCAAAGGTGTTATTTATAGTAACATTTTTGCGATTTTATTTTGTTGTTTCCCCAAATTATAGTAACTTTGCACATCAGAAACAAAAATATATAATATAATAAGGTATGTACAGAACACAAACTTGTGGAGAGCTTCGTCTCTCTGATGCTGGCAAGGAAGTTACACTTGCCGGATGGGTACAGCGCTCAAGAAAGATGGGTGGTATGACATTCGTTGACTTGCGCGACCGTTATGGTATCACACAGTTGGTTTTCAACGAGGCAGATGATAAGGCCTTGTGTGATGCTGCCAATAAGCTGGGTCGTGAATATTGCATCCAGATCAAGGGTACAGTTAGTGAGCGACAGAGCAAGAATCCTAAAATGGATACAGGTGATATTGAAATCCTGGTAAAGGAGCTGAATGTGCTCTCTCAGAGTCAGACTCCTCCTTTCACTATCGAAGATAATACTGATGGCGGTGACGATATTCGTATGAAGTATCGCTATCTCGATTTGCGCCGTCCTGCGGTTCGTAAGAATTTGGAGTTGCGTCATCGTATGTGCATCCTGATTCGCAACTTCCTCGATTCACAGAACTTTATGGAGGTTGAGACTCCTATCCTCATCGGTAGTACACCAGAAGGAGCCCGCGACTTCGTTGTTCCTTCTCGTATGAATCCTGGTCAGTTCTATGCTCTTCCACAGAGCCCTCAGACATTGAAGCAACTCCTGATGGTAGCTGGTTTCGACCGCTACTTCCAGATTGCCAAGTGCTTCCGTGACGAGGACCTCCGTGCCGACCGTCAGCCTGAGTTTACTCAGATCGACTGTGAGATGAGCTTCGTAGATCAGGATGATGTAATCGATCTTTTCGAGGAAATGGCTCGCCATCTCTTCAAGGAGATTCGTGGCGTAGAGCTTCCTAAGCTGGAGCAGATGACATGGCATGAGGCTATGCGCCGTTTCGGTAGCGATAAGCCAGACTTGCGTTTCGGTATGGAGTTTGTAGAGTTGAAGGATGCCTTCACTGGTAAGGGTAACTTCTCTGTATTCGATGAGGCTAAGTATATTGGCGGTATCTGCGTTCCTGGTTGTGCTGACTATAGCCGCAAGCAGTTGAACGAGTTGACCGACTTCGTAAAGCGTCCACAGGTAGGTGCCAAGGGTTTGGTTTATATCAAGTATAATGCAGATGGTACTGTGAAGAGTAGCATCGATAAGTTCTATTCTCCAGAGGAGCTTGCAGAAATCAAGACTGTAATGGGTGCTAACGATGGCGACCTCGTTTTGATTCTGAGTGGTGACAATGCCAATAAGACTCGTATCCAGCTTTGCTCTCTCCGTCTTGAGATGGGTGACCGTCTGGGCTTGCGTGACAAGAACGTGTTCAAGTGTCTCTGGATTGTTGACTTCCCTCTCTTCGAGTGGAGTGATGAGGAGCAGCGCCTGATGGCAACTCACCATCCTTTCACAATGCCAAATCCTGATGATATCCCATTGCTCGATGAGCATCCAGAGCAGGTTCGTGCCAAGGCATACGACTTTGTCTGCAATGGTATCGAAGTGGGTGGAGGTTCTCTCCGTATCCACGATACTCAGTTGCAGGAGAAGATGTTCGAGGTTCTCGGTTTCACACCAGAGCGTGCTGAGGCTCAGTTCGGCTTCCTGATGAACGCCTTCAAGTATGGAGCACCACCTCACGCAGGTCTTGCTTTCGGTCTTGATCGCTTCGTAAGCATTATGGCTGGTCTCGACAGTATCCGCGACTGCATCGCTTTCCCTAAGAATAATTCTGGTCGCGACGTGATGCTTGATGCTCCTTCAGAGCTGGATCCAAAACAGCTTGATGAGCTGGAGATTAAGCTTGATTTGAAGGATTAATTATAAATTGCACCGCATTTATCTTGATGTAAGTCAAAAAATGCGGTGCAACCTCTTGTAAACAAGCACTTTTCTGCTTTAAAATGCTAAAATTTAAACTATTTTTTTTAATTTTGCATCAGAATAATTAAGGAAATGCTTTAGAAAACAAGCATTTCGCAGAACAAATTATTACTAAAGACATGGTAGAAAAGAAAGCAACAACTAAGACAGCTGCCAAGAAGACAGCTACTAAGAAGGCTACAGCAGCAAAGACTGCTACAGCTACAAAGAAGACTTCTACAGCAAAGAAGGAAGTAATCTATTTGACTGCTGAGAACGCAGGTTTCCGTGCTGGTGATGTTTATCAGGCATTGGCAGCAGCAGAACAGTCTCTCTCTTTGGAGGAGATTGCTAAGCAGGCAAACATTAGTGTTGAGGATGCTATCCTTGGTATCGGATGGCTCTTCAAAGAGGGTAAGATTAAGGAAGAGGACAACAAGGTAGCTCTCGCTTAAATAAAGAACCTTAAGAGCCGCAGTTTCTTAACTTAGTGGAAGAAACTGCGGCTTTTCTGTTTTTTATTCACTCTTCTCTCGATTCACTCTTCTCAGTCTTTATTTAAATTTCTTTTCACCATAACCATCTAGCATTATTTATATGAAATTAGAACAAGAAATATTCAACGTTTTGGTACAAGCCGGCAGTCAAGGTCTCAAGTTGGAGAAGATAGTCCGTCATGTTTATAATTCTTGTAATTCCATTTTTACTCCTCTTGATTATAAATATGTGTATGGTTTCGTTTCTCAGTATCTCATCAAAAATTCCAAGAACCCAAGTTCTATTATAGAGAAAGGCAAGGGATATGGAGTGTATCGTATCAACTATCAGAGTTCGGCTATGCAGCAGCTGATGCTTGATTTCTCTTCTGCCTCTATAGAGAAAGAGGATGATGACAGCGAGAAAAGCAAGCAATCGCAGGAACTTGATCTCTTTGGTGATTGATAGAAGTAAGGTAAGTTATCTAACGAAGTTAGTTGCGTTGGCTAATGAAGTTAGTTGCGTGGTCTAACGAAGCTATGTAAGTTATCGAAAGGAGCAATAGAAGTTGTCTGAAGAAGCAATGGAGGTTGTCTGAAGAATTAATTCTTGTTTTCGGGTTCGTAGGCTTTTCAAACCGCACAACAGCTGTTGTGCGCTTGCATAACAGCTGATATGCGCTTGCACAACAGCTGATGTGCGAGTGGAATACACCTGTTGGGCACCAACTTATTAAATCGTTTTTTTTCATTGGGGGGAATCTATCCGTTTATTCGTATTATATTTGTATGATGAGTTATGGAATGAGCATTTCTATCAAACTCATTTCTATACTTTAGGTTTAGTAATAACAAACAATTTTAAATAACGGACAAATGGCTAGAAGATATTTATTAGGTTTTGATGTGGGTTCAAGTTCTGTAAAGGCTTCTCTTACAGATGTAGATAATGGTGAAATCGTTGCTTCAGCATTCTATCCTGATCATGAAGCACCTATCATGGCAGTAAAGGCAGGATGGGCTGAACAGGATCCACAGATGTGGTGGGATAATGCCAAGTTATCACTCAAGAAGATTATGGCGGAGTGTGGTGCCAAGGGTGAGGATATCCTTGCTATTGGTATTTCTTATCAGATGCATGGTCTAGTTTGCGTGGATAAGAACCAGCAGGTTTTGCGTCCATCTATCATCTGGTGCGATTCCCGTGCAGTTCCTTATGGCGAGAAAGCGTTCCATGATTTAGGCGAGGACCTCTGCTTGCGTAATCTGCTTAATTCTCCAGGCAACTTTACCGCTTCCAAACTGGCGTGGGTTAAGGAGAATGAGCCTGAGCTTTTCGATAAGATTGATAAGATTATGCTCCCAGGTGATTATCTGGCGATGAAACTTTCCGGTGAGGCTCAGACTACTATCAGCGGACTTTCTGAGGGTATGATGTGGGACTTCAAGGCAAAGAAACCTGCCAAGTTCCTGCTTGATTATTTCGGATTCGATGAGAGTATGATCGCCGACATCGTTCCTACCTTCTCTGTACAGAGCGTAGTCTGCAAGGCTGCTGCCGAGGAACTGGGTCTGAAGGAGGGAACTCCTATCTCTTACCGCGCAGGTGACCAGCCGAATAATGCTGTCAGCCTGAATGTGTTCAATCCAGGTGAGATTGCCAGCACCGCAGGAACTTCCGGAGTAGTCTATGGTGTGCTCGGTGATGTCAATTACGATCCAAAGAGTCGTGTCAATACCTTTGCACATGTCAACTATACAACGGAACTCGACCGCTTGGGAGTGTTGCTCTGTATAAATGGTACAGGTATTCTGAATGCTTGGGTACATCGTAACATAACTCCTGATGTAAGCTATGCAGATATGAATGATTTGGCAGCCGGTGTTCCTATTGGCAGCGATGGCGTGAAGATCATTCCTTTCGGAAATGGAGCAGAGCGCGTATTGGAGAATCGTGAAGTAGGCTGTTCTATCCGTGGATTGAGCTTTACCAAGCACAATCGCTCTCATATCGTAAGAGCTGCACAGGAAGGTATCGTGTTCAGCTTCTGCTATGGTATGGAAATCATGCAGCAGATGGGTATGGATATCAAGAAGGTTCATGCTGGAAAGGCAAACATGTTCCTCAGTCCTCTGTTCCGTGATACCCTGGCAGGTGTGAGTGGTGCCACCATTGAACTTTACGAGACCGATGGTAGTGCTGGTGCTGCCAAGGGAGCTGGTATCGGAGCCGGAATCTATAAGGATCACGATGAGGCATTTGCATCTCTTAAGAAATTGGCGGTAATTGAGCCTGATGAGGCAAATCGCAGTGCTTATCTTGAGGCTTATGCTGACTGGAAGGCTGAACTTGGTAAGCTCTAAGTTATACTTTGATACCAGAAGAGTTCGAAAAACACGGGTTTTTTCTAAATATGATAAAGGATGGAATAATTTTCCATCCTTTATTTGTTTATACCAATTATTTTTATTACTTTTGCGGAATATTATATAAAAAGATATAAATATGGCTCATAAAAATAATCATTTAGTAATCATGGCAGGTGGAGTAGGCAGTAGATTCTGGCCTATGAGTACCGTGGACAAGCCTAAGCAGTTTATTGATGTCTTAGGAACAGGTCGTACACTTTTACAGCTTACATTCGATCGTTTTGAGGGTGTTTGTGACCCGGAGAATGTTTGGGTAGTAACCAATAAAAAGTATGCTGCCTTGGTTCACGAGCAGTTGCCTGAGATTCCTGAGGGTAATATTCTGCAGGAACCATGCAGAAGAAACACAGCTCCTTGCATCGCCTATATCAGTTGGCGAATCAAGGAAAAGGATCCACATGCAAATATTGTTGTATCTCCTTCTGATCATATCGTTACCAATGCCAACGAATTCAGAAGAGTGGTAACATCTGCCTTGAAGTTTACTGGTGAGACTGACAGCATCGTTACTTTGGGAATGAAGCCTACTCGTCCAGAGACAGGCTATGGCTATATTCAGGCAGATCTCCGTACTCCTTCAGCTCGTAACAAGGAAATCTTCCGTGTTGATCAGTTCAGGGAGAAACCAAATTTGGAGACTGCTACTCAATATATTCAGGACAAGAGTTTCTTCTGGAATGCCGGTATCTTCGTGATGAGTGCCGCAACTATTGTCAATGCCTTCCGTGTTTACCAGCCAAGCATTGCCAAGATTTTCGAGAGCATGCGCAGTATTTATGGTACAGACAAGGAGCAGGCTGAAATCGATCTGCGTTATCCTGAATGTGAGAATATCTCTGTTGACTATGCTATCATGGAGAAAGCGGAGGAAATCTTCGTGATGCCTGCCGACTTTGGATGGAGTGACCTCGGTACATGGGGAAGCCTCCTGGCACAGAGCCATAAGGATATGTATGGCAATGCGCTGATTGGTGATAATATCCAGATGGTGGAGTCCAAGAACAATATCGTTCATACCATGAACGAGAAGAAGGTTGTTATCCAGGGGCTGGATGGCTATATTGTAGCAGAGGAAGACGGAACGCTGCTTATCTGCAAATTGTCTGAGGAACAGCGAATCAAGATTTTCTCAGGTAGTGAGAAGTAATGATTGCTATCTATATATACAAAAAACTCTCCATTGAAGGTTGAATCTCAATGGAGAGTTTTTTTGTATAGATGTGCTTCTGAAGAAGTTTATTTCTTCTTGATACCCTTATAGGCAATAAAGGCTACGATGACTACAGCCAATGCTAAGATGACATAACCTATTTCGTGGCTATACTGTACAGCCTGCTGATAAACGTCATGGGTTGTCTTATAGTCGGTGTATTCGTAGATACCCCAACCGATGGCTGCCAATACGGTGTTCCATATGCCTGCACCGATAGTGGTGTAGAGCAGGAACTTGCCTACGTGCATTCCAGCCAATCCTGCTGGAATACTGATGAGCTGGCGAACAGCTGGTACCAATCTTCCAAAAATGGTAGAGGCAGCACCATGCTTGCGGAAATACTCCTCAGCTACTTCCACCTTCTGGCGGTCGATCAGGCACATGTGGCCGATTCGGCTGTCAGCAAAGCGGTAGATGATAGGGCGACCTACCCATTTAGCCAAATAGTAGTTGATGAGTGCACCGAGGTCTGCACCGATAGTAGCAAACACGATGACCAGGATAAATGACATCCCACTGTTTGGGTCCATAGCCTTCCAGGCTGCTGGTGGAACTACTACCTCTGATGGAAAAGGTATAAACGAACTTTCGATGGTCATGAAAAGGGTAACCACCCAATAGTTCAAGTTATCCAGAATCCAAAGAAAAAGATCTGCTGTATTCATAATTATGCTTGTATTTAAATAATATCTATTGAATGATTAGGAGTTAAGAGATATAAAGCTCTTAACTCCTGATTTCATATCTCAGCACTTATTTATTCTGCTTTGCCCAGGTATCCTTCAAGCCCACAGTCTTGTTGAATACTGGCTTCTCGTCTGTTGTGTCGAGGTCTGCCATAAAGTAACCGATGCGCTGGAACTGGAGATACTCTCCTGGCTTCTTGGTTGCTGCATACTCCTCTACATAGCACTCCTTGAAATCGTGGAAGCTCTCTGGGTTGAGTAATTCACGGAAGTCGCGCTCGTCAGCAGATGGGTTCTCGATAGCGAAGAGACGGTCGTACTCACGAACTTCTGCCTTTACGCAGTGGTCGGCAGATACCCAGTGAAGAGTACCTTTCACCTTGCGGTTGGCACCTTCCATTCCGCTCTTGCTGATAGGGTCGTATTCTGCCTGAATCTCAGTGATGACACCGTTCTCGTCCTTGGTGCAGCCAGTACACTTCACGATATAAGCGTTCTTCAGGCGAACTTCCTTTCCAGGAGTCATACGGAAGAACTTCTTTGGAGCATCCTCCATAAAGTCGGCACGCTCAATCCAGAGGTTCTTTGAGAAGGTGATGGTATGTGTGCCATCTGCCTCGTTCTCTGGGTTGTTGATTGCCTCCATCTCCTCGCTCTCACCCTCAGGATAGTTGGTGATGACGAGTTTCACTGGGTCGAGTACGGCACTTACACGGCAAGCCTTCTTGTTCAAGTCCTCACGAACTGAAGCCTCCAGAAGAGCCATGTCGTTGAGGGCATCGAACTTGGTGTAACCGATGCTGTCGATGAACATACGGATACTCTCTGGTGAATAACCGCGGCGACGCATACCGCAAAGTGTAGGCATACGAGGATCGTCCCATCCGTTTACCAGGTGCTCATCTACCAGAGTATGGAGCTTACGCTTACTCATTACTGTATAAGTGAGGTTCAAGCGGTTGAACTCAATCTGGCGAGGACGGTTATCGTTCAATACGTCATCGCTGCCATCCATCTCCTTCAGGAAGTCAACAAACTTGTCGTAGAGAGGACGGTGAGGAACGAACTCCAAGGTACAGATAGAGTGGGTAACACCCTCGAAATAGTCGCTCTGTCCGTGTGCGAAGTCGTACATTGGATAAGCGTGCCACTTAGTACCTGTACGGTGGTGAGGAGTCTGGATGATGCGGTACATGATTGGGTCGCGGAAGTGCATGTTTGGATTAGCCATGTCAAGCTTCGCACGAAGTACCATACTTCCTTCTACAGCCTCAGGAGTGTTCATCTTCTCAAAGAGAGCAAGGTTCTCCTCAACAGGACGGTCGCGATATGGGCTGGCAGTACCAGGGGTAGTAGGAGTACCCTTCTGAGCTGCAATTTCCTCAGCAGTCTGCTCATCGATATAAGCATGTCCCTTCTTGATCATCCATACAGCAAACTCCCACAACTTCTCGAAGTAGTCGGAAGCATAATAGATGTTGCCCCACTTAAAGCCGAGCCACTGGATGTCTTGGAGGATATTTTCTACGTATTCGTTGTTTTCCTTACTTGGGTTGGTGTCATCAAATCTAAGGTTGCAGACACCCTTGTATTTTTCGGCTACACCGAAGTCCATGCAGATGGCCTTGGCGTGACCGATGTGAAGGTAGCCGTTAGGCTCTGGTGGGAAACGGGTCTGGATTCGACCAGCGTTCTTACCTTCCTTGAGGTCTTCCTCAACCAACTGTTCTACGAAAGAGATGCTCTTTGTTTTCTCCTCGATTTTGTTTTCATCATTCATTGCCATATTCTATAGAATTACTTTATTATTTTCTAAAACCAGTATTTTTCTCGTTTGATGGTGCAAAGATACAAATTTTATTATAAGTACGGAAATTCTTAGGCTCGAAATTTAACAAGAAATGTAGGAAAGTAAGAAAATATCTTTTCTGAGGGGGAAAATATAGTGAATAACAGTTAAAGAAAGCGCCCCCACGGGGTGTGGAGGCGCTCAGCTTATGATGAATATGTATCAGATGGCAGAATTACTTCTTAGCTTCAACTGCCTTTCTGTAAGTCTCGTTCTTGACGATGAGAGTTCCTTCTTCTGTATCAACAGATACCATATCCTTTACTTCTGCATCGAGACCCTTGCGGATGAGGTTGATGTTGGCAGAAGGACCCTGTGGCTTGATATCCATATCCCACTTGAAGTAGTCCTTGTCAAGACCTGTGGTCTTTACTGTAAAGTCTGCGTTGACAGTAATGATACGCTTGCCGTCAGCACTCTTGTATTCACCGGCAACAGCCTGCTGGAATGCTGAGTCTGTAACCACTTCTTCAACATGAGCTGCAGGGGCTGCAGCTGGTTTCTTCTCTGTGCATGCTGTGAAGGCAAGCATACCCATGGCAATAGCCATCAATGTAAGTTTCTTCATAATCTTGATCTTTTAATTATTGATGTTTTGAAAATATTACTTTCTTCCTTTAGAATGTGAAAAGCATGATCAGACTTGTTGCAAACATGGTTGCTATGCTGATCAGTCCTACTGATATGGGGAGATAATTATACTGGATGTTTTTCTTCCCGTCCAGAAACTCCTGGGTGTATGATCTTGCCCAACGGTTATAGGCATAGAATACAATCGATGCCATAACGAAGCCAATAAGAACTCCAACCAGCAGGTCACCAGGATAATGTACTCCCAGATAGGCACGAGAATATGTTACCAGTGTAGCCCATAGCGCCAGGAATATACTCAGCTTTCTGTTTCTTACCAGATACATGGCGAAGAAGGCAACTCCCCACGAGTTGGCTGAGTGGGAGGAAGGAAATCCGTATCTGCCTCCCCGGTATCCGTCAACCACGTGCACCATACTGGATATGGAGTTGTCCAGGTTGCTTGGGCGGAGGCGTCCCACCAATGGCTTGAGTAAGCCTGATGCAGTCTGGTCACAGAGCAATACGAGGAGCGCTATTGCTAGAATAGTGACTATCGTTACCTTCCAGTGGAAATTCTTTATCATCACGAAGATGAACGCTGCATAAAATGGAATCCAAGTGAATCGGTTGCTCACCAAAACCATGAAGTAATCAAATAGTTCACAGTGCATACCATTGATAAACAGAAATATCGCTGTGTCTATCTGTTCCAGATAATGAATGAGTTCTAGCATAGTTGCTTTTACTATTTTTGTTGATATTGATATTCTCGTTTTACTATTATATAATGTAATCTATTTCCTTGCCAGGTCATCATATAGCTTCTGGAGATAGGCTTGACCTCGCTTCAGGTTAAAACCTTTTTCTCCCTTGTCATATACAATTCGCTTGGCTCTGTTGTCGTAGATCAGTGAATTCTCTTCTGAAACAATGCCAAAGGCATCGTTCACTGCAAAGAATGCGAATTTAGGAGTGGCATCGCTCATCATATTCTTGCTGAAAGTGAATTCCCTGTGCTCTACTCCCAGCTGGCCGAGCAGGGTGGCAGCAATGTCATGTTGTGAACCGATGATACCTACTTTCATAGGGCGTGAGATGGCTCCACCTGCCAGGATGAGTGGAATCTGATAACGGCTGCGGTCGTGGTCGTTCAGATTTTCCTTGTAACCTCCCACATGGTCTGGTACAAACACGATAAGCGTATTCTTCCATCTAGGCAGTTTGCGGTATTCCCTCACGATGGCACCCATAACGCTGTCGGTGTAGGCGAAAGCATTCAAACGCTTGTCTTTCAGTCTGTGATAAGGCACTTCGAAAGGCTCGTGGCTGCTGGAAGTCTGGAATATTCTCAGCATAGGGCGCTTCTCATTCTGCTGTGCCTTGATATCTTCCATCATTCTGGCTGCTACGATGTGGTCTGGCACACCCCATTTGCTCAACTTGTCTTCTATCGGGAAGTTGGCATCAGAAATGATATGCTGGTAACCCTGAGAAACAAGATAGGAGCGCATATTGCAGAAATCTGCATCTCCACCATAATAATAGGTGGTCTTGTAATTCTTATACTTTGCCAGGTTGCGGGCTATGGATGGCAACTGGCTCGTCTTGCGTGGATAGCGCATGATGCTGGTTGTGGGCTGTGCAGGATAACCGCTCAGGATGGAAACCATGCCTCTGTCCGTGCGGAAGCTGTTGGCATAGAATCTTGTGAAGAGGATACTCTGCTGGGCGATGGAGTCCAGGCATACGGCTACATCCTTGTATGAACCCATGGATGGCAGGATGTCGCTGGCAAAACTTTCCATGATGACAAAGAGAATATCAGGGGTTCCTTTCTTGAAGGTTGCCTCATTGAGCAAAGGATAGGTATTCTCATCGCTTGTACTTGTCATCGTAGCGAATATCTTATCAGCCTCTTTATCTTTCATGAAGCGATACTGTGAGGCGAAGTCCTCCTGGTGAGTAATCGATTCCAGAAGGCTGAACAGCGGATTCACGGCAGAGTGGTTCAGATAGGCATTCTGACTGTAGTATGCCTGTCCCGTATTCATCGTTGAAACGGTGATGCCGCCTCTGATAGGCAGGAAGAGTAAGCCTGTGAGGAGGAGGAGAATGATGGAGGTACGACCACGATGGCGGTCGAAGTCATCGAATCGATTTCTTTTACCACTTCCGAATCCTCCATATCTATAACCGTAGCGACTGTATCGCTGGCGTTTCTCGCCTCGCATCCGTAATGTGAACCAAACTCCAACGGTCAGAGCAATCAATATGACAATTGAAAGAATCACTTGCCAGATGCTTACACTGGCGATGGCATCAGCCGGTGAAGTGAAGAAGTAGAAGAGCGGTGTACTGTCCAATGGATACTTCCAGTATGGATAAAGACTTGCGTTAAGCACGAAACTGCAAGTGATGAAGAGTGAGGCAATTATGAAGTAGATGTTCATAATTGGTTTAACCAGGTCTCTTTTCAGCCATACCACGGCAATGGAAAGTAAACCTGGAATTACAGATAAGTACCCCGCCATCGATAAATCGAGTGGAAGTCCATGCCAGATAACAGCAGGCAACTCCGTGAAGATATTATCGACAGGTTGTGTGGCAGAACCCTTTTCCAGAAAGAGGAATAGCGGCTTCTGCAAAACAAACAATACTACAAACGTAGCATAAGTCTTAACAAACCATATAATTTGCTTCATACGAACGTTGAACTTTTCTATATTTAATGTTTAAAATTTCTATATTAATAATGTATTTGTATGCAAAATTAGGAATAATTTTTGAGATAGACAATTATTTTGATAGTTTTTTTCAAAAAAGTGCCAAAAAATTTGGTAGTTTAATATTTTTGCCGTACCTTTGTTGTATTAATTTATTACGCATTATGGCTAAGTATAACATTCAACCCAAAAAAGAGAAGTCAGCGAGATATCAAACCTTGCTGAGTGAGGAGACTAAAGACCGCCTCCGTGATGAGATTATCCGTCTGATTGTAACGGAGAGAAAATACAAGGATCCTGAGTACAACTCTAAAAAGTTGGCTGAGGACCTGAGCACTAACTCTCGTTATATTTCAGCAGTGTGTGCAACTCGATTCCACAAGAATTATTCAGAGTTGGTTAACGACTATCGTGTGAACGATGCTATGTCGCTGCTCACAGATAAGCGCTACGCAAAGATGAGCGTGGAAGATATCAGTGAGATGGCTGGATTCAGCACTCGTCAAAGTTTCTATGCAAACTTTTACAAGCGTCTGGGCATAACTCCACGTCAGTATCGCCTCGAACATTCACAGCATAAGTAACTGCGTCTTATAGAAGCAATACCGCTCATATAAAAATGGCTGTACAGAATCGTTTCTTGTACAGCCATTTTTATTTTATTTTCTAAGAAAATGCTTGAGCACCTTGCTGGTTGTATTCTTCGAGATCTGACGTATCGCCTTGTCTCTGATCTGGCGTACACGCTCTCGCTTCAGCTGCAGGTCTTCTGCAATTTCGGCCAGTGTTTCATGTGCCATTCCTATACCATAGAACTTAGAGATGACTATGCGGTCGCGTTCTTCCAGTTCTCCAATGCAACGTTCCAAGTCGTTGAGCATCTGGGTGAAGGCAGTATTGTCGTCTGCCGGCTGGGCATCCTTGTTGATAAGGATGTCGAGTAGGGTGTACTTGTTTCCCTCACTGATAGGGGCATCGATGGAAACAGCTTTTGCAGCATTGCGTGGAGCATACTTTTTCTGATCCTTTGGTACACGATAGAGTGCTGCCTGCTTGTCGATGGTCTGCTGCATCGCCTTGCGGATGAAAGGGGATGCATAAGCCACAAACTGCGAACCGCGTTCGGCATCGTATTTTTGAGCAGCCGTGAGCATAGCCAAAGTTCCTTCGCTAACCAAGTCATCGAAGTCAACACCATTACCACGATAGTGGTTGGCTACCGATTTTACGTAGTTGATGTTATCGCTTACCAACTTATTGATTTCTTTCTCTGTCATATCTCCTTTGGGTCTTTTAATTCATGAATGATGTTTATGATGCAATTTTCTGCCGAGAGAAACCCTTGCGTGATTGCGTAGTGTGCTCTCTCTACTGCAAAAATACAGAGAAATATTTGAAGAAACAAATTTTGCTCCCAAATATTTCTCATTTTAACATTCTGCAATCCCTATTTGCATAGTCCGGCATACGGACAATACTCGCAGCGTTTCTTGTCGCTGGTAGGGCGCAGTGGCAAGGCAGGATTGTAGATGTCGGCTATCAGACTGCGGAGATGCGCCAAGAAGTCTTCTTCATACGCAGCTATATCTTCTACCTTTTCCTTGCCCAGTTTAAGGGTTGGGTCGTAGTCTTCTGCGCCTGCATTCTGTATGAATAGCAAGCCTGGTGACACGGGATTCTGGGCAGAATTGTATCTTTTGCTGTTCTTGATGATCATCGAGTAGAGGAAAGCCTGCAGATAATAATCCGTATGCTTGCTCAGTGCCTGGGGAGATGCCGAGAAAATCTCTGCTATATCCTTAGGATGTGTTGTCTGTGCTCTTCCCGTCTTGTAATCGATGACTCTGATGCGCTCCGTGATGTTCGATATAGGAGAAATGGCATCCAGTCGGTCGATGAAACCTCCGATCTTGAACTGCTTTTCGCCTCTGCTTGTACTGACTTTCAGCGTATCTGAAACCACCAATTCCATACCGATGATGGTGAATGGAGTCTGGCGCCGGTCTATGGAGATGAGCTGTCGCAAATAGCTGGCTATCACCTCTTTGTTGATGAGCTGCAGACCATTGTATTTCGGATGATAGTCGTTGTTGCCTACTTTGAAGAGTTCTTCTCTGAAGGCCTGATCTACCAGTCTATCTACCAGCAGCTTATCCTTCATTGCCTGGTCCAGGTTCTCAGCCGTGATGACGATTGGGCGGATGAGCTGCTGCTTTCCTTTCTCATCTGTCTGGATATCGCTCTTGCTGGCAAAGCCATAGTAGAAGAGTTCTGCTGCCCGATGGAAGATGTTTCCGAAGATGCGGTTATCTACTTCGTCTTCATCAATTTCATCCGGCTCCAGCAATCCCTTTACATATTTATAATAGAACTGCTTCTGGCATCTCTGGTATGTATTGAGAAAAGTAGGTGTGAGCATTCTTACGTCGTCAAGCACCTTCATCACTTCATCTGTCTTCGGCTCTTCGTCGTATGCCGGGCGAAGGGGTTTCTGACCTGCGATGAGAGTCTTGCGGACGATAGGATGCTGACTTTCTACCATCAGCTGGAGCATGAATCTGCTCATTTCGCCCGACTGACCATCTTCCGTAGCATTGTTGTAGGTAAGCGTGATGTCGTGGGCACGCTGCAACATGCTGTGGAAGTAGTAGGCAAAGATGGCCACCTTGTTTTCTACGGTGGTGAGGCCGTAAGCCTTGCGCAGGGAGTAGGGGATGAATGAAGAGTCGTTCACGCCCTTTGGTATTTTGCCTTCGTTGCAGGATAGAACCAGGATATGATCGAAATCGAGGTTTCTGGTTTCGAGTACACCCATTACCTGTATTCCTTCTGCCGGCTCGCCATGGAATGGTATGCTTGTGGTCTGGATGAGTTGCTGTATCAGTCGCTCCAGAGTGATGGTATCTACCTCAAGGTCGCCGGAAGTGATGAGTTCCTGCAGGCGGTTGAGTAGGGTGTAGGTGCGATAGAGTGATTCGTGGAATAGCGGATCATTCAAATCCTTTGCCTGGGTTCCTATCATGCGCAGAATATCAAGCAGGTAGCTGATGAGCTGCTTGTTATAGCTGCCTCGCGTGGCTTCTGTTGTCTGCTCTTCCAGGTTTCTGAAAAGAAGAGAGAGTCCTTCATCTCTATCCATGCTGAGAAAATCGCGCGATGGATAGAAGCGTTTCTGCTCTTCCAGCTTTTCAAGCAGGTCGGCATATCGGGAGCTGATGAATCTCGTATAGGGATGGCGCAAGGCTGTGAGCACATGATGAAGACGGTAGGTCTCGCTATGCTGTGGATGACCTATTCCCTGCAACTGGATGAGCTGCTGGATGAGACTGTAGAAAGGTGTCTGCTGCAAAGGATAACCTATCGTGATATTGACGCTTTTCACCTCTTCCGGAAGTGAATGTATCACACTCTGCAAGAGGTTTTCATCGCTCAGAACGATGGCAACGTTGCGCCCCATCTTGTAGCGCTTGTGCTCCTTCAGCCAGGCGTTTACGTATCTCGCCTGTATGTTCTCTGTCGGTGCAGATATGTAGGTGATATCCTTGTTCTTCGACATGTTGTCGTAGATGTCTTTCTGCGGATAGCTGGCAAGTTCGTTGGGATAGAGCTTCAGATACTGACGGATGTAGTGGCCGGCTTCATTCTGTCCCTCCATATAGTACTTGTCGTAATCCCAGTAGAAAAGGGCCTTGCCCTGTTTCATCAGTCGGTCGCATAGTGTCTGTTCTACTACCTGCATCATGTTGAAACCGATGAAGAGATACTTCTTGTAATGGAAGTCTATATCTTCATCGTTTACTACCTTGCGGTAGAGCGCTCCTTCATAAGCCAGTTGCTGTTCGGCAAGTTTCTGGTTGAATCCCACGTAGATATCGTAGAAATGTGACCATAACTGCAGGAATCGCTTTTTCAGTTCTGTATTGTGATCATCCGAGAAATTGCTGAAGAATTTCTTGATCATTGCTTTCTGATAGTCTGTGAGATAAGAAACATCGTCGAGTTCGTGGATGTCACTCAGATTGGCAAAGAGCAGTTTGGCATCTACCATGTTCTTATCTACATCGTCAAAATCGGCAAGGAGGAGCTGGCCCCAACCGTAAAAATGGTCGAGGGTCTCATCAATGCCTGTGCATGCTACGAATACCTTGTGCAGGTCGCAGATAGACTTGATAGGGTCAGCTACCTTCAGCTCGGAATGTCGGCGGAAGAGGTCGCTGATGGTGATATATGTGGGAGTCCAGATCGGTTTGCCTGCCAATTGCGCCAGATAGGTATTGAGGAAGAGCGCTGCACGTTTGTTTGGAAAGACCACAGCGATGTCGCTCATATTGGTGCCGTATTTTGCCAGCATATCCTGGGCTACTGTTTTCAAGAATGCTTTCATTGTATATTGTTTTTTATTATCTTTGCATTTCTTCTATTCATCTATAATACTTCTTCTATTTTGTTCGGATAAACATACCAGAGGTATCCCTTGACCTGAGCATGTCCCATACTTTCGAGCAGCTTCATATAGCCTTTTATCTGGTCGTGGTATTCCGGCTTCGGTTTACCGAACTTGAAATCTACCACCACGGTTTCGTGCTCATTTTTCATCACTCGGTCTGGGCGGTGCTCTACCATGTTTCCGTCCTTGTCTGTGCTGATGATGGAACACTCATTGAAAACCTTCCATCGGTCAGAGAACCAGTCGCTTACCTTGTCTGATTCCAGACGTTTGCGAATCATCTTTTCAACTCTGTCTCGTGAGATGTTTTCATCGTAGAGAACTCCATCAAGTTCCAGCTGTTTCAGCGCTCCTTCAATATCATCTCTTGTGCGGATGGTAGAGAAGAGGCTGTGCAGTACCGTACCCATCTTGATGTAGAATTTCTGCTGTTCTTCCTGTTCATCTCCTTTGATGAGGTCGCGGCTCTTGTTACTCTGTCTGAACTCTGGCAGCTTAGGTGAAACATTGATATCTATCTGCATCATTTCTGCAGGCATGGTAAAGACATTTCTGTTGATTTTCATCTCCATCTCTACTTTTTGCTTCGGTACCACCGGTTCGCCATATTTGAAGATGATGTCGTTGGTCTTGCTGTCTGTACCGATGCCTTCCAACTCTACATTTACCGCGTCGGTAAGCATTTCGTATGCTTCTTTCTCTGCATCTTGCTTCAGCTTCTCAGCCACAGTTTCCAGTGATTTTTCGATGATACCCGAACGGTAGGCTGTAGATGCGCGTTTGCCGAAGACATAGAGGTTATGACTGGCTCTGGTGAATGCCACATAGAGCAGGTTGAGATTATCTACGATATTCTGCAGGTGCTCGTGATGGTAGTCATCTTCATAGATGCTTCCTTTCATCTGTTTGGCACTGAAATCTACAGGAACCAGAGGCAGTTCGTTGTAAGGTGCTTCCTGAGGGGTACACCAGATGGTGTTGGCTTTCTCCAGTTGCCAGTCGCAGTATGGCATGATGACATGGTCGTATTCCAGTCCCTTACTCTTGTGGATGGTGATGAGTCGGATACCTTCGATGCCGTCACTATGGATGCTTTTTTCGTGGAGATTGTTTTCCCATTCCTGGAGAAACGCCTCGATGTCGCTGCTGTTGTCTGTCAGGAAGGAATTCAACTTGTCGTAGAAGGCGCACACGTAGGCACTCTGCACTTTCATATCTTCAATCTCGCCAAGGTGAAGTTCAGAGAACAGTCTTTCGGTCAGGTCGAGTAGAGGCATCTCCAGCAATTCCTGACGTTTCTCTGTTATCAGTTCAATCACCTTTTCATCATCCAGATAAGTATGGGCAAACTTCAAGAGTGTGGCGCGGGCAATATCATCGGCAGGGTGCATCAGCAGCTTCAGGGCTGTGATGAGTATCTGTACTGCCTGCGAAGCGTCGAGGCGGAATGCTTCGTCTGAAACCATCTCATAGTCTGAATGCTCCATAAAGTAGGCTGCGATATCCTGGATGGTGCGGTTGTTGCGCACGAGAATAGCGATACGGTGGGTGGAAACACCACGTGCTGTCAACTCATCTACTGTTTGCAGACAGAGTTGCATCATGCGGTCTTCTTTATCTTCAGCATCATTTTCATCGTCCTCCTGTGTCTTGAGGAGTCGCACTTCCACATATCCCTGCACCTTTTTCTTCTCCGGAACTTCCTGTTTTACATCGGCATAGGCTGTAAGCAGTTGCTGGGCTGTTTCCGGTATCGTTTCTGCCAGTTCGTTATATTCCTGCTGGGCGGCTTCTACGAAGAAGGCGTTGTTGAAGTTGATGACGTTGCGGTCTGATCGATAGTTGGTGGCAAGGGTCTCTACATCCAGTTGCTTCTTCGGATTTTCAAACTGGTCTTCTATGTTGTTGAGAAGGCGCCAGTCGCCCGAGCGCCAGCGGTAGATGCTCTGCTTCACATCGCCTACAATCAGGTTGCCAGCATCTTCGCGGCTCATAGTTTCTTCCAGCAGCACCTTGAAGTTTTTCCATTGTATGGTGCTGGTATCCTGAAACTCGTCTATCATCACGTGGTTCAGCTGGGTACCGATTTTCTCGAAGATGAAAGGGGAGTCGCTGCCCTGGATGAGTGAGTGAAGCAATGTCTGTGTGTCGCTGAGCAGGAAGCGGTTAGCCTCCTGGTCCATTTCTCTCACCTTCTTGTCTATGCTGCCCAAGAGGCGCAGCTGGTTGAGGTGCTTGATGGTGAGGTTGGCGCTCTTGTACATTCTTTCGAGCATGTGGCGATGTTTTTCCGAGAACTGGAGGATCGGATAGAGAGTATTCACCACATGCTGATAGAGTGGAGAATTGTTCTTGACTTCCGACTTCTTGACCCAGTTTTCCGGACTTTCCATACATTTATTTAAAGTCATATTGTTGACGTCATCGTCTCCGTATTTTCCGTTTCTCAATTTATTGAAGTAGCTCCAGATACCCCTTGTCTTGTTGTTGAGGTCATCAGCCGAATATCCTCCCTCTTCCAGCGCATCGAAAAAGGAAGCGGCGATTTCTTCGAATTTTTCCTTAGCCTGGTTTCGGGTATCCTTCATCTTGTCTTTGAATGCTTCAAAGAATCCTTCTTCTTCCATTCGTTTTGACAGCTCGTCGGCGTGTTCCTTGTAGTAATCACGGAAGATGTGTTCACCGAACGACTTGATCTGTCCAATCACATTCCAGCTCTTGTCGTCTGCGATGTTTTCCTTGATGTAATCCATGATCCAGAAAAGCAGCTTGTCGGTGCTTTCCAGACTTTCGATCAGTTCATCCACAGCTTGCTGTTCCACCTGATAATCGTTCAGTCCGATGCGCAGATTGGCTGTGAGGTCGAGCTCTCGAGCCAGATTTCGCAAGACACTCTGAAAGAATGTATCGATGGTTTCTACTCTGAAATAGTTGTAGTTATGGATGAGCAGGCGCAAAGCCTCTTCCGCATTCTTTCTGATCTGTTTTTCCGAAAGATGGGGGAGTGCGGCATGTATCTGTACCAGATATTGGTCTGATTCGGGCAGCTCGTGGGCAATGCCATAGAGCTGTCCGAGAATACGCAGTTTCATCTCTTCTGTAGCCTTGTTGGTAAAGGTTACAGCCAGGATGGTGCGATAGGCATGGGGATTGTCTATCACCAAGGTCATGTATTCGCGGGCAAGGGTAAAGGTCTTACCCGAACCCGCACTTGCCTTGTAAACGGTGAGTTGTGAATTCATATCTTGTTCTTTTTATTTCTTGATTTATAGGGGATATCCCGTAGCGGGTTCTACCAGTTTCTGAAAAGCTCGAAGCCGAAGCGGCAGCCTACGCCATCAAACTTTCCCTGTCTGAATGCTGCGAAGAAACCGAGCGACATCAGACGCGTGCTTACACCATAGCCCCATTCCGTATAAGGGTAGAGGTGCTTTACCACCAGAGCGCTGGTATAGAGTCTTTCCGATTCTACATATCTGCCTATCAGCGGAAGCCAGGCGGCAAGAATCATCGGAGATTCATAGGTGAAGTTGGCACGCAGGTAATAGTCGCTGGCATTATACCAGTAGGACGACAGCAGTTCGAAATCGCCCGACCATTCATCGTTCCAGCCTCCCGGAATGTTGTTGTCGTGGAAGTTGGTGTAATCAACGAAGTCCCAGTGTGCTCCTCTTCGGGTATAGAAACCTGTTCCGAAACGCATCGAGTACGATTGCCTGCGGGAAGAATAGAGAATCGTCTGGGCATCAAATTCGGCTCTTCCGTAGTCGATGTTGCTGCCCAGCAGGTTTTTAAATCCCTGCTCATAGTCGAGCTTCAGCACGATGCCTTTCTCTGCTTTAGGTCTCCATTCTATTCCGATGGCTGGAGCCACAGACTTGTATCTATCCGGATAGCCTATGGATTGATAGAAGTCCGGACGGATGGCGATGCGGTCGTGCGATACCATTCCCAGTTCCATCGCCCAATGTGGGGAGAGGCGCCAGTGGTTGGTGAGTCGCATGTAATTATCCTTGAATTCCGTAAAGGTGGAATTTCCCATCAGGAGTGGAGGTATCTCCGAAGGCGAGAAACCGCCGATGCTGTCTTTCGGATCCATGTATCCCAGCGCCTGGCGAGCCAGCTTGTTGGTGTTGATGCGGTTGCCGTTACCGATTTCCAGCTGCAGATAACCTTCATGACGGGTATTGTAGTTGAATCTGACAGGAATACTGTAGTAGAAACGATGCTGGCGGAAACTGTAACCGCCTTTTATTCCGGCAGAGAGCTGGATGTTGTCATTGAAGGCATACTGTCCGTTGATCTTGAACTTATACACCACACCCTTGGATTCAGAATAACCCATATATAATGGATTGAACAGTGGGTCGATGCGGAAATAGCCCTGTTGCCGTTTGCCGAAGTCGCTGGATATTCTGTTCAGCAGGTTATCGCCCACAATATCCCAGAGCACATCTTTTGCGAAATCTTTCTTTTTCTCTCCCTGTGCTGCGGCTTTCCTTTTTCGCTCTTCCTGTCTGTCGTAATAGATGCGATAGATCATTTCCTCATCGGTGTTCAGCTTGATAGGTCGCACTTTCGACATCATGGCGGTATCTGCGCTATTCTTGATGGTATCTTCCAGAACTTTTGGCAGATTATATACGGTGGTGTATTTACCGGTAATCTTATTGCCCATGAAACTGAAGTTGGCGCGCATGTCACATTTGACAGGTCCCAGCGACCTGTAGCCTTCCTTGCCCATCGTCACGGAGATGTAGAAACGGGTCATATCGTATTCTCCCTCGAAGTCGCACATCTGGATCTGTCCGTTTTGGATGCGGACGATTGCCCTGGTCTCTACCAGCTGGGTGTTTTTGATGCGTGGGTAGGCGTACACCTGAGCCATGCCATAGAGCAGCGGCGTGACGGAGTATTTGTAGTATCGTCTGTTGGAACGGTGGAAAGGGGAGAGGATGTTCTCCTGGAAGAGGTTTTCTCCATACACATTCGGCGTCATGTAGTTGAGCGCCGCGCTCATCGTACTTTTGCGGTGTGGGATGGTGCTGAGATTGATCAGCCGGTGGATGATAGGTGCTCCTTTCTCATCCACTTCGATGCGGTTGTAGAATTCGCTGATAAACTTTCTACCTGCTCCGTAGGAGATGGCGTACATGGTAGGAACGAGAGCCAGGGTGGCGTTTCGCTTATTGGTACGCATCTGGAATTTGGTGTAGGCATAGCTCGAATGGCTTCCTCTTCCCGTGGTATCTATCTTTTGGGCATAACAGAAGATACGCTGCATCACGGAGTCTGTGATGGCGTCTTTAGCCTTCGCTCTTCTGGCATCTGTTGCCAGAGGAAAGCTGATAGTCAAAAGGATGACAGCCGCTATGATGCGAATCAGTTGTATCTTCATATTTATCAATAAAAAAATCGGGTGAGGCTGAGTTGCCACACCCGATTGCAAAGTTAATGTAAATATCTTGAAAGTCCAAACTTTTAGCTTGATATTATACTTTTTTATCCTATAAAAATGATCTTGTAACTACTCTGCACCCATAGAAGTACCCCCATGGGTATGAATATTCGTCTTACTGTTATTGTATTATCTTTACAAGATAAGAGCTTCGTAAAAATCCCTTAAAGAGATATTTTCAAACCCTTAAGGAAAAATCTTTTTTTCCTTAAGAGAAAATATAAAAACCCTTAAGGGAAAAAATGGAATCTCTTCTTCTCCCATTTTACGGGTGTTTGAGAAGTTTTTTATTCGTTTGGAATAATATTTACATAGCTTTTTAGCAGGCTATGGCAGCCGTAAGGTCATGGCTCAGCAGATGTGTGGCACTGGCCAGCTTTTTCTCTGAGATATGCATATAGCGCTGCGTGGTACTGATGTTTTTATGACCCAGCAGCGTGGAGATGGTATATAGGTCGGTGCCCTGTGCCTTTCTGATCTTCTTATCCCGAACTGAGGTAAGGACTCGCACTGAAGATTCAGAAAGAAAAAGCGCCGTGGAGCCAGAAAGCCCTCTACATCATTCGGAACACCCCCGAATGGATCGTAAGAAACGGAAAGGTCGTGGATGGAAGAAAGCGACAGCTCCAGAACCTCAATGGCGGAAAGGCATGGAAATACATGCTCGCCAACCACTTCGACAGTCTCCGGTCCGGAGCACTCGTGGTATGCGAAATCCGACACATTGTGCCATCTGTCAGTCCGACAGATAGCCTCTCATTGATTCAGAACCAGCAAGGCAGCGAGCAGGATTCGCTCCCTCAGAAGGATGCCCAGGAAACAGCATCCCTGCTACAGGTATATCCAGGCGCAAATGCAGCCGAAGCCGAAAATGCAGGAGATGCATCCGGCAGAAACTCCTACTACGCCCTGAAGACCAACCTGCTCTATGATGCCCTCCTCGTGCCGAACCTCGGATCGAGACCAGTATCGGCAGGGGATGGACTCTCGGAGCCAGCGGAATGCTCGCCTGGTGGAGCAAGGATGCAAGCCACAAATATTGGCGAATCTACGGCGGAGAAGTGGAAATCAGAAAGTATTTCGGCAGAAAGGCAAAGGAAAAGCCGATGCAGGGACATCACGTCTCCCTCTACGGACAGTTCCTCACCTATGATATCGAAAACGGAGGCACCGGTCACCAGAGCAGGAAAACCTACGGAGCAGGAATGGAGTACGGATACTCACTGCCGATAGGAAGATGCCTGAACCTCGACTTCGGACTGGGCGTGGGCTATATCAAGTCCCACTACAAGACCTATGAGCCGAAAGACGGATGCTACGTATATGAGGCAACCCGCAACCGCACCTGGATAGGACCTACCCGTGGCGAAGTATCACTGGTATGGCTCCTCGGTAACGGAAACACCAACAGCAAGAAAGGAGGTAAGAAATGACTAGAATGACAGAGTTAAGACAAGCTATGATCCTATTCTTCCGCGTAATCATCTGCGCAGCCTTCTTCCTGATGATGGCAGAACTGCTCTCATCCTGCGAGCACAAGGACCTCTGCTACGACCATCCCCACCGGCAGAACGTGGAGGTGATGTTCGACTGGAGCGCCGATCCCGAAGTCAATCCAGCCACCATGAGCCTCTATCTCTATCCCGAAGAGGGAGGAGATTCCATCAGATACTAAGAATCAGGAAGACGAAACTCACATCAAGATTGAGTTGGAGCAGCTTCCCCTGCCGAAGCCAGCCCCTGGCACCGATGGTGGTCTCCAGCCGAGCGTAAGCAAATGGAATGAGATATACATAGATATCAAAATGTAGAAAAGATATCGTTAATAAAGATAAGGATATCATCAATAAAGATATTATCTATCATTAATAAGATATAAAAAACATAGTATTAATTTTTTTTTAAAGTATCAATTATGAAAAAAGCGTTTTACATGATGGCAGCCGCTGCCATTGCCCTCTCTTCTTGCTCTTCAGAGGAGACCACAGATGTAGCGAAGAGTTCTACCATCACCTTCCGCACTACAGTAGGCTTGAATAGCCGTGGTGCTGAGTTGACTAGCGACAATCTTCAGGAGATGTGGGTTAGTGCTTTCTATCAGAGCAATGGTCAGAGTTATTTCGACGATCAGAAGTTTACGAAAGAGACTGGTACCGGTACAAGCACTTTCATTCCAGAAGCCCCACAGTACTGGCAGGAAGGAAGAACATATAAGTTTGTTGCCATTTCACCAGAAAAGACAACTTGGCCGGTTACTCCTACTATTACAAAGGACCAGGTGACATGTGCAGATTTGGCACCTGCTACAACAATTACTGATCAGAAGGACTTGATTATTGGTGCAGTTGATGCAACTTCAGCTAATCATAATACAAATGGTGTTGATTTGACATTGAATCATATCCTTTCACAGATTAAGATTCAGGTTAAGAGTGATAACGAACATATTGTTTATCGTATCAAGGGTATTCGTATTGTTAATGTAGCAAAGGATAAGGGAACTCTTACATATTCTACAACAGATAATAAAGCTAATTGGGATTTGAATGCTGGACAAAAGGTAACCTATTCATATACTTTCCCTCAGCCAATTATCCTCGATGGTAAAACTGATGGTGTAAAAGAGGCTGTTTTAACAGGTGATAATGGCGGTGCAATGATTATTCCACAGTCATTTACTGCATGGGATGGTAACAAGGTTACAGATCAGGCTCCTTATAATGGGGGTACTTATATCTCATTATTGCTCAACGTTAAGGCAGTAAAGGGTACTGGCTATATGTATCCGGCAGGTGCTCAGGGTGAGAATTCCTACGGATGGGTTGCTGTAGCAGTTCCAAATACTGAGTGGCAGATTGGTAATAAATATATCTATACTCTCGATATGTCAACTGGTTGTGGTAAGGTCGATCCAGTTGATCCTGAAGAAAATCCAGATAATCCTATTGTAAAACCTGGTGTTGATGGAAACCCAGGTAAGGGTGATAATATTTTCGGTGATGTTATCAAGTTCAACGTAACTGTAAAACCTTGGGCTACACCTAATGTCGGTGATATTGATATGTCAACAGGTACAATTAAAGTAAATAATTCACCTGCCAAGAAGAAGTAATCCCCTCCATTACATTCACAATAAAAAATATCAAATTCAAGGAATTGGAGATTCCCCCTCACGTTATGTTGAGCCCAGGAATTCTCCAATTCCTTTAACCCCCATTGGCGCACCGTGTACTCGCATCCTTTACGTCATGTTCAGAAAGCGAATCACTGCAGCAAGCCAATCTATCAAAAGATAATTAAAAGAAAAATACGATATGAGCAATAAAAATAAACTGATAGGCTTGTCGCTCATAGCTTTGGCGACACTCTGCGCTTGCACCGACGACAATCATGCCGACGGCAAGGGCAACCGACTCGTGACTTTCAGCGTCAATACGAAAGCAAACGGTGGATGGAGTGACATCAATGGATCAAGAAGCGCATGGATGTCACCTCAGGCACAACAGATGGGTGAACCCGTGGAAATGGAGGGAAAACTCAATGGAAAACCAGTTTATCTCACAAGTGAGGTAACAGAAGGTTTCCCTACCACTAACCCTACCTTCACCCGTGGCACGCAGATAACAACTGCCGATAGCATGAGTTCATTCGGAGTCACAGCATTCCTGGGCAGCCAGAAATATATGGATCATGTAGAAATCAAGAGGTCCGCTGATTCATGGAAGCCGCAAGCAGATTATTTTTGGCTCAACGGAAAGCCTCTCGACTTCTATGCCTGGTATCCATACAACTCAGCAGAAGGCACCAGCGGCATCCCTGCCGGCATGACATTAAACAATGAAGATTTCTCTTCCATTTCATATACTGTACCCACAGATGTATCTAAGCAGGAAGACCTGATGTTTGCAGTCAAAAAGAATGCGCCAGAACCAGCAGACGGCAATGCAACATCCCTAGATTTCAAGCATTCGCTTGCTGCCGTAAAGTTCGTGGTGGGCGATTTGCCTACAGGCACCAAGGTAACCTCTGTTGCCTTGAAGGGCGTGAAATATAAAGGTAATTTAGCCGTAACTACTTATAATAACGGTGGGGCTCAGTTAGCCTGGTCGAATTTAGCAAACGATACAGAAGACTTCACCCAGGTAACCGATAAAGAAGTGAAGGAAAATGATACGGATAATGCCATTACAAAAGAAGACCAGACCTTCTTCATGATGCCGCAGACGCTGCCTGATGATGCAATTATAGAGGTGGTTGTGGAAGATGAAAAGGGTTCGGCAGTTACGCTGACAGGCGCCCTGCAAGATGCAACGGCAGCTGAGGAAGCAAAAAACAAATGGGAGGCAGGTAATACATATATATATATCGTGTCAATTCGTCTGGCGTACAAGCGGAAGTAACATTCTTCGATGGTATCAAAGGTCTTAATGGACAACCGTACACTTCGCATAATATAAGTGCCAACGGTGATCCGTTCAAATTGACACTGAAGTATCCTAATAATGTTGAAAAGATAACTGCTCGTATCGCTTATGAAACTAAAGAGACATCAGCAGATGGTTCTACTACATACAAGTATGAGGAAATTAAGCAGTATGATAATCTGATGGATAAGAATGAGCATAGCCTTACTTCTCCTTGTATGAACAATATGGGTGATGAAACGCATGCAAAAGAAAATGCAACTCCATTTGTGGTACAGATTATGATTAAGGCGAGCGCACCTCTCAGAATGCCGACGGATCCTGATAGACCAGGCGAATATAAATATCATCCGGGATCTGATGACGAAACATGGTTCACCATTTGGCGAGGTACGATGTTTCCGCCTAATTATGTTTTAAAGTATACATATTGCTCTGTTTATGTGAGTAGGGAAAACATGACGTATGATGGAAATATAACTGCATCTGTATTTAATATGCGAGCATCTTCTCAACAATATTCTGAGGTTGACGAGAATCACCCGAAGTTCGGAAAAGGTAAGTTCGATTTCAATAATATAACTGGTATATTCAACTATTATACTGATACCTTCCAAGGAGTTTCGTGGTCGATAGCTTGCTGGATGAGATACAACCAGGCTCCTGGTAACAAAGCTATTTATGGTGAGAATTTCATAAGAAATCATTATTGGAGTTTTGGTTGTAATGGTGGAACTATTTATTGGATATTCAATTACCAAATGACCATCTCTTCGCCGTTAAATTGGTGGACTGTGGAACATTCTTTCTCGGGAATTGATGCATATAAGACTACTAATAGCCAAATGTGCTCCGTAGATGGTTATAATACTGGCGTGTGCGCTCGAGGATTTGCTGGATACAGGTAGGCCTAATAGATAACTAGCAGCGTCCGTGCACCGGATATGTTTCGCTGCGCCGGATATGCCCGTCCCCCGTTAGGTGTCCCGGCGGATTTGCAATCCGCCGTCAAAAAATGACCTAACCTCTTTATGCTCTGGGGATTTGCAATCCCCAGCAACCAGGCATTAGCCAGCATATCGATGGGATAGGGGGATTGCAAATCCCCCGGCTTAATAGGTCGAACCTTTTTTTACGACGGATTACAAATCCGTCGGGACGCCTAGCGGGGTGGAACGTCTAGCGGAAGACAGCCCAATGCACCCTCCGCCGAAAACGGAATATAGCTTAGCACGTAATAAATGCATATCCCGGGGGCACAAGATCCGCCCTCGGGATAGGATAGGAAGATTTTCATTTCATAGAATGCGCATGAAAATGCCGCGCCTCGGCGGAAGTTATGTCGCCGCCGGGGCGTTTTCCTTCCTTGGCTCAGGGCGTTTGGGGCATACTTGCGAAAGTTCTGTATGATTCTAAAAGACAGTTCGATATATAATAGGTAGGCTAGAGATAGCCTGTGGTAAATAATCGCAAGAATTAGAGTCTATTGATTGAGGGTATATGTGAATATGCCTCCTTCATTGTATATTGTTTTTTTTTATTATCTTTGCATAGAAATTCAACATCAGGGTGT
>OHUJ01000018.1_pt1 | contig 98320 bp, 99 predicted proteins | sample 1579241 | NCBI WGS metagenome assembly OHUJ01 (sample SAMEA3882547, study PRJEB24775) | human gut metagenome | biome: human-associated habitat; feature: intestine environment; material: feces | place: Netherlands | collected 2009/2010
CGATGACCTCCAGCAGGGAGATGGAGGAGGAGATGGCGGCAAAGACCACCAGCAGATAGAACAGGATGCCGAAGATGGGGCCGAGGCCGCCCATGCGGCTGAACACGTTCTGCATGGTGACGAACAGCAGGGACGGGCCACCCACTGCGCCGGAGGGATCCAGAGCGAAGCGACCGGGCAGCACGCACAGGCCGGCCATCAGAGCCACCATCGTATCCATGACCACGATCAGCAGCGCGTTCTTCTGGATGTTCTCCTTCTTCTGCAGATAGGAGCCGTAGGTGATCATGGCGCCCATACCCAGGGACAGGGAGAAGAACATCTGGCCGCCGGCGGTAGCCAGCACGGTCAGGACGTCGGGTGTCTCCTGCTTGAAGGTCACGATGCGCTGCATGACGCCGTTGATCTCCACCGCGGACATTTTCACGCCATCGATGACGGCGGAGGCGGGAACATAGTATCCATTTTCAGTAGCCCAGCCGGGGGCAAACATGTACTTCAGGCCATCCAGGGCGCTGCCGTGGATCACGTGCTCCACCAGGGAGCCGTCCGCCTGGAGCACCTGCACGGTGGTGTCCACACCGTCCAGCGTGCAGGCGCGGATGATGCAGATCAGCAGAGCCACGAACAGGGCAGGCATACCCACGGAGCAGACCTTCTCGATGCCGCCGCCGACGCCGCCGAGAACGATAAGCATAGTCAGCACCACGAAAATCAAGCCATAGATAATGGCCTCGGTGGTGCTGGACATGAAGGCGCCGAACACCGCGTCGCCCAGAGAGGCGCTGGCCGCGTCCGCCGATGCGGCGGCGATGGCACTGGCGCCAAAGCCCGCGCCGAACAGGTCGCCTACATTGAGCACCACATACTTAATGCAGTAGCCGCCCAGAGCGCAGTAGAAGAACAGGATGAAGAACGCGGACAGGATGCCCATCCAGCCCATCCAGCTGAACTTCTTGCTAAGGGCCTTATATGCTGCCACAGCGCCCTTGCCTGTCTTACGACCAATGGCCAGCTCGCCCACCATGACGATGAAGCCGCAGCAAACAGCCAAAATGAGGTAAATGATGAGGAACGTGAAGCCGCCGCAGGCGCCCATCTTATTGGGGAAGCCCCAGATGTTGCCCAGGCCGACCGCCGAGCCGACCGCGGCCATCAGGAATCCGAAATTGGATCCAAAGCCTTTTCTTTCTTCCATTGTTTTCTCTCCTTACAAGTTTCCCCCGCCGCGCCGCGGCGGGCGTGTTTGTATCTTACTGCGAAAAAACCGCCCTGTAAATACAGGCAGGCGTTTCTTAACACGGTGACAGCGGAAATGCGGTTTTTCTTTATCCGTACATTATAAAATTTCCGTAAAGCGTCGGTTCGTGTCGGCAGATATTTTCCCCAAAAGAAACGCCCCGCATATGAAAAAGACCGCCCGCAGGCGGTCTTTTCTTCTCGGTATGTATCAGTCTCCCTCGCGCATACGGTAGCCGACGCCCACCTCGGTGAAAATATACTGGGGGTTGCCGGGGGTAGGCTCGATCTTGCGGCGGATGTTGGCCATATTTACCCGGAGGATCTGATTGTCGGTCTTGGCCTTGGGGCCCCACAGCTCCCGGATAATGAAGTCGTAGGTCAGGACCTTGCCGGCGTACTTGCCCAGCAGGGCCACGATCTTGTACTCATTGACGGTCAATCCGGCGTTCTCGCCGTTCATCAGCACCTGGTGCTTATCATAGTCGATGGTCAGATCGCCGGTGACGAACTTGCCGGACTGGGCGATCTGGGTGTTGGAAAGGGTGGTGCGGGTGTGGCGGATGGCGGTGCGGATGCGGGCCAGCAGTTCGGAGGTGCCGAAGGGCTTGACCAGATAGTCGTCGGCGCCGTAATCCAGGGCCTCCACCTTGTCGTGCTCGTGGTTGCGGGCAGAAACCACCACCACCGGCAGATTGGACCACTTGCGGACAGATTTCAGCACCTCCATGCCGTCCATGTCGGGCAGGCCCAGGTCCAGGACGATCATGTCCGGGCAATGGGAGGCGATCATGGTCAGGGCCTCCTCGCCGGTGCGGACAATGATGGTGTCGAAGCCGTTGGCGGTGAGGATCATGGAGATAAAGTTGCTGATGGACTGCTCATCCTCCACGATCAGGACTTTGTCTTTAATCTTCATCGTTTTCTCCTTTCATGGGCAGGGTCACGGTAAATACCGCGCCGCCCTCCTGTCTGTTGTCTCCCCGTATCACACCGCCGTGGGCCAGCACAATGGTGCGGCACACGGACAGACCAATTCCCATGCTGCGCTTGCCGTCACTGCTGCGGTCGCTGCGGGCGGAGCCGTCGAACAGCCGGGGCAGCAGGTGCTGGGGAATGCCGCGGCCGTCGTCCGCCACAGTGAACACCGCGCAGTTACCCTCGCTGGACAGGGTCACGTCGATATGGTGGGTCTCGCCGTGGATGACGGCGTTCTCCATCAGGTTCACCAGTACCTGCTCCATCAGCAGGGGATCCATGGGCACCATCATCAGCTCAGCCGGCAGATGGACACGGATATCCACCTCCGGGTAGTGCTTGTGGGTCTTGGCCACGGCGGACTCGATGACCTCCTCCGCCGGCTCCGGCTCTTTCTTGACCTTAGCCTCCTCAGAGCTTATGCGTGTGATGGACAGCAAATTCTCTACAATGCGGATGAGCCACTGGGCGTCCTCGTTGGTGGATCGCAGCAGCTGCTGGCGCTGCTCCTGCGTCAGTCCGCCGTCCTGCTCCAGCAGAACGTTGGTGGCGCCCACGATACCGGTCAGCGGCGTGCGGATGTCGTGAGACACGGCGCGCAGCAGGTCGGCATACATCTTTTCGCGGTCGGCCTCCCGGCGCACCTGCTCGGTCTGCTTGGCCCGGCTGGTAACGGTGGCGGTCAGGATGGAGATGGTCATCATCACCAGGAACGTCAGCGGAAAGCCCGTCAGCGTAAAGCTGATATGCCAGAAGGGGTAGGTAAAGATGATGTCCACGCTGAACATCCCCACCACTGCCATGATGATGCCCAGCAGATAGCCGTCCGTCCAGTAGGCGGTAAGGAACACATCCAGCAGAAAGATCATGGCTACGTAGCTGGTGTCGTTGTGCATATCGAAGCTGCGAAGCAGCAGACAGCACATAACGGCTACCAGGTAGAGTCCCAGTGCTTTCAGCACATCCATGCCGGAAAAGCGCAGGCCAATGGTCCGCAGCAGCTGTCTCCGGCGGGCTTGTTTACCGGTCATAGCCGCCCTCCCCTCCTTTTGATGACGCTATTATAACATACATTGTCGCTAAGGTAACGCTAAGATATCGTTAAGGTATCACGAATATCTCATTAAGAGCAACCGAAAATAACAAATAAGAGACGGCGTTGGCCGTCTCTTTTCATCTTTGCTGCGCGGGGATCAGGCTTTGCGATCTATGTGCAGGAGGCGTTTTCTGTCGAAAAACACCCATAAAAAAGCAAATCACCACGCTTTCGCGTGGTTTCCTCATCGGTATGCCTTACCGCTGGCTCACTTCCCAGTCGCTGTCGGCAAAGATCATGTCATCCAGGTCACCCCAGATCCAAGTTGTCGTCATGGTGATATCACGCTCCTTTCTTCCGTTTTACAGTGTTATTATATGCCGCGGCAGCCCGGATAACAAGCGCAAAATTGGATATTCTGTATAAAGCTTTTGTAAACTTTTATTGCACATTGCACAATACCTATGGGTTATTTCTGTGTAACACTCTTGCGCTGTTGTGTGCTGTATAGTATAATAAAGTGTTCAAGCAGTCTTATGTGGTGAGGTGAGCACCTGATGAGAGAGTTTCACGGCGGCGACTATGATGTGGCCGTCATCGGCGCGGGGCACGCGGGCATCGAGGCCTCCCTGGCGGCGGCCCGGATGGGCATGAAGACCGTCTGCCTGACGGTGAGCCTTGACGCAGTGGGGAATATGCCCTGCAACCCGGCCATCGGCGGCACCGGCAAGGGTCACCTGGTCCGGGAGCTGGACGCACTGGGCGGCGAGATGGCCCGGGCGGCGGACAGGGCCTGCATCCAGTACCGGATGCTGAACCGGGGCAAGGGTCCCGCCGTGTGGTCCCTGCGGGCCCAGGCGGACCGGCGGAAATACCAGCAGGTGATGAAGCACACGCTGGAATTGCAGCCGGGGCTGACGCTGCGGCAGGCGGAGGTGACGGAGATACGCTGCGACGGGAACGGCCATGCCGCCGCTGTGGTGCTCCGCACCGGCGCGGTGCTGGGCGCCCGGGCGGTCATTCTGTGCACGGGCACGTATCTGACCGGACAGACCATCGTGGGCGAGTGCATCGAGTCCTCCGGGCCGGACGGCCTGCACCCGGCCAACGCCCTGACGGACAGCCTGCGGGCACTGGGACTGCCCCTGCGGCGGTTCAAGACCGGCACGCCGCCGCGGATACACCGGGGCAGCGTGGACTTCAGCAAAATGGAGCTGCAGGAGGGCGACCCGGATCCGCTGCCCTTCAGCTTTGAGACAAAGAACGTGCCGGAAAACCGGGCGGTGTGCTATCTGACCTACACCAACGAGGAGACACACCGGATCATACGGGAAAATCTGGACCGCAGTCCCATTTACTCCGGCGTTATCGAGGGCATCGGCCCCCGGTACTGCCCGTCCATCGAGACGAAGGTGGTGCGCTTTGCGGACAAGCCCCGGCACCAGCTGTTTATCGAGCCTATGGGGCTGGACACCGAGGAGCTGTATGTGCAGGGCTTTTCGTCCTCCATGCCGGAGGAGGTGCAGCTGGAGATGCTGCACACGGTGCCGGGGCTGGAGCACGCAGTGATGATGCGGCCGGCCTACGCCATTGAGTACGACTGCATCGACCCGCTGGCGCTGCTGCCCACGCTGGAGGTAAAGGCGGTGCCCGGCCTGTACGGCGCGGGGCAGTTCAACGGCTCCTCCGGCTACGAGGAGGCGGCGGTGCAGGGCTTTGTGGCCGGCGTGAACGCGGCGCTGAAGCTGCAGGGCCGGGAGCCGCTGGTGCTCAAGCGGAGTGAGAGCTATATCGGCACGCTGATCGACGACCTGGTGACCAAGGGCACCGAGGAGCCGTACCGCATGATGACCAGCCGGTCGGAATACCGGCTGCTGCTGCGGCAGGACAACGCCGATGCGCGGCTGTGCCCTATCGGGCACGAGCTGGGGCTGGTCAGCGATGAACGGCTGGCGGCGGTGGAGGCCAAGTACGAGGCCGTGGCAAAGGAGATACGGCGGCTGGAGCACACGGGCATACCCGGTACGCCGGAGCTGAACGCCCTGCTGACAGAACGGGGCACCGCCGCCGTGGACAGCGGCTGCCGCCTGATCGATCTGCTGCGGCGGCCCCAGCTGACCTACGTGGACCTGACAGAATTCGACGCAAATCGACCCGACCTGCCCGCGGAGGTGCGGGAGCAGGTGGAGATCACCGTGAAGTACGAGGGCTATATCCAGCGGCAGCAGCGGCAGGTGGCGGAGTTTGAGAAGCTGGAGCGCCGGAAGCTGCCGCCGGATATGGACTACGACCACATTCAGGGTCTGCGGCTGGAGGCGCGGGAGAAGCTCAGCGCGCTGCGGCCTTTGAACGTAGGGCAGGCCGGGCGGGTGTCCGGCGTGTCGCCGGCGGATGTGGCGGCGCTGCTGATCTGGCTGCAGACACACGACAAGGAGGCGGACGCATGACGGCACATGAGCTGACCCACACCATACGGAACGATATGCCGGTGTATCCCGGCACGGAGCAGCCCCGGCTGACCACCGCCTGCACCATCGACCAGTGCGGCTACCGGGAGACGCTGCTGCATATGTTCTCCCATACCGGCACCCACATGGACGCCCCGGCCCATATGCTCCGTGACGGTACGGCGCTGGACCGCTATGACGCGGCGAAGTTCGCCGGGCCCGCCGTGGTGGTGGACTGCCGGGGGCAGCGCGCCATTGCTCTGTCCCTGCTGCAGAGCTATGACCTGAACGGTGCGGACTTCGTGCTGTTCTGCACCGGCTGGGACAAGAAGTGGGGCACGCCGGGCTACTATGAGGGCTTTCCCTGCCTGACGACGGAGGCGGCGGCATATCTGGCCGGCCTGCCGCTGAAGGGCGTGGGCGAGGACACCATCTCGCTGGACCCCTGCGACAGCGTGGATTTTCCCAACCACATGACACTGCTGGGCGCGGACTTTGTGAACACCGAGAACCTCAAGGGGCTGGACAAGCTGCTGGGCCGACGCTTCACGTTCGTTACGCTGCCCCTGAAATTTGAGAATGCCGATGGCTGCTCCTGCCGCGCCATCGCTCTGGAGGAATGACAATGGGTAAACTGCGGTTCCTGTTTGCGCTGTGGATGGCAAAGCTGTCCATCCCGGCGCTGAAGATCACCCGCCACAACGGCACGGACTTTCCCGGCAGTCTGGCGGTGAAGCTGTGTCCGGACTTTTTGAAGTATATCGGCAAGCCGGAGCACATCATAGCCGTCACCGGCACCAACGGCAAGACCACCGTGGCCAATATGCTGAACGACGTGCTCACCGCCGAGGGCAAGACCGTACTCAGCAACCGGGCGGGCAGCAACATCATCTCCGGCGTCAGCACGGCGCTGCTGAAGGGCTGCGGCCTGCTGGGCCGGGTCAAGCCGGAGTACGATCTGGCGATCCTGGAGATCGACGAGCGCTCCGCGCCCAGGATCTATCCCTATGTGAAGCCGGAGCACATCGTCATCACCAACCTGTTCCGGGACTCCATCATGCGGAACGCCCATCCGGGCTACATCGCGGACATCCTGACCCGGTCCCTGCCTAAGGAGAGCAGGCTGATCCTCAACGCCGACGACCTGATCTCCTGCACGGTGGCGCCGGAGAACCAGCGGGTATATTTCGGCATCGACCGGCTGCCCACCGACGTGACGGAATGCGAGAACCTGCTGAACGATATGCGTATCTGCCCCCGATGCGCCGGGAAGCTGCGGTATGAATACCGCCGCTACCACCACATCGGCCGGGCCGTGTGCGAGAGCTGCGGCTTCCACTCCCCCGACTGCGACTATCTGGCCACAAAGGTGGACACCGCCGCCCACACCATGTGCATACGGGAGGCGGGGCAGGAATACCCGTACACCCTCATCACCGACAGCCTGCACAACATCTACAACACGGTGACGGTGATCGCCGCCCTGCGGCAGCTGGGCTATGACCACGGCACCATCGCCCGCCGCATGGCGGAGGTGAAGATCCCCGCCAGCCGGCTGTCCGAGGAGGATATCGGCGGCGTAAAGGTCATTATGCAGATGTCCAAGGACAAGAACGCTCTGGCCTGCTCCCGCAACTTCGACTATATCCGGTCCAAGCCGGGGAAGAAGGAACTGCTGCTGATGATGAACTGCCTGGGCGTGGCCAAAAGCTGGTCGGAAAACCCCAGCTGGATGTACGACACAGATTTTGAATTCCTGAACAGTGACGATGTGACGTGCCTGGTCTGCGCCGGGCCGCGGGCCTATGACTACCAGCTGCGGCTGCTGCTGGCGGGCATCCCCCGGCAGAAGATACGGCTGGCCGAGGACGAGTTCGCCGCCCTGGAGCTGCTGCCGCTGACCCCCGGCGACGACGTGTATCTGCTCTACGGCGTGGACGGCACGCCCCTGGCCTTCCGGGTCAGGGAAAAGCTGAAGGAAAAGCTGCTGGCAAAGGAGGGCGCGCAATGAAGGCGGAAATTCTGTTTCCGGAGGTCTGCAACCTGTACGGCGATCTGCAGAACATCTACTATCTGAAGCGCTGCTGCCCGGCGCTGGAGATCATAGAGACGGACCTGCACAGCAAACCCCGGTTCCTCACGGAGGATGTGGCGCTGGTCTATATGGGCAGCACCACGGAGCAGGGGCTGCGTCTGGCGGCGGACGCCCTGCGGCCCTATGCCGCGGACATCGCCGCAAGGGCGGACGCGGGACAGCTGATCCTGCTGACCGGCAACGCGCCGGACGTGTTTTCCGCCGCCATAGAAAGCGACAGCGCCGACACCATAGAGGGGCTGGGCATTCTGCCCGGACGGGTGCGGTACACCATGATGAAGCGGCACAACAGCTTCTTCCTGGGCACCTTTGACGGTATGGAGGTCGTCGGCTTCAAGAGCCTGTTCGGCTTCCACTACGACGCAGCGGAGGCGGAGGGCTGGTTTGACACCGTGCGGGGCGTGGGCCGCACACCGGAGTCGAAGCCGGAGGGCTTCCGCCGGGGCGGGCTGTACGCCACGGCGCTGATCGGTCCGCTGCTGGTTCTAAATCCTCCGCTGTGCAAGTGGCTGCTGCGGCAGATGGGCGCCGAGGACACCCTGGCCTTCGAGGACGCGGCCTTCGCCAGCTTTAACAAACGTGTGGCGGAGTTCAAGGAGCCGGGCAGAGGTTTCCAATACTCGTAAGCAAAAAACATCCCCCAACCGGGGGATGTTTTTTGTCTCAGAGCTTTTCGGACAGTGTTTCGTCCAGGCCCACGCCGTAGAGGTTCTTGGCCGAGCAGCCGGCGCGGCCGCCGCCACGGCTTCCGCCGCCGAAGCCGCCGCCACCTCTTCTGGGCGGTCTGGGCTTTGTTTTGGTGCCCACGCTGCCGGGACGGGGCCTGCCGTCCGGCCCGGCGGGGTACCACAGGTGGTTGACGAACACATACCGGGTGCCGAAGCCGCCGGCGTAGCCGTCGCCCCGGCGGGCGGCGGAGATCAGCACGAAGATGAATATCACCACGAAGATCGTCACCATCATGCCGATGATGGCGTCACCGGTGTCGTCATCGTCGTAGTAATAGTCATCGCTGCCGTTCCAGCCGCCGTCGGGGACGTTGTCGGCGCTGTATTCCTCCGACAGCTGGGTGGGCCAGTCGGTGTAGCGCACCTGTACGTTCATTTTGTAGCCGTAGTCCAGATCGGAGGCGGTGATGGTCATGCCGTTTTGCACCGTCACGCTGTCAGCGCCGCTGACCGTGCCCTCGGTGAAATCGCCGGTCAGCCCGGCGGGGTCGTTCCAGATGAGGGTCATCTGCCCGATCCTCGCCTCGTCGAACCACCCGGCGGTGTAGTCGTAGGTCACGGCGCTGCCGTCCAGTTGGTACATATACTCCTGCACCCAGGAGTAGGCGAAGGAAAAGGTCTCGTTCGCCTCGTAGGCGCGGTCAAGATAGACATACATATAGCTGTTGTCGAAGTCCAACCGCTCGATGTTGTCCGTCAGTGCCGCCACGTCCCGGATGGAGCCGTTGGGTACGCCGATCTTCAGTTCCTGACCGTAGGGCAGCTCCTCCAGCGGCGTCCACTCCAGCTTCACGGTGATAAGCAGGCTGCCATCCTCCGTGTTGGGCGTCACCATAACGCCGTACTGCTCGATGTAGTCGTAATCTGCCCATGCGGTGGCGGTAAAGCAAACCGCCGCCAGTAAGACAAGCAGCAGAACGTGCAGTTTCTTCAGCATAGGGTGCCCTCCTCCCGGTTGCTTTCACGCAGTTGGCACAGCTGCTCCATTTTGGCGCTCTTGGCCCGGATGGCCGCGCAGCGCTCGCTCTGCCAGATCTTGTCCCAATCGTCGGCGAGGATGTTCCCCAGGGGCTGGCTGCTGAGCCAGCTCTGGCAGGGGATCACGCCGCCGTCCGGGGCGACGGCCATATTGCTGAGGCAGGCGCCGCAGCTGGGCACCAGGGTCAGGCCCAGGGCGCGCAGCGTCTCCTCCTTCAGCCAGCCGGGGCTGGTGAAGTCCAGTTCCATTTCCAGTTCCTCCGTCACCGCCACGGCCTTTGTCAGTACGTCGGTGAGCTGCTGCTCGGTCAGCGCCGTGGCGCGGCTCTCATCGCCCACCGCGCCGCCGGAGGGGATCAGCCCGGAGCAGGTCACGTAGCGGACGCCCAGACCGTTGACGAAGCGCAGCATCTCGTCATAGGCGGTATTCAGGCTGCACAGGGGCGTGTTCACGGACACGGACAGCCCCGCCGCCACAGCGGCACGGATGCCCGCCACGGTGTCATCAAAGCCGTCGGCACCCACCAGGGCGTTGTGAATGTCCTTATCATGGCTGTAGAGCGTCACCTGCACACTGTCCAGGCTGGCGTCATACAGCTTTTGGCACAGCGCCGGCGTCAGCAGGCGACCGTTGGTGTTCAGCCGGGTGACGAACCACTGGGCAGCATCCACCAGCTCCACCAGATCGGCGCGCAGGGTGGGCTCGCCGCCGGTGAACGTCACCTGGGGGATATTTGCCGCGCGCAGCCGATCCAAGACCTCCTTCCACTGGGCGGTGGTCAGCTCCGGCATATCGGACAGGGGCTGTCCCGCCGCATAGCAGTGCAGACATTTCTGGTTGCAGTGCCACGCGCCGTCACGGGTCATGGCGCTGACCATCAGGTCCATACGGTGGGGCGCGGTCATCTCGGGGGCGTACTCGCCCAGCGTCAGCGGCGCGACCTCCGCCTCCGGCTCCTGCCCCCGGGCGATGGCCACCAGGGACTCTATCATGATTTGCAGGTCCTCCGCCAGACGCTCCTTGGGCGTGAAGGGGTAGACCTTATGGGTCCGGGCCACCGCACCGGCGGCCATGGCGCTCCAGTCGCTCTCGGTGATCTCCAGCCCGGCGAAGGGCTCCAGCCGGTCCATGAAGCAGGAGAGCAGGATGGCCCAGCTCAGGTTCAGGGGCACCAGCTTGCTGCCGTTGAGCAGCAGCAGAAAGGGCGCGTTTTCCGCGTCCTCACGGGGTGGGATCATGTGGATACGCACCACGCCCCGGCCCTTGGGGTCCAGGGTGATGTGCCGCACACAGTTCAGGTGCTGCCGCCGGTAGCGGCGCTCCAACATTGTAGACACAGGCAGTCCTCCTTTATGAAGGCGATGTGGGTATAGCTATGTGCAGTATACCACAGCGCGGGGCAAAGCGCAACAGGACGCACAGTGAGGCAGTAGCGGTAACGCTCCGTTTCAACGATGTAACCGTAGTTTTGTGTCCAGCCGCCGCTGATTTTCCCGCCGTGTTCATAGCAGAAACGCTCCATGGCGAAGCGGTTTTTCAGCACGCTCTCCCGCAGCGTGTCCACGACCTCCTGCAGCTCCGCCTTGAACGCGGGGCTGTTCAGCTCTTCCGGGCCGCGGGGCCACCAGGTATGCCAGAACTCATTGCCGCTGCGCCCGAAGTCCATCCGGACATGACCAACGGTACCCAGCCGCTTATCTTCTTCGGGGTGCGGGGTATAAAATAAGCCCGCCTCCTCCGGGCAGGCAGGTCGGATATGGAATTGTGTTGCATCTTTCAAGGTTAAGATCTCCTTTCGGTGTGGAATTTGGCTTTACACATTTTGGGGGATATGCTATGATGTGGCTGACTAATCGAAATTTGAGAGAACAGGGAGGACAAAATGAAAAGAGAAATTGCTGTATTTCTTATAATAACTATGGTTTTATCATTATCAGCTTGTGGAAAGACACTCAAAGGCACAGATGGACTAATAGAAAAAGCAAGAGAAGAAATACCGATTTCTGATTCCGATACCATTGATTTGCAGTATGCAGGAATGTGTGGCAATGACAATAGAGCAATCGCTTGGTTTATCTCAGGAAATGAATATCAGAAGCACTATTATTTGCCCATGGAAGTTGAGGTAAAAGAGGATGCTGCTGAATACACTTTTATCCGAACCTATAAGCCCATTGATGATAGAATCGGAGACATTGCATATATTCAATGGGGTGATGGATATGCGTTTATAGTAAACAATACAAATTGTAAAAGTGTTAGATTCACATCCGGAAATGAAGTGTACGAAGAAGTAATACCGGATGATACTTATCCGTATGTTTTCTTCTATCTTTCTGACCATACAAATTCCACTCTGCAATTTGAATTCTTAGATGCCGAAGGTAATGAATTAAGATGACGATTTCCAGTTTATCTGCCTATCAAGCGGCTCGTTCCAAACGGATCGAGCCGCTTTTACTTACATCATCCTCTGTCCCTGCCGCTGCTCCGGGAAAGGCGGGTCCAAGCGGCGCAGCAGGCCGAACTCTGTTTGCGTCACGCAGTCGTTTTCCATGCAGTCCTGACCGTATTTCTCAAAATCCATGTAGCCGTCCAGCTCATAGATGGCTTCATCATCCAGTCCCAGCGTTTCCTGCAATCGCTGCTGACCGTAACCGTAAGCACCCTCCGTGATGCGCTGATAGTTGTCCAGATTTCGCAGGAGCTCACAGGCTCCGCGCAGCGTATCCGGCCGCTCAGCCTCCAGCACGGCGGCGTAGGTCAGGAGCATCCCGTCCTTCTGCCAGATGTCCTCCAAGGCTTCGGAAAAGTCGTTGTAATCCTCCACGGCGGGGCAATTAGTATATCGCATAAGACAGGAAATATACCAAACCAAGAAAAATAGAAAAAGCGCCGCCTTGGGATTTCTCCCAAGACGGCGCTTTTCTGTTTTGGATCAGAGCGAACACTTCACGGCGAAGCCGCCGCTGAAGAAATAGGTGTTCGTCCAATACCTATTTGGTGGACCTGAAGGGATTTCCCCCGCAAGGGGGATAAACTTCGATTCCCGCAGGTCCACGGCAAAATGAAAACCGCCCTTTCGGACGGTTTTCATTTTGGTGGACCTGAAGGGATTCGAACCCTCGACCTCTCGGATGCGAACGAATTAAAAGCTCTGATTTGTATTGATTTTCAAATATTTCCAGCGCTTTTGGCTAGAATGTAAATGGTCTTGTGGCCTCTTTTTCCCGTTGTAACCATGTGTCCCGGCGGCGTCTGTGGTACGCGTTGTGGTCATAGAAAAACAGGCGGAAAGGCGTCCATCCTCGGTGCGCCTATTATAGCCAGAAATAGAAAAAGCGTCAACGATTTTCTTAACCCTTGGCGGCGCAAACCGTGGGATGCCATAATCAAAGAAAAGGCAGCGTAACTGCGCCCGCCGGTGCGGCTCCCCTACAAGGTTTTGCTGCGCAAATTAACAAAATGTGGTAGAGTAGAAAAAAGCTGCTGAGAGGTGCTACAATGTGGATGGTTTTTCCGGAGACGCTAAGAGAGAGACGGCCGACCGCGAATAGATCGAGCAGGATCGTTCCGCTATCAACGAAAGTATCTGCTGCCGTTGTCGTTTTGCTTGCGATAGTATTTACAGCTGTGCTGGTCAGACTCAGCACATCCCAAAGCGTGGACAACCGAGTGTCCCGAGAGCTGGAGGGCGTGTCATGGCTCCAGGCAACGACGCTGAGGACACATCTGGAGGATCAGTTCGAGCCGCTATGGACAGCTTCCAATATGCTGGCAAATGGTGAAACGTTTGCCAGCGCATCCATGCGTCCTGCACTGAGGGGCATTATGCAGACCCACGAGCTGCGTATGTTCAGCTTTGCGGATCTGGAGGGCAATATCACGAATTATGAGGGAGAGTCGGTCGGAAACATTCGGGATCGGCGGTATTTTTATGATATCGTAAACGGAACGGATACCAAGGTGTGCGAGTATCTGGCAACGACCAAATTCACCAACGAAACGAGGATGATTTTCTCCGCCCCAGCCTATGATGCAAGCGGAAAACTGCTGGGCGTTCTTTTCATCGGCAAGGAGATTGATGTTCTGGAACGTGCGCTGTTTAAGGACGACGATATGTTTGGCGTTGCCTCCAGCTACTTCATCTATGATGGCGATGGAAAAGTGCTCGCTGCCACCCGGGATATGTACCGCAACGGACTGATCAGCGACTCGACAGACTCTATTTTTGAAAAAATGCCCGCCCTGGCGGGCATGAACTGCGAAAACGGGAAATGCAAGTCCGTCATGGTAAACGAAAAGAAGTACTATGCGTCGATGATCTCTCTGCAGGTCAACGATTGGATGGTTGGCTGTATTGTTGACAGCGACGTGGCTTTGCCGGAGTATGCCGACAATATCCGCATCATCCAAAGGCTCACGATTGGCACCTTCAGCGGCTTCTGCGTGGGTATCGCATACATCTTCCTTCTTTCGCGGCGGATCCTCGCACACGGTCAGCGAGAAATACGTACCATCCAGAGCTACAACGAGAACTACAGCCCATCCAGTGGGATGTGGACTCCCTCGACTGGAAGGATTACGACGCGGACACCATCTGCCAGCGGGTGACCTCCAAAGTACAACCGGGCAGCATCGTGCTGTTCCACAACGCCGCCCTCCACACGCCGGAGGCGCTGCCCGCTATCCTCACCTACCTCATCAACGACGGCTACACCGTCCTCCCCATCTCCCAGCTCATCCTCCACCCGCCCTACACCATCGACCACACCGGTCGACAGTTTCCAGCGGAGGAATTGTCTTAAAAATGCCGAGATAGGCTTATTTTTCACGAAAGCCATCGCAAAAGCGCGTGCGATGCTCGCACGCGCTTTTCCTATAAATGTGGAGGTCTATAACCGTACTTCGACCTCCGGGGAAAGTTTTTTCACACTGCCGCAGCCGGCTATTTCTGTTGCCCACTACACTGAACAGGGGCCGCATAACCAATAACAAAAAGAATAACCCGCCTCCTTCGCAACCTTGAACACGGTGGGAGGTCGTTGCTTTTTATAAAAAGGCGCAAACAGCGTGACGGAACGGTGTTACTCCGCCAACTCAAAGGTGTCCCGCTGATTCACGGCGTCCAGCGCCAGCTGCGCCCGGGACAACTCGTCCGCAGTCTTTTCGTAGTCCGCCTCCACCGCCGCCAGATCATAGTTGGCGTAGGTGTAGTCGATGATGTTGGACTGCCGCCCGTACTGCTCCTCCACCCGTTCCTTGGGCAGCCGCGCCTTCATATCCGCCAGCTTGTTCTTCCGCTGGGTAAGCTGGGGGATATAGACCAGCATCTCGTCGATGGTCATGTGGAAGTCAGGGATAACATGGGTGGCGTTGAACACATTGATGGCGTGCTTTTGCATCTTGATTGATTATAACACACAGCAACAATACTTTCAGCAGTTTCCGCCGCTATGTTTTCCACCTGTAGTATAGATCACTTTCTTCCCACATTTTTATATCTTATCATCAAAACCACATGAATAGGTCGGATCTATGGTTATTGCACACATAAATCCGGCCCATTATATCTGATTTCGATTTTACTGCCGTATTTGCCACGCACCCCGGCAAGTCCTTCTGTTATAAGGACGGGGCTGTTACAGGCTGCGGATAGCGTCACCGCATCATAGTCCCACATACGCCGCCGCTTTGCCAGAGCAAGCAAACGCCGCAGGAACTCTCCCCAAGTCTTTAGGAAGCTGTGAAGAAGTACCATTATGATCTGCGTCGTTATCGCGTCCGGCCTGCCACAGCCGGTTTCGTAGGTTGCGTTTATCGCTCGGACAGCCTGGATCCATCACCTCCTTAGGCCGCCTGTCACCGCGCCGCCCCATCTGCCGCTCGGAACACAGAATGAAGTACCTGTAACAGCGTATATTCGGTTGTCAAGGAACAAGCAAGGGGCATGGCAGACAAATTGATATTGCAGTTGGGGTGGGAGGATGTATATGCTTCCTTACCACACCCGTCCAGCTTGTCCCGCCGAATATGTCCCTCTACTATTCAGTACATTTTTAGGGGCAAAGTTGCCGCCTGTTATAAAATTTCTTTGAAATATTTTTCCAGACTACGCAATCCGGCTTCGATAGAACGGGTGATCCGGCTTTTGTGTGTTCCTTCCGCTTTGGCAATATCTGCTTTGCTCATGCCAAGAAAAAAGTGTGCATAGATTCGTTGGCGCTGCTTTACCGGAAGTTTGGAAAGACCTTTATAAATCAACTCCGTCATTTGGCGCTGTTCCCAAATTTCTGCCGGGTTAAGAGGCTTTTGCAATATCTCACGCTCAATACCTTCGTCTCGATCCAGAGAGTAAAATGCTTTATAGCGGTATGTACGAATCCGATAGGCTTCTTCCAACAACATATATTCCCGAAGCAACAAAGCAACTTCATCCGGCACCTCAACGATCATGTCCTGTGTATAATACGGGTAATAATCCCGAAGATTGATTTTCTTCATAGTAATTTCCTCCAATTTCGATGTTTGAGTTGATGGCAAAAATCGAAATCAGAGGGTGGGCTGCGGCAGCGATAAGGTCTAAGTCTCTTTCTGATTAAAAAAAGGGTACAAAAAAGCGCGCCCGTACAAAGAACAGGCGCGCCAAAGCAGCAGTATAAAATTTTTCCGGGAGGTTGACAGCGAAAATGCTCAAACTTTGTCGAAACCAAAAACGCCGCAATCCATACGAGCTGGACTACGACGTATAGGTGACTGAATGTAAAGCAGTTTATCTGCAGATCTGTGTTGCATAGACGCATAGACATTTCCTCCCATCAAGGAGGAACCTGAATCGGCTGCTTGATACCTCCTTGGGAGAAAATTATATCGGTTATGTTTCCTTTATCAGTCCGCAGATATTCGCTTTTTACTCTTTATATTCGCAATTTTCTACATATTCCGCTCTTAGAATATATATATTTGTATCAACCTTATATCCTGCTGGTGCGGATAATTCCTTGATATAGACTGTGTCAGCCTTTACCTCTACGACATCTGTATTTCCGTTTTCATCAGTCGTAAGGGTGGCAAGCTGTTTCGTGCAGTCCTTATCAGCAAAGACACCGTATGTCGCACCAGCGATAGAGTAATTCCCGTTACCGTCGGTAATGCTGGTATTACTGGAAGTCTTTTGCAGTTTCGCATTTCCAACATTCAGCTTCGCCCAGAATTGTCCCAATTCCTGCCCCTCGCCAGAGTAGATATAACCGCCACATTCATAGCGTCCTTTATTCTCTTTGACAAAAGTTCTTGCACCAGCGAAAACTTCGTCCTGCGTTGCCTTTGGAATTTCATCATAAGAAGCTCGCACGTTATCACATTGCCAGCCAAGATGTACGCTCAATCTTTGCCAGACTACACATTGTTCCAACAGATAGACTTGTTTGTAATTCAGTTCCTTGTGAGCTTCGCCATACTGTTTGACATACTCTAAGGATAACGCCACATCTGAAATCTGGTCGGCACTCATGCGTGAGCTTGCGTCAGCTCTGGTCTTGTAGCCGTTCTTAAAATCTGTATTGATGTCAATACAATAGGCAGTTTCGCCCTCGACTTTCATATAGCCCTCATTGAATGTCGAACCGATAGAACCGTCATTCATTACTTTTTCAATGATACCGACACGCTCTGCACTTTCCGTCCAGTATTGCTTGCTTTCTGCATGAACGGGTGTAGTCGGTAAAGCAGTAACGACAGTTGCAAGAGCTAAGAAGCCCGTACACAATCGCTTTAATACCTTTTTCATAAATCTAATGCTCCTTTCATTTTGGGTAATAAAATAGCCGTCCATAATGAACGGCTGGAAATAGAAAAGGAACGTCATGTTAGGCGTTCCATAGTCTATGAAATATTAAATTTTTCTTGTTTCAATACTGATGTGCTGTACCATATCTTTGCATATCTAGGAAAACTTGCGTATCAAGGCTCATTCGTTAGTAGTAAATAAGTAGTAAATTGATGTGTTTGTTTCCTTGAAAATGCTGATAGATACTGTGTTTTAGCGGATAATCAGATTTTTATTGTGTTTTTGTATATAAAAAATACATAAATATTATAGATAAATGCTAAAAAATGTAAATAACAACAAAACTGTTGCTACTGTTAAGATATTAACAATACCGTCTTGAAATTTAAAGCAAAAGTGCTAAAATATATGGTGGAAAATTTTTAATATTTCCTATATTAATATGTATAGGGAGAAGGGGCGCACTATGGATTTAATGCTTATTCTAAGAAATCTTGCCATAATCCTTGTTGCTGCTAAGCTTTGCGGACTTCTTGCCCGTAAGCTCAAAGCACCGCAGGTTGTTGGCGAAATCATTGCCGGCCTTATTATCGGACCTTCACTGCTTAACCTTGTAGTTAAGGACGATTTTATTTCAGGTATGGCAGAAATCGGCGTAATTTTACTTATGTTCTCGGCAGGTTTGGGAACAGACCTTAAGGAACTTGTAAAAACAGGACCTGTTGCATTGTTGATTGCTTTGTCAGGTGTTGCTGTTCCTCTTGTAGGCGGTATGCTTGTTTATATGGGCTTTGGATTCGGTACTCCGGATACACGGCTTTACGAAGGCATATTTATGGGTACTGTTCTTGCGGCAACATCGGTTAGTATTACCGTACAGGCTCTTAAGGAAATGGGACATCTGAAAGGAAAGGTCGGCACAACGATACTTTCCGCTGCGATACTTGACGATATTATAGGTATTATTCTTCTTACCGTAGTTATCGGCTTCAAGAGCCCTGATGTTTCACCTGTTGATGTTTGCATCAAGACAATTCTTTTCTTTGTACTTGCAATTGTACTTGGTTTTGCACTTTACTTCCTCTTTAAATGGATCAGCAAGCACTGGCCTCATTCAAGAAGAATTCCGATTTTCGGACTTGTTCTTTGTTTTGCGGCAGCTTATTGTTCGGAAGAATTCTTTGGTATTGCCGATATTACAGGTGCTTATGTAGCAGGTATTATTCTTTGTAACATCAATGATGCGGGTTATATTGAAAGAAAAATGGACATCAGTTCATATATGATCTTCGGACCTATTTTCTTTGCAAGCATCGGTTTACAGACAAGTTTTGATAACTTTAATATGCAGATATTATGGTTCTCAATCGCTCTTGTTGCTGTAGCTCTTGTAACCAAAATTATCGGCTGTGGCGGTATGGCAAAAATTTGTAAGTTCAATATGACGGATTCGCTTAAAATCGGTGTAGGTATGATGAACCGCGGTGAGGTTGCTCTTATTGTTGCGCAAAAGGGACTTGACGCAGGTCTTATGGACGCTAAGTTCTTTACAGCTGTAATCATTCTCATTATTGTTTCTTCAATTCTTACTCCTATCCTTTTGAAGGTTCTCTATGCAAAGTGGCCTGACAAAAAAGACAGTGTAATTGAAAACGAAAGGAAACTTGCTCAGGAAGGTGTAGGTGCTACTTACAATATTTCTGACAATGATTTCAAACATGATGAAAAATAATTTAATTATTACAAATTCAGCCGTACTCGTCAGAGTGCGGCTTATTTGTTGCCTCGTGTTTAATAAATAATTATATTTACAATTATTTCAAAATGTTACAAAAATTTACTTGATTTGTAATCTAAATGTGAATTAAAATTCTGATATTGAATTATAATAGCGTTTTTATTGTGCTTTTTAACAAAAAAGGAGAGGGATGCTAAACTAGGGGTTGATTTTTTCTTGAATATCTGCTATAATTATTACAAATTTGTTAATAAGTGTAATTTTGATGTAATTATTACACCTGACACAATTTGGAGGTAATACAATGCAGCGAAGTAAGAAAATTGCTTCTGTGCTGTTGAGTGTAACAATGCTTTCGGGTGCGTGCGCAGTCGCAGGCAGTACTACAGCTCATGCATCAGGCACAGGTGCAGGTCTTGCAGAGTGGGCGCTCAATGCATATTACAGCGGTTGGAGCTATGTTTACGGCGGAGCTACTCCAGGTACCGTAGATTGTTCCGGTCTTATTTATTCCTATTGCGGAGGCAACGCAAGAGGCGGAGATTCACAGCTGTATGCATCAAGCGCAAGTGGATATGTCAGCAACGGTATTCCACGAATACACGGACTCGGTCTTCATATGGATGGTCATGTCGGTGTATATATCGGCGACGGTATGGCAGTTGACGCAAGAAACGATGACGAAGATGTATGCTATGACACCGTAGATTATATGGGGTGGACACAGTGGTACAAGGTAGGCGCTATTGACTACATAGAAAACGGTTGGGAAGAGTTCAACGGTGATTATTATTACTATGAAAACGGCGAATACATTGTAGATACATCAAGAACAATTGACGGCACTACATATTACTTTGATTCAAAGGGCAGATCAAGCAATACTCCGTCAGATCCGTCTTCTTCAAATTCTTCCGACAATTCTTCTTCAAGTTCAGACAACAACTCTTCAAACAACACGGTTGACGATTCTTCAACTGACAGCGACAACAGCAGTTCGACTGAAGAGGTAAAAGAAGAAACACCTACAGAGCCTGTTCTTTACAGAAACGGCGATGAGGGTGACGAAGTAACGAAGATTCAGGAAAGACTTAAGGAGCTTGGCTACTATGATGGCGAAGTAAACGGTAAGTTTGACGATGCAACAGAGGCAGCTTACATTCAGTTCCAGCAGGCAGCAGGAGTAGATGTTGACGGTATTTCAGGTACAGACAGAGATATTCTTTACTCGGAAGATTGTCCTACCTATGCCGATGTTCAGGCAAAACTTGCTGAACAGACACCTACATATCAGTTGGGCGATCAGAGTAACTCAGTTCTCACAATTCAGAACAGACTTGCTATTCTCGGTTTCTTTAATGAAATAGCTACCGGCTACTTCGGAGAAACTACAGTACATGCTGTTGAGGCATTCCAGCTTGCAAATAATCTTGAAGCTACAGGTATTGTGGATCAGGATACATATCAGGCAATGTTCTCGGCAACAGCACTTTCAAGCAACGGTTCCGCACTTGCTTCTACAGTAAGCTACACAGGTCCGTATGCAATGCCGCAGGTAGGTTCATCACAATTTGTTTTGCAGAATACACAAAATCAGGATTATACACATTCAGCCGCAGTTGTAGCGCAGGCTGCAAATAAGGTTACAAAGGCTGCACTTTCAAACACATCAGCCAATACACCTGCTATTATTTCAGCAGTTGTAAAGCGCAATCTTAATGTTGGTCTTTGGTTTGTAGTAGTTCTTGCTTTACTTTCGATTTTTGGCGGTGTATATATTATTAAAAATATTAAGGCTTCAAAAAAAGCCCGCCGTACAAGAGCGAGAAGCAAAAAAGCATATACAAGAGTAAAAACCGAGGCTCGTTACTGGTAAAAAATTAAGCCGTATCTTATGGTTGTCCATATGATACGGCTTTTGTATTGCAAAAAACTTTACAGTGTGGTATTATTAACATAGGAAGTGATTATTATGGATAAAGATTTAATTAAAAGAATAAATGAACTTGCAAAGAAAAAGAAAACACTCGGACTTAATGCCGAAGAACAGGCAGAACAGAAACAGCTTTATGCCGTGTATCTTGCCGAAATCAGAGATCAGTTTGATAATACTCTCGATAATGTAAGTATTAAACAGGAGGACGGTTCGGTTGTTCCGTTTAAATCCGCCGCCAAAAAGAAAACAAAAGAAGATAATAAATCAGAATAATTTATATTTTATATCAATAATTAAAAATTTAGATTCTATTCTAAATGCGGAATACTTTTTCAAAACAATCTTAACTGTGTGCTAAACTATAAATTAATTACAATTTTTGGTAAAAAAACAGGGTTGATTCTATTTTCTGAATCAACCCTGTAATTATTTTTATTAATCGTCAAGACAATTGTTAAGTCTTTCAATAATATTCTGCTTATCCATATGCTGACCGATAAATACAAGTTTGATTTCACGGTCGCCGTATTTTTCATCCCAATGCTCTTCAATATCAGGATACTCTTTAAAGTATTTCTTCTGCTCGCTCTTAGGGAATGCAGCAAGCCATTTGCCGTTTTCTGTAGCGGTAATCTGTACGCCTGCCTGCTCAAATACATAGAGGTAATCTCTCTTGTCTTTATCGGAGAACCAAAGAATACCCTTTGCACGAACAACGCCCTTTGGCCAATTGTTTACAAATTCCTGTAATTTTTCCTGATTGAACGGACGGCGGCTGTGGTACACAAAAGTACAGATACCGTACTCTTCATCATCGTCACCGTGGTGGTGATGGTGGCAACAGTGACCGTGCTCGTGGTCGCAGTGAGAGTGATCTTCGTCATCATGATGATGGTGATGCTCATGCTCGTCTTCATCGTGGTGATGATGCTCATGCTCGTCCTCGTCGTGGTGATGATGTTCGTGTTCATTCTCATCATGATCGTGATGTTCGTTTTTCTCGTCTTCGTCCTTATCGTAAGCCTGTGCCCAGCCTGCTGAACCTGCAGTTTCTTCAAAGTCATAAAGATTTGTATTGAGAATGTCGCCAACGCTTACCTTACCGTAGTTAGCCTCAATAATTTTAGCCTTTGGCTGAAGAGTTCTAATCATAGCCTTAACTCTGCCGAGCTGCTCCTCATTTACCATATCAACTTTGTTGAGAATGATAGTAGAACAGAACTCAATCTGCTGAATAACAAGGCTTTCAATGTCTTCTTCGTCAACATCGTCTTTAAGAAGATTGTCGCCGCAGCCAAACTCTGTAGCCATTCTGAGTGCGTCAACAACAGTTACAATGTTGTCAAGACGGCAGATAGCAGGAGTGCCTTCCTCTTCGTCACCCTCAAGTACAGCAATAGACTGTGCAATAGGTAGTGGCTCGCAGATACCGCTTGCCTCAATGAGAATATAATCAAATTTACCTGACTTTACAAGTTCTGCAATCTGATTGATAAGGTCAACCTTAAGTGTACAGCAAATACAGCCGTTTGAAAGCGGAACAAGGTTGTCATCTTTTTGAGTAACAACGCCTGCTTTCTGAATAAGCTCAGCGTCAATATTAACTTCGCCTATATCATTTACGATAACGGCACATTTGTAGCCCTCCTGATTGCCGAGGACATGGTTGATAAGTGTAGTTTTACCGGAACCAAGATAACCTGTAAGAAGTGTTACAGGAATTGGAAGCTTTGGTTTTGCCATATATGTCATTTCCTTTCAAGAATAATTTTCTACGAATGGAATAATAGCACAACAGAATTATTTTGTCAAGTAGTTACGAGTTAGTTATGACTAATTAAGTTGATATTTTTACAATTATTAATAAAAATTACTATAATAAAAAGGAGAGAGGAAAGCCTCTCTCCATAATAATTATATCAGTTTTCCGGAACATTCGGAAGACCGTCAAAGCCTTTCTGGAGTTCCTCGTCTGTCGGAATATAGTCGCTCATAAGACCGTCGTTAAACTTCTCATATGCAAGCATATCGAAGTAGCCTGTACCTGTAAGACCAAAGAGAATAGTTTTTTCTTCGCCTGTTTCTTTGCATTTGAGAGCCTCATTAATTGCAACTCTGATTGCATGGCTGCTTTCCGGAGCAGGGAGAATACCCTCAACTCTTGCAAATTGTTCTGCGGCAGCAAATACAGATGTCTGCTCAACAGAAGTAGCCTCCATAAGACCGTCGTGGTAAAGCTGTGAAAGTGTACTGCTCATACCGTGGTAACGAAGTCCGCCGGCATGGTTAGCGGACGGAATAAATCCGCTGCCGAGTGTGTACATCTTAGAGAGCGGGCAAACCTTGCCGGTATCGCAGAAGTCATATGCAAACTTACCTCTTGTCAAGCTTGGGCAAGATGCAGGTTCAACGGCAATAATTCTGTAATCAGCCTCACCTCTTAATTTTTCGCCTACGAACGGAGATATAAGACCGCCAAGGTTAGAACCGCCGCCGGCACAACCGATAATGATGTCAGGCTTAACATTGTATTTATCAAGAGCTTTTTTAGCCTCAAGACCGATAACCGACTGGTGAAGAAGTACCTGATTGAGCACACTGCCGAGTACATAACGGTATCCTTCTGTAGAAGTTGCAACTTCTACAGCCTCGGAAATTGCACAGCCAAGACTGCCTGTTGTGCCCGGGTGCTCCTTAAGAATTTTTCTGCCGACTGCAGTATCTGTAGACGGGGAAGGAGTAACACTTGCACCGTAAGTTCTCATAACTTCTCTTCTGAACGGCTTTTGTTCGTAAGATACTTTTACCATATATACCTTACAATCAAGACCAAAGTAAGAACAAGCCATTGAAAGGGCGGTACCCCACTGGCCTGCGCCTGTTTCTGTTGTAACGCCTTTAAGACCCTGCTTTTTAGCATAATAAGCCTGTGCGATGGCAGAGTTTAATTTATGACTGCCGCTTGTATTGTTACCCTCAAACTTATAGTAAATCTTAGCAGGAGTTCCGAGAGCTTTTTCAAGGAAATATGCTCTGATAAGCGGGGACGGACGGTACATTTTATAGAAATCCTGAATTTCCTGCGGAATATCTATGTATGCGTCTGTATCGTTAAGTTCCTGTGCTACGAGTTCTTTACAGAAAACAGGATAAAGCTCCTCTGCTGTCATTGGTTTTAATGTAGCAGGGTTAAGAAGAGGAGCAGGCTTGTTTTTCATATCTGCACGAACATTATACCATTGAGTAGGTATTTCACTTTCGTCAAGATAAATTTTATATGGAATCTTTGTATTTTCCATTGGTTTCAGCCTCCTAAATATCAATATTTATAATATTATAACATATTATTTGCCTCTTGTCATCACTTTTTATAGGAAATATTATTTCATAACATAATTAAAATAATTTTTTACGGGCATTTTACAAATAGGAGGTAAATAGCTTTACAAAAATTAACTAAACTAAGAGCGTACTCAAAAGAAGTACGATAATTATTTGAGGAGATTATATTTATGAAAAAAACAAGTACAAAATTATTATCGGTATTAGCAGCAGGCGTAATTATGGCAAGTGCATTTGCAGGCTGCGGCGGCAATTCATCATCAACAGCATCTGGCGACAACTCAAGCAATGCCAATTCATCAAACACAAGTGCTTTTGATACAAGCAAATCACTTTCTGTTATTACAAGAGAGCAGGGCTCCGGTACTCGTGATGCTTTCGTAGAGCTTACAGGTGTTCTTGTTAAAGACGGCGACACAAAGAAAGATACGACAAGAACAGATGCAGTTACAGTAAACGGTACTGAGGCTGTTATTACTAATGTAAAGGGCAATGACGCAGCAATCGGTTACATTTCACTCGGTTCACTCAACGACAGCGTTAAGGCTCTTAAGGTTGAAGATGTTGACGCAACAGCAGAGAATGTAAAGTCAGGCGAATATAAAATCAGCCGTCCGTTTAACATTGCATATAAGGGTGACTTAAGCGGTGTTGCTAAGGACTTTGTAGATTATATCTTAAGTTCAGACGGTCAGGCAGTAATTTCTAAAGAGGGTTATGTTCCGGTATCTGAAAATGCAGCATATGCAGGAACAAAGCCGGAGGGCAAAATTACAGTTGCAGGTTCTTCTTCGGTATCTCCTGTAATGGAAAAACTTATTGAGGCTTACAAGCAGATTAATACAAAGGCAGAAATCGAACTCCAGACATCAGACTCTTCGGCAGGTATGCAGTCTGCACTTGAGGGTACTTGTGACATCGGTATGGCATCAAGAGAGCTTAAGGATACAGAAACAGCTCTTGCATCAGCAACAATTGCAAAAGACGGTATTGCGGTAATCGTAAATACAAACAATACTACAGAAAATCTCACAATGGATCAGGTAAAAGCTATCTACACAGGTGAAGCTAAGGTTTGGAGCGATATAACTAAATGAGATTAAGCAATATTAAAGAAAGGGCTATGCAGGGAGTTTTCTTCCTGACAGCCCTTGCCAGCATAGCGGCGGTTGTGCTTATTTGTATTTTCCTTTTCTACAACGGTGTTCCGGCAATGGCAGAAATCGGACTTTTTAATTTTATAGGCGGCACAGAATGGGCACCGACAAATGTTCCTGCAAGCTACGGAATATTTACAATGATTATCGGCAGTATATATGTTACAGCCGGTGCGGTAGTAATCGGTGTGCCGATCGGAATTTTAACAGCGGTTTTCCTTGCTCGTTTTTGTCCGAAACCGTTATATAAGGTTATAAAACCCGCAACAGAATTACTCGCAGGTATTCCGTCAATCGTTTACGGCTTTTTCGGACTTATGGTAATTGTACCGTTTATCAGAGATAACTTTGACGTCGACGGTTCAAGTTTGCTTGCGGCGTCAATAGTGCTCGGAATTATGATTTTGCCTACAATTATAGGCGTTTCGGAGTCGGCAATCCGTGCGGTGCCCGAAAATTACTACGAGGGTGCATTGGCACTCGGTGCAACAAGAGAGAGAAGTGTGTTCAAAACAATGCTTCCTGCCGCAAAGTCGGGTATTCTTGCAGGTGTTGTGCTTGGCATAGGCAGAGCTATCGGCGAAACTATGGCGGTTATCCTGATTGCAGGCAACCAGGTGCAGATTCCTACATCACTTACGGACGGTGTAAGAACGCTTACAGCAAATATTGTACTTGAGATGGGTTACTCAACAGGACTTCACAGACAGGCACTTATAGCAACAGGTGTAGTTTTGTTTGTGTTCATATTAATTATTACACTTTCAATGCAGGCAATTAAGAGCAGGAGTGAAAAGAATGGCTGATAACAATGAAATAAAGGCAATCAATAAAACAGGATTTGCCCAAAGATTAAGAGAATATAAAAGAAAGCCGCTCTCACTTGTTTTGTTTATATTGGTTGTACTTGCAGCGGCAATATCAGTGCTTGCTCTGGTATTTTTAATTGTATATATTCTTGTAATGGGTGTTCCGCATATTACTCCGGAGCTGTTTGCATGGGAATATAACAGTGATAATGTATCCTGTATGCCTGCAATTATCAATACTGTTGTGGTAACTTTGCTTACCTTGGTAATTGCCGTACCGTTTGGCGTAGGTGCTGCGATTTACCTTGCTGAATATGCAAAAAGGGGCAACAAGTTTGTAAAACTTATCAGAACTATGGCAGAAACTCTTTCGGGTATTCCGTCGATTGTTTACGGTTTGTTCGGTATGCTATTCTTTGTAACTACTTTGCAGTGGCGACTTTCATTGCTTGCAGGTTCTTTTACACTTGCAATTATGGTATTACCGACAATTATGAGAACTACAGAGGAAGCTTTGCTTTCTGTTCCCGACTCGTACCGAGAGGGCAGTTACGGACTTGGCGCAGGCAAGCTGAGAACAATTATAAGAATAATTCTTCCGAGTGCAATGCCGGGTATTCTTGCAGGTATAATTCTTGCAGTCGGCAGAATAGTCGGAGAAACTGCGGCTCTTTTATATACATCGGGTTCGGCGTCGGGTCTTGCAAAAGGTCTTATGTCTTCGGGCAGAACGCTTGCTATTCATATGTATGTACTTGCAAATGAGGGATTGCATACAGATCAGGCTTGGGCAACAGCGGTTGTATTGCTTGTGCTTGTACTTTTAATAAATACGCTTTCGGCATTTATCGCCAAAAAGCTTACAAGTAAAAATAAGTAAGAGTGGAAGGAAAATAAATGGATAAGTTTACAATTAAGGATATGAACCTGTATTACGGCAAATTTCACGCATTAAAGTCTGTAAACTTTAATATGGAGGCAAACCGTATTACAGCTTTTATCGGCCCGTCGGGCTGCGGTAAATCAACGCTCCTGAAATCACTTAACAGAATGAATGATTTGGTTGAGGGTTGTAAAATTACAGGTGATATCCGTCTTGATAACGAGGATATTTACGGCAAAAATATGGATGTAAATGTTCTCAGAAAAAGAGTGGGTATGGTTTTTCAAAAAGCAAATCCATTTCCTATGAGCGTGTATGATAACATAGCTTTCGGTCCGAGAACACACGGTATAAGAAGCAGAAGAGAGCTTGACGAAATCGTAGAGCAGTCTTTGAAAGATGCCGCTATCTGGGATGAACTTAAGGACAGACTTAAGAAGAGCGCACTCGGTCTTTCGGGTGGTCAGCAGCAGCGTCTTTGCATTGCAAGAGCGCTTGCGGTAAAGCCTGAAGTTTTACTTATGGACGAGGCAACATCTGCACTTGACCCTATTTCCACAGGTAAAATCGAGGAACTTTGTATGAAGCTTAAAGATAAATATACCATTATTATGGTTACACATAATATGCAGCAGGCAATGAGAATTGCTGATAATACGGCATTCTTCCTGCTTGGCGAAATGATTGAATGCACTGATACGGCTACCTTGTTTTCTACTCCAAAGGATAAGCGTACAGAGGAATACATTACAGGAAGGTTCGGCTAATGAGAGAGTATTTTGATTTGGAATTAAAAGCACTGAACGATAAACTCATTGAAATGGGCGCTTTGGTTGAAGGTGCAATAAAAAATACGATAACCATTATTACAAACGGTGAATACGATAAACTTGAAACATCAAGAATTATTGAAGAAAAAATCAATACGATGGAGAGAGAAATACAAAACTATTGTTTAAATCTCCTCCTTTTACAGTCGCCTGTTGCAGGTGACTTAAGAACGGTATCTGCGGCTCTTAAGATGATTACCGACCTTGAAAGAATCGGCGATCAGGCTATTGACATTGCGGAAATGTCAACTTATTTGAAAGACTGCGAAAATATTTATTCAATGACTCATCTTTCTGAAATGGCAGAGCGTTCTTCAAATATGGTAACAACGGCTATTGACGCTTTTGTTAAAAAAGACTTGAAACTTGCAAAGACCGTAGCTACTATGGACGACGCAATTGATGACCTTTTCAATAAGGTAAAACAAGAGGTTATCGATATTATAAACGCAAACAAAGAACTTGATCAGCAGGCTATAGATGTTTTGCTTATTGCAAAGTATTTTGAAAAAATCGGCGACCATGCGGAAAATATCGGCGAATGGGTAGTTTTTTCAATTACAGGAAAGACAGTATAACCTTTGATGATTTTTGTTGCAAATCAAGACTATTGTGATATAATTAGGTTTAAGGCGGAAGTATGTCTGCCTTAAATCTATATCGGGGAGTTAGAATTATATGTTAATTTATATTGTAGAAGACGATACAGACATCAGGGAGCTTGAAACCTACGCACTGAAAAACAGCGGTTATGAGGTTAAAAGCTTTGGAGAAAGCAAGAGCTTTTTTAAAGCGTGTGCGGAAATAAAGCCGCAGCTTGTTATTCTTGATGTAATGCTTCCCGATTTTGACGGATTGTCTGTACTTGAAAAATTAAGAAAAGACAAGTCTACAAAAAATATTCCGGTTATTCTTGTTACCGCAAAGTCAAGTGAGATGGATAAGGTAAAAGGACTTGATATGGGTGCCGACGATTACCTTACAAAGCCGTTCTCCGTACTTGAACTTATTTCAAGAGTAAGGGCGATTTTAAGACGCTGTACGGTAGAAGAAAAGCCCGAAACCGTGGAACTTGGCGGAATTGTTCTTGACGATTCAAAGCATATTGTAACTTCAAACGGAGAACAGTGCAGCCTTACATATAAGGAGTACGAATTGCTCAAATACCTGCTTAACAATAAAGGTATGGCACTCACAAGAGAGAACATTATTATTAATGTTTGGGGTTACGATTTCGAGGGAGAGAGCCGTACGGTTGATATGCACATTACAACTCTAAGACAAAAACTCGGAGAATGCGGCAATCTTATTAAAACCGTGCGTAATGTAGGATACAAGGCAGGAGAATGATAAATGAAACTAAGAAAAATTCTTTTAAAAAGATTTATAATCACCGCTGGTGTATCCATTCTTTTGACGGCTGTTTTTTCAACAGCCGCTTTCTGGTTTATTTTTTCTTCTTCGGAAAAAACAACATTAAAAGATTATGCAAATATAGCCGCAAATCTTTATAATAAAAACAGCAGCTATGAATTGCTGCACGATTTAAGTTCATCACGAATAAGAGTTACATTGCTCGACGGCAACGGAAATGTTCTTTTGGAAAGCGATGACGGCGTTGATGTTACAAAAATGGGAAATCACTCCAATCGTCCCGAATTTATAAATGCAATGAAAAACGGATACGGCGATGACAGCAGAAAATCAGAAACACTCGGCAATGTTACATATTATTATGCTGTAAAAACTTCAAACGGAAATGTTTTGCGATTGTCTGAAACTATGGAAAACGGCTACTCCATTTTTATGCACCTTGTTCCGATTTTGTTTGCCGTAATAATTATTGTATTTATTCTTTGCTGTGTGCTTTCAAAAAGGTCAACGAAAAAAATTATTGCGCCTATAGAAAATCTCGAAAGCAATGTTGACGGCAATCAATATGAAGAATTAAGTTCAATTTCCCGCACCATTTCAAGTCAGCAAAAGCAGATTAACAAGCAGGTTTCACGCTTACAGCTTGAAAAAGACAGAATAGACACGCTTATTCAAAATATGTCCGAGGGCTTTATAATGCTTGATATGGATAAGAATATGCTTATGTGTAATCATTCCGCTTCAAAATATCTCGGCACGGATTCAGAGGGCACTGTTGGCGAAAGTCTTATTTCATTTTCACGCAATGAGGTTTTGTGCGAATGTGTTGACAAGGCTTTCAGCGGTGAACGCAGCAGTAATGAAGGCAATATAAACGGCAGAGTATTGCAGATAATTGCAAGTCCGGTGTATTCCAACAGCGAACAAAAAGGTGTAATCTGTCTTATAATTGATATTTCGGCTAAACGAAAAGCCGAAAAAATGAGGCGTGAATTTACCGCAAATGTTACCCACGAGTTAAAAACTCCGCTCACTTCAATTTCGGGTTATGCGGAAATTATAGAAAGCGGAATTGTTGCACCCGAAGATATAGAAAGATTTGCAGGAAAAATTCATAAGGAATCGGGCAGACTGCTTTCACTTATAGGCGATATTATCGAGCTTTCGGAGCTTGACGAAAATACAAGACCCGTAAATTACGATAAGGTCGATTTGTCGGGACTTTCAAGAGAGGTAGCGGAAGATTTACATACAAATGCAAATAAACACGAGGTTGTCATTAAAGTTAATGCGGAAGATAAAATTTTAATAAACGGCAATCGTAACCAACTTTATGAACTTGTTTATAACCTTTGTGACAATGCGATAAGATATAACCGCAAGGGCGGAAATGTTACCGTTACTGTTAAAAAAGAGGACGAAAACGCCGTTCTCAGTGTTGCGGATACGGGAATCGGTATTCCGTTAAAACATCAAAAACGAGTTTTTGAGCGCTTTTACAGAGTTGACAAAAGCCGTTCTAAAGAAACCGGCGGTACAGGTCTTGGACTTGCAATTGTAAAACATATTGCCGAAAGACATGACGGTACTATTACATTAAAGAGTAATGAAAACGGTACGGTATTTACATTTAAAGTAAAAGCATTGTAAAAATTATAAAATGTACTTTTAGCAAAATTAAATATTAATATTTAATATTACGGCTGCGTCTTGTTTAAGTCTTACTTATAAACAGGGCGCAGTTGTTGTTGTGTAAAAAACTTTACATAGATTTTACAAATGCAAAATAAAACTTTGACTTAATACTAATATCATTACAAAGGAAAAGGAGAGTTTAGGGATATGGATATTTTTTCGATACTTCAGCTGCTGAGCGGTCTTGCCCTCTTTTTGTATGGTATGAATACAATGGGTGACGGCCTTGAAAAATTCTCGGGCGGTAAACTTGAAAAAACTCTTGAAAAAATGACTAACAATACTTTCAAGGGATTTTTGCTCGGTGCAGCCGTTACAGCTGTTATACAGTCATCATCCGCTACTACGGTTATGGTAGTCGGCTTTGTAAACTCCGGTATTATGAAGCTAAGACAGGCAATAGGAATTATTATGGGTGCTAATGTCGGCACAACAGTTACAGCGTGGATTTTAAGCCTCTCGGGTATTGAGGGCGACAGCGTATTTATGCAACTGCTTAAACCGACATCTTTTTCTGCTGTTTTCGCTTTTATAGGCATAATTCTTATTATGTTTACAAAGAGCGACAGTAAGAAAAACCTTGCGTCTATTTTTTTGGGATTTGCAATTTTAATGTTCGGTATGGATTCTATGAGTTCTGCGGTAGCACCTCTTTCTGACAATCCTAACTTTGCAAATCTTCTTACAGTCTTTAATAACCCTGTATTCGGTATTATTGCAGGTGCATTACTCACAGCAATTATCCAGAGTTCAAGCGCATCGGTCGGAATATTGCAGGCACTTTCAAAAACAGGTGCGATTACATACTCAATGGCAATTCCGATTGTAATGGGTCAGAATATAGGTACTTGCGTAACTGCCTTGATTTCTTGTATAGGTGCAAAGAAAAACGCTAAGCGTGCTGCTTTGGTACACCTTTATTTTAATATTATAGGTACACTTGTAATTTGTGCGCTGTTTTACGGTTCAAATTTAATATTCCAATACGGATTCCTGGACGATGTGGTTGCCGAGGCAAATATCGCTGTTATCCATACAGCATTTAACATTGCAGCAACAGCTATGTTACTTCCTTTTACACGCCAGCTTGAAAAACTCGCTTGCCTTACAATTAAGGATACGGAAGAAGAAAGTGAAACACCATTCCTCGACGAGCGTTTCCTCAACACACCTTCACTTGCAACAGACCGTGCTTTAAATGTTACGGAAAAAATGGCAAGACTTTCGGAGGGTACACTTCTCGGCGCACTTGAAATGGTTGGTAATTATAACGAAAAAGCGGCTGACACCCTTTCTGAAAACGAAGACACAATTGATATGTACGAAGATGTAATTTCGACATATCTTGTAAAACTAAGTCAGAAAAATCTTTCTGAAAACGACAGTAAAAGTGTTCAGAGAGTTTTGCACGGTATAGGTGATTTCGAGAGAATCAGCGACCACGCAATGAATATTGTCGGTGCCGCAAAAGAAATTGAGGAGAAAAAAGCGGTTTTCTCCGAAGGGGCTATGGCGGGTCTTAATGTTATGATGGACGCTATAAAAGAGATTATAAATAATGCAACGCTTGCATTTATCAATAACGATGTAAAACTTGCGGCGAAAGTTGAACCTCTTGAACAGGTTATTGACCGCATCAGAGATAAACTTAAAGAGGCTCATGTTAAGCGTCTTACAAACGGCGAATGTACAATAGAACTCGGATTTATTTTCTCTGACCTTATTACAAGTATGGAAAGAGTTTCCGACCATTGTTCAAACATTGCGGTCGGTGTTATTGAAATCAACAACAACGGCTACGATGCACACGAATATTTGCACGAGCTTAAAAATTCCGATGATATTCAGTACAACGCAGACTATAAGGAATACAAGAAAAAATATGCACTCCCTGCATCCGCTCTTGTTAAAAAATAATCACTTTACCCACAGCCAAAAGCTGTGGGTTTTCATTATGCAGATGACAAAGTAAATTTTTTGTGCTATTATATATTATGATTTTATTGATTAGGGGTAGATTAGTTTGGCAAAGGCAGTACCGCTTTTTAGCGGCAGTAAAGGAAACAGTTATTTTCTGGGTACGGCAACACAGGGCGTACTTATTGACGCAGGTCGTTCATGCAAACAGATTGAAAATGCATTACTTACAAATTCAATAGATCCACGCATAATAGGCGCAGTGTTTATTACACACGAACATACAGACCATTGCAGTGCCGTAAAAGTGCTTGCATCACGCTATAATTTTAAGGTGTATGCAAGTCAGGGTACACTTGAGGCGCTTGAAAGGGCAAATCGTCTGGATAAACGATTTGAAACCGAGGTTATCGAAAACGAAGTTGCGGTAGGCGATATGCTTATTAAAAGAATTGATACTCCGCACGATGCCGCTGAAAGCTGTTGCTACAGTGTTACGCTTGCAGACGGAAAGACTGCCACAATAGCAACTGATATGGGATATATGACCGATGATGTAAGAAATGCCGTTTCACACAGCAATTTTGCGGTTATTGAGTCAAACCACGATGTTGATATGCTGAAAAACGGCCCGTATCCGTTTGTGCTCAAAAAGCGAATACTCTCTAAATACGGTCATTTGTCTAATCCCGATTGTGCCGCCGAGCTTGCGGGACTTGTGCAGTCAGGTACTTTAAGACTTATGCTCGGTCACTTAAGCGAGCAAAATAATACTCCGTCAATAGCGCTTAATACAGCTGTAAACGAACTTTCAAAGTACGGAATGAATAGGGGAATAGATTATACTCTCGATGTAGCGCCCGTAGAAACTAATGCTAAATCGGTAATTTTTTAATGGTGAAAGATGATTAGAATAAATATAATTTGTATAGGAAAAATTAAAGAGAAATATTTTACAGACGCAATTTCCGAATACGCAAAACGACTTACTGCCTTTTGTAAATTTGCGGTAGTTGAACTTGCGGAAGAAAAAATAAGAAATAACAATCCGAACGAGGCTGAAATTTCAGAGGTAATTGAGGCAGAGGGAGAGAGAATACTTAAGAAAATCGGTGCAGGTGATTATGCGGTGGCAATGTGCATCGAGGGCAAACAGCTTTCAAGCGAAGAACTTTCTGCAATGCTCGACAATGCGGCAATTACAGGAAAAAGTACGGTGGATTTTATTATCGGCGGAAGTTACGGACTTAGCAATAAGGTGAAAAACAGAGCAGATTTCAAACTTTCTATGAGTAAAATGACATTTCCTCATCAGATGGCAAGAATGGTACTGTCGGAACAGATTTACCGTGCGTTTGAAATTTCTACCAACGGCAAATATCATAAATAGAGGTAAAAGATGGCTTTAGACGGAATTTTTTTAAGATATATAAAACACGAAATAGAAACCGAGGCGCTCGGTGCCAGGGTATCGCAGATTTATCAGCCGAACAGAGATGAACTTGTATTTGCGATGCGTACCTTTAACGGCAATAAAAAACTTTTGCTTTCGGCAAGGGCAAATTCACCGAGGGTGCATTTTTGCGGCAATACACCTGAAAATCCCGCTTCACCGCCTATGTTTTGTATGCTTTTGCGTAAGCGTATCGGCGGCGGAAAGCTGGTTGCGGTTCGTCAACAGGAATGTGACAGAGTGCTGTTCCTTGATTTTGAGTGTGTAAACGAACTTGGTGATACCGTTCTAATAACAGTAGTTTGCGAAATTATGGGAATGTACAGCAATATTATTATTGTGGATTCAAACGGAGTAATTATTGATTCCCTCAAGCGTGTTGACCTGACTATGAGCAGCCGTAGACTTGTGCTTCCAAATATAAAATACGAACTTCCCGAGGCGCAGGATAAACTTTCAATTCTTAAACATTCGGCAGAAGAAATAGCGGAAAAAACAGTTGATTTTGACGGCGAAATGATGCTTAACAAGGCACTGCTAAGGGCAATTCAGGGTGTATCGCCTCTTGTGTGCAGAGAACTTGAGTACAGAGTGGGCGAGGGCACAACTACCCGTATGGATAAACAGCATTATGACAGACTTGTTGATGTGCTCAATAATTTGTATGTAAATGTTAATAAATATGCAGGCAAACCGTGTATGGTTATAAGAGATGACGGCAAGCCGATTGATTTTACATTTACAGATATTGAGCAATACGGAAATTTTGCTCAAATAAAGCACTTTGACACATATTCACAACTTCTTGACAGCTTTTACGAAACCAGAGATTCAAGAGAGAGAATGAGGGTCAAATCTCAAGACCTTACAAAAATGCTTGTTAATTTAAGCGAAAGAATTTCCCGTAAACTTGCAAAGCAAAAGATTGAACTTAAAGAATGTGCAAATCGTGAACAGCTTAGAATAAACGGCGATTTGTTGCAGGCAAATCTCTACCGTATTGAGCGTGGCGCATCTTTTGCGGAAGTGGAAAATTTTTACGATGAAAATATGTCGCTTATCCGCATAAAACTCAATCCTGCAATTTCTCCGGCAGCAAATGCTCAAAAATATTATAAAGATTATCAAAAAGCGAAAAATGCAGAGCATATTTTGACCGAACAGATTGAGAAAGGCAGGTCAGAGCTTGAATACATTGATTCTGTACTTGATACGGTCAGCCGTGCGGAGAGTGAGCGTGAACTTGCGCAGATAAGGGAAGAGCTTACCGAGCAGGGATATTTACGCAAACAAAAGGGTAAGCAAAGACCGCAGGCGGCACTGCCGCCGCTTGAATTTACTTCAAGTGACGGATTTAAAATTTTGGTAGGCAGAAACAATACTCAAAATGATAAACTTACATTAAAAATTGCAAATAAAAATGATATGTGGCTGCACACAAAAGATATTCACGGTTCGCATACAGTTGTTTTTGCGGAAGGCAGAGAAATTAGCGATACCGCAATTTTAGAGGCGGCACAGCTTGCCGCATATTACAGTAAAGCAAGAGAAAGCAGTCAAGTGCCTGTAGATTACACGCTTGTGCGTTATGTAAGCAAGCCAAGCGGTGCAAGACCGGGTATGGTTATTTATGTAAATAACAAAACTGTTTATGTCACACCGAAAGCAAATATTTCCGAATAAAAAACTCGGCAATCTTTACGGTTGCCGAGTTTTTTGCTGTCAGTCAATATAATCAAGATATTTTAAGAACCGTTTTACAGCAAGGGAGGCGGTCTTTTTTTCTTTCAGTCCGACATTTTTAAATAATTTGATTTCTTTCAATACTTGAAAAAATATTTACAGTGTGCTAAAATATTCTTGTAAATTTGGACAAGGAAGTTCGGCAGGACTTTCTTGTCTTTTTTATTGGAGGTAATAGGTATGAAAAAGCCGTTAATAGGTGTTGTTCCGCTTTGGGACTCTGAAAAAAACTGCTATTGGATGTTGCCAAACTATATGCAAGGAATTGAAAAATCGGGCGGTATTCCCGTTATGTTGCCTTTAACCGAGGATGAAGAGATTATAAAACAGCTTGTAAATACTTGTGACGGATTTCTTTTTACAGGCGGACAGGATGTTGACCCGAAAATTTATAACGAAGCGAGAACAAAGCAGTGCGGAGAAAGCTGTACGCAAAGAGATAATATGGAAACAGAGCTTTTTCGTCTGGCTTATGAAAAAGACAAGTCAATCTTAGGTATTTGCCGTGGCATACAGTTTATTAATGCTGTTATGGGCGGTACGCTGTATCGGGATTTACAAACAGAGCATCCTACCTATACCGTGCATCATCAGCTCCACCCGTATGATAAACCTATTCACAGTGTAAAAATAATGAAAAATTCGCCTTTACATAAATTGTTGAATACAGATGCCTTAGAGGTTACAAGCCTGCACCATCAGGCAGTAAAAGATATTGCACCGAATCTTGAGTGTATGGCGGTTTCGGAGGACGGACTTATAGAGGCACTGTTTGCACCCGACAAAAAATTTGTATGGGCGGTGCAGTGGCACCCGGAGTATTCTTTCTTTACAGATGAAAACAGCAGAAAAATATTTAAAAAATTTACAGACAGTGTTAGTTGATTACCTAAATATATTTCAAAGCCTTGCCTTGTGCAGGGCTTTTTTACTGCCCAAAACTTTACAATCTTTTACAAGAGTGATAAAAGAATATGACTGTATTATAAAATTACGGTGTTAGAATATCGTCAGAAAAGGGGAAGAAAAATGGAAGATAAAAGTAAAAACTCAAAAGTTTTGGTAATTGTTCTTATTGCGGTTATAGCAATTCTTGCGGCAGTAGGCATTACTATGGGTGTGTTGCTGATGAATAACAACAGCTCACAAACACAGGATACGGCAAAGCAGCAGGGCGTTGTGTTTGACAGTGACGCATCGCATTACGAACAGGAAGTTTCAAATGCGGGCGGCGCTGAACAGGGAATTAAAATTCCGGGTTATCCCGATATGACAATCTCAAGTGAAAGCACAGACTTTCCTATCACTCTTTTAAATCCCGAGGAAAATCCGTGTAATTTTAAATTTACGCTTTCTTTGCAGGAAACAGGTGAAACACTTTGCACTACAGACCTTGTAAAACCGGGTGATGCAATTAAGGGCGTAACTCTTGACAAACCGATTGAAAAAGGTACATACACTTTAATAATTAATATTTCAACATATTCTGTTGACAGCAATTCACAAATGAACGGTGCACAGGTTAAGAGTACGCTTACAGTTGAATGACAATAATCCCTTATGGGTTTATCATATATAAACAGCCGTCAATTTGGCGGCAAGGACATTAGAATTTGAAAATCTAAGGAGAAGAAAATTTATGAAAATCAATGCAAAAAGAATTACAGAAGTATTGATGGCAGCAGCTATGAGCGTATGCGCTACAACAGCAGCATTTGCGGCATCTACAACAGACACTCCGGTTGTTGACGAAAACCACGCAACAGCAGACTTCCAGCAGAAAATTACATATTCAAAAAGTGAATCGGAAATCGTACCCGCTTACACTGTTTCTATCCCTCTCACAGCAGAACTTCAAAAAGAGTCATCAACACTTTCATATTCACTTGCACTTGAAAATGATACAGCCTTTGTTCCAAGCGGCAAAAAAGTAAGCGTAAAGATTGAGAGCGCAGGTTACTCCGGCAATCTTCACACTCTTGCAGTATGGGATTCAAGAAATCTTCAGGAGGCTGAATATGTAATATACAATTCAGACGCTTTTGCAAATCCTACTTACTACACAATCGGTGACGAGATTGCTTCTTGGGACGGCTCAAATTTCGGTACAATCACAAGAAAAATCAAACTTAAAGACTACTATAGCGTAGGTGCCGGCAACTATAACGGTGTAATTAACTACACAGTATCTCTTGAGGACAAATAAGATAAATAAAACTCGAGGTTAATTATGAAAAAAACCGTTATTACCGTAGTTTTAGCTTTATGTGTTATTTCGACAGTTTGCTGCGCATATGCAGCGGCTGCCGAAAGTGCAAAAACAGATGTAATTCTTACAATCGAAGAAACAACCACACAATTCACTACAGTTCAGACTGCAACACAAACAACAGAAAATCAAAACACAGTTGTAGAAAATGATACTAACACAATCAAAACAGGCGCAATTGTAAGTTACACAACTGTTGTAACAGTATTTTTAATGCTCACAGCGACAGTATCATTTTTCTGGTTCTATAAAAAGAAAAGATTATTATGTAAGGAGTAACAATATGAAGAAGTTTTTATCAATCGCAACAGCACGCTGAAAAAGTTATCTAAACTTTTCCTTCCCTTACAGCAGATCGTTACACTACAGTAGCGGTCTGTTTTTATTTATAATATCTTTAATTTTCTAAAAAAGTATGTTACTATTGGAAATTTAATAATTAATAGTCTTTTCCTTCTATTAATACCGCTCCGTCATCAATTTTGTAATGTTCGGAAACCTCAAGGGTATTTGCAACCCATAAAGCAACATCTCCTGAAGAAATCTCGTTGCTATCACCAAAAGCACCGCATACTGAGTAATTATCATCTCTATAACAATTAATAGCTTTATGCGTAATATCATCAACCAAGTATGAATATTCTACAGTAATAATTTTACCGTCTTTCCCTTGATATTCTGTATATTTAAAATCAGATGCCCACGTTTTGTTGCGCAGGGAATCAGGAATTTCATAATCAGGAAAGCTGTCAGGATCTGAAAGAATATTCAATAAATCTGAAAAACTGTACTTCGAGCCGGTTTCTCCGTCAGGTAAGCTGTCCAAATATTTGCTTATATTTATGTGTTCAATGCTGTCGCTGATGATTTTTTCTATTCCGTCATATGTTCCTTTGAACAAATCTTCATAGCCCTGTTTGTATTCGTCTGATACCGGCAAAATATCATTTGTAGTATAGTTTGAAATAACTAAATAATCCTGAGAAATATAGTTTTTATATTCCTCCGATTCGTTTGATGATGGACTCCTGCAAATAAGTGAATCTTTATCTGCGGCTACAGTTGTCCAGCTGTCGGGCGACTCAAATGTAAAGGTTACTAAATCTAATTGGCTGTTTTCCGTGACCATTTTTGTTTCTACATAAGGCTTAATAATGGTATTATTCTGCTGACATCCTACAAGTGAAATCATAAGCACGATGGATATTATTGCTGATAAGATTTTGTTTTTCATTTATATGCTCCTATTCCTATTATATATTTTAACTGGAAATTATTTGGGATTTTTTGATTTTATGCATTTAATATTACTAAATTGTGATATTTATTATACTTCTTGTATTGCTTTTTGTAAAGTAATAAAGGTAAGTATATCAGGACTTATGCAAAGTTACATCAGAAGGAGAAGCCAAATGAAAGTATTTCTCTATATCCGCGTGCCTGTGCGGATCAGCTTGCAGCGTCAAATCAGCGTGAAGAGCTGGAACGCTAACGATACTCCTACAACAGTTGAACTGACCTTTGTAAACGGCAACAAGCAGTATACCGTGAAACGCAATCCCGAGTATGAAAGGAAAAAGGCGAGAGGAAACGGTTTTACAAAACAATCGGCAGGCGGCATTAAAATGGAAACAATGTTTGTTGACGAAGGATTCGGTTCGCTTGATGAAGAAACTTTAAGACAGGCAATGCAAGCACTGTCGGGACTTTCAGAAAATAATCGACTTGTCGGTATCATATCTCATGTGGCTGAACTTAGAAGTGAGATAGACAAACAGCTTGTCGTAACTAAAGAAAAGTCAGGCGGCAGCAAGGTTGAATTGAAACTTAATTAGCAATTTGCAGGTTTGACATTTTTACACTAAATATGTTATAATCAATTGTAAATATCGGGGAATTGTACGCTGTTTACAATTCCTCTTTTCTATTAAAAAAAGAGGCGGTAAGATGAAAAAAATTATTGCACTTCTGCTTGTTGTGTTAACTGTTTTGCTTTGCGGTTGTTCGATGGGGGACGGAAGTATTCGATTCGGAGCGGCAGGTTTGGGCGGTGTTTATCATCAGGCGGCAACTTCATTAAAACAGCTTGCCGAAAATGACAGCGCTCTTAAGATTGAAGTAAAGACCACAGCAGGCTCTGCGGCAAATGTTCGTTTGCTGTCACAAGGTTATCTTGATGCGGCAATTGCTCAATCTGATATTATAAGCGACGCATATAACGGAGAAAATTCATTTAAAACAGCATATAAAGATTACAGCGCTGTTGCGGCTCTTTACACCGAAGTGTGCCATATTATAGTAAGGGCAGATTCTGACATTAACAGCGTTCATGATTTACTCGGTAAAACGGTCAGCGTCGGTGAAGAAGAATCGGGTTCACAACTCAATGCAAAACAGATTTTATCCGCATACGGTTTGAATGAAAAAATGGTTAAAGAGGAAAACTTTAATTATGGGGATTCAGCCAAGGCACTCGTATCGGGTGAGGTTGACGCTTTGTTTTGGACAGTCGGCATAAACGCCACAGTTGTGGAAGAGCTTTCAAGACAGTGCGACATAAAACTTCTTAGCATTGACAAAGAAGCGTCAGACAAGCTTAAATCAGCGTATTCGTACATTGACTGCAAGGTTGACGGAAACACATACAACGGTCAGACTAAGGATGTAAATACCGTTGGAGTAAAATCGGTACTTATTGTAAGTGACAGACTTTCAAATGATAAGGTGAAAACACTTACAAAACTTGTGTTTGATAACGCAAACGAACTTCAGCTTACTGTTTCGGCTGACCTTGATATTATAGAAAAAGATGCCGTAACAGGTGTAAATATTCCGTTCCACAGCGGTGCGGCAGAATATTACAGTGAAAAAGGCATTGAAGTAAAAACAGCAGAATAACTGCGAAAGGAATGTAAACATTGAGCATTACACTTGATATGTATCAGACAATCGCAGTTGCTGTAGTTGTACTGATATTAGGAGCTTTCCTTAAAAGAAAAATTTCTTTTCTTGAAAAATTCTGTATTCCCGCACCGGTAATTGGCGGATTGATATTCGCAATATTTACTTTGATTTGCTATTCTACAGGAATACTTGAAATTGATTTTGACGATACTTTAAAAGAAGTATGTATGGTATTTTTCTTTACCTCGGTAGGTTTCCAGGCAAACTTAAAGGTACTTAAAAGCGGTGGAAAACCGTTGCTTATTTTTCTTGTACTTGTAATTGTTCTTATAATAACTCAGAACTTCACAGCCATAGGACTTGCAAATCTCCTCGGACTTGATTCGCTTACGGGTATGACAACGGGTTCAATCCCAATGGTAGGCGGTCACGGTACGGCAGGTGCATTCGGTCCGGTGCTTGAGGACTTCGGTATTAGCGGAGCAACAACTGTATGCACTGCGGCGGCAACATTTGGTCTTGTTGCAGGTTCGCTTATGGGTGGCCCAATCGGCAACAGACTTATTAAAAAGCACAATCTTCTTGAAACAATCAAAAATGATGACGATACTCTTCTTGTTGAAGAAGAAGAAAAGCACGAAAGACATTTTTCAATGTATGCGCCGGCTGTATTTCAGCTTATTATTGCGGTAGGTATCGGCACGATATTTTCAAAATTGCTCTCGCTCACAGGTATGACATTTCCAATCTACATCGGAGCAATGATTGCAGCGGCAATTATGCGTAATATCGGCGAATACACAGGCAAAATTACAATTCATATGGGTGAAATTAACGACCTCGGCGGTATTTGCCTTTCGCTTTTCCTCGGCATTGCAATGATTACACTAAAACTCTGGCAGCTTGCTGACCTTGCACTTCCGCTTGTTATATTGCTTGCAGGACAGGTAGCTCTAATGTTCCTATTCTCTTATATTGTGGTTTTCAATGTAATGGGCAGGAATTACGATGCGGCGGTATTAGTAGCCGGTACTTGCGGATTTGGTATGGGCGCAACTCCTAACGCTATGGCAAATATGCAGGCAATCTGTGAAAAGTATGGGCCTTCTGTAAAAGCATATCTGATTATTCCTATAGTAGGCAGCTTGTTTGCAGATTTTCTTAACAGCCTTACAATCACATTCTTTATTAATCTGTTGTAAAATGGAGGTAATATTATGAAGGATAAGGATAAATATTTTGTAGAAACCGAAAACCTTGCTTTTCCTGAAATTCACACAGGTAAGGTAAAGCAAATATCAAGCGAAAAACCTAATGCCGACGAATCTGTTATTTATGATACAGTGGCAGTTCCCGAAATTCATATAAAAAAGAAAAAAGATAAGCACAGCAAATAATAACAAAGAGCCGTACATTAATTTGTGCGGCTCATTTTGTCAGTCTTTAAATAAAATTTGATAATTTAGCATATATGACAAAAAGTGATTGACAATGCTTGTTATATATAGTATAATGATAGTCCTAAAACAGGCTAAACTTTGTTTATATCCGGGGATGTAAAGGCTTCGACGGGGAGCGTGAACCTCGGTAAGCGAGCAGTGGTGCGGAGAGCCACTATAAAATCCGCAACTTTTAAAATAACTGACAAAACTACAGTTAGATTAGCAGCGTAAGCTGCTCGTTCCTGCACAGAGTACCACGGCTGTGTAAGGGGCGTCGATTAGTGGTAAATGTGAATACAGCAATGCTTCGGGCTGTGTCACACATTAGAAGCTACCGAGCCGTATAACCCGTTGTCGGGTGCTGCGGTAAGGGAATTTTAAAACGACAACTACGCTCGTAGAAAGCCTTGGCAAATACTTTTCGGACAGGGGTTCGATTCCCCTCATCTCCACCAACTCGGTCACGATTGCATATGCAGTCGTGACTTTTTTAGTATATGATTATTCCAATATTTATGCAGTGTTTAAGGCAAAACAAGAATCATTTATGTAGTAAAAAATGCTTCAATATAAATCATATAATCGTACACAGAATAACCCACCATATTACCCCAAAACTCCCATTCCAATCGGATTTTTTAGCGGTGTGAGTATGCATACGGTCAGTGTCCACCAAATAAGTCACTTTTTCTATGCTCCTTTTCTATGTTCCGATTCTGATTTGTTTAGTTTTTCTATGTTCCATTGCTCAAAATCGACCTTTTCGCAGACATAATCAAAAAGATATTTCCTCTTTATCATCTCAGTATGAACACAAATACAATCCCCATCAGTATTACCTGATGGGGATATTGATACTTTAAAATGAACCTGCACATTATCATTTGAAATGTCAATTCTGTCTATATATTGCGAAAGAACAAATTTTGTTCTTATTATATTCTTAGGGTTGTAAAAGTAATCCTTTAAATGATTTATTTGTTCTCTGACTTCATCTTCCGTTATTACTCTGTCAATTTTTTGCTTTTCATACTTATGAATGAACTCGGAAGTCTTTTTGATTTGTTCTTCATATTCCTTGATTTTGTCGGACATTATGTCATTTATACCTGTTTTTGCTATTGCTTCAACAAGATTATTCCTGCTCTTTTCGAGAATTTTTAAGGTTGACTTTGCTTCGTTGTATTCTAAATCAGAAATGCAAGACTTACTGTATTGCTCATTTAATTGCTTTGTTATTACCTTTATATTATCGTCATTGAAGAAAAATTCAACAAATTTATCAATAACAAAGCTGTCAAGATATTCACATCTTATCTCTTTTGATTCACATTTTCTTTTATTCTTTTTTGCACTGCATCTATATACCAAATTTGTGTTGTTTTTGTTATAGCGGATATTTCCGTGAAATTTGCCACCACATTCTCCGCAATGTATAAGACCTGTTAGCAGATATGTATTTTTGGCATTTGTATAACTGCTTCGAGTTGCCTTTTTGACTGCATTTGCTCTGTGCCACAATCCTGATGATACAATTGCAGGACAGCCGTTTTCAATCATAATTATTTCTTCTTCAGGCTTTCTTCTGTGATTGTTCCTTTTATTCAAAGCATTTGCGGAACAACTGCGGTTAAAAATGTATGTACCTTTGTATTTTTCATTTTTTAGTATTTCATACAAACTGTTTTTTACAAATGGCAATCCTTTTTTAGTTTTGTATCCGAGAATATTCAGCTTGTCTATTGTTTCTCCGTAGCCGTATCCCTCGGCAGACATTTCAAATATCAATCTAACTGCTTCGGCTTCCTTTTCATTTATGACAAGCTTAAGGTCTTTGTCAACATCATATCCTAAAGGTGGTCTGCCACCAGTAAATTTGCATTGATAAGCATTTTCTTTCAGTCCTTTCATTACTTCTCTTGCAAGATTTTCATTGTAGAACTGATTGACCGAACCCATTATGTGATATAACAAATGACTTTCAGGATTATTTTCAAAACGTTCATTAACAAATATGACTTGCACACCGTATTCTTCAAGAAGTTTTTTGTATTGAATACTATCACTCAGATTTCTTGAAAATCTGTCTGTTTTATGTACCAATACCGCCTTAAATTCAGGATTGTTCTTTGCGTCATTTATCATTTTCTGAAATGCAGGTCTGTTGACTGTTTTAGCTGATTTTGCTTCATCACAATACCAATCAATGACTTCCATATTGTTTCTTTTGGCATACATCATCATATATCTTTTTTGAGCTGTTATAGATTCTTCTCGTTGCATTGAAGAAGAAAATCGTGCATATCCGACTGCTTTTATTGTTTCTTCCATATATACCACTCCTATAAGAATAATTCTTCATTTTAATAATATGTATTTATAATTTAATAAAGTGCAGTCACTGAAAAGCAACTGCACAGATGATTTTCAAAGTTTATATTTTAATCTATATTAAGCATTTCGATGAGGACATCTATTATTACATTATAGAAATCCGAAGAAATGCGGTTGTCTGTATGTTCAGCTTTATCTATACTCTTGTCGTAATCCTGTTTAAGCAGAAGATTGCGGGGTATACTGCAACACACTAATGATTCTTTCATATTAAAACCTCCTAATATTATGTATATCAAGAGATTAAAATAGAGTAAAACTCTATATGCTTGGCTTGTGTATCCCAGATTACACAACTCTTATGCCAAACCACTAATAACCATTTATCTAATAAAATCTGATGATTATTTTTTGCAGATAATACTGCAAGCAGGGATTTTTTATTTAATTTTTTTAAAATATTATTCTTTATCGGAAATAACTTTTATTGCTGTTATTTTTGAAAAAGATTTGTTGCCGTATTTTCTTTGACTTACAGAAAATTCAATTTTTTTGCCGAGTACATTATCACTGCAAAAACAGTTATTATCATCTACATACTCACAACAGAAGTTATTTAAAACTATATCCATATTAGAGAACATACAGTTAAAATAGCCGTTTTCTATTGAATCTACCTTTATTGTGAACCAGCAGTTACGGCAATCGGGACTGAAATATATATCGTCAAGAATACCTGTGTAGGTACCGTCATCAATATATTCATATTTTTTCTTTGGTATAAAATCAAAAGTTGGCATAATCATTCACCTCCAAGACATTCTTCTATATTTTGTACTTCATCATCTGACAGAAAGTCTATATTATCCGAATTTTCTATTTTGTCAAAGTACATTTCTTCACACGCATTATGAAGTGACATCATCTTGTCATTAAACTGAAATCTGAAAATATATACTTTCAGGTCAATGATTTCTATGATTTTCTCTCTTGCGACAAGTCTGTCTTTTTCTGCAATGAGTACACCTGTTGCTCTCAAATTTTTAAGTCTTTTGCGGAAATCAACTATTCCGTTATTCTTCATCATTTGCTCAAAGTAGTTTTTAGCTACGCATATTTCATAGTGATTGTCGCTTGCACTAAGTCTTACCAGTCCGACATAACCGCTATTGAGCGAGTCATAGTCAATAGCTTCCGCTTTTCTCTTGTAAAATACTTTTAAAGCAAAGGGATAATTCATCTTGTACTTTTTTATATTCTTGACAAAATCTTCGTGAACTATTGTCATCAGTTCATCCTCAGGTGTCTGAGTGGACTCTATCTTGTTTGTAAGATTGAGGGAATAATCGACCATATCAGATATTTCAATATTGAAATTAAACAATTCCTTTGCATATGCTGTTGCTTGAACAACAATTGCAAGTTTTGACAATATTCTGTCGGTCAACCTTTTTCTCTGTTCAAAACAAGCCAAGGAACTTTCACTTATTATGTTTGAGTGTTCTGACTTCCACTTATCATCAATATCTTTATTCTTTTTAAGAAGAATATTTTTGTATTTCTGATAGTCAGATTCAATTTCTTCCTGACCTTTGTCAACAAGCATTTGCAGATACTTATTTCCTGCAACACCATAGTTTGCCATTGCAATACTTTTGATGTTGTCAGAATTCTCTGCATTTTTTGTAAGCGTATCTTCAATCTGAAATACACGGGTTTTATGCCGTCCATAGATTTTTCGCTTACAAAGCTTATTTCTGATGTAGTGAATATCACAGAAGAAAATTCTTTGACATCTTGAAGTGAAGCATCACCGTTTAGTCTTAGCTTACTTCTGCCTAAACAAAAGCTATATAAAACTCTTTCAAGGTTAGATATTGTAGAAGCACCGAGTTCATCAAATACTACACTAAGACCATTTATTTGGCTTAAAAACTCTTGCAGTGCATTTTCTGTTCCGTTAAAGCTTATTGCCACACCTTTATTCAGCACAGGGGAAGAATAAATACTTGCACAAAGCATTGCGGTTGTACTTTTTCCTTTGCTTGAACTGTTGCAAAGACAGAATAGTACAGAACCAAAATCGTGTGTATAATTCAACATTGAAAGCAATGGGGAAGAGAAAGAAGCCATTAAAAGATAGGTCATTGGAATATTTCCGCATACTTCATTTTGAATCATATTGCACCACTCGTCTAATGTACCTTTATGGTTCAGACAAAGACTGCCGTTGTATATGTATTCTTTACTTAGTTGTTCATTGGCAATTAGATGGTTATATCTGAATACAAGATTATTGTCAATTTTATCCCAGCCAAGCTTAGAGTAGCCATATACAATTTCAGCTTTCATATCGGTATTCATAAGATACTTGTTTACTTCATCAATATCGGTTTCATTGAATCTAACACCATATGAAAAGAGTGTTTTTAAACCAAACTTTGACAGAGATTCACCGTCAAGTTTTACAGTATCAATTTCAATACCGTTATGGTATTCATATTCAATCTTTATTTGTTTTGTACCTATATCAATAATTTTTCGCAATACCTTGCAATAGGTCATTATGTATCAGATTTCGTAAGAATCTTTATTCTTCTTAACAACACCGATGAAGTTATTTTCCTTATCGACAATGTAATGTGTCTTTAGGGTATGGATGATTGTTTGATATTCCTCTTCTGAAATATCTACTTTTTGAAATTTTTTACTCAAAGAAATTTTTCCTTTTATGCAATCATTTGAATTTATATTATTTTGCATAATAACACCTCCTATTTATTCGGTATTGCTATTATAGGCTCGAATTTATTTGTTGTCAATGCTTTAAAAAATAACTGTGGATATAAACAAATTGTGCATTATTGCTATTTAACTGTTGAATTGTTGTGGCGAAGATTTTTGCCCTTGAAAGTCTTCCTCAAAAGTTTCTGAAAAATTCTGACAGAGGTTGTTTTTTGCAAAAAAATAAAAACCATGGTTTGTGCAAATTGACGGAGATTTTGTCAGACAAAATTCCAAAGAAGAAAAAAGGCTTTTTTCGGGGCAGACCGAAAATGTGGATGGAATTTCGGAAGATTTTTCACTTTGAGAGTCCTTTTGAAAAATCTTCTTCCCCGAAATCCCGTTTTTTCAATCAATGCACACTCGCACACAAAGAGAAAATCTCAAGGCAATGCAATCATCTTTTCAAATCCAATTTCTGAATGTTCCACTGGTGTGCAAAGGGTGAGAGAGGGTGCGAGAACATCAAGCCTTTTGAGTCAATGATTGTGTGCAGTTTGTCATTATAGTGTTCTGTCAAAGCATTGAGAAAAGCCTTCTTTTCTTCTTCAAAGCTTGTGCTTCTGCCATATGCAACTATTATTACATCTGCATTGTCACATTCTCTCATTACAAAAGAAGTGTTTGTTTTGTCTGTTTTAGGCAAAGGGTTGTCGATTGATGAGAAGAGATTGATTATTGAAACGGAGCCGAAATCATTTTTTACCGCTCCGTTCCTGACAAGCATTGTTGTTTGGTCAAAAATCAATTCATCGGCAGATGAGGGATAGGTCATTATTATTGCAAGCGACTTTTTGTTGCTGTCCCATTCTGCTTTCAACAAATAGCGGTCTTTTCTGTTTTTGGAAAAGACCGCTGTTGTTTTACTGTGCTGTTTGTTTCAATTGTGTTCGCTATACTCATTGTTCAATACTCCTTTTTTGAAATAGTCAGCTTTGCCGACAATGTTTATTGCCCTGTCATTGTCAAGAACAATACATCCGTCAAGAAAATCATTGCCTATCAAGTCAATCCATTCAAATCTGCTTTCTGTTATTTTTGAGGACAAACCAAACTTTTTGTAATTATCAAAGTCTTTTTCATTCTCAACATAAAAAATACCTCCGACCGTTTCAAGCAAACAGTCAGAGGTTTGTGTCAGAAGATTTGTGAGAAGATTTTTAATATATTCTGCAATGTAACAGTCCTTGATTTTTGATACATCATCAGGTGTTAATATTTCAATCATTTTCTTTTCCTCAGCTTTGTTCCTGTGCAGAGAAGTGTAATAGCAGTTCCTGCACCTGTTGCAAACATTTCTACCGCTACTTTTGTTGTAAGTGCCATAATAAGTCCAAACATATTTTTTCCTCCAAATTAATTTTTTATGATGAGTTTTTCTGTTGCAAGTACAACTGTTGTTGTCACAACAAATCCAAGCACAAACCATAATGCTTCCATTGTTCTGCTCCTTTCTGTCATTTATTTATGCAAAAATGCACCCACCGCCTTTTGGTGAGTGCATTTTCAGATGGTGAAAAATTATTTATTTTTTATATACACTTTTTGCAAATATATGCGTTTACTAAAAAATTGCATTACTTTCTTTTGTGGAAGAAACCACCGAATCCGCCTATGCCACCGTATGGACTTGACAAGCGTTTCCTCTTTTTCTCAAGATATTCTTTTGCTTCAACAGCTTCATCAATGTTTACGCCAAGATTTTTTATAATAAAATCTTTATATTTTTCGTATTCTCTGTCAAACTCCTCAATTGTAGAATATCGAAGTCCTTTTGCATATGATAAAGCTCTATCTTTTGCCGCTTGCTTTCTTGGAACGCTTGAAAATAATTTTGTTTTACAAAATTGTTTATCAAAATCAATTAGATATGTATTGATAGTTTCTAAATGCTTTTTAGAAACCTCAGAAGAAAATGTGTTGATAAATTTTTCTTTCTTTGCTAACAGGTCATTTTCATACGGCAATATCGGATTTGATTTTAAAGGCTGAATTTGTTTCATAAATTCAAGTATATCAGGTAATTCGCTTCTTGAAAAATCAGCACTTTCTCTTGTTTCACAGACCACACCGTCAACTGTTCGATATTTTAAATCAAAATCATCAAGTACGGAATTTATGTATGTAATACATTCGGACTCATCTGTAATGTCAAGTCTTATGTTTTTGCAATATTCTATTAAATCGTGTTTAGCTTTAACGGCATCTTCTTCTGTTGTACCCTGATTCTTTTTTACATAGTCAAGTGCCATAGATTCCTTTATTGCAGAAAAACCGTCTATGTCGAAGTATTTTGCCAATGTACTCAAACTTCCGTCATCACCGTAATTTTTTAATAAGTAATCATATATTTCAATGTTATACGGATTAAGAGAAAGTACATCTATGCAGATTTTTGAAATATTCTCTGAAGCAATTGAATTGCTTTTAAGGTTATTTATCAATCTTTGTGCTTTATCGCTGTCGCAATCTTCAACATATCCCCAGTCATAATCTTGTCCGACTGTTTGCATAAATACCTCAATTACGGAATATGCTGAGTAATACACACCTTCAGAAAGTAAAATCTTAACTTCATTATTTTTGAATAATTTCTTCAGGTCTGATTCAGCCTGCATTTCGGTGAAAAAGTTGCCGACAGCATTTGCAACACTATGTGCCGCACCACTCGCCATATTCATAGCACCGACATCAATTTGATGGCTTATTGCAGTTATGGCATTTCCACCTATAGTAGCACCCTGCCAACGACCTCTGTTTTCTTTTCTTTGTTCTCTGTATTCTCTTTGAGCTTCAACATCACCCATAATAGAATACACTTTTTCGGCAACAGAGCAAAATCTTTCTTCAAATATTTCTGTGCAACCTGCGGATTCGATTAGTTCAGAAACGGCATTGGTGTCATAATCATATTCACCTAAATTTATAAAGGTATCTTTCAAATCTTCAACAACAATTGCCATACTGCTTTTAAAATCATCTTCTGCTTTAGAAATAATGTCCTCACAGTTATTATAGGATTTATAACCCTCATCAAACGAGTTTTGTGCTGATTTTGCAAGGCTTTTATACCATTTTCTTAAAGCATTGTATAAATTTCTTTCATTTGAAACTTTTATGTTACCCACACATATATTAAATTCTTTTGCACAGTTTTCTTTTTGTAAAAATTCATTTAGATTCATTATTATCCTCCTGATTATTGTCAATTGGTTCGTTGTTGTCCATTTGCAGAGGCTTTTTCTTTTTTATTATGTAAACAATCATAGCGACAATAGCTACAATTATTCCAATCCACCACGCTATATAGGAAATACAAATACTTGCTCCCCATAAAAGTACAAAAATGAATATTGCCAATGGTATGCAGTTTGTAATGGACGGAAACTTGTCTGCTATCAAAGCAAAAACAAATACTGCAATAATTAAACCTATGATTGAGATGATAACTTGTAACACTAAAATTCCTCCTAAGAATAAAAATATGATTTAAGCTGATTTGCTTAAATTGAGTTTAAATGATTTTTTAATAGTTTTCTGATTGTTCGTTCCGAATACGAGTATTTTGTCGCAATCAGATTGATTGATTCCGATGTTCCGTCATATGCCTTGAGTGTTTCTTCAAGGACAAATTCCTTAGAAAAAAGTCGGGTAGGAAAGTTTATCTGACTCCCTTTAAAGTTTTCATACAGTTTTACCACATTGTCAAAGCCTATGATTTCGCTCATTGTTTCATAAACTCCGTTTAATGTTGTGCGTTTTTGTTGATTTTTATCTATATCAATCACCTGCCTTGTTTCACCCTCTTTTTACATTATATAACAGCAAAATGGAAAAATCTTCCGTGCTTTTCCACGCAAAAGTGTAAAAATATATATAGACAAAAAATTCGGCAACAAAAAGTATATTGCAAGCCAAAACACCACACCACGCACTAAGCGTGAGATGTGGGGGAGGCAGTTTTAACTGCCTTGCAATATCCTTTTGTGTTGCCGAAAATTGGTGAGTTAAGGATATTCAAATTTATAGTATTTATATAGGTATTTATCACACTCCTTAAAAGCCTTTAATTCACTCGGCAGATACAAGTATTTTTAAACCGTGACTTTCTCCGTGTCCGAATCATCTCCACCAAACGTGTATTGGACGAACACCTACTTCTTTAGTGGCGGCTTTGCCGTCAAGGTGATGCTCTGATACGAAACAAAAAAAGAGCCAAAGTCACGAAGATTTTGGTTCTTTTTATATTTTTTCTTAACAAAACGAAAAGAATGGTTTTAATATTGAGAATTGTATATAACGAAGGCTTTTCTATAAATCCTGAGAAAACAAGAGTTGCAAGAAGCAACGCAAGGCAATAAGTTACAGGGATTGTAGTTAATTCTCATATGCAGATTTCTAAAGAAAAGAGAAAGCGGATTCGACAACAGATTTATTATATAAGGAAATATGGATTAGAATCCCATTTGGAGCGGATTGAGGAGAATCGTGCTAATTACCTTAATCACCTTTTAGGACAAATCAATTTTGCCCTATTCGTCAACTCTAAGGACGAAGAAATGAAAGAATATTTTGATACAGTAAAAACAATTATGAAAAATCAAAATGAATAATAGTTTATCCGCCTATTGTAAATGCAGTAGGCGGCTTTTATTTGTAAATATAAAATCACACATTTGTAAAAATACATTTACTTTTGCTAAAATATTGGCAAGGGAGGATTTGATATGCGAGGTAAGAAGTTATTACATAGCACTTGATGATTCTGAACGGCGGGTGGTCGTGAATTGCTTGAACGAAATGCGAAACAAACTTATCGCTGACAGCAAATACACCGATGCGGTGGATGAGGTTTTACTGAAAATCATTGATGCCAAACAGAAGAAATTCAAAGTAATCTACAAGGAGGCGTGAGTATGGAAAAGGTTATTTATGACGAAAAGAACGGTCTTTGGTACGAACTTCAAGGTGACTACTATCTACCATATTTAAAACTGCCCGAAGGAGAACAACAGCCTGTCGGCTTATGGGGACAACGACATTTGCGGTATATCAAGCAAAATCGCAAGGTCTTTTATCTCAATCTGCTAACAAGCGGTAAACTGAACGGTTACCTCTCAGGTCTTGACAAACAGGCAGAAGATATGTTTTTTCGACTCGTAAAACAGATGGCAGAGCGTGAGGAAGTGACGGAAAAACTCAAGGCTGACGATCGAATGGAATGGGTTGATCGGATGAACAATATCCGCAGCAGAGCAAAGGAAGTCATAAATAATGAATTGATTTTTTCATAAAAGATTAACTGTGCTGTAAACATCAAAAGGATTTACAGCACAGTTTTTGCTATTCATTTTCTGTTTAACAGATTATTCAACCTTCATCATTCGGTAGCCTACGCCGATATGCGTTTGGATATATTGGGGAGAATCTGCGTCCTTCTCCAGCTTTTTGCGGAGCGTTGCCATAAAAACACGCAAGGAAGCAATATCGTTATCCCAACTGCTGCCCCAAATGTTCTGGGTAATAAAGGTATGGGTTAAAACCTTGCCGATATTTCTTGAAAGCAGACACAAAAGCTTATATTCAATAGATGTAAGGTGCAGTTCATCGTCGCCGAGATAGGCGCATCCTGCGGCATAATCTATACGAAGCTGTCCGTTTGTGAAAACGGACGCTTCGGCGGCGGCCTTGTTCTGTATCATATTAAGCCGCCTTTGCGTTACCCTGAGCCTTGCCAATAATTCTTCCACAGAAAACGGTTTGGTCAGATAATCGTCAGCACCTGCGTCGAGTGCGTCGATTTTGTCGGTATCTTCACTTCGTGCGCTTATGACTATAATCGGCATATTCGACCAAGTGCGGATTATTTTGATTATTTCAACACCGTCAATATCGGGAAGTCCTAAATCTAAGAGGACAATATCAGGATTGTGCGATGACGCTTCCAAAATGGCGCCGCCGCCGTTTGGCGCAGTTAAGTATCTGTAATCGTGTGCTTTAAGGGTTGTTGTAATAAGATTTTTGACCGAATTATCATCTTCTACAACCAATATCAATTGTTTATTCATGAATTTCTACCTCTACGGCAGATAATGTAATGGTAAACACCGTGCCGTGCGGTGTATTATCCGAAACGGTTATTTTGCCGCCGTGTGCATTTACAATGGAACGGCACAGCGACAATCCTAACCCTAAACTGCGGCGGCTGTCTGCGACTTTATTCGCGCCGCTGTAAAACATATCGAACACCCGCTCTTTCATTTCATCGGGTATCCCGTCGCCGTTATCGGCAATGGATATAACGGCTTTATCTCCTTGCTTCCAGGTTTTAATCAGAATGTTGGAGCCCTTCGGCGTGTATTTAATTGCGTTGTCCACAATATTTATAACAACCTGTACCATCAGCTTTGCGTCCATTTTGGCAAGAAGATAGTCTTCTTTATGCCGGACGGTAATATGATGTTCTACGCTTTTTCTGTTTACATGATGAAGCGCTTCTGTAATGACATCGTCCACTAAATCCTCTGTAATATGAAGATTCAACCGTCCCTCTTCAATTCTTGTTACCGAAAGTAGATTTTCCACAAGATTGATAAGCCACATAGAGTCATCGTAAATATCTGTATAAAGCTGATTCTTTGTCGCTTCATCAAAGAAATTGCTGTTTGATATAAGATTGCTTGCGTTCCCCGAAATAGAAGTAAGCGGTGTTCGCAGATCATGCGAAATAGCCCGCAGGAGATTTGCACGGAGCTGTTCATTCTTTGCAAGAATCGCCGCTTCTTCTTTTTCTCTTGCATTCTTTTCGTTTTCCAGCGACAGAGCACATTCGCCGAGTATGGACAACAGAATACTTTTTTCAAACGCATCAAGGGGCTCATTGCCTATATAAATACCGACAACACCGTAGACTCAGCTGTTTACCCTTACGGCAAGGTATAGGCACTTTGCATTTGAAAGCGTTTCTGTAGTAGCGCCTGCGTGCTTGTTATTCTTTAGCCCCCATTCCGCAAACGCCTCTTCTTTTGTACCCGTTATTTCTTTGTCTGTTTTATCTCCCGAAACTGTAAAAATATGAGGTTCTCCGAGCGTTTCGCCCTCAGTCAGATAAAACACTATATCCTTTCCGAGTAGCTTTATAAGCTGATTTGCCGTTGCGGAAACGATTTCGTTTTTGTCTTTTGCCTGTTGCAAAAGCTGATTTGTATCAAACAGCACCTTTGTTCTGTAAGCCGCCTTTGCAGACTGTTTCGCATGCTCTTTCAACTTCACAGCAAGCGAGCTTGTGAGTAGTGCCGCCAAAAACATAATTAAAAATGTGACAGGATATCCTTGATTGTAAGCCCGAAGTGTGAACTGCGGATCGGTAAAGAAAAAGTTGAAAACCAAAACGCTGACAATAGAAGAAATCAGGCTGTAAACCCGATGTCTTGTAACGACCGAGGTCACAAGAACGCCGAGAACATATACCGTGATGATATTTGCCTCTGCAAACCCCAATTGCCTGAACAGCATTCCTATACAGCTTGCCAAAATTAAAATGGCAATGCTTTTTAAAAGATCGGAAACCGAAAACACGATTCCATTTCTCTTCCTTGCTTTTTTGGCGCGGTATGTGGTGTTTTTACCGTCAGTATCGGGTATGATATGCACATCTAAATTCGGTGCGTTTGCAATCAGTTTTTCTGTAAGAGTAGGTTTAGAAAATATGCTCTTTCGGGTTGCGGAGCTTCTTCCTATCACAATTTTTGAAACACCCGAAAGTCTTGCAAATTCGGCAATTTGATAGGAAACATCTTCACCGTGCACGGTTTCAATTTTAGCGCCTAATTGTTCTGCAAGACGCATATTGCTTCGCAGGCGTTTTACATCTTCTTCAGGCATAACCTGATAATCAGGAGTTTCCACAAACAGCGCTGTAAAAGCGCCCTTAAAGACATTCGCCATCCGGGCGGCAGTGCGAATTATTTTTGCATTCGACGGTGACGACGAAAGGCATACAAGAATATGCTCATCGGTATGATAATCGCTGTGACTTTTCGTTCTGACGGTTTCGGTAAGCAGATTTACCCTGTCGGCACAGCGGCGCAAGGCAATTTCACGAAGCGCCGTTAGATTTTCCACGGTAAAGAAATTCTCTGTAGCACGCTCAGCCTGAGTCGGGCTATAAACTTTGCCCGCTTGTAGCCGTTCAATCAATTCCTGCGGCTCAATATCCACAAGCTCAACCTGACTTGCGTTGTCAAACACCGAATCGGGGATTCGCTCATGTACCATAATGCCCGTTATAGATGCAACGGTGTCATTTAGACTTTCAATATGCTGAACATTTACCGTGGTATAAACGTCTATTCCCGCATTAATCAGTTCTTCAATATCCTGATAACGCTTTGTATGCCGACACACGGGGGCATTGGTATGGGCAAGCTCATCCACAAGAATTAACTGTGGATGTCTGGCAAGTGCAGCGTCCAGATTAAATTCTGAAAGAGTAATTCCGTTATATTCCGAAACAAGATTCGGAAGACATTCCAATCCGTTTACAAGTGCAGAGGTCTGAGGACGGGCATGAGGTTAAATATAGCCGGCAACGACATCCATACCATGCCTCTTTACCGAATGAGCTGCTTTCAGCATAGCATAGGTTTTGCCGACTCCTGCGGCATAGCCGAAAAAGATTTTCAAATGTCCTCTGTTTAGGTTCTGTTTCTCCTTTTCAATTTCTTTTAGAAAATGTTCTGGACTTTGCCTTATTTCATCCATATAAACACCCATGTAAGTCTAATATTTCAAGTTGGAAAAATTAAAAGAATTTCTTCTTTTTGAAGTAGATGATTTCTCCTATTGCGATAATAAGAGAAACAATAATCACCGACAGATAACCGTATCGCCACTTCAGCTCCGGCATATAAGCAAAGTTCATTCCATACCATCCCGTAATTAAAGTAAGAGGCAGGAAAAAGGTGGTGACGATTGTGAGAATCCCCATAATCTTATTTTGCCGCGCATCCTGCATAGATTGATAAAGCTCACGAAGCTGAAGCATATTTTCACGAAGCAACTTTACATGGTTTTGCAATCTCTCGGCACGATGGGTAAATTTATCCCAGTCCTGCGTATCGTTTGCAAATGGAGAACACGCGCGGGATTGAAACAACTCTCCGATATCTGTCAGTTGTTCATAGTAAGCATTTAATTCGGACAGCTTTTGCCTGTGTTTTGTGAGCAGAGGGAAAAAGTCTGTCGAACCGCCGGAGCCGATATTTTCTTCCATTTTTTCTGTTTCTGACTCGATGTGAGAAAGATAGAGAATATCATCCTCTATCATTTGCTCCATAAACTGCAAAAGAAGCTGAGCCGGACTGTTCAGCTCCTGAAACATACTTATCCGTTTTTCTACAAATAATTTCAAATTGCCTACATCTTCCACAAATAAGAGCGACTGTCCCGTCAAATAAAAGCTGAAGGAAAGCTGCGGTGAACGCTGTTCACTTTTTTGAGGCAGGCGTAATGTTCCGATGATGCAGTTTTTGAAAACCTCTGCCTTACAATAACGAATCGATCCAAGACAGTGAAGAAGTTCTTTATAATACGGTAGTTGTTCTTTACATTTGTGAAATTCCGCCGTACTCATAAATGTAAAAAACGGCTTTTTATCGCCGCAGTTTTGGGCGGCTTGCAGACTCCCGTCTTTTGAATTTATAAAGTATTGCATTACAACTCCCCCTTTCTACTTTTTATTATATCACATATATCACAAGTATAAAAGTATTTTCTACTTTACATATTCCGCATTGATCACCGCTTGATTTGAAAAGAGAAAATCAGAGAAGCTATTTGCAAAGGCATTATTTGAAGCCTTTTTCCATATCACAGCGGTCTGAATTACGGAAGGATCCGGCGGTTCTATCGTACATCCTGCTTTCTCACAGATAATACTATTTTGCTTTGTAGAAATGATAAGACAGCGGTATGTATCGTCATTTGCAGAAGTATTGTTTTCAATAAAGCCAAAGTCAATGCGATTTTTGTTTAGCTTATCATATATATCCTCTGTATTTCCAAATAGGAAATGAAGCTGACAATTCGGCTTTCCTTTTGAAAACTTTTCAAATAGCGGTATCAGCGAATCCAAGATCATAGGATTATCAAACGCAATAAAAAGGCTGTTTTCTGCAATTTCTTCGTCAATTAAGTGGTGGTTATTTGCTAAAAAATCGTCAAGCCTTTTCATTATAAAGTAACCGAACACAATCATGACAGCCACTGCGCACACTAACAATAATTCTTTCATGCTTTCCGTCTTCTTTCGGAATTTATATGTGAAAACACTTTTGTATGTTTTTGGTATCACCCAGCACCAAAATAGTGTCACCCGGTATAAAGCTTGTTTCAGGCGCAAAATTTAGATTCATTTTACCGTCGCGTTTAATCGCCATAATATTGATACTGTGCTTTTTACGCACATCTGCTTCAATAACGGTTTTTCCGATCCATTTTTCGGGTACGGCAATTTCAAAAATTGCATGATCGCTGTCCAACTCTATGTAATCGAGGATATGGTCGGCAGTATAGCGGATAGCCGTCCAATCCGCAAGCTGTCTTTCGGGATATACGATTTCATCCGCACCGTTTCGCAGAAGGAATTTTGCGTGTACTTCCCGTGCCGCACGGGAAACTATCTTTTTGGCATCCAATTCCTTTAATAGAGATGTCGTTTCAAGCGAGCTTTGAAAATCGTCCCCGATTGCAACGATGCAAACATCAAAATTATTTACGCCCAAAGACTCCAAAAACTCCTCATTTGTTGCATCACCTATTTGCGCGTTCATAACAAAGGGCAATACCGCATTTACTCTTTTTTCGTTTTTGTCTACAGCCATAACCTGATGCCGCATCTCGTTAAGCTTCATAGCAATATGCCTGCCAAACCTTCCAAGCCCTATTAATAAAACAGATTTCATATTATTTCTCCTTTAGCCAACCGTTATTTTTTCTTGCGGATATTTTGTTACGTTTGTCCCCGTACCTTTCATTGCCGCAAATATCAATGTCAGTCCTCCGACTCTTCCGAAAAACATGAGTATAATCAGAATGAACTGCGAAGCAATCCCCAACTGTGAGGTGATGCCAAGCGAAAGCCCCACTGTTCCGATTGCCGACGCTGTTTCAAACAGTGACTGGAGCAATGGAAGATTTTCGATGCGGCTGATGATCATTCCGCCACCTATAAACAGCCCAATATACAGTAAAAAGATAGTTGCCGCACTTTTCACGGTATCGTCGGATATGCGCCGTTTGAAAAAGTGTGTATCTTCCTTTTTACGAAACACGGACAGCGCCGATGAAACCAAAACGGCGATTGTGGTGGTTTTCATACCGCCAGCCGTTGAACCGGGCGAACCGCCGATCACCATCAACAATATTATCAGCATTTGACCTGTCTCACTGAAGGATGTTAAATCCGTGGTATTAAAGCCGGCTGTTCTCGGCGTAACAGACTGGAAAAGAGAGGTCAGAATTCTTTCTCCCAGTGGAAGGTTCTGATACTCGAAAAAGAAAAAGTAAAGCGATGGCAGGATAATCAGTATTCCCGTAACCGTGAGGATAACCTTGCTTTGCATTCGGTATTTTCTGAAATGAAGCTTATTGTTATTAATATCTTCCCAAGTTAAAAAGCCTATTCCGCCGATAATAATAAGGGCCATAACCGTGAAGTTGAAAAAAGGCTGTGATGAATAAGAGGTTAATGACGAAAATGGCTCTTTAATGCCGATTAAGTCAAAGCCTGCGTTGCAGAATGCCGAAACAGAATGGAACAAGGCGTACCATAAACCCTTCGTAATTCCGTAATCACGGATAAAAGCCGGCAAAAGCAGGGCTGCTCCAATCAGCTCAATGCACACCGAGGTTTTTAATATAAATTTTGTAAGCCGCACAATGCCGCCGACATGATGTGCAGAAACTGCCTCCTGCATAGTACTTCTCTGCATTAGACCTATTTTTCGACCTGAAAAAGCCGCAACCGAAACCGCAACCGTGACAATACCCATACCGCCGATTTGAATTAAAAACAGTATTACGCTCTGCCCGAACATTGACCAGTATGTAGCGGTATCGTGTATAACCAAACCGGTTACACAAACTGCGGAGGTGGCGGTAAACAGTGCGTCTGAACATACAGCGCCTTTACCGTCCCTTGTTGCAACGGGCAGCATTAACAGTATGCTGCCTAAAATTATCACAGACAGAAAGCCTAATATAATAATCTGGAACGATGTAATGTGCTTGTGTTTTGGATTTTGTCGTTTTATCATAACGGATACCTTCGCAATCTTAATATCAAATTTAGACTGTCTTTATTTTATCTTAATCTGCATTAAATCGGCGTAAGCAAGATAAAGACGATATTAAGATTGCATAAAGATAAAGGCGGAAAAGCCGAAACTCTTCCGCCTTAAAACTATTACAGAATTCCGTCCAGCATCAAATTTACTTTAAGAACATTTACTGTTTCTTCTCCGAAGACTCCTAAGAATTTACCATCGGTGCATTTCTTAATAATCTCCCGTACCTCGTCCTCGGTCATATCGTTTGCTTTTGCGATTCTTGCCACCTGATACTCGGCGGCGGCGGGGAAAATATGGGGGTCAAGTCCGCTGCCCGAGCAGCTCACAACCGTACTTTTTTCCGTCAACCTCAATAATACTCCCGTTTGCTTTGTCGGGGAAAATAAGCTGCGCAAACCCTGTAACGACACCCGTATAAACCACGCCGCAGAGTAATGTGAATATAAGAAAAATTATTGCCGCTCTCGGCAGTACATTTTTTAATGTTTTCATTATAAAACCTCCTTATGCCAAGCCGAACAGTACAAGCAGCATATCAATCAGCTTAACGAAGATGAAGGGTGCCGCCAAACCGCCGAGACCGTAAATTAACAGGTTGCGGGACAAAAGCTTGCCTGCGGGAACCTCACGGTATTTCACACCTTTGAGTGCCAGCGACATCAGCAATCGTATCCGCGTCCAAAATCGCCGGAGGATGAAAGCCAAAACAAAGAGAGCCGAAAAGCGATCAGCAAACAAATGAAGCCTGTTCGAGAAAAGCTTTGCCGTGCGGAGAAAATTTTGGAGAAGTCTCCGCATTTGTATGAATTATTAAAGCAAGAGCACGAGCTTGAGAGAAAAGCCCGTGCGAGATATTTAGATAAAGGTCTGTTATGAATATGCCGAGTCGCACAATTACACAGTAGTCGGTGAATATATCGACCGAGCACAAAGCGGTAAATTTGATAACCGTGCCGAATTTCAAAGGTTGATTGCAGACAGCGATAAACACACCTTTGATGGGATACTTGTGTATCAGCTTGACCGCTTTGCCCGTAACCGTTATGACAGTGCGATTTATAAGGCAAAATTAAAGAAAAAACGGCGTCAGAGTTTTATCTGCAAAAGAGAATATCACCGATGACGCTTCAGGTATCCTTATCGAAGGCGTTCTTGAAAGTATGGCGGAATATTACTCGGTGGAACTTGCGCAGAAGATACACCGGGGAATGTCTATCAATGCCGAAAAATGCTTATCAAACGGCAGCAATCCGGGACTTGGGTTTAAGGTCAACAAAGCAGACCGCACCTTTTATGTTGACGAGGAAGAAGCGGCTATTGTCCGTGAAATATTTGAACGATATGCAAGTGGTGAAACCAAAGCGAAAATTGTAAAGGATTTGCAGCGGAGAAAGGTTAAAACTTCTATCGGCAACGAATTCACATATAACAGCCTTAGCCGCCTTCTCAAAAACAAACGCTATATCGGCATATATTTATACAAAGGAGTTGAAACACCCGGCGGAATGCCACGCATCTTGGATGACGACTTATTTTATCGGGTCCAATCGCTTATGAATAAAAACAAATCAGCACCCGCTCGAACAAGGGGCGAAAATGAATATCTCCTAACTACGAAACTTTTCTGCGGTCATTATAAAGAAATGATGGTAGGCTACGGCGGCACGGGTAAATCCGGCAAGCAGTATCACTATTATATGTGCAAAAAGAAATGCGATAAGAAGATTATCGGCAAGCAATATATCGAAGACCGTGTTGTCAGCGAATGCCTAAAAATGCTTACTGATGATAAAATCCGATATATTGCAAAGCGTGTTGCAGAGGAATGTAACAAGAGTCCCGACAATATATCGGTGCGTGAAATCAAGAAAGCTATTAAGGAAGTCGATGCTGCCATTGAAAACCTTTGGAAAGGTATTGAACAAGGACAATCGGTTGATATGCTGACTGAGCATCTGCATAAACGACAAGCAGAAAAAGAGGAATTGGAAACTCAGCTTGCTATTGAGAACAACAAGAAAATCTGCCTATCCGAAGCGCAGATTTTAGGCTTTCTTGATTATGTGTGCGAAATGCCGTTTGATGATTTTAATAAGCGCAGAGCTATTATCAATATATTCGTTAAATCCATCTACTTGTATGACGATCATTTCACCCTAATTATCAACGCAAGTAAGAAGCCTTTGAACATCGACAATATCCCGCTTGATGATATTGAGGAAGCTTTTGAGGGCGAAAATACCGAAACGGAGGGGTGTTCATCCTTGATGACACCCGCTCCACCAAATAAGAACCGCAATTTTGATACAAAGCGTATCTTAATTGCGGTTCATTTTTTATTTCTTAAAAACGGCTTGTAATCAGTATTTACGGCATTTTTGCCGATTAGTAAAGTGTCAGAGTGAATAAAAAATACGGCTGTTTTGTAATAAAAAAGGCAGCCGTTGAGTGTGTTTTTAGAGCCGATTTTTTATTCTGACACAAAACTTTTTGACCGTTTCATTTTTAAAAATAAGCGTTTCATTTTTCAAAATCAGAATTTATAACGGATGTCCTGTTTTTGGTTCATCTGTCTTGTTAAAATAAACACATAAATAAAAGAAAACTGAGTGATAAGCATTGGGGATAAGGCTTTTGCGAGATGCACAGCCTTGGAAAACATAACAATACCAAACGGTGTAATAAACATTGAAAATTATGTCTTTGCAGGATGTAATTCGTTGCAAAGCATAAATGTAAGCGATGGTAATTCCAATTATTTGTCTTGTGGAGGTGTATTGTTCGACAAGTCCAAAAGCGTACTTATTAAATATCCGGAAGGGAAAAAAGATACATCTTATATCATTCCTGATGGCGTAACAAGCATGGGAAAAGGTGCTTTATTCTTGTGTGAATCATTGAAAAGCATAACAATTCCCGAAAACGTTACAAGCATCTGGGATAGTGCTTTTTATCATTGCGACAACCTTATAATCTGCGCTCCATTATGCTAAAGACAACGGCATTAAGTTTAAAGAAATATAATTATTGTGTGTGGTAATTGTATGTACGCTCCGCCGCGGAAAAAATGCTGATTATAAATAATCCTTGACATCCTCAAAAAATATACAGACGAAAACCACAGGCTCAGCCAGAAGGATATAATTGAGATTCTCGACAAAGAATACTGTATGAAAATCGACAGAAAGTCGGTCAAGCGCAACCTGATGAACCTGATTGAATTCGGGTACGATATTGAGTACAGTGCGTCAATAAGACTGGTAAAGGATAAAAACGGCGAGAAATTGGAAACCAAAATACTGTCCGATTTTTATCTCAACAGATCCTTTACGGACGGCGAGCTGCGGCTTTTAATAGACAGCGTCTTGTTTTCAAACCATATCTCATATTCGCAGTGCAGGGATCTTGTCGAAAAGCTTGAGGGACTTTCAAATATTTACTTCAGATCAAGGGTAAAACACATTCGAAATCTGCCTGAGAATCAGCCGTCAAACAGTGAGCTGTTTATGACCATTGAAACGCTTGACAAGGCTATAAGCCGAGGGCTGCAGGTGTCGTTTACATACAATTCCTATGACATTGATAAGAAGCTGCATCCACGCAGGACAAGCAATAATGAAGTACGAAACTACATTATTAATCCGTATCAGATTGTTGCTACAAACGGCAGATACTATCTTGTCTGCAACTATGAGAAGTACGACAATATTTCGCACTATCGCCTCGACAGAATCACAAATATCAAGCTTCTCGACACACCTGCAAAGCCGCAGAGAATGGTTAAGGGAATTGAAAACGGACTTGACCTGCCAAAGCACCTCGCTGAGCATCTGTATATGTTTGCAGGCGAAAGCGTAGCGGTGAAATTCATCGCAAAAAGGTATATCGTGACCGATGTTATCGACTGGTTCGGTAAGGATATAAAATTCTCGGACGCAACAGATGATGAGGTCAAGGTGACGGTCAAGGTAAACCCGATTGCCATGAAAATGTGGGCACTGAAATATTCAAGGCATATAAGGGTCATTTTTCCGCAAAGCCTTGTTGATGAAATTAAGGCTGATATTGATTTTGCTAAGAAAAATTATGAATAAAAAGGAGTAATTATTGATGAAACAAATTAATTTAAACGGAATTAACTGCTGGATTATTAATCTTATGCCATTTCCTAAGGATGAAAGATATTCATCTGAGGTTTTACCTTTTCAACAAGAATGCATTAAAAATAATATTTTTGGTATGGGTTGGGCGACAAAAATAATTGACGAAATTGCAGACAACGAAGAGATTACTGAAGAAAACAAAGCAAAGTATGAATCAATGGTTGAAATAGACCGTCCTCAATACAAAGAATCATATAAGTCTGCACTTAAAATGTACCAAAACATTGCTGACGGCGATTTAGTGATAATGCGTCTGAAAAATTCTCATTTCTATTTAGGCAGAGTTGATGGCAAGGCAAAGTATATTCAAAGATTTTCTGTTAATGGTGCTAATAGGCTATCATGGGGATGTAATGTAAAGGAATGGTTTGAATTTGAAAATGAAGAAGAATTACCATCTGATATAATTGGAAGATTTTCACAAAGATATCATTCTACCATTCAGAGAGTTGCAAATAATAAATTAAAAATTATGATAATTGCATCTTATGAAAGGGCATCCAAGACTACGGAATTTAATATACCTAAGCCCTTGTTAAATCAAGATAATTTTGTAACGAGTTTAAACTATATGGAGTTGGAGGACCTCGTTAGTCAGTTTATTTATGAAAGGCATTATAAAGAGGGATATATTTTATTGCCCTCTTCCTGTAAAATTAACAAACAAAATTATGAATTTAGCTTTGTAAGCGTAAATAGAAATCCTATAACCTGCCAGGTCAAAAATCAAAGTGACGACATTATTCCAAATGAATATAATGATGAAAAGAGTTATGATAAAATCTATCTTTTTTCAGGAAAATGGAAAGACGAGGATATTGATAAATATAGAAAAGAATATGCCGGCACAAATATTTATATAATTAGTAAGGAAGAATTGTATAACGAGTTAATGAAAAATTCATATCTAAAAGCTAAACTTGAAAAATTCTATGATATATAATAATTGCTCAGGTATTTGTTATGCCTGTAGGACAAACAATAATATTTTCGGCGCAATCTGCGGAGATATTTTAGGTTCAACATTTGAGTTTGAAAAGAAGAAATACAATAATATTTCAGAAATTGATTTGTTCAGAGACGGTAGCCATTTTACTGATGACACTGTGTTGACCCTTGCTGTTGCTGACTGGTTGTTGCATGATCTGAATGATTATGAAGATGATGATTACTTTAAAGACAAGTTAGTGAAAAGAATGGTTGACTATGTTTGCAGAAAATATAAAAATCAACCACTGGGATACGGATTTAGTTTTTGGCAATGGTGCAACAAAGCCTATCTGATTGATGAATACGAACCTTATAACAGTTTTGGAAACGGTTCTGCAATGAGAGTAAGTCCCGTTGGGTGGTTTTTTGACACTATGGAAGAAACTATGCGTTTTGCAAAATTATCTGCTGACATAACCCATAATCATCCTGAGGGCGAGAAAGGCGCAATGTGTATAGCGGCTGCAATTTTTCTTGCGAGAAACGGAAAATCTGAAGATGAAATTAAAGAATATATTATCAGAGAATTTGGCTATTCAGGACTTGATTTTTCGGTTAAAGTATTGCGTGAAAAAAGTAATTATAGTGTAACTTGTCAGGATACAGTTCATTTGGCAGTTGCTGCTTTTTTAGAAAGCACTGACTTTGAATCAGCCATAAAACTTGCAATTTCATACGGAAGTGATTCAGACACAATAGCTGCAATGGCAGGAAGCATCGCAGAAGCTTACTATAAAGAAATTCCTTTATATATTGCGAATTTTTGCAAGTGTAAACTTGATAAACATGCCGCTTGCTTGTGCAAAGAATTTTTTGATTTTGTAAACAAGCAATCTCAAAAAAACATATGAAAAACACTATCAAAACATTAAGGCAGGTGCAGAACTTGCCTTAATGTTCAAAGTAGGTTGAAAAATGTATCAACAGCGGTTTGATTGCAGCACAGTGGGGCAAAGTTAAAACGAAACTTAAACATAATAGACAAATATTCATAAACCGCAGGGAGTTGGATTCCTGCGGTTTTTAGTGTGAGCTCGGTTCGCACATTAACACTTGCCAGCAAAAGTCTACTGCATCTTGGCAGTAGAAACTGTCAGCCTAAGGCAAGGGTGTTCACCGTGAGGTGAAATCTGAAGTAAGCCGGATTGAGGGATAAAAAGTTCCCGATGGGCAAAATTCCGGACCGACGGACAGAAATCACATATAAGGCGGTAATAGGCGGACGACTCTGCACGACAAGAAGAAGTCCAATACTACCCGAACCTATTGCAGTAGATGTGGCGGTTACGGAAGGAAGGTTATCATTCTTACCCGGGAGGTCTGTAAGATATGCTCCCGACAAGAGGGAATAAAAGGTTCCCACAGGAGTAAGCTGTGTCGAAAGGCAGCGGTTGAACTTACAGAAGTCAGCTTCACCCATAGTACCGATGAAGTGGCTAATCACCACCGAGGAAAGGGGTGGACGGTAAGGGGTTGTGTGAAATCAAAGTTGATAGATTGCGATTGAAAACAGTTGCTCTGCGAAGATTAATGACTGAGGGTAGACTGGAAGTCGAGAGTAAAAGTCAAGAATGTTTAGTAATCATCAAGAGAGAAGTCACAAGCAACATCTTACCGAAACGCCGTGTACCGAGCAGTACGCACGGTGTTGTGGGAGGACGGCGGTTAGCCACCGCTTCCTACCCGATTGTGGCTAAAATTCATATTTTCCGACAAAAATTTTAATTTTTCCAAAAAGTACTTGTTTGAAATGTGGTATTCTGATATAATTAAAAGCACAAAGTTTGGAATAATATCAAGCTATGCAACATAATCCAAATTATGTTATACTTAATAATTAGAAAGAAGAAGATGCAAACATACTTTTCTTATACTCATTTAGGAACCCAACAATATTTTTTAGGAGAAAAACGTATGAAAAAGATTACAAGTCTACTTTTGACACTTTCATTAGTGTTCTGTGTGCTTCTTGCTCTGCCCCTTATGCAATCTCTTAGCAATATGACTACTGGAACAGGACCTTTGTTAGGACATGATGTTAAAGGTAAATACGCCTCTGCAAAAGCTTCCTTTGTTGCTTCTAGTGGCAAGGTAGTAATTGGTGGTATGACACATCCCCATATGCAACCAACATATTATCTTATTGCTAGAAACAATTTTTCTTCATTAGGTTAATTGATAGGATAGATTAATATGTTGAATATTGTTCGCAAACATAAAATGCCTGTTCTTATTCTTAGCGTAGTTGTGATTTATGCTTTGCAGTTCCTTGTATTTCCAAAATTTTTGTCACAGTATTATCCAGTTTCAAATGAAGCTTGGTTCATACTTATTATCCCTTTAATCGTTTTTTCTGTCTTAACGAATACACTAATTGATGTAAATATAGGAAGATGGGCAATTGTCGATATCATATACTGTGTAATGATTCTCATATACAACGGGAAGGGGTTTTATGGTATTGGAAAAAGGGGATTATCTATAGATGGAATGTCTCCATCCTATTCGTTCGAGTTGGCAGTAATCACAATTTTAATGATTACATTAGTTCTATTTTTTTTTCAAATGTTGGTTCGAGCAATTCGACTAGTTTATTTGAAAATTAAAAACAGTAAAAATTAAAATTCTCCTATAATTCAGAGAAGTGCAATCGGTCTTGAGCGTTTCAAATCGGTTGCACTTCTTTTTTGCAAATATTCAAATATTTACTTGCTTTTTGAAATACCATCTTACATATTACAGGAGTATTATTTGATACAGTAAGGAGGATTTGCAATATCTACAAAAACAACATAGCAGAAGTTGATGCAAAAGCATTTGGATCAAAAATCTACAGTAAATTTCTTTTGCAAAAGTGCTTCACCCTTGTATTTCTCGTTGCGCAGAATACTGTTTATCGTTGTCTGGTTCCAGGCTTTTCTGCCTGTTGGAGTCGGTGTTCCAAGTCCGTCAAGGTGTTTGCAAATTCCTGATGCGGTCTTTCCTTGAAAAAACAATCGGTATATCAGTCGTACAATTTCAGCCTCCTTTTCATTGATGACCGGCTTGCCGTCTTTGCCCTTATCATAGCCGAGAAAATTCTTATAGGGCATAGTTACCTTTCCGTCAGCAAAACGCTCCGCCAAGGGGCAATTGCACCTATACGCTGATAGGTGCCACCTGTCATGGTGGAAGGAGAAAGTGAACTATCCAACTGAAGAATAACTACAGCAGAAAGAATAGCAAGAGGATATATGCGGTTTGTAAGAGTCTGTTATCCGGCGGATATTCGGCAAGGCAAATCCAACCTAAACCGACTGTGCTTTTTCTTTCTGCTGTAGTGAAAGCGTGAAAAACCACAAAAAATAAATTTATCGCTTTATAACCCGTTGTGTTTTTCATAGAAATATGCTATTATATTCTTGACAGTCACTTCTGCTTTTTTGGATTTTGTTCGGAGGCAGCAAACCCTAATTGAATCGAGGCTGACGATATGAATATTAGCTATAAAAAGCTCTGGAAATTGCTGATTGACAGGGATATGAAAAAGAAGGGCCTGGAAAAGGCTGCGGGCATCAGCAACTATGTCATTTCCAAAATAACACGGAATGAAAATATCACGGTTGAAACCGTGGGAAAGATCTGCAAAGCACTGAATTGTACGCCGAATGACATGTTGGAATTCGTGTCTGTCAGTGAGTAAGAGGTTTGATTATGAACAGCATTTTGAAAAAAATCAGGCAAAGCGATGCCTTTAATGAGGAAAATCGAATCCCCTATACAAAGGCGATCGTGTTGATGAGCTTATTTACTTTTGTGTTTCTGGGCGCGGAATTTTTGTTTGTCAATATGATCTCCCGCACGGTTTCGGGGAATCAATCGGTAAATGCCCAAAACTATGCGCTTGGTATCAGCGTCATCGGTTTCGTTCTGTATCCTGTTTTCTCTCGATTTTGTAAAGGAAAATGGCAAACCGCACTTGCAATGTGCGCAGTGATTTTGTCGGTTATTTGTCTTTTTGTGATATGCCGCCATGCCTCTTATGCACTTACACTTGGCATGGGACTCTTGCTGTTTCTGATTCTCGGCGCGTTTGGAAGTGCCGTATTCTACAAAACACTATGTCTGTTAGAGGACAACACCTATATTGCGCGACTGACAGGCGTTTCCTATATGCTTGGAATCTTGCTTCAAATCGCAAACAACAATTTGGTTCATATAGATTACATAGAAGCCGGCATACTTTCTGCATTTATACTATTGCTGGCATTTATGCTGATAAAAGCAGAAAAAAACAGCGTTGTCCCTGCCTTCTCCAAAAGCAAAACCGAAGAGGAAAACGACGAAAGCGGAAAGGATAGCCTGAAAATCATTTTGCTCCTCGTCCTTTTCGTCGCACTGATGACCTGTATTTTCGGCACCATGGACAATGCGGTCACCGTATACCACGCAAACGGAACGGTGAATATTGGTCAGTGGCCGAGAATACTTCTCGCACTCAGCGGTCTTATGGCAGGTTTTTTATTTGATATTGCAGGCAGAAAATATATGAGTGTGATCATGTACTGCGTAATGCTTTTGTCTACGACCTGCCTTGTCATTATTCAATTTGCCGGTCCGTTCACGGTGGGTCTGGTCATATTCTATCTGTCCGCCGGCTTCTTTGCTGTTTTCTTTACCTCTTCCTTTATGGAGATCGCCCGATACACAAAAAAGCCGGAGCTGTGGGCGGGGCTCGGCAGAGCCGTCAATAATCTTGTCGCCGCTGTAATCACGGGAGGCTCCCTTGCACTGCTCAATTCCGGCAATAATATTGCCATCACCACCATTGAACTGATCATGTTCGTCCTTGCCAGCGTCGCCGCATTTATATATACGAATATGAGAAGAAGTTTCTTTGAGAGGCTTGACGCAAAAGACAAAAATAAATTGAGTGACAGTGAAAGACTGCAAAAGTTGTCGGAGCAGTTTTCGCTGACGCAGAGAGAAACCGAGGTTTTCGGACTGCTTGTCAATACCGAAGACGGATTGCAGACGATAGCCGATGGTTTGTATGTCTCCAGACGAACCTTAGAGAGATATGTCTCCGCCATATATGAAAAAACAGGTGCAAAATCACGGATCGGGCTTGTTACTCTTTATAACAACGTATAATTAAACATAACAAAAAGCATTTTATCCTCCTACCAATGTGGGAGGATATTTTTTTGCGGTTTTTTCAGGGAAAACCGATATTTTTGCCTCGATTTTAAGAATGGCGGAGTTCCGCCACCCCATTTTCGGCAGATTGGCGGACTTCCCTTATATCAAAATCGGCACTCTGTAAGTATAATTATATGCAAAGACGGTCGGGAGGAATACGAATTGCGACACAAACTCTTATATTTTATCGAAAGGTATAATAAGAATTATTTGCCCAAAATTTTAACTGTCCTTTTGCTTGCAAGTTTGGCTCTGAGTGCCTGTGCCAAAAAGCCTTCGCAAACATACAGTTCTACATCAATCCCAAAGCCTTCACAAAACACATCTACGCAGGCGGAGCCGGTAACGCTGGAACAGGCGCTTCTCAAGGAGCGCGGCAAGCCGTATGACCAATCGGACTACAAGACATTTGTCGGCGGCGAGGGCATTATAAACGAATACGCCGAATTCGACTGTAATCTGGATCACGGCTACAGTAAAACCGTCAACGATTTCGTGGTGGCTGACGGAAAGCTGTATCAGGCAAATTTCAACTCCGTTTTGGCAAACGGCAAGAACATACAGGAGGTCGGCACCCTGCCCGGGAAAAATATCCGATATTGGCGCCTGACCCATGACGGTGAAATGGGAGAGATCTACTTAAATGACGGCTCCGGCTATAAGGTCAGCAACCCGCCGTTTACGGCCTCGCCGATGGATAAGGCGCAGCATCCGCTGTTCCGAAAGGTTTACCGCTATGCTTCCGACGGAAAGGTGCTGGAGGATCATACGGTAGAATACTTAAATGCCGATAATGTCTACTCCGGCGATCCGATGATCGCCGTTGCCGGCGGTAAAGTCAGTCTGCTTTTTTCGGGCAAATATCTTGATAAGGGTACGACCGGCTGGAATTGGTATAGGGACATGGATTGGCGGGAGTACATTGCCTTTGATTTGGAGCTGTCTGAGCTTGTCGGCGAAGCACCAATCCGGCTGCTTAATCGGAACATTCTGATGACCAATTGTGCCTTTTATGAGATCGTGTATGCCTCGGAGCCTTTGGACGACAGCGACACAAAAGCGCAGCTTGCGCCGGACGGCTCGGTGTCTCCCTATTATCCCGCAGCGCAGCATCTCAACTGCAATGTAAAGCTAAGAAAGCTTGAACTGCTCACTGCTTTTTACGGTGATGTCCGCAGCATCAGCACAAGCTATGTGATCACCGAGGACTATACGATGCTTCCCATTGCCGAGGTGCTTACAGACGGATACGGTGCGTATCAAAAATACGATCCCTGCCGTTTCTATTGGGACTATGATCAGAAATAAGGAAAAGGAGAGAAACACGATGAATACAAAACGAATCACGGCACTTGCGTTGGTCTTGGTCATGACCTTGCTTCTTGCCGCCTGCGGCAGCAAAACCGTTGTGAACGATGACGGCACAAAAACCGAACAAACAGAACGCGGAGTCAAGGTGACGCAAACGGCGACAAAAGCCGAACAAACAGAACGCGGAGTCAAGGTGACGCAAACGGCGGCAAAAGCCGTGCAGACCGAAAAATACGAAACCGCCGATTTCAGCATGACCATCCCAAAGGGCTGGACGGTAACGACCGGCGGAACAAATATCTACCACAGTATTCGGGTAAGCGATCCGAACGAACCGCTCAATCAGATGTTTGTGCTGCTCAAAGCTGATATTCTTCTGCACAGTCAGGCTGGCAAAGATGCATGGCAACAGAACTACAGCATGGGGAATACCCAGGCGGCGCTTTTTGCTAAGGCCGCTGTGCTTGATAACCCGTCTACAGAGGGCTTTTTCAAAATATTCTCACAGTATACTGCATTTGCATCGGAGGTGGAGCCTGCTTATTCGGGATATGCGTTCCCTGGGTTTGATAATTTTACGGTAACAGACCGCTATCCCTCTGCCAGCCCGATGAAGTCCTCCGCTCTCGGCGACGAGCAGCTTCGTGCGACATTCACGGATAACGGCAAAGAGGGCGAGGGCCTATTTGCCGCCAGTGTGGTGGACTTTGGTAGCCTTGCCATCTCCAACGGCAATGTGGTAGGCTATCAGCTCCAGACGGTGGACGGCGGCTACTATATGGCTTACAACATCGTTGCTGTTACCGCCGCAAAGGACACCTTTATCGAGTGGGAAGGTGTGCTGACCGATTGCTTCAAAACCCTGCAGTATTCCGACAGCTTTGTCAGTACCACCAATCAGGCAAGCAATGAAAAGGTTGCCATTGCTCAGCAGATCAGCCAGAACTTCAATGAGACCATGGACGGCTTTATGTCCTCCTGGGAAAGCCGCAATAGAAGTCAGGACATTATGAGCCAGAAGCAGAGCGACGCCACCCTCGGCTACGAGCGCGTTTACGATACCGAGACCGGCGAAATTTACAAGGCTACGAACGGTTTTACCGATGTGTACGACGGCAAGCGGTACAAGGCAGTGACCGACGACAATATGTATGCCGAACCTATCAGCGGGTATATTGAAAAGCAATAACACCATAACAAAAACGGTTTACCGTAGAATCGTGATGAAAAGGAGGTGACGGACGGTGAACAGGCAGCTTTCCGCTTTGCCGGACAGTAAAACAACAAGAATAATACTGCCGTATAAAAGGCAATATGTGATCTTCGCCGTTTATGAAGTGCTGGATAAAAACGGTGCCGAATATGAAAAAACAGACGCATCCACCATTTTAGCAGAGATGTCGGTATACGGTAATTTAAGCCGGTTTTCCGTCTCCGTAAATGAACAGGAAACGGGAACGGAACTGACCGTAACAATGATACATCCTTGCGAGGGACTGTCCGATACCGGTATCCGAAGGGCAACGACCGCCATAGCCGACAGTATATCGCAGCATTTGGAAAACGAGCTTGTGATAAACAAGTTGAAGGCTTGATTTCAGATCATAATCGAAAGCCTGAAGCAAAGAAAAATTGAAGGAAATGTCTATGAGAAAATTCGGAGAATATGTCCGAGCGGCATATGGGTGTTTCTCGGCAAAATGGATTTTCGGGGTGCTTGCGGCACTTGCCTTTTGCCGTCCTTAACAAAAACGGTTCTGTTGTGCATAACAAAAGAATCGCTTACCGCAGGCGCGGTGTTTTTTGCAGACCTGTTCTGCATTGTCTGCGCCTGTATACACATTTATTCCAGGATATGTTTTACCCATCGAGGGACGCGGAATGGTCATTGGAGGACTGGTGGAAAAAGAGCTATTACGACAAGCTGAACTTTTATGCGCAGATGGTAAGGAAAGGTCGCAAGAAGGAATTTGAATGGCTGCGTGATCAGCTGCTGAACATGGCGCCTCATACCGGAGGCACAGTTCTTCCAAACAACACCGAGACAAAAAGCCGAATATTTATCTCTACCCCGAAACGGAAACCGAGATAACGGTCACCTTTGAAAAGCCGGAATATCTCACCTCGTCCATTCCGGACTATAGGGGAGCGTGGACGGTAACGGCATCTCCCAACGGCAAGCTCACCGATGCCATGGGCAACAGCTACGGCTATCTGTTCTATGAAGCTCTTGTGAAAAAGAAGGCGTTCCAAACCGAAGAAGGCTTCCTTATTCCGGCAGACAACCGCGACGAAACTTTCCGACGGATACTGACGGCTTACGGATTTAATGAGCAGGAAACGGCCGACTTCATCGAGTACTGGTCGGATTATCTGAAAGGTGGCACGGATTACCTTATGTATCCGATGCTGACCGACGGTGTTAACGCCGCCATGCCGGTGTCCTTCTCCGTCAACCCTGACAGCATAACCCGTATATGGTTTGGCTTTGCTCACTATGACGGAAGTGAAATAAAAAAACCGAGATCACACCGATCGAGCGAAAAGAATTTACTGTTGTTGAATGGGGAGGGCTGTTTTGGATTGATTGACAGAGCAAAATAAAATCACTCTAACGAAATGTATAGCAGAAAGAATGGAGGCAACCAAATGAATGAGTCACGAGTATTTATGTTAAATGGCACGGATATGCAAAAGATCGTTACCCGCTTAGAGGGTTTCTTTCGCACCGAGAAGGGTATGGAGGTGCAAAGCTCCGAGACTACGGAGGGCTACGTTATGCAGGCGAGCCAGCCGAAGGATGGATGGAAAACTCTTACGGGAATGCGGCTTGCCGTTACCGTGCAGATGACGGTTATGGGAAATCAATTGAATGTAAACATCGGCGAAGGACAGTGGTCGGATAAAATCGGCGCCGGAGCAATCGGTCTGTTTGTTGCATGGCCGCTGGCGATCACTGCCGGAATGGGTGCATTCAAACAGAAAAAGTTACCGGGCGAGGTGTTTCAGGTCATCGAAACTACCATTATGACCGGCGGCCAACCTGTGGTTGTGACCGGCGCGGGTCAGACGGTGGCGGCGGGCATGACCGTATGCCCGAACTGCAAAGCGCAGCTTTCCGCCGATGCAAAATTCTGCGACCGTTGCGGAACAAGGCTCGGCAGAAAATGCCCGAACTGCGGTGCCGATGTTAAACAAAACAGTGTTTTCTGCTCCGAATGCGGACAAAAACTTTAAGAAAGGATATTAAGACTATGAAGAATAAAGCGTTTAAGACAAAGCTGCTGACAGTCCTGCTCACGCTGTGTATGTTGCTGTCGCTGGTGCCGATATCGGCATTTGCGGTGGATTCGACAGTCAGCAATGAAACGGAACTGACTGCGGCACTTGAAAATGCGGACTGCGCGGAGATCAAATTAGGCGGAAGCATTGAGACCACTTGGGAACTTGATGTGGGGCGCACTGTAACTCTTGATCTTAATGGATATACCCTGAGTTGCAGCGGGACAGATGAGGATATAATTCGGGTGCGCAGCAGCGGAAGCCTGACAATAAAGGATAGCAGCACCGGCGGCAAGATCGACGGGCAGAACAAAAACTGCGGAATTGAAGTCAAAGGCGGTACGCTGACCCTGGAGAGCGGCAGCATCGTGAACTGCACGGATGCCGACGGCGACGGCGGTGCAGTGGATGTTTCCAACACTGGTGTGACGGAAACACAGGTCAAGTATGGTAAGTTTATTATGAACGGCGGTGCCATCATGGACTGCAAAGCCGGCGATGACGGCGGTGCGGTGGACATTGGCAGCGGCTGCACTTTCATTATGAACGGCGGCACCATCAGTAGTTGCAGAGCCGACGATGACGGCGGCGCAGTATTTATTAAGCAGAGCGGCTCTTTTGAGCTGAACGGCGGTGTCATTCAAAATTGCTCTGCCGGTGCCAACGGCGGTGCGGTAAATATTTATCAAGATGGCCGCTTCACCATGACCAGCGGTACTATAAAAAGCTGCAAGGTAGACCTGGGCGGTCTTGGCATGGCGGTGTACGGCAGCAACGACAAGGCCGTGGTCACCATGACCGGCGGCACCTTTGAAGACTGCGGTGCATACCCTTATTCCTTTGATGAATTTACCGTAACCTTTGACTCTGACGGCGGAAGTGCTGTGACAGCACAGAAGGTGTTGAATTCTCCGGCCATTAAGCCCGCCGATTCGACAAAGAACGGGTACCTTTTTGCCGGTTGGTATCTGGAGGATATGCAGTATGCCTTCGACACAACGGTCACTACAGATATTACCCTGAAAGCCCATTGGACACCCATATCAGCGTCGACTGCCATCAGTGCGGCTACTATCGAGAATGCGAAGTTCGACTATCAGCCGGGCGAAGCCCCGCGGGCAACCGCCGAGGTGCCCAACTACGATACCGATAAATACGAAATCGCTTATGAATGCTGGCAGGAATTTGAAAACAACGAACCCGTTGCCGCTTGGTATTCCGATAACGGTTCACACGGTTCTCTGCCGACCATCACGGAATTTGAAAGCGGAAAAGAATATGTGTATTTCGTTATGCTGAAACAGAAAGACGGATATTCCTTTAGCAGCGAAACCGCCGTTACAGTGAATGGGGAAAGCGTAAAGTCGAGTTTGAGCGGAGAATTCCTGTATCTCCCTGCTGTAAAGACAATTAAGCCCGCCAAACAGAACAGCACGATCACTGCCGTCGATGTTGCGAATGTGAAGCTCGACTATCAGCCGGGCACTGCCCCGCAGGTATCGGCCAAGCGAGCAGGCGCCGATCAGGATAAATATGATATTCTCTTCGAGTGCTGGGAGAAGAATGAGAAAGACGCCAATGACAGCATGCACACGGTTGGCTATTGGTATTCCGATGAAAGCTGCTATTCGGACGGCGATGTTCGATTCAGCACTTTTGAAAAGGGCGGAAGATACGAATATTCCGTGAAACTTCAGGCGAAAGACGGCTATACCTTCGACAGTAATTTGACAAACAAAGAAAATGTCACATTGAACGGAGCAAGTCTGCCGTCCTTTGCGTGGGTCATGGTGATGGATGATGGAAAGACTTGCCTCATTACATATGGAACAGAGCTGCGCCCCGGTCAGGCTGTAGAGAAAATTGACTTTAATGCTCGTATCAACTTTAATGCCAGCGACAAACCGAGCTTTATGACCAGTGCCGTGAATCCGTTTATTGATCTCGACCATGAGCGTTGGGACGCCAATGACGGCAGCGGCTATGGCATTACCTCTAGCGACTACTGGAACGAGCGTTACAACGGCAAGCTCATTACGGAATTTGAAGCCGGAAAGAGTTACACCTATGGCGTATATTTCAAGATTTCCGACTTGGGCATGGAAGAGGGCTATCGCTTTGATAAGAACACAAAGCTCTATATCAACGGTAAAGAAATCACCCTGACACCTGATCAGATCAGTGTAGACGATAACGGCGAAACCATTTGGTTCATGAATGTATTGACCATGACGCCGACCACCGTGAAAGTTATTGATGTGGTGGAAATCAACGGTGTCACCGTCAGCTTCAAGGATGGCGACAAGCCCGTTTTTACCGGCAAGAGTCCCGAAGGCGTGAAGTATGCATACAATTGCGAGTGGTGGGAACTGGACAGCAAAACCGGTGCGATTTCCGCAGATTTCTTCAGTGGCGCTTATGAAAACAAAATCACCGCTTTTGAAGCCGGGAAGACCTATCATTACGGTGTGTATGTAAAGGCTGTGGGCTATGTTGAAAGTGAAAACACCACTTATCTATTCGGTCCCAACACTAAGCTGAAGATTAACGGCGAATTTGTGAATTATAAGCGTTACGAAGGCGATGAGAGCGACGGCTCTGACGGTACTATGTGGGTTCTCACTGATCTGACAATGACCCCTGAAGCAGGTGGCACGACTCCTGCCGAGAAGTACGCTGTTACCTACACCGACGGCGTGGACAATGAGGAAATCTTCAAGGATCAGGTTTATACCGTGGAATTCGGCAAGGCTACCCCTGCCTTCAACGGCACTCCTACCCGTAAGGGCTATACCTTTGCCGGATGGAAGCCTGCGGTTGCAGCCACAGTGACAAGCAACGCTACCTATGAGGCAACTTGGAAGTCCGACTCTGCAACGACAACGCCGAGCGATAACAAGCCGAGCACTGGCGAAACAACAAGCCCGAATACCGGCAATGGGACAAAAAGCCCAAAGACCGGCGATAACAGTAACCTTGCTTTGTGGTTTGCCGTTCTGTTCATCAGCGGCGGCGTCCTGACTGTGCTTGGCATCGCAAGCAGAAAGAAAAGTAAAAATGCCTTGAAATAAGGCTTTTATAAAGGAGGAACTCTTATGAAAAAATTAAAAAACCTTAACAAAAACTCAGGAGGGAAAGTCAGTATAAAATTGAAATCGGCACTTTTGTTATTACTCGTAGCAATATTCAGCATTTCAGGCATAATGACGGTCAATGCCGCTACAGTCAAGGACAACGGAAAATACACGCTGCTACTCACCTGCGGCCTTAACGGTATGGACGGCAAGGTCGACGGCGATTATGCAAAAATGATAAAGTTTGATGCTGCCGACGGGGACACAACGGTAAGCTTATCCGAATTGACTGCGGGCGTACTTCCATTCAACGGCAGCACCAAATTCGCCTATTGGGCAACGGATTGGACGGGCGAAACAAAAGTCGCAGAGGATATACCTTTGTCGGATTTCAATTCGGAGGGTACATTTTGGGTAAGCGACGGTGAGGTGGCATACACCAACGGCTTTGAGATTTACGCAGCATTCTCCGAGGAACCGTTAAAGGGAACAGGCACATATTACCTGACGCTTGACGGCGTCGGCGGCAAAGTAAACGGCAAGTATGAAATGACCCTGACAAGCAGCTCGGGCGAGTATAAGACGGTTGATTTAACCAAATACACCCCCGTAAGAGACGGCTATACCTTTGTCGGTTGGGCTTTGAACGGCGAGTTTGTAACGGAAATATCGGCTGATTGCTTTAAGGAAAGCGACGCTGTAACGGTTCTCGCAACCTATACCAAAAACACCTTTGACAACGACGGTATCGTAGTAACTCTCAATGCTAACGGCGGACAGCTCAACGGTAAGGAGTCTAACACATACGACTATGTAGGCGGCAGAGACTCCGGCGCATTAATGTCACTTTTGCCCTATGTTCCCGTAAGAGAGGGGTATACCTTTAACGGCTGGAACACCAAAAGCGACGGTAGCGGTACTATGGAGAAGTATATTTATTGGAGAATTTGGGACAATAACGAGGAGACCAATAAGAAATATGATAAGGATACCTTGATTACGGAAGACAACGATTATGTGCGGTATAAAAATGTGACCTTGTACGCCTCCTGGACGAAAGCCTCCGGAGAGCCGGAAAAACCCGGTAAGGACACGGTAAAGGAAATTCAAAGCACGGGAGAGACAAAGGCAAAAATCGAATTTGCAACAGAGGTCAGCAAGGATTACAAGCTGGATATCAAGTCCATTGAGGTCAAGAAGGAATTGGCAGACAAGAATGTGAAATTTATTGCGGACATCAATGTGCTGGACGGAAACAACAATGTTGTGAAGATCAGCGATACCAAAATGAAGATCAGAATTGCTCTGCCGGAAGATTTGAAGGGGTATGACAAATACGAAGTCGTTTACATTGTAAATGATGAGATTAAAGAGACCTTGCCTGCTACGGTAGAAAACGGTTATATTGTATTTGAGACAAACCATTTGAGTCAATATGGAATCATTGCGACAAATACCGGCAATGGGACAACAAGCCCGAAGACCGGCGAAACAACAAGCCTGAAGACTGGCGATACAACAAGTCCGAAGACCGGCGATACAACAAGCCCAAAGACCGGCGATACCAGCAATATTGTTCTGTGGGCTGCGCTGCTGTTCATCAGCTGCGGTGCATTGGTCGGTACTCTGGTAATTGATAAGAAGAAAAAGACCATGAAATAAGCGACCTTTTGAAGGGCGGTTCGCCGACTGCATGACAGGCGGTGAGCCGCCTTTTATAGCCACATATCTTTCAAAATTTTACACAATCCCTGTAAAAATGTGTTGCAGGATGGTCAGAACCAGATTATAATTATTACGGTTTTTTGTACATTTGTATGACAAGGTAAACGCGATTCCCGCCAAGCAGTCAGAACTGGAAAAGCAGCTACAGCTGCAGTACTTAAACTTAACATAAAAGAAGAGTACAGAGATGATGCGATTTCTTTAGCTGAAAATCTTGTAAACGGCGAATGTGACTTTACACAGGCTTTAAATAATGTTATTGCAAAATATCCGCAATTTATTACAACAACTACACCAAAATTAAATTTAGGCGGTCCAACAGGTGGACTACATAATATTACAACAAATGACCGTGACGCTTTTGTTTCAGGTGTAAAAAATATGGCAGTAAATTACGCTGAAAAATATTCTGATGTTATTGATGAACGCTTTAAACAAGGAGCGTTGACCGATTCGGTATTAAACACACAATATGAATTTGACGGAGTAAATAAAGTAAATGTTTATTCTATTGAAACTGTTCCGCTTAATGATTATAACATTAATGCAGCGGCAAACAGATACGGTCAGCCAAAGGATCTGGGCAATGATATTCAAAGTTTGAAATTATCACAGGATAAGTCTTTTACATTTACTATTGACCGAAAAAACCGTGATAATACAATGATGGCAAACAGTGCAGGTCTTGCCCTTAACCGTGAAATGGACGAAGTTGTTATACCTACAATTGACAAATACCGTATTAAAGTTATTGTTTCAAATGCTGGCACAGTAGAAAAGCAGGAGATTACAAAAGAAAATGCTTATGAAAGTTTTTTGCTTGCTTCTGCTGCTATGGTTGATAAGAAAGTACCAATTAATGACCGTGTAGTATTTGTTACACCGCAGTATTATACATATCTGAAACTGGACAAGCGTTTTACTTCATACGGTGACAAAGCACAGGAAATAGCAACTAACGGAGCAGTTGGAAAAATTGACAATACCGAAGTTGTAGTTGCTCCAACTGATTATTTTCCCGAAGATGTCAATTATATTATTATTTACAAAACTGCACTTCTTTCACCACTCAAATTATCAGATACTTACAGCACGAAAACCCGCCAGGACTTTCGGGTTGGCTCTGTGAAGGAAGAATTTATTTTGATGCTTTCGTTTTAAAGAATAAGAAAGACGGTATTTTTGTATCAGTTAATTCAAGCTATGTTGCTGATGAAGCCGTAACAGGCGAATAAAATAACGCTTTTTCCTCTTTTTAATACATTTAAAACCACCCTTGCATTTAGTTTATACTGTTGCAAGGGTGGTTTGATTTTACATTGAAGATGTTGCATTTTATGCATATTCATCCGTTTTGTAACGGTGATTTTACACGCTTTTATCTTTAAGTTTACAGTTATAACGGCTTTTTGCGGCTTTTTGCGGTTATAGTTTTGGTGAAGTCAATTATTGATTAGCTGACGGGCAACAGCAACCGTACACAGAATTTTATGGGATGCCTTTATTTTGCATTATTTCTTTTTCATACAGTTTTTAAAACATTTTTTATCAAATGACGGGTTGAATGCGTAGAAATTCTTTTCGTCAAGTTTGTCGGTCATAAGTCTCAGATTTTCACCGAAGCGTTGATAGTGTACTACTTCACGCTCACGCAAAAATCTTATTGCGTCTTTTACATCGTAATCATCGCAAAATCTTAAGATATTATCATAGGTTGATCGCGCTTTTTGTTCGGCCGCCATATTTTCGTGGAGATCTGTAATTGGATCGCCTTTTACCTGCATAGATGCGGTTGTATAAGGTGAACCTCCTGCCGATTGCGGATATACGCCTGTTGTATGGTCAACAAAGTAATCTTCAAAGCCTTGCTTTTTGATTTCATCTTCCGTGAGGTCTTTTGTAAGCTGATATACAATTGCACCTATCATTTCAAGGTGATTTAATTCCTCGGTACCGATGTCGGTTAAGGTGGCTTTTAATTCCGGCAGCGGCATTGTAAATCTCTGACTTAAATATCTGAGTGATGCACCGAGTTCTCCGTCAGGTCCACCGTACTACGAAAAGTGATAATCAGATATAAAGAAATATATCAACCGAAGAAGTTGAGCGGTTAAAGACTATGCAATCTACAAAGCCTTTTAGTATTTCGTTCTTTTCTTTTTCGCTTATCGCAGGGCTTTTTAGAGTTGCTAAAAAGTTTTTCTTTTCTTTTACATTTTCTTTTCTTGGTTTAGTTTTTTCTTGTTTTAATTGAACTTGACGGGAAGAGAGGTTTTTTATTTTATCTTCTACAGACTTTTTATATTCTTTTACTTCTTCAACGGTGTATATTCCTTCAAGATATGCGTTTTTTATCCGTTGTATTTTTTGATTTTCTTTTTCGATTAAGTTAGTGTAATCAATGCAGTCAGCAACAGTTTGAGATAAAGACTTGACCGAAAGTTTAAAGTCTTTGTTTTCAAAAACCTGTTCAAGTCCGAGTATTACAAGATTATTAATATTGGTAAGGCTGATGTAATGTGACTGTTTACATATTGATTTTGAGTATTTAATGCATTGCAGTCCTTTGTTTGAATATGCTAATGCAGAGCCGCAGTTGCTACATTTTATTAAACCGTGCAGCATATATTCTTGTTTAATATTATTGTGTATGCCTTTTCTTTGTTTACGACCGTTAGTTTCTATCAAATTTTGAACTTCATAAAAAATTTCATCGCTGACAATAGATTTATGTATTCCTTGAGTGTACACAATATCTTTGTTGTTTGAATATCTGTAATCTGTTTTTCCGTTTTGATTCCAACGGATTTTTCCTATATAAACGGGATTTTTCAGGATATAATCTATTGTTCTGTTTTCAAAAGGATTTCCTCTTGTAGTTTTGACACCGATTTCGTTTAATTCGGATGCAATTTGCATGCTGTTCTTTCCGTCTATATAATCGGTAAAGATTTTACGAACAATTGCTGCTTTTTCTTCGTTGATAACATATTGTTTATCGACTATATCATAACCGAAAGAGGGAATCGTCACCGGCTGACCTCGTTTGACTTTTTCGGACATTCCTCGCAGCACTTCCCCGGAAAGGCGGATTGAATAATATTCGTCCATCCATTCTATGATACGCTCAATAAGTGAGGAAAACGGATTTTCTTCATCAAGAGTTTCGGAACAGCTTATTACCGAAACATCATTCTTTTTAAGCATAGATTTATATACAATGCTTTCTTCTTGATTCCGTGCAAATCGACTGAACTTCCACACAAGTATTGTACTAAACGGTGCAGGCTTTTGCTTTGCAAGCCCTATCATCTCGATAAATTGCGGCCGTTTTTTGACATATTTGCCTGACAATCCGTCTTCTCGAAATATGTACTCTGACGGAATATTGTAACCGTTTTGTTTTGCGTATTCTTTTATTATACGCAGTTGACTGTCAGGAGAAAGCTCGGTTTGTCGGTCTGTAGATACTCTGATGTATGCCGCAGCGGTTTTAAGTTCTTTTTCCATAATAATCACTTTCTATCGCTTAATCTAAGTGAATTTGCTATAAGTCATAATATGTTTCAGAGATAAAAATGTGTTGATTTTTGCTATATATGTTGCTTGGCATCTGTTAATTGATTTTGCAGAGCACATAATATGTATGTAGGAATAGAATAAAGTTAAGGGGTGGTTATAAATTGTCAAAGAGGCAAAGTTTTATGGTTAGAATACATTTACCGATTAACGGGAAATATTATTTGTGGTATGAAGTTGACGAAGAGAGAAATGTGAAATGGTATTTGCCTCGTGACGAGGCAGAGGCACAAGAGGCTGTACAGAAAATGCTTGAAAATGTCGGAAAACATATGAGTAATTTTTACTCAAACAATTCAGAGTACATTAAAAATCTGTAAATATTGATATTTCAAAAAAATCAGGTCAATCGTTTATTGGATTGACCTGATTTAATATAATAGAATTTTGTATAAACAGTTTTATTTAGAAAAATCCCAATCAAGGAGTCGGTTACCTTTTACGATAAACGCCTTTTCGGAAATTTTAGCAAGTGGAGTGTCGCTGTAGCTGTCGGAATAAAATTCGTAAATTTTTGTGTCACCAAACATTTCTCTGTATCGCCTTACTTTTTCTTCACCGTGGCAGTTTATACCGCTGTATTTGCCTGTATGTTCGTCAACGACAGATGCCATAAGATAATTTATTTTGAGAGTTTTGCATATTGGTGCAAGTAAAAATTCTGGGGAGGCGGATATTATTACATCATCTTTTTGCTGTTGATTTTTATAAAACGGTTTGATTTTGTCAATATTAATATTCCAAAAGTCGGTTATGTCTTTTTGTATGTCGCAGTATTTTAAAAATTTATACATTTTTTCTTTAAACTGCGTTTTTGTGCCGATTTTAAAAACATAGAATTTAAGAAAAGCACCGATAAGTGAGGGGGCAAGCAATAAAATTTTTTTATGCCTTTTTAGAGAAAAAATATAGAAATCGGCGGTTGAGTCGCCGTCATATATTGTTTTATCAAAGTCATATACATTCATAAATAAACCTCTTATTGAATTATTAGCTTTATAAATACTTATATTTTATAATTAATTATAGATTTTTGCAATACCCTTGTTCACCTAATAATCACTTATTTTCGGCATACTTACTGTTGCTTTTTACCCTGAAATATAGTATAGTATAATGTGAGTAATAATATAGGAGTAATACAGTGTTCGGTTATTTACAGATTGAAAAAGAGGAACTTCTTGTAAAAGAGTTTGAAACATATAAGGCTGTTTACTGCGGACTTTGCAAGCAAATGGGTAAAGATTATTCTTTTTTAACCCGTCTTACATTGAGCTATGACTCTACTTTTTACGCAATGCTTTTGATGTCATTACATTCTTCGTGCGGCGGTTTTAAGAAAGGCAGATGTACATGCAATCCTCTTAAAAGATGTAATTTTGCTTACAGCAAAAATGACGATTACCAAAAGGCTGCGGCTTTTTCAATTATTACCGTTTACTACAAACTTATTGATGATATAAACGACAGCGGATTTTTTAAATCTCTGTTTTCGAGAATGATTAAGCCGTTTTTCTCACATCAGAGAAAGAAAGCTAAAAAGCGTTATCCGTGGATTGACGAATATGTGGCTGAAATGATGGAAAGACAGACTGTTATTGAACAGGATAAAAGCTCTTCCGTTGATATTTCGGCAGACCCGACAGCTCAAATGCTCGGAAAAATCCTTGCAAAAGACGGTAATGACGAAACCGAGAGCCGAGTTTTATACGAATACGGATATAATATAGGCAGATGGATTTATCTTATGGATGCGGCAGACGATATGGAAAAAGACGCTAAGTCATTAAGTTTTAACCCTTTTATACAAGAGGATGGTTCAAGTTTAGACAACAATATTATTTCTCTCACTCTTAATCAGTGCCTTGCAAGGGCATATGATGCGTATAATTTACTTGATATAAACGGTTTTAAGGGGATACTTGACAATATGATGCTTAGAGGATTCCCGAAAATTCAGAATAAAATTACAGATAAAACCCAAAAGGACTCGGACAAATCTTTTGAGTCGCAGAAAGGAAGTAAAGATGAATAATCCTTATGAGGTTCTTGGCGTATCTGAAAATGCCAGCGATGAAGAAATTAAAGCAGCGTACAGAAAGCTTGCCAAAAAATATCATCCCGACAATTATGCGGACAGTCCGCTTGCAGATGTTGCCGAACAAAAAATGAAGGAAATCAATGAGGCTTACGATACAATAAATCAATTAAGGCAAAAGGGCAGAGGCTCGGGTTCAACTTCAAATGCAACCGGCGGATATTCTCACCAATCCACAAGATTTCACGGTGTAAGAATTTATATTCAGCGCAATATGATTAATGAGGCCGAACAGATTCTTGATAATACAGAGCAACAGTACCGTGACGCAGAATGGCATTACCTTAAAGGTATGTGTGCATATCGCAAGGGTTGGGCAAATCAGGCTTATTCTTACTTTACACAGGCTGTAAATATGGACCCTAACAATCAGGAGTACCGTGCGGCTCTTAATAATATGAATAATCAGAGGGCTTATAATTACGGCGGCTACACTCAAGGTACACCAAATACAGGTGACGGTGCTATGTGTGATTACTGCACCACATGTCTTTGTGTAAACTGTCTTACAAACTGCCTTTGCAACTGTTGCAGAATGGGCTGTTAATATGAAAAAGTCATCTTCAAGTACGTTAAAAACAACCTTTAAAGTTACAATTTCGGGTGTGTTGTCGGCACTTTCGCTTGTCTTTATGATGCTCACATCATTAGTGCCGCTTGGTACTTTTGCCTTTCCTTGTATGGCAGGAATTGTGCTTATGGTGATTGTAGTCGAAGCAGGTCATAAGTGGGCGTGGGGCGCATTTATATGTGTTTCACTGCTTTCGCTTTTCCTTGCGGGCGACAAGGAAGCTGTTGTATATTACATTATGTTTTTCGGTTATTATCCGATAATTAAAGGTGCAATAGAGGGAAAAATAAAAACAAGAGCCGTACAGCTTGTGCTTAAATATGCGGTATTCAATGCAGCGGTAATAGGAGCATTTTTTATAGCGGCTTTTTTACTTGCCGTGCCTGCAGAGGAATACACTATAGGCGGAATGTATGTACCGTGGATTTTCTTGCTTGCAGGAAATATATTCTTTACAATTTATGACTTGGCGGCAACAAAACTCGTTACATATTATATAGTTGTACTCAGAAACAAGCTTATAAAACCAAAATACAGAAAATGACAGAGGGTAGTATCATGAGAAAAGTAAGCGCAAAAAAATTAATAGTCCCGATTCTTGCCGCCGTATTGTTGCTTTTTTCACTTCCCGTAAATGCGGCTGAACTTTCACAGACAGAGCAGGCTGTGAGCGCAAGTGTGACGGCAGGAGCGTCAGGTTATGTAAATGGTGACGGAGTAAATCTTCGTTCGGGAGCGGGTACAAGCTACAGTGTTGTGACTGTTATGGAATACAAAACAGAATTTACCTTTGATGACGGAACTCTGTACAACGGCGAGTGGTACAAAATCACTCTTTCGGACGGTACAAAGGGATATATTTACTATGAATATGCTGCCGCAAAAGAGGTTACAGATACTCTCGGAACGGGTTACATAAATGCAAGTGATGTAAATATGAGATCGGGTGCGGGTACAGATTATTCTGTTATTACTACTCTTGATTACGGTACAAAAATTACCGCCGTTTCAAAAAGCGGTAATTGGTATTACATTGAACTTAGCAGCGGTACAAGGGGATATGTTTATGCGGATTATGTAACGCTTAATGCCGATGAACCGCAAAAGTCGGGACTTTCAAAGACAAGTCTTAGTATGTACAAAGGAAACTACAGCACTTTGTATGTAAACGGCGCAAAAGGTAATGTAAACTTTACTTCATCAAATTCTAATATTGTATCTGTAACTTCGGACGGACTTTTATATGCAAAAGCTGCGGGTTCGGCAGTTATTACCGCAAGATATGACGGAATATCAGAGAGTTGCTATGTAACGGTTACAAGCGGAAGTTATGTAGGTATTTCCGATTCTGCGGTTCAAATAAATAAAGATAAATCTGTTTTTCTTACCACAGATTCATATGTAGATTGGAAAACTTCAAATTCAAATGTAGCTACAGTCAGCGACGGTGTTGTATATGCCAAGAGCGAGGGTACTGCCGTAATTTCGGCAGAAACAAGCTACGGTGCAGGTACCTGTATTGTAACTGTAGAAAAAACTGCGCCTGTTCGTTTCGTATATGCCACACCTAATTCGGCGCCTCTTAACAGCCTTGTTACTTTGAATGCTATAACCGATAATACAAAGCGTGGTTTGTATTTTACGATATCCAATGAAAAAGAAAGCTATACGCTTCACGCCGATTCAATAGAGAAAGACGGCGACAATATTATTTGGTCTGCAAAAACTGTGCTTGATACTTCGGGTACATGGAACTATACAGCGTATTCGCTCGCAGAGGACGAAAACTATTACAGAACTGTCGAAGATGATGCAGAGGGCGAAGTTTTTGTTACAACTTCAACCGATACTACAACTGCGGTTCTCGGTGAACGCCGTGCAAGCGATGAAATAATCTCTCTTATCGCAAATTATGAGGGATTTTTGCCTACGGTAACACCTGACTATATTACGGGTGACGCAACATTAGGTTATGGCAAGGTTGTGTGGTCCGGCGAACAATTTTACAATAATCTTTCAAAAACCGAGGCATATGCTTATCTTTGCCAAACCGTAAACAGTGGCGGATATACTTCTCGAGTTAATAAGTTTATGATTTCAAATAATGTAAAGTGTAACCAACAGCAGTTTGATGCACTTGTGTGCTTTACATATAATGTAGGAGCATATGCGCTTGAAAATGACAGCGATTTGTCGGACACTTTACTTAATACAGCATATCAGCCTGCATTAAAACCGTCTGCAAATGCTCAAGGCTATGTAAGCGGTGACGGCGTAAATTTGAGAAGCGGAGCGTCAACATCTTATTCTGTTGTATCCGTTATGTCTTACGGTACAACCTTTACTTTCGTTGACGGCAGTCTTTATAATGATAATTGGTATAAAATTAAATTGAGTGACGGCACGGTGGGATATATTTATTCCGACTATGCCTCTGTAATGTCAGCAAGCAGATGTCTTGATAATGTAAGTCAGTCTGCATATGCTAAGAATTTCTTTGCATATCACCATGCGGCAGGCGATTGCTATGAGGGACTTTTATACAGAAGAGTTGATGAGGCTGAAATATTCTTTTACGGTGATTACATAAGGGACGGTTACGAAAACAAGTACGGTTTCAGTTACACTTGCGCCCGTAACCCGAGCTTTGGATTGTGATAAATATTTAATTGGTATTACTTATTTGAAAGGGAGTATTATAATGAAGAAAATCGGTTTTATTGGTGCAGGAAATATGGCAACTGCAATTATCGGCAGTCTTATGGGACAGAATGACGGCAAGGCTGATTTTATTAATGTTTTTGACCTTGACAAGGAAAAATGCGATATTATGAGCAAAAAAGGCATTAATATTAAAAAATCCGCCGCTGATGTTATGCTTGAAAGCAACATTACCGTTCTCGCTGTTAAGCCGCAGAATTATCCCGAAGTGCTTGAGGCATTAAAGTCACAGGTAACAGCTGACAAAGTTTTTGTTTCAATTGCGGCAGGTATTTCTATTGCATATGTGCAGAATCTTCTTGATTGTAAATGCCCTGTAGTAAGAGTTATGCCTAATACTCCGCTTTTGCTCGGCAAGGGTGCGTCTGCACTTTGCCCGTCAGATAATATCTCCGAAGAAGACAAACAGATTGTTTATAATATGTTTGCGGGCAGCGGTGTTTGTGAATATATTGCAGAAGAGCATATGAACGAGATTATATCTGTAAACGGAAGCAGCCCGGCATATATTTATCTCTTTGCAAAAGCTATGGCAGATTATGCTCAAGAGTGCGGCATTGATTATGACAAGGCAATGAATCTTATTTGTGCAACTCTTGAGGGTTCGGCTAAAATGCTTAAAGAGAGCGGCGACAGTGTTGATACACTCATTGAAAAAGTAAGTTCAAAGGGCGGTACTACCATTGCTGCTCTTGATGCAATGAAAGACCTCGGCTTTTATGATGCCGTTAAAAAAGGTATGGCTGCCTGCACAAAGAGGGCAGAAGAGCTCGGTAAGTAATTACATTAATAGATAATTAGCATACAAGCAAAATATTCCGCATATTTTTATTAAGGATAATTATATGGAGGAATGTTTTGTGAAAGGCTTTATATTTTCGATAAAGGAAAAAACAGATTTAATCAGAACAGGCAGGTTTTCTCTGACAACACAAGATATAAAATATTACATAAAGAGATACGGAATTTATATATTGTTTATTTCAATGTTGATTGTCGGACTTGCCTGCGGAACTGTGTATGCAATGTCTGCCGACAAGGAAATGCTTGCTTCTCTTGATTTTTTGTTTTTTACAAATCTTGACGCACGGCTTTCACAAAATGTAATTAACACATTTTGTGCCTGCTTTGCATCTGATTTTATATTTTTGTTCGCAGTATTTTTACTCGGATTAACCCCTTGGGGAATCCCTGTACTGCCTTTTATTGTGTTTTTAAAGGGCTTCGGTACGGGAATTACTGCCGGATATTTGTTTTCGGTTCATTCGTTAAAAGGTATAGTTTTCTATCTTTTTGTACTGTTGCCCGGAACATTTTTATTTTGTCTGGCACTTATTTTATTTTCTTCCGCCGCTTTTACCGCATCGGGAAATATGTTTTGGCAGATTATAGCGGATAAAAAAATGGGCGGATCTTCGCACAGGTATATATCGGACTTTCTTTCAAGGGGAGTGAGTTGCCTTATACTCGCTTTTCTTTCTGCCGTGCTTGACGCTGCATTATGGGGAGTTTTTGCGGGGAATTTTAATTTTTAACCTATGGAGGTCGAACAATGGCAGGGAAAAAAGCAAAGTTCGCTTTGACTGATTTTTTCAACAACCTATTTAATAATTTCGGTAAAATAGTTTTTACAAACCTATTGTTTGCCGTACCGCTTGCGGTGTTGGTTACGGCTTTTTATTTTCTTGACAGTGCACTAAAACTTAACGGATATTTTATTCTTATGCTTTCGATTATTCCGCTTTCACCTTTTTTTGCAGGCGTAACCCTTGTTACCTCAAGACTTGCAAGAGGAAAAGAAAATGTGGATGTTTTCAAAACATTTATTGAGGGCATAAAAAACAATTGGAAAAGATTTTTAATTCACGGTGTAATTACATACTTTGCGGTTATATTCAGTTATTTTTCAATAAGGCTGTACAGCGCATTAATTTCACAGCCGAATGCAGACTCGTTTTTCCTTGTAATGCTCTATGTTTGCCTGATAATTTCAATTATTATTGCAGTTGCATTTCTTTTTATTTTCTTTTATGTACCGTCAATGACAGTTACATTTGATTTGTCACTTAAAAATATTTATAAAAACAGTGCGCTTATGTCATTCGGTGAGTTAAAGCATAATATTATTGCAACATTCGGTCTTTTTGTAATTGTGCTTTTTTGCGCTACAATTCTTATTTTTGTAGGCAATACAGACAGCAGTATTGCGCTTATAATTACAACCGCAATTCTTATGTTTGTACTTGTGCCTGCGCTTGCTTCTTATGTTATAAATGCCTCGGTTTATCCCGGAATGTATAATCTTATGACAGAAAAAGAAAAACGCTCTAAAAAAATTGATAAGAAAATGGACAACAGAAGAAAAGGTCAGTTTATTGACGAGGAAGATGAGGAAAACAATATAGCCGAGGAATTTCTTGACCTTGATGTCGAAGAGAATAAAGACGGCGATGAATATATTTTCTATAATGGAAAAATGGTTAAGCGAAGTGTAATCATTAAGATGAAAAAGGAAAGAGAGAAAGCAGAGGGGAAATCTGATGAAAGCAAAACACGCTGAAAAACGACCTAAAATAACAATAAGTCTGTGGCTTTTTATTGCTATAATTGCGTTTTTGGTGCTTTTGATTATCGGTATTACTTTTTATTCGGTACAGCGAGAACTTAATTCCGATAATAAAAACAATAACTCAACGATTGCTGCAACAGAACAGACGACGGCAGCAGAAACCACACAGGCTGTTACAGAAGAAACAACCGAGCAGTCGATACAGAAAACTACAGAGGAAAGCACTGAAAAGGAAGAAGCTTCTGTTGAGCCGACCACACAGGCAATTGTAGTAAGCGGTGCAGAGAGTGCGGACAAAAATCTGAATTTTGACGCAGAGATGTATCCGTATAAGGCTTTTGACAATGTAGGCAAGCGTGATGCATCTGTAAAAGAAGTTTTCGGCTCGGTATATGGCGGAGAGGGAATTACCTTTGATAAAAACGGACTCTTTTCCGATAATATTACCCAGTCGGAGTATAACTATGGTGCATATACCGTAACTGACGGCGTAATTAATATGACATACTCAAATGACAAAAATAAATCTGCGGAAATTATCTCGTACAAAGGCAATGTTCCGAGTGAAATAAAGATTGATTATGTCGGATATGATGTTTATTTTAAAATTGGAAGTGCAAATTAATGAGCAAAACCAAAAAGAATAAAAAAAGAAACAAAGTAAATCATACCGATAATAAAAATAAATTTAACCGTAAAAAGGCAATTACAGTCACTGTTGTTCTGCTTGTAATTGTCGTAGCGGTAGTAGCTTTGATTTTTACAATACATAATAAAGCGAATGATATTGTCGGTACAGATTGGGTATCATCGAGTGCTGTAAATGCAAGCGGCGATGAAGTGAAAATGGCAGAGGTTTATAATACAAGCTATACTTCGTATCAAGGCTCGCTTTCATTTAAGGATGACGGTACTTTTTCGCTTTGGCTCACACCCGGCACATCAGAGGACGGTACGCACTCCGGAAAGTATACTGTAAACGGCGATACAATTACCGCCGCTTTTGATGACGGAGAAACTACAACAAGTTTTTATATTCACCGTAACGGTGATAAAATTGAATCAATTTCATTGAATTATGAAGATTACGAAGTTTATTTCACTTTAAATAATTAATATCAAAGCAACAGGCTGTCGCACTTTTATAGCGGACAGCCTGTTTTTTATATGTTTTGGAGTATGCACCACCGTACTGCGTAATAATGATTTTAGCAAGTTTTGCATTGGTTTGTTTGATGTTTACGGGATACTGCAATTTTTTTTCATATACAAACATTACAAATCCTCCTCGTTATCCCACGGCCAAGGATTTTTAACCCACTGCCATTTATTAGCTGTATTTGCCTCTTTGCGTAAAGGTCCGTATTTTTCTTCGTATTCTTCAATCAAGGGCAAAAGTTTTTCTTTACATTCTTTTATCTGCGAGAGTACCTGTTGGTCGTATGGGTGAGTGTCAAGAAAAATCTGTAAATCAAGAATTGAGAATTGATATGTTGATATTTTCTTTAAAAGAATTTCTCTCTCAGTCATTTTTTACACCACCGCATTTATTACCGTAAAAAGGCTTGTTCAATTCCGGAAAAACTGTGCCTGCGTCAAGCGCCTGAACAGGGGAGTAGGTTTTTGGATTACTTTCCTGAAACGGAACATATGCCATTGCCGGAGGTGTTTTTTCAGGAAATTTTGATGTTGCGTATCTTGAAATTACTGTATTGATAATGTCCACATAAATTTCTCCTTTCCGAGCTTGTTTACTCAATAACATATTATGCACTTGTATAAAATTAGTACCAAACTGCTTTTACGGGAATACTTTTTATGGCAAAAACTTGAATTGTCAGTGAAATTTTGATAAAGTATATAGGGAAGTTTTGTGTACGAAAGGATGATTTTATGAGCTGTGTTTATTTTGTAAGACACGGTGAAACCGTATGGAATGTTGAAAATAAAATTTGCGGTTCTACGGATATTGACTTAACGCAAAAGGGTCATGAACAGGCTATAGAAACAGGTAAAAAGATTTTAAACGATAACATAAAGGCAGATAAAATCCTTTATTCTCCGCTTATCAGAGCTAAAAAAACGGCAATGCATATTTCAGAAATAACAGGTATTCCTGCTTTTGAAGAGCCAAGACTTACAGAACAGAATTTCGGAAAATTTGAGGGAACTCCAAGAAACGGTGATGAGTTCAGAATTGCCAAAGGCGAGTTCATTTGCCGATACAGCGGCGGCGAATCTATGTTGCACCTTGCGCAAAGAATTTATAATCTGCTTGATGATGTAAAAGCGAGCGGTGAAACCTGTATTCTTGTTGCGCACAACGGAATATCAAGGGTGATTAATTCATATTTCTATGAAATGACTAACACTGAATATGCAAATTTCGGAGTTAAGAACTGTGCTGTTTTAAAATATGAATTTGAATGATTTGTGGAGGCAAATTTAATTGGATAGGGTAAAGAAAAAAGAATTGGATTTCGGCAATGATAAAATATTCAGTATATTGTTAAGACTTGCACCCCCTGTTATGCTTGCCCAACTTATACAGGCATTGTACAATATAATAGACAGCTTTTTTATAGGTAATTATTCAGAATCGGGACTTACGGCGCTGTCAATAATTTATCCGATACAGTTGTTGATGATTGCGCTTGCGGTCGGTACGGGCGTTGGTATAAATACTCTCATGGCGCATTTTCTCGGTGTTGACAACAAGGAAAAAAGTGATGAAACCGCAGGCGTAGGAAATTTCCTTGCGTTTGCAATGTGGTTTGTTTTTGCTCTTATATGTTGGTTTATAATGCCGTTTTATGCACAAATATCAACAAATTCACAGGAAATTATAGATGAAGTAATTGTGTACGGCAGAATAGTTTGTGTATTTAGCTTTGGTTTGTTTTTTGAAAGCATTTGGACAAAAGTTATGCAGGCGACGGGAAATATGAAAATACCTATGATTGCTCAAATTGCGGGTGCTTTTGTTAATATTGCTCTTGACCCATTGTTAATTTTCGGTATCGGATTTTTCCCCGAATTGGGCATTGCCGGTGCAGCTATCGCTACAGTAGTAGGACAGATTGCGGCGGCTTTAATTGTAATGAAAAAAGGCTGCAAAAGATCGCCGAAAATATCCAAATACAAAGAATACATAAAGAGAATTTACCACTTAGGTTTTCCGAATATTCTTATGCAGTCTGCATACACATTGTATATATTCGGATTAAATCTAATATTAAAGGGATTTTCCGATCAGGCAGTCACCGCTTTGGGTTTATATTATAAATGGCAGACAATATTTTTTATTCCTCTCGGTGCAATGCAGACCTGTATAGTGCCTGTTATCAGTTTTAATTACAGTGCAGGAAACAGAGAAAGATGCGGAAAAACTCTAAAAGATTCGGTTATACTTGGAATGGTACTTATGCTTATCGGTGTACTGTGCTTTGAAATAATGCCCGATGTACTTATGGGTACATTCTCAAAGGACAGCGAGGTAATCAGAATAGGCTCATATGCGTTAAGGGTAATTGCCGTTTCTTTTATACCAATGGTTACATCACTGATTTTTCCTGTATTTTTTCAGGCAATCGGTTCGGCTTTTAAAAGCTCCGCACTTACAATTCTGAGAACAATTGTGCTTTTTGTACCGCTTGGTTGGGTGCTTGCACATTTTGGACTTGAAAGTTTTTGGTTTACATTCCCGATAACAGAAGTTATTACAACCGCAGTAGGTTTTATTATGTACAGGAAAAGCAGATTTGGCAGAAGGTTAAGTAACGGATATACGATATAATGCTTACAAATTATACAAATTGCCCTGTAATGTTATTGACAAATTTCGCATAATGTGGTATTATAATAAAAATATAATCTTACAAGGAGTATGATTTTCTATGAAAAGAATTAAGACTATTGAAACTCGTGACCTTAAGAAGAGCGTTAAAACAGGCGGTTGCGGTGAGTGTCAGACATCTTGTCAGTCAGCTTGCAAAACATCTTGCGGCGTTGCTAACCAGCAGTGTGAGAAGTGCCTCAGCGAGAAATAATTTAGCTGTGCAAATTTTGCATTAAAAAGGATTTTCAGCCGTTTCACCTTTTGGAGAACGGCTTTCCTTTTGTCTATAAAAAGGATTTGGAGAAAATATATGATACACCAGTATAAGTTAAACGGATATAACATAGTGCTTGATGTTTTCAGCGGCAGTGTTCACTGCGTAGATGACCTTGCTTATGATGTTATTGAAATGTACGAAAATTCCGATAAAGATAATATTATCAAGGCTATGCTTGAAAAGTACAAAGATAACCCTGAAATTACAGCAGAAGAAATTTCGGATTGCTATGATGATGTTACAGAATTAAAGGATAACGGCAAGCTCTTTACTGCTGATAAATATGAGGACCTTGCATTTGATTTTAAAAAGAGAAACACTGTTATTAAGGCTTTGTGCCTACATATTGCTCATACCTGTAATCTTAATTGCGAATACTGCTTTGCAAGTCAGGGTAAGTACCACGGTGACAGAGCTTTAATGAGTTTTGAAGTAGGCAAGAGAGCTATTGATTTTCTTATTGAAAATTCAGGCAGCAGAGTAAACCTTGAAGTTGACTTTTTCGGCGGCGAACCGCTTATGAACTTTGATGTGGTTAAGCAGATTGTCGCTTACGCAAGAAGTATTGAAAAGGAAAAGAACAAGAATTTCCGTTTTACTCTCACAACAAACGGTATGCTTGTTGACGATGATGTAATTGAATTTGCAAATAAAGAATGTCATAATGTTGTACTTAGCCTTGACGGCAGAAAAGAAGTACATGACCACCTTAGAAAAACCGTAAGCGGCAAGGGCAGTTACGATATTATTGTACCAAAGTTCCAGGAATTTGTTAAAAAGCGTGGTAACAAAGGTTATTATGTGCGTGGTACTTATACACATAACAATACTGATTTTACAAATGATATTTTCCATATGGCAGACCTTGGCTTTACAGAGCTTTCAATGGAGCCTGTTGTTTGCTCACCGGAAGACCCGTATGCGCTTACATACGATGATTTACCTGTTCTTTTTGAGCAGTACGAGATACTTGCAAAGGAAATGCTTAAGCGTGAAAAAGAGGGCAGACCGCTTACTTTCTATCACTATATGATTGACCTTACGGGCGGACCTTGTATTTACAAGAGAATTTCGGGCTGCGGTTCGGGTACAGAGTATATGGCAGTTACACCGTGGGGTGAGTTATATCCTTGTCATCAGTTCGTAGGCGACCCTAAATATAGTCTTGGAAACATTTATGAAGGTGTTACAAATACTGCTATTCAGGACGAGTTTAAACTTTGCAATGCGTACGCAAGACCGAATTGTAAAGATTGTTGGGCAAAACTTTATTGCAGCGGCGGCTGTGCTGCAAACGCGTACCATGCTACAGGCTCAATTACAGGCATTTATGAATATGGCTGTGAGCTGTTTAAAAAGCGTATGGAATGTGCAATTATGATGAAAGTTGCCGAAGCAGAGCTTTAATACAATAATTTTAGCGGTATGGGTTTTCTCATACCGCTTTTTGGTGAGTGATTTTATAAATGAGTAAAATATTTACTTTTTTAAAAAAAGAGATTGTGCTTACTGTATCGTTTGTGCTTGCGATTATTTCAATGATTTTTGTAACGCCAAACGAAAAATATTTTGATTATATAGATTTCCGCACGCTTGGACTTTTGTTTTCTCTGATGACAGTAATGGCTGGGTTTAACAAAATGGGTGTATTCAAAGTGATTGCTGAATATCTGCTTAATAAAGTCAATACAATGCGAGGTGTTACGCTGTCGCTTGTACTGTTATGCTTTTTCAGTTCCATGATAATTACAAATGATGTTGCATTGATAACATTTGTGCCGTTTACAATAGTGCTGTTAAAACTTGCGGACAAGCAAAGCCGAGCAATATATGTTGTAACGCTTGAAACAATAGCCGCCAATCTTGGCAGTATGCTGACTCCGATAGGCAATCCGCAAAATTTGTACTTATTTTCGGCTTATAATATGAATATATCTGATTTCTTTAAGACGATTTTGCCGTATGCCTTGATTTCTCTTGTTATGCTTGTATGTTGTTCACTATTTTCAGGTAAATCTCCAATTGTATATAATGAAAATAGGGAAGAATTAAATTTTGATAAAAGACTTATAGCAATGTATATTGCATTGTTTGCAATTGCTCTATTAAGTGTTTTTCGAGTATTAAACTATCTTATACTCCTTGCTGTTGTAATTGTTTTTGTACTTATATTTGACCGCAAGGTGCTTTTAAAGGTAGATTACAGTTTTGCTGTTTACTTTCATATTTCTTTTTGTATTCATAGGTAATCTCGGTAATATAAGTCAAATTAACGGTTGGCTTTCGAGTGTAGTTAATGGCAATGAAGTGCCGGTTGGAGTGCTTGCAAGTCAGGTATTTTCAAATGTGCCTGCCACAATTTTACTTTCAGGTTTTACAAATAATGCTACAGATTTAATGATTGGTGTAAATATCGGAGGTCTTGGTACATTGATAGCATCAATGGCAAGCCTTATATCGTTTAAATTTATTCAGAAAGAAAATGTAAGTATCGCAAAATACTTTGGATTATTTACTTTATTCAATGTTTTGTTTTTGGCGGCAAATATAATTTTGTGGCTTGTGATTAAATGATTTTGTGTTCTGTTTTTTATGATTGATAACATTAAAAATTGTGGTTTAGCGGAATAAATTGGAAAAGCAATTATAAAAGTTTGGTCGACCTTTTCAAAGGTCGTGGGTGTGGGCAA